>Ga0070730_10006450_pt1 | contig 10027 bp, 9 predicted proteins | sample Coa_R1_3_FD_66447 | JGI IMG/M metagenome (GOLD analysis project Ga0070730, IMG submission 66447) | Surface soil microbial communities from Centralia Pennsylvania, which are recovering from an underground coalmine fire - Coalmine... | ecosystem: Environmental > Terrestrial > Soil > Unclassified ... | reverse complement strand
GAGGGGCTTTGTCAAGCCGTTGCGGATCATCTTCAGCGCGGTGCTGCGCCCCCAGCGGGAGGAAGAGGTCGAATACGGCGCCCATTCCTACTTCCCGCAACGGATGTATTACCACGGGACCGTCCCCGCGCTGATCGAAGAGCGGCTGTATCAGCCCGTGGTCCACGGGTTATTGCGCGGGGCGCGGCAGATTCGCCGCCTCCAGAATGGGAATATCCAGAGCTACCTGGTATATATGTTCATCGCTCTGGTGATCTTGCTGGTGCTGGCGCGGTAGGAGAGAAGGTCGCATGCTACCCACGCTCGCCCTCCTGGTGGGGCAAACCTTCCTGCTCCTGGCCGGCGCGCCGCTGCTGAACGGATGGATCAAGCTGGTGAAAGCCCGCTTGCAAAACCGGCAGGGGCCACCTCTCTGGCAACCCTACGCGGATCTGTGGAAATATCTGCATAAGGAGCGCATCCATGCGGAACACAGCTCCTGGGTGTTTGGCGTGACCCCGACTGTCGTATTCGTGAGCACGCTCGTGGCCGGGCTGCTCGCGCCCACCGTGTTCACCCAGGCCCCGCTGGGCTTTGCAGGCGACCTGCTGGCCCTGATCGGCCTCTTTAGCCTGGGCCGCTTTTTCCTGGCGCTGGCCGGGCTGGATACGGGCAGCGCGTTTGGCGGGATGGGCAGCAGCCGGGAAATGGCGCTCGCCGCCCTGGTGGAACCGGGCTTGCTGCTCGGGCTGTTCGCGGTCGCGCTGCCGACCGGCACGACGGAGCTCGGGAGCGTGGTCGCGCACCTGGTCGCCCAGCCCGCGCGCGTGTTTGCCATCTCCCAGGGTCTGGCGTTCGCCGCCCTGCTGATTGTCACAATCGCCGAAACCGGACGCATCCCGGTCGATAATCCGGATACGCACCTGGAGCTGACCATGATCCATGAAGGGATGCTCCTGGAGTACAGTGGCCCGGATCTCGGCCTGCTGGTCTGGGCGACGGCGGTACGGCAGCTGATTATGCTCGGGCTGCTCGCCAACTTATTCCTGCCCTGGGGGATCGCGCTGACCGCGACGCCCCTGGCGCTGGCGACGGCGCTGCTCGCGTTGGGGGCGAAGCTCGGCCTCCTCGGCCTGGTGCTCGCGTTGATCGAGACGGCGTCCGCCAAAATGCGGATCTTTGCCGTGCCGGAGTTGCTGAGCGCGGCGTTTGGCCTGGCCACGCTCGCGCTGGTCGCCCAGTACCTGCGCTAACCGCGGAAAGGAGCTTTATTGGCGTGAACGTACCACTCGTGCCGGCCGCGGGTACCCTGGTCGATGGCCTGGCCTTACTGCTCATCGGGACCACCCTCTGGATGATCAATGTCCGACGCCTACGGGAGCTGATCTTGCTCCTGGCCCTCCAGGCGCTCCTCCTGGCCGCCGTCGCCCTCACGGTCGCCGTCTCCACCGGGAACGGCCAGATCTACGTCGCCGCGGGCTTGACGCTGGTCCTCAAAGTCGGGGTCATCCCCGCGTACCTGTTCTGGATCTTGCGGCGGGTCCGCCTGGAGCAGGCCGGGCCGCAGATCCGGACCCGCCGCGGCTGGATCCTCGTCGGCCTGGTGTTGGTCCTGGGGGCCTACTGGCAAGTGGGATTCATCCACGTCCCGGTAGCCGTCCACAGTGGCGACGCCCTGCCGGCCGCCTTCAGCCTGGTCCTCCTGGGCATGTTGCTCATGGTGATCCGCCAGAAGGCGCTGACGCAAGTGGTGGCGCTCATGACCATGGAGAATGGCTTATATCTCCTGGCCATGTCGACCACCTATGGCATGCCCCTCGTCGTGGAGTTGGGGGTGTTCTTCGATATTCTGGTGGCCGCGCTGCTCCTGGGGGTGTTCGCCTTCCGGATCAACCGGACCTTCGACACGATCAACGTGAGTACCCTGCGCAACCTGAGAGGATAACCCGCTGTGGATTGGAATCCGAGCACACTCTTGATCCTGACCCTGCTGGGCCTGCCGGCCGTCACGAGTCTGGTGTGTGTCCCACTGCGGACGGTGCGCGCGGTCACGATCGTCAATACCGTCGGGGCGGTCCTCTTGCTGAGCCTGGGGCTGGTCGGCGCGGGACTGATCTTCAGTGGGCCCCCTCGGCACCTGGTCTTTGATCTTCTCTATCTGGATAGTCTCAGTGCCTGGTTGATCCTCATTATCAGCAGCGTAGGCGGCCTGGCCGCGCTCTATTCCATCGGCTATTTACACCACGAAGTGGCCCACGGCGTGGTCGCGCCCGGGCAGATCCATTGGTACTATTGGTGGTTCCACCAGGCCCTGTTCACCATGCTCCTGGTGGTCAGCTTCAACAACCTGGGCCTCATGTGGGCCGCCGTCGAGGGCACGACCCTGACCACGGCGTTTCTCGTGGGCTTCTACCAGCGGAAGACCAGCCTAGAAGCCGCCTGGAAGTATGTCATCCTGTGCTCGGTGGGGATCACCTTCGCGCTCCTCGGCGTGCTCGTCATGTACGCGTCGGCCGTGGGCGTGTTGGGCGAGGAGAGTGCCGCGCTAAACTGGACCGTGCTCCTGGCGGCCGCGCCCCGCTTGGATCCGGCACTCGTCCGGCTCGCGTTCGTGCTGGTGCTGGTCGGGTATGGCACCAAGGCGGGGCTGGCCCCGATGCACAGCTGGCTCCCGGATGCCCATAGCCAGGCGCCGGCGCCGGTCAGCGCCCTGTTGTCCGGCGTCCTGCTCAACTGCGCGCTCTACGGCGTGCTGCGCTACCATCTGATCGCCACGGCCGCCCTGGGGCCGGGGTTCTCCAGCAGCCTGTTGCTGGGGTTTGGCCTCGTCTCGATCGCGGTAGCCGTGCCCTTCATCCTCGTGCAGCGCGACATCAAGCGCTTACTGGCCTACTCCAGTATCGAGCATGTGGGCATTATCACCCTCGCGGTGGGCATTGGCGGGCCGCTCGGGTTGTTCGGCGGCATGCTACATATGCTCAATCATGCCCTGACCAAGGCCCTCCTCTTCTTCGTCGCGGGGAGCCTGGGCCAGCGCTATGGTACCCTGCAGATGCTCCGCATCCGCGGCGCCGCGCAGGCCGCCCCGCTGGCCGGCACGCTGCTGCTGCTGGCCGGCTTCGCGATTGTGGGCACGCCGCCCTCGGGAATCTTCGTCAGCGAATTCACGATCGTCACGGCGGGAGTCGCCCGGGATCTCGGCTGGGTCAGCGGGCTGGTCCTGGCCGGCCTGGCGGTCATCTTCGGGGGGATGCTGTTCCATCTGGCGCGCATGGTTTTTGGCCCGCCCTCGCCGGCCGGCCGCGACCCGGCGGGCCCCGCGGCGCGCCCGGTGCGCCCGGAGTTATGGCTCGCCGCCGTGCTGGCCGTGCCGATCGTCGGCCTGGGGCTGTATGTGCCGGCGCCCGTACGCGCCGTGCTGGACCAGGTCGTGCAGATTTTGCAACAAGGCCATTGAGGTAACGCGGAGGGGTTGCTAATGGTGCTGCCCGAATCCCCCCGGCCGGCCGGCGCGGCCGACCCGCAAGTCCTGGCCGCCGCCGGCGTCCGCGCCGAGCGCCTGGAGGCGCGGCTCCCCGGCGAGACCCGCTGGCGCGTCCCCCTGACCGACCTGCCGGCGGCCTGCCAGGCCGTGCATCAGCACCTCGGCGCCCCGTTGATCACCGTCGTGGGCAACGATCGGCGCGCCCACGACGGCACGTTCCACCTGAGCTATCTCTTCTCGGTCGACGCCGAACAGCGCTGGGTGGCGGTCGAGGCGCAGGTGCCGGGCGATCAGCCGGCGTTCCCCGCCGTCACGCCCGTAGTGACGGCGGCGCACTGGCATGAACGCGAAATTCAGGATCTTTTCGGCCTGGAGGCGGTCGGCCATCCGGATCCGCGGCGCCTGGTCCTGCATGAAGGCTATCCCCGGGCGTATCACCCGCTACGCAAGGATGTCCCCGCGCACATCCCCCCCCCCGTTCCGGCGCCGCATCCATTTGTCTATCCACGGGTGGAGGGCGAAGGGGTCTTCGACGTCCCGGTGGGGCCGATTCACGCGGGCGTCATCGAGCCCGGCCACTTTGTGTTCAGCGGGGCCGGGGAGCGGATCCTGAAATTGGAGGCCCGCCTGTTCTTCACCCATCGGGGGATTGAAAAGCTGGCCGAAGGCCAGCCGGTGGCGCAGGGGGTGTTCGTGGCGGAACGGATCTGTGGAGTCTGTGCCTTTAGTCACAGCACGGCCTACGTGCAGGCCGTCGAGGCGCTGGCGGGCACCCCGGCGCCGCCGCGCGCCCAGGCGATCCGCACCCTCTTGCTCGAGTTCGAACGGCTCTATAACCACATCGGCGATGTGGGGAATATCTGCGCGGGTATCGGGTTCGCCCCCGGCAGCAGCGCCGGCGCCCGGCTGAAAGAGCGGCTCCAAGAGCTGAATGAAGTGGTCACGGGCCACCGCTTTTTGCGCGGGATCAATTGCGTGGGCGGCGTGCGGCGTGAGCTCACGAACCTGCCCCACGCCGCCGCGCAACTGCGCGTCATTAAGACCGAGTTCGCCCAGATGGTGGACGTGATGCTGAACAGCGACTCTGTGCGGCAGCGGCTGGACGGCACGGGAGTCCTGGCGGCGGCCGTGGCCGAAGCCTTCGGCGCGGTCGGCGTCGCGGCGCGGGCCTCCGGCAGCCGGCGCGACAGCCGGATCTATCACCCCCATGGCCTCTATCCGGCGCTCGCGGTGCAAGCCACGACCCGCCAGCAAGGCGACGTCCGCGCCCGCACGGAGGTTCGCATCCAGGAAGCCCAGCAAGCCTTCCGTCTGGTCGCGGAGGTGCTGGATCGCCTGCCGGATGGCCCCCTGACGGTACCCCTCGGCCCGCTGCCGGCCTACCATGGGGCGCTCGGCCGCGTCGAGTCCCCCCGCGGCGAAACGGCGCACTGGGTGATGGTGGCGCCGGATGGCACCATCTACCGCTACCGGGTGCGCTCGGCCCCCTACGCGAACTGGCCAGTGGTGCCGTTCGCGGTCCCAGGGAACATGGTGCCCGACTTTCCGCTGATCAACAAGAGCTTCGAGTTGTGTTATGCGTGTTGTGATCGCTAAAGCAAGCAGACAAGCAAGCAGACAAGGAAACAGACAATGGAGAATTTGACCAGGCTTATTATCCAGATCCTGAAGGCGGGGCGCGCGACCCGCAGCTACCCCACCACGCCCGATCCGGCCCCGCCGGGGTTTCGTGGCCAACCCGTCATCGCGGCCGCCCGTTGCACTGCGGATGGGGCATGCGCGACGGTCTGCCCAAGCGGCGCCATCCAACTGACGCCCGCGCCGGAGGGGCAGCGTTGGGCGATCGACTACGCCCGCTGTATCTTCTGCGGCCGCTGCGCGGAGGTCTGCCCGGCGGCGGCGATCACGATCACACGCGAGTTCGAGCTGGCGAGCCGCACCCGCGCCGATCTAGAGGGTGTGGTGTATCTGCGGACCCCGGCCCCCGCCGAGGACCGGCCATGAGCGACCAGCCCCTCGTGCTCGAACCCCCGCCCGCGGTCTTGCGCCAGCAGCTCACCCGCCAGATCGCGCGCATCTTCGGCCGCTCGTTGCACATCCGGCATCTGGATGCCGGGTCGTGTAACGGCTGCGATTGGGAAATTCAGGCCCTGCTCAACCCGATCTATGACATCCAGCGGCTCGGGATCGACTTCGTGGCCAGCCCGCGGCATGCCGATCTCTTGCTGGTGACCGGCACGGTCACGCGCAATCTCGCGGCGGCCGTCCAGGCCACCTATGAAGCGGTGCCCGCGCCGCGATTGGTCGTGGCCGTGGGCGCCTGCGCCTGTAGCGGGGGGCTGTTCCATGACTCGTATGCCAGCGCCAGCCCCGCGGGTCTCGACCGCATCCTCCCAGTCGACGTCTACATTCCCGGCAATCCCCCTCGGCCGAGCGCGCTGATCCAGGGCCTCCTGCTGGCCGTGGACCGCCTGGAGCAGAGGATCGCCCGCACGGAGATCAGCGTGCCACGCGCCGGGCGCACGTAACGGCCCTCCCGTCCGTTTTCTTATCCGATTTTAATCGTGGTCTGCATCGATTCTGAACAAGACCCGGTATCGTAGAGGGGCGCGCCCGGCCGTTGCCGCACGGCGGGCGGCAGGCGGGGAGGGGCTCTCGGCCGGAAGGGGCAGGATGACGACACACTATTTTGAGCGGGGGTCCCGCGCGGGGCGGGGTGCCTGGATGGTGGCCCTGGCGGGGGTCCTCGCGGCCTGCGCGGGCCCGCCCGCGCCGCCCACGCCGGCCACCGCGCCGGGCCCCCCGGCGCTGACCACCGCGACCGCGACTCTGGAAGGGGGGAGCCGCGCCGGGGCCACCAGCCCGGCCGCCCCATCGAGCATCCTCCCCCTGGCCGCCCCGGCGAGTGGGGCGGCCGGCGACAGCGGGCCCGGGCCCGACGATTGGCCGATGTATGGCCACGATCCCAGCCGGACAAACTACAACCCGGGCGAAACCCGCCTGACACCCGACAATGTGGAGCAGATGGGGCCCCGCTGGCAGGCCGCGATCGGCAGCGGCCTGGCGCCCCCGTCCAGTGCGCCCAGCGTGGCCGGGGGGCTGGTCTATGTGGGCAGCAGCGTGACCACGGGACCTAACTTCCTGGCCTACGACGCCACGACGGGGGCGCTCGCCTGGGGCGCGACCCTGGGCCACGTCCCCACCTGCTTCAACGTCGGGATCGGGGCGACGCCGGCCATCGCCGGCAAGCTGGTCGTGGCCGGGGGGACGGATAGTGCGTACTATGGCCTCGACGCCGCCAGCGGGGCGGTCGTCTGGCGCCAGCCGCTCAACGCCGGCCCCAGTGCCTTTCCCTGGGCCTCCCCCCTGATCACCGCCGGCCGCGCCTACGTCGGGGTGGCGTCCGGCTGCGATAACCCCCCGGTGCGCGGCGCCATCCAGGCGCTGGATCTGCAGACGGGGAGCCTGGCCGCCACGCAGGCCTTTGTGCCCGCGGGCCAGGCCGGGGCCGGGATCTGGAACTCCCCCGCGCTCAGCCCGGATGGGCAAACCCTCGTCGTCGCCACCGGCGAAGATTACGGCGGCTATGATGGCCCCTATAATCGGGCGATCGTCACCCTCGATCCCGTGAGCCTGGCTATCGGCCAGGCGAACCAGCAGGGGCCGGCCGGCAGCGACCGGGATTACGCGACGACGCCCGTGATCTTCCACGATAGCCACAACCGCACGCTGGTCGCCGCCCAGCATAAGGATAACAACCTCTACACCTATGTGCTGGGCCAGGTCGCGAACGGCCCCCTGTGGCAACGCCACACCGGGACGATTGTCGGGATGATGCCGGCCTATGATCCGACGGCCGGCGACGGCGGCAGCTTGTTTTTCGTCGACGGCCTCGGCCAGCTAAACGCGGTCGACCCGGCGAGCGGCATGAATCGCTGGCCGGCGATCCATGTCGGGTTTACGCACGGCAACATGGCCCTGGCCAACGGGATGATCTTCGTCAACGCCGGTGAGGAGGGGGTGCTGATCTTCGACGAGGCGGACGGGCGCCTGCTGGTGACCCTGATCCCGAGCCATGGGGGGAAATCCTACTCGGGCGTGGCCGTGGCGCAAGGCTTCGTCTACTGGCTGGCCGGCGGGTATCTGAACGCCTGGAGCCTGACGGGCGCTCCTTGATCCTATCGCCGCCCGGCGAATCGTGCTATAATGGGCCGGACAACGGGGGCGCCCCGGCGGCGGGACCGGCCGGGCCCGAGGCGGAGGATCGGACCATGGAGCAGAGCACAGGGGCCTGGCTGGCCGCGCAGATCCAGGCCCACCAGACGACGCTGGCGGAGACACTGGCCGCCACCACCCAGGCGCAGTTGCCGTTTTACCGGGATTGGGACCGCGCCCGCCTCGCGACGGGCATCGCCGTCTATTTTGCGACCCTGGCCGAGGTCTGTGCCCGCGGCGAGATGGAGCCGATGCGCCTCTACATGGAGCGGGTGACCGCGGAGCGGCTGCGGCAGGGGGCCGGCGGGATGGACTATATCTGGATGCTGGGGCAGTCCGAAGCCCAACTGCGGGCCCTCGTCGCCCAGCAGGCGCCCCCGGCCCGCCGGGCGGAGGCCGAGCGGCTGGTACGGACGACCCATCGCCAGATCGGGTTGCTGATCAGCGCGATCAACTTACGGACGTTGCAAGAGCCGGGGACCGGCGCGCCGGCGAGTTGAGCCAGGGGCGGCGGACCCCCGCTACGGGCGGCCCGCTTAGCCGGGCGGATCGTCCCCCTGCTGCCGCCCCAGCAGGTCCGCCAGGCGCTGGCGCCGCGCCAGCAAGCGGGCCACCTTCTCGACCACCTGGTCCGCATCGAAGGGCTTGCTGATATAATCCTCACAGCCCGCCGCCAGGCAGAGCTCCCGGTCGCCGGCCATGGCGTAGGCCGTCACCGCCAGCACCGGGATCTGCCGGGTCGCCGGTGCCGCTTTCAGCCGGCGGGTCACTTCCAGGCCGTCGATCCCGGGTAAGCCGATATCCATGAGGATCAGATCGGGTTGTTCGGCGAGGGCCAGGGCCAGCCCGGCCTCCCCGTCGGCCGCCGTGAGGAGCAGATGGTCCGCCCGGGCCAGGGTCCGCGCCAGGATATCTGTATTCATCTCATTATCTTCGACGATCAGGATGCGGGCCATAGCGGCAAGTCCTCCTGCTCCCGGCTGGCGCGGGAAGGCGTAATCGAATCATACAAAACACCCAGCAGGCTGTCAAGCAACGGCCGGTAATAGCGGCCGGGGCAGGGCTCCCCCGCTCCCGCACACATAGCCGCTGACGATCCCCTTCTGGACTGCCTGCTCCCGGTGCAAAATCCTGCCGCGCCGCCCCCCTTGACAGCCGAACGCGGGCAGGGTATGATCGGGCTGCCGGGAGACGAGCGCGTGAGTGGCCACACCAGGCCGGCGGCCGGTGAGCCTGGACGGTGGCCGGGCGGGAAGCAGCGGACTCATTGTCAGCGGGAGCTTTCGCGATGGGCGATGCCGCGCAAAGCGCCGGCCTGCAGCCGGCGCACCCAGGGCCGCCGGTCGGGCAATACCTGGGCCGCCGCCTGTTTTACCGGCTCGCAGTCGTCGCGCTGCCGAGCCTGATCGCCGTCATCCTCGTCGGGGCCGTCGGCTTATGGGCTTTCGACACACTGGGGCGGCAGGGCGGGGCGGTCCAGGCCGCCCTGCAAGCCAGCACGACCGCCAACAGCCTCGCCGGGAAGCTGGATAACCTCGTCACGAACCTCGATCAACTGACGATCCCCGGCAACCAGTATAACGCCTTGATCTATACGGCCGGCCGCAACGGCGTCGTCTCCGATACCCAGGCCCTCCAGGCACTCGATCTCAGCTTTGCCCCGGAGACCCGCACTATCCAGGCCCAGTTAGTGCACGATCTACAGGGCAACATCGCCGATCTCGACCAGCTGAACAGCGCCAACAGCTCCAACTTGAACGCCCGCTACCAGATCTGGACCGCCGGCCTGCGCGATCGCGTGCTGCACAGCGACACCATGGGGCATACCCTGGCCACGGGCTGGGCCGCGGCGGCCCAGGGCAAGGTGCAGACCGCGGATGTGCTCTTCGTCTGGGGCCGGGCCGGCATTTTCGCCCTCATTTTGCTGGCCGTCGGGGCGTCCATGCTGAGCACCACCCTGTTCACCCGCAACATCATGCGGCCGATCGGCCGGCTGCGGGAAAACATGGAGCGGCTGGCCAATGGCGATCTCACCGTCCACACGGCCCCCCAGGCGCCCCGCCAGGCGAGTCGCGACGAGCTGGAAGCGCTGGAAGAGGTCTACCAACGGATGCTCCTGACGCTGCGCCCGCTCATCCTGCATATCCAGGACGACGCGCGCCAGATCAGCAGCTCGGCGGCCGAGATCTCGGCCACGGCCGCCCAGCAGGACCGGGATTCCAATGAGCAAGCCACCGCCACCACCCAGGTCACCGTCACCGTCGAAGAACTCAACCAGACCGCCGTGCAGATCGCCGATGCCGCTGCCTCCGTCGCCGCCGCCGCCGAACAAGCCCTCGTCTCCGCCTC
>Ga0070730_10006448_pt1 | contig 10029 bp, 7 predicted proteins | sample Coa_R1_3_FD_66447 | JGI IMG/M metagenome (GOLD analysis project Ga0070730, IMG submission 66447) | Surface soil microbial communities from Centralia Pennsylvania, which are recovering from an underground coalmine fire - Coalmine... | ecosystem: Environmental > Terrestrial > Soil > Unclassified ... | reverse complement strand
TCCTGCAGCATTCATCGCGATTGCACGAGGAGTAATGGAAGATCCCCACGCCCCCAGCGATACATTGAACAGCAGCTTGCCCGCGGGGTCGAACTTCATGATGCTGGTATTGGCATTACTGCTGGTGACAGCTGCAGCAACATAAGTATTCCCCGCTGCATCGGCAGTCATCGCTCCGATGGCGGTGTCAGCGAAGTAGTAGGGAGGGTAAGAGTATCCAGGGGCTCCAGGAATATCCAATCCGTAGACAAGCACAGGGTCGATAATGAGCGGCCTATGGTGATCGTAGTCACCAAGTAAAAACGTCACTACGGACGCGCCGGATGCATTTGGATTCGCCCTTGCGATCTCATATTCGGCCGCGACAGGAATGCGTGTCGCTCCGTCTGCTGCCATTTGATAGGCGACCGGCTTGCGGAGCGTAACCGTCTCGCCGCTTGCAGCCAGAACGAGGTCGCCGTCCTTGTTCAACTCCGCCTTCTCCGCTCCCTCTGCCGCCAGGTGTATTGCACTCGGATCGGCGTGTGGCTGCACGATGAAGTCATACTCCAGCTGGCCGTCATGACCGTAAAATGAAAGATCGATCCCAGCATAAAGGCCGGTGTAAGTTACGCGGCCATAGCTGGGCACATTGGTCACCCAGCTTTTCACATCGCTACTGGGAAAGTAGCTTCGCGTCGTTCGTGTTCTCTCCTGAGCTGTAAGCGTTGTGGTCTCCCTTGCCCCCTGAAAGCGAAGTGTAACCATCGCTTCGTTCCCGGTATTCGCCCTTGACCGGCTATCAGTTCGGGGATGCAGAGTCACAGAAGCGCCTCGTTGCGACAGGCGCAAGAGGTAATGCGGCGCGTGCGACAGGAAGCGGGCATCCATGCCCTCCTGCCCATCTCTTCCCTCCTGACCGAGATTCGGCTCAAACATAAGTTCTGGCCGCGAAAATGAGAGCCTGTCGGCAGCAGGGATCGCCGCCGGCTTTTCAGCAGAGAGGATTCTGGATTCTGCCGGCAAATGTGCCTGACCAAACGCACAAGAAGCGGCGACGGTCGCGATCCATGCCCCAATCGCGATCCAATTCATCAGGTGCTTTGCATTCTTGGCAGACCGGAGGGCTTTCGTGGCGTTGGCGGACAAAACTTGCGGCATTGTAGTTATCCTTATAGTTAAATCTGAACAAGAGTTAGCGACTTTGGATCGTCATCAGTTGGTTTCGGTTGAAGATGATTGCAATGATCACTCAGCTCCTGCAGCAGTTCCATGAATAAGCAGTGACAGTGCAGTATGCTGCTCGCCTCGGGCGACATGGGCGGAACAAAGAGTCTTTCATCCGTGTCAGCCTTCCAGGCAAAGGGTGATGAGAGTTGTGAATGACTGGATGAGTAACTTATATCGCATGCGAGCTAGCACATGTCAATCACTCTTTTGCATCAGCTTTCGATCGCCGGTTGGCGCATCAATACGACATCGCATCGTTGAGCCAAGGCAATCCGGCATGGGGTGAGGCGTTTTACGTACCCCATCGTAGAGGAGCACTACGACTGTGGCGCCTGACACCTACACCGGGCCTGGTAGACAATAAATTGTTCATAGAGGAGAAGTCATGAAGGCGGTTTACTTACTGGGCAACACTGAGGCTCCACAACTTGAAGAGGTTGAAACAGATGTGGCGCAACCCGGTCCGGGTGAGCCGCTGATCAAGGTCCGGGCTGCGGCGTAATTCACAGGGAGCTGCAGTGGTACCCGACACGCAATACAAAGGACGGGCAACCGCGGTCCACGCTGTTCCGGTCCACGAGTTCTCAGCCGTCGTCGCCGCATATTGCACCACACTCGCTTCCAGCGTAGCCATGCAACCGGTCACACTTTCCTTCGCTGAGGCTGCATCGGTGCCGATCAGCGCACTCACAACGTAGCCAGGGCTCATTCATCTGGCAATGTTAAAGACAGGTAAACGTGTCCTGATACACAGGGCGCTGGTGCGGTAGGCGCATAGGTTGTTCCATTGTCCCAGGCCCCCGCAGCCTTTACGGGGAAGGTTCGGCGCAGGGGCGCAGAAAGATCGCCGTCTTGATTGAATAGATCGCCAACAAGAATCAGAGATCTTGCCGGTCGCGGAACCTTCCGAAGGGCAGTCCTTATATTGCTCGAAAGTGTTGATCCGCCGGTACTCTATTGAGGCTTATTGCTTTTACAGAATCCTTATATCGTTCAAGACAGCAAGAATGCAGCCGCGCAGAGTTCGGGCGAACCGACAGATAGAGATATGGCTTTGCACAGATAAGTCGATGCACAACGCGACCGGCCTTTCCATTGCTTCACTTTGAATATAGCGACTGCTTCCTGCACAGAACCTGAACAAGTCTGCGTGCACGCAGCGGATTTATATACGCCGCTCGAGTGCCACGAAGAGAATCGCGTTCATTCGCACCAATCGAAATGGAGGATGTCTCGATGTATCCAGCAGGGCAACACATCTCAAGCGCCGCAAATATGTGCATCACGAGTGCCTGTGATGAATCGTTAGTAGCCGCCGCGAAGAGCGGACAGCATTCTGCGTATGCCGAGCTGTGCAGGCGCTACTCCAATCGGACATTCAAGACCGTCCATCGTATCACCCAAAACGCCGAAGATGCGGAAGATGCGGTTCAGGAGTCTCTGATGAAGGCGTTTGTTCATCTGGGCAGCTTCGACGGCAGATCTGCATTTTCGTCCTGGCTGACACGCATCGCAATCAACTCCGCATTGATGATGTTGAGAAAGAAACGGAATCACCCTTCATGTTCGCTGGATAGCTTCGCCGACTCAGAGCACCCGGTCGTCCCGATCCACATTGAACCGTCGCGCAGTCCGGAGGAGGCTTGTCTCGAGCGGGAGAGAAGCCGCAAGCTTCGCCGCGCAGTCAGCCGGCTGACTCCCAACCTCAGAGAGGTTATGGAACTGAGGCAGTCACGCGACGCAAGCATCGAAGAAATCGCTGAGGATCTGGGCATCACGGTAGCTGCCACAAAATCAAGGTTGCTCCGCGGCAGGGCTGCGCTGCGCCGATCGATGGGCCGCATGCAGAGGCGAACTCCTGTCAGAACCGTCGCCGCAACCGGCTGGAGCCGGCAATCGTAGCGCCACTGTTTCAATTCGCCTGGATGAGATGGATTGGCTGCGGATATGATGATCGCCGGTGTGGCGTCGAGTGGATTTCCTCCTGATCCTCATCGAAGAATGACCACCCGGTCAGCACTAAGGAGAGAGTATGTCGCTCATCGTCCTTGCGTTTATCATCGGAGTCGTCGCTGGTCTCAGAACGATGACTGCTCCCGCTGCGATAAGCTGGGCAGCCCGTTTAGGACGGCTGCACCTTGAAGATACATGGCTGGCTTTCCTCGGCTATGCTTGGACTCCTTGGATTTTGACCATCGCAGCCCTGGGCGAGTTGGTGAACGACAAGCTGCCCTGGACCGCAAGCCGCAAGACTCCACCGCAGTTCATCGCGCGAATCTTGAGCGGCAGCCTATGCGGGGCAGCGATCGGAGCGTCCGCGGGCGGCCTTGTAATTGGATTGTTGGCTGGCGCTCTTGGGTCCGTAGCAGGTACTCTGGGCGGAGCCGAAGCACGATCGCGATTGGTTAAGGCGACCGGCGGCAAGGATTGGCCAATCGCTGTGCTTGAAGATGCAGTTGCAGTGGTAACAGGATTTCTTGTGGCAAAGTTGGTTGTATGAGTGGTCATTTTGATGCCATCATCATCGGCGCAGGGCAAGCTGGGCCACCTCTTGCCGGCCGTTTGACCCAAGCAGGAAAGCGCGTTGCCTTCATCGAGCGAAAGCTCTTTGGGGGCACCTGCGTGAATACCGGATGCATCCCGACCAAGACCATGGTTGCCAGCGCCTACGCGGCGCACATGGCTCGCCGGGCTGCCGAATTCGGCGTGCAGATCTCCGGTCCCGTGCAAGTAGATATGAAGGCCGTCAAAGCGCGCAAAGACGCCATTTCCTGCAAGTCGCGAGTCGGCATCGAATCATGGCTGAGAGGGATGAAGAACTGCACTGTGTTTCACGAGCAGGCACGATTCGTCTCTAGCCATGAAGTCAAAATCGGGGACCAGACAATTTCTGCGGAGCAGATTTTTATCAATGTTGGCGGCCGGGCCACAGTGCCCGATCTGCCTGGGGTCCGCGACATTCCTTACCTGATCAACTCCACCATTCTCGATCTTGAAGAGTTGCCCAAACATCTGGTCGTTGTGGGTGGCAGCTATATCGGCCTGGAGTTCGCTCAGATGTTTCGCCGTTTCGGCAGCGAAGTCTCTGTTGTGGAAAAGGGTCCGCGGCTCGTGCTCCATGAAGATGAAGACATATCCAAAGCTATCAAGGAAATTATTGAGGGCGAGGGAATCCAGGTCCGTCTCAATTCGGAGTGCATTGCATTCGACAAGTTAGACGACGGCATTGCCGTGCACGTCGATTGTGACGCAGGTGAGCCCAAGCTCAACGCATCGCATGTGCTCCTTGCCATGGGCAGAGTTCCGAACACGGATGATCTGGGTCTGGATAAAGCGGGCGTTGTCATCGACGAGCACGGCTACATCACTGTTGACGATCAACTGCGCACCAGCGCCCCCAACATCTGGGCAATCGGCGATTGCAACGGACGCGGCGCGTTTACGCATACTTCCTACAACGATTTCGAAATCGTCGCCGCAAACCTTCTCGACAATGACCCGCGCCGTGTCAGCGACAGAATTCCAGCGCATGCGCTCTACATCGATCCTCCGCTAGGGCGCGCCGGTATGACGGAAACCGAAGTTCGTAAGGCAGGGAGGCCCGCCCTGATCGCGACACGCCCCATGACCAAGGTCGGCAGGGCTGTAGAAAAAGGCGAATCACTCGGATTTATGAAGGTACTGGTCGACGCCGAGACCAGGAAGATTCTCGGCGCTGCGATCCTCGGAACCAGCGGGGACGAAGCGATCCATTGCATCCTGGACGTCATGTATGCCGGCGCGCCCTACACGACGATCTCCCGCGCCGTCCACATCCATCCAACCGTCTCGGAGCTGATACCTACGTTGCTTCAAGACCTCAAGCCGCTAACCTGACCGCTGTTCCGAAAGCAGTCTGCTGCGTCCCGAACGCGGCCTAAATACAAAGGGAGCCAACGTTCGACAGCTGACTCCCTGTGGTTGTGGTTCGCTCCTGATTTGGACCGGCTCGATTGTTGCCGGGGTTAGCTCCCGAACACTTTCTTGACCTCGCCGATCTTCCGTTCCACGGTGCCGCTGATCTTCTCGTCGGTACCTTCGTCCCGGAGGTTCGGATTGTTGGTAGCCTTACCGATTTTCTCCTTGATCGCGCCCTTGACTTCGTGAACTTTCCCTTCCACCTGGTCATGCGTACTCGTCGTTGTTGTCGAAGTCATCTGAATTCTCCTCGGACCCCCATCCTTGTAGGGTGGAGGGTAGTTTTGAAACCTCAAGACACGCTGCATTTAGCCTCTTCCGCTGCTCTTTCGCAGGAGCAGGTTCGCAACGTTCTTCCAAGGTAGTGGCTCAAAACCCAGGGCGCTGGTCCGAATTGGGCAAGGCAGGCTTCCCCGTGCGCAACATGGCACACTCTGCGCGATCGCTCCGCAAAGGCTTGAGATGGGCCAGATTTAGGGGTGCGCGGTGCTGATGGATGCCGTGTTCCTCGCTTGCACGATCGCGACGTTGAGGTGGCTAAAAGCCGACGCAGGAATCTCGGCAAGCCTGATGCCTGGTCCTTCCCAGAGCAGGCGCGGTTTGGCGGGACTGATCGACTCCAGCGACTCGATGCGCAGCACATGCTTGCCGGCGCGCAGGCCAATGGTTCCCAGTGCGTAACGCACTGCATTGACGGGAGATCCGCACACTTCTCCGAAAGGCGGACCGGTTTGCGCCACCACCTGCCCGTCGAGAATAATCCGCGCCCCGTCGCGCGCCAGCAGGTGAAAACTGTATCCGCCCTCGACCGGAACCTCCAGGAAGCCGTCATACGCGACCGCATAGCGCGTGAATCCGCCGGCATCCGTATCCGCCAGATTTGCGGCGATCCCGTTACGCATTGCGGCTTGTTTGGCAAATGCTGGCATTTCAGGCCATGTGCCGGGATAGATATGATACTCAAGGCCGGGAGCCGTCGAGCCTATACCAGGATCGAGATTGCCCGCGTCGTGCCAATGGCTCACCACCGTAACGCCCTGGGATGCCCAATCCTGATGCCCCTGCTTGTCTTCAACGTGCAGCAGTACTCGAAAACGCCCCGAGCCGTTGGCATCCGTGCCGTCCAACGCCGACCCCTTGGCGTCTGGAAAACGGTGTCGTACCCGCTGGCCCACAGCCGTCGTGCCGTCACCGAAAAGCCACGTATAGCGCGCGTGAGGATTGGCCGCAGTGTCCGCTGTAAATGTCACCGTCTCTCCCGGCTGCACCACCTCCGGAGTGAACTGGAACCCCGCCCTTACCTCTTTGTCTCCCGTTGAGTACGTCGGCTCCTGTGCTCCCCCGCTGATTCTTGCCGGCAGATTAGCATCCGAATTGACCGTCGCCTGCCCATATTTCACATTCTCCAGATGCACATCTTTCACCGGGCCTTGAAGACGCGAACTCACCAGCGGCGGCTGATCCAGTGACCAGAGATTGCGGAAGGTAAACCCGTCAAGTCCGGGCTGCTCCTGCTCCATTTGGAAGAGCGAATACCAGTCATCGAGCCACAAATTCTCAAAGGTGTAACCGGTGTGATTCCCCTTCGCGCCCTTCGCTCCCCAAAACGTGAACAACGCAAAGGGAGGCCCGCACGACCCGATGCCGCCGTGCAGAATGTCCGAATCCCGCAGCGTAAAGTTGTGCGAACTGAAAGTCTTCGTCGGCCATCCGGCGCGCACAATGTTCGACACGCTCGTCGAGAGCACGCTGTGCTCAATGGTGATATTCGCCACATCATGCCCTGGCGTCACCATCGCGTCATGACCGTAGCCATCCCAGTTTCCCTGCATGGCGAACACGTCATCCGAAGCGCGAAAGAACGAATCGCGCACCACGGTGTTTCCGCCGCCCAGCCAGTCCATACCATCCTGGTTCGCGTTGCCGGGATTACCGCCGATCACGCGCAGGTCGTCGTACACGAAGTCGCTGGAGTCCTTCATCTGCACCGACCACGTGCGGCTGCGCACCAGGCAGGTCACACCATGAATCTCGACATGATGCGCCTCCAGCGCTCCGATGCAATGCCAGTTCTCCTTCTGCATCCAGCCATCATCGTCCGCCGGGTTCTGTGGGCCGTTGTACACAATCACCCCTTGGCCCAATACCTTTACATTCTGAACCTTCCACAGATTCAGGCTGCCGACAATCACCGCTCCCGGTGCGAGATAGTAGGTTTCGCCGCTCTTGGGATTGAGATTTTCCTTATGCATCCCCGGCGCGATCATGTGAAAGCCCGGCTGGGCCATCGCCGCCTTCGACGGAACAGCCACTGGCCGGGTCACAAACACAAACAGCATGTGAGCGTGGTTGAGAAAATCCCCCGGCCGGGAGATGGAAATCTTGGCCGCGTCCTTCAGCTTGAATTCAATGGTGTTACCCTTGCGCTCGGGCCGTATCCCAAGCCGCCACGGCTGGACATCCACGCCACGATCCCAGAAGCCGCCCTCGCTGGCCGTTATCGAGATCGTCACCGGCCCGGAGCTCTCCACGCTCACGTAGTCGTAGCTGGCGGCAGCATGGGCCACATCCACTGGCTTGCCGTTGACCTCTACATGAAACTGCGAGGAGCGCATCTCCTGCGGTACAGGGACAGGCGAAACCCGGGCCTCTGCGTCCCAAGAGGCGCAAGCCGAGAGAACCACGGCGAAAGCAACGACAACCAGATGGCGCAGGTGCATTGTGCAGGGAAGACGCATTTCCCAAGAATCTTGCTTGCAGTGTACCCGCACAGCCCTCAAGCTGGCATCCCCGGTTTGGGGGATATGGTCAGCGCATCGCCATTGCGAAACTCCGGCGCGTCGGGGAAATCTTTCCAATTCCACGAGAATTGTCATCCTGAACGCAGTTGTCAACCATACATTGACGTTGTATCCCAGGAGTAGTTGCTGACGGTAGCGAACTGGCTTCGGCATCCTGAAGTCTTAGAGTCCCAGCAGGCGGGATAGGGTTCGCCGGATGGGCAAGCAAACGATCTGCTCTTTTCAACTCCCGCAGGGCCACTCAACTCCGGCAAGACTACCGCAACTTGCCTTAAATTCCCTCGCCCATGGACACATAATCCCGCAACAGGTCCATCTCCTTCCGGTAAGCCTCGCGCTCGCGATCCTCATCCTCGAAGGTGCTCTGTCTACCCTGCGACCGTCCCACCAGCGACTCCAACTCTTCAACCCGGTCCGCCAGGGCGATCAAGGCGTCAGACAGTGGATCTTTGACCTCGTGTGGATCGGTAATCAGCACCCGCTGGCCGTTCCGGTAAATGATGTGCGCCGGAACTCCAACCACGGTGGAGTTCGGCGGCACATCGCGCAGCACCACCGACCCGGCACCCACCCGCGAATTCTCTCCAATTGTGATGTTTCCGAGGACGTTGGCGTTGTTTCCCACAAAAACCCCGTCACAAAGCGTCGGATGGCGCTTTTGCCGGGCGCTGTCCGTAACGCTGCCGGTCCCCCCCAGCGTAACACCCTGATAGAGCGTCACATCGCTGCCGACGATCGCCGTCTCGCCGATCACCACCCCCATGCCATGATCGATCAAAAGCCGCCGTCCCAGCAGCGCGCCGGGGTGAATCTCCACTCCTGTCCAGAACCGCGTGGTCTGCGAAAGAATGCGCGCGGTCAGCCGCCAGCCGCGCCGCCAGAGCCAGTGTTCAAATCGGTGCGCCCAAACAGCGTGAAGCCCCGGTGAGCACAGAAACACCTGCAATCCCGACTGCGCCGCGGGATCGCGTTCCATTACCGAGCCAATATCTTCGCGAATCCGCTTCAACCACTCCATGCTCAGTCCCTTGAAATGCAGGTGTGAGTGTGAAGTGTGAGTGTGGATGCCCCTGGAATGAGCTCTCGCTGCACGGACGAACGATCACCGGAGGGCGACCGAAGCCTTTCACACTTCACACTTCACACTCACACTCGTTTTACAGATTCACCGGCTGCGTCACCAGCGCCTGCACTTCCGCCCGCGTCGACTCAAACAGAATGCTCGACAGATATCGTTCGCCAAAGCTTGGAATAATCGCGACAATCAGCTTGCCGGCATTCTCTGGACGCGCCGCCACCTTCAGCGCCGCTACGACCGCCGCGCCCGAGGAGATACCCACGAACAGCCCCTCTTCCAGCGGAAGTCTTCGCGCCATCGCCACCGACTCGTCATTCGTGACCTGAATCACTTCATCAATCAGCTTGGTGTCCAGAATCGCCGGCACAAACCCCGCCCCGATTCCCTGAATCTTGTGCGGACCCGGCTTGCCGCCGCTCAGCACCGGGCTGTCCGTCGGCTCTACAGCAATCGCCTTGAACTCCGGCTTGCGCTCCTTGATGTATTTAGCTACGCCGGTCAGCGTTCCACCCGTGCCCACGCCGGAGATGAGGATGTCCGCCGTTCCATCCGTATCCGCCCAGATCTCAGGCCCAGTCGTCGCATAGTGAATCGCCGGATTGGCAGGATTGTCGAACTGTCCCAGGATATGGCCATTCGGCGTAGCCGCCAGAATTTCGGCCGCCTTGGCAATCGCGCCCTTCATTCCATTGGGCCCCGGAGTCAGCACCAAATCCGCTCCGAAGCTGCGCAGCACTACACGCCGCTCCTGGCTCATTGTCTCCGGCATGGTCAGGATCAGCTTGTAGCCCTTCACCGCTGCGATAAACGCCAGGCCGATGCCGGTGTTGCCGCTGGTCGGCTCAATTAACACGGTCTCACCGGGCTTGATCTTGCCGTCTTTTTCAGCCGCTTCAATCATCGCCAGACCGATGCGGTCCTTCACGCTGCTCATCGGGTTCTGGCTCTCCAGCTTCAGGACGATCTTCCCCGGCAGGCCCTTGG
>Ga0070730_10006447_pt1 | contig 10029 bp, 8 predicted proteins | sample Coa_R1_3_FD_66447 | JGI IMG/M metagenome (GOLD analysis project Ga0070730, IMG submission 66447) | Surface soil microbial communities from Centralia Pennsylvania, which are recovering from an underground coalmine fire - Coalmine... | ecosystem: Environmental > Terrestrial > Soil > Unclassified ... | reverse complement strand
GCCGGCTGATTTTGCGGAACGCGCTGCCCGGTCCAGCCGTCCACAGGCGCAGCAACGGAGGAGTTTGGTTGTTGCGCCGTCTGAGCGCATGCAAGCGAACAGAACGCCCCGGCGACAACGGACAAGATTGCCGAACTAACGAAAGCCTTCCACATCACCAGCTCCTTCCGAATCCGTGGCGGATTCTACTCATCCGCTTTGTGTTTCACAAGTCATTGTGCGGGCTCGGAAATAGTGGCATAAACGGACCGCCAGAAGCGCCGGCTGCAAAGGGCGCGCGCCGAAATCGGCTGCCAAAACGCATTAAAGGAATCACGAATGAGATCGGACTCAGGTAGATCTCTCGCCAGCAATTTCAAGCAGCCCACCTATCTAGGTTATCTCGCTCTTGTGCGCATTCTGATAGGCGTTTTATTTCTTCTAGTCGCCTGGCCCAAAGTTTCCGTGCGTTTTCTGAGTGGCCAGGTTTTGCCTCGACAATTGCTCAACGGCATGGAAAAGGATCCGCTCGCGTGGCACCGCGCGTTCATCGCGGGAGTTGTAGTCCCCCATGGCCATTTCTTCAGTTATCTTTCGGCATTTGGGGAAATTTCCATCGGGCTTTCGTTACTGGTGGGCTGCCTGGTGAGGATCTCCTCGCTTTTCGGCGCCTTCTACAACTTCAACATTCTGTTTTCTGTTGCGTATGCTGCCGGCGGCGGAACTGTCAACTACAACCGGGTGCTCATACTATTGCACCTGATTTTCGTTTCTGCTTCCGCCGGCCGCTCTTTGGGCATCGATGGATTTTTGAAGCGCCGCTTTCCGCACACATGGTTATTTTGATGAACGCACCGGTCGTCTTTTCGGTGGAAAGTTAAGCGGCGACTACTTGCGGGGAACTTACGTTCTGCGCAGTCGATCCAAGAGGGGGTATAAGACAACGGCCACGACAGAATTCACCAGCGACGCAATGATCAGCCTCATCTCCAGATAAGGCTCGTGCTGCCCCAGCAAAATCCGGTCGGTCAGGACGAGCACGGCGTTGTGAAGATGAAAGAAGACGAAAGTCAGAAGGAACCGGCTAATAGGATGGTCCACGTCTATCCGCGAGCCGAACGAGGACGCCACGAAGCCGACCGCTGTTTTGGCAATTCCGTACATTCCGAATGGCGTATGCCCAAGGCTGTCCTGCGCCAGCCCAACGACCATTCCCAGCAAAAGTCCAGACGAGGGATTTCTCCGGCTCAGACCGAAGTAAATCGTTACCAGAAGCGGAAGCTCCAGGATCGCCGCCGATCGAAAGTACACTGGCAGGAGAGCCTCGAGCGCCAGCGCCAGAACGACTACAGCTACAACAGTACCGGCATAATACTTATGAACTTCTATGTGCTGGTCGTACGGCGCGTGAATTTCCATGTCCATAGTCTAGTGTTGTGCCTTCATGGATTGCTCGGCGTCTCTTGAGTCTCTGACGCCGGCGGAGTCTCAGGCTCCGCCGCCTTGGATGGCTCCTCTGAAGGAGCAGGCTTAGGTGAGGTCACGGAAGCCACGGGTTTGGGTGGCGCCGGCGGATTGACCGGTTTAGGCGGCGCAGGCGTCGTCGTTTTAATCGGTGTCACCGACGAGACAGGTTTAGGAGCCGTCGGAGTTGCGGGCGCCGTCGCAAGCGTCGCGGGCTTAGGCGAGGTCACAGAAACAGACGCAAGGGGAGCAGGCGCGGTTTTATCCGCGTCCTTGCGGAATGTAAACTCTTGCCGTGTGAGCAGCACCAGAACTTCCTCGAGTCCGTCCAGCCGCGCCGCAGGCTTTACCGATATTTTCTGGAAAGGGCTGCGGCGGTCCGGTTGCACTTGCACGACCGTACCGACCGGCAAATCCTTCGGGAAAATCCGATCCTGGCCCGAGGTGAGTATCTTTTCGCCCTGCTCAATTTTGACGTCATTGCCGATGTACTCAAGTCCGAGCAGCGGATCGCCCGAACCGCGTACCGGACCTTGAGCGCGCGAGGTCGCCAGCAATGCGCCCACACCACTTTCCTTGTCCGTTAGCAGCAGTACTTGAGAGGTGTCCGGGTAAACCGCAAAGACTTTGCCCACCACGCCTTCCGGAGTGATTACGCCCATATCGCGCTTCACGCCGTCGCGTGTCCCTCGGTTGACGAAAACCATGTGGCTGGAGGGATCGGGGCTTGCTCCGATCACGCGTGCCGCCAGCATTTGCACTTCGGTATGCGCGTCGCGAAATCCAAGCAATCCCGCGAGGCGGTCCGCCTCCGCCGCGCGGCTCTCCAATTGAGAATTGCGCATGCGGAGTTCGCCAAGCTGAGTATGGAGTTGTTCGTTCTCCTCGCGCATGTGACGCAAGGCCACATAGTTACTCCAGAGGCCCCGAAGTCCGTCCACAGACCATGCCGCGCCGCGCCCCAAAGGGGATACGCTTTCGATCGCCCAAACGCGGATCAAGCGCACCTGTTGTCCGCGCCTGATCTGAATCGCGAGCAGCAGGACTTGAGCGGCCATGGCGGCCGCGAACAGAGCCAGAGATCGATGGCGTGAAGGGATGGAAAAGTCCTCTCTATTGCCTCAAACGAAAAATTACAGGCTTGCCGTTTGCTTCCAAACTCGGTGGCTGATCGCTGTCTAGTCTATGGACACTAAGCGAAGCAGGCGGAAATCACTGAGCATTTTCCCCGTGCCCAGCACCACGGAAGCCAGCGGATCGTCCGCAATCGAAACCGGAAGGCCGGTCTCTTCCCGAATGCGTTTGTCCAAATTCTTGATCAGCGCTCCGCCTCCCGTTAGGACGATGCCGCGGTCGCTGATATCCGCGGAAAGCTCAGGAGGAGTGCGCTCCAACGCTACGCGAATGGCGTTCAAGATCGTCGAGATGCATTCAGAAAGCGCCTCGCGGATTTCACTGTCATCGATCGTCACGGTGCGAGGCACACCCTCGATCAGATTGCGCCCCTTTACCTCCATGGTCAGCGGCTTCTCGAGAGGATACGCGGACCCGATCTCCATCTTGATCTGTTCCGCGGTGCGCTCACCGACGAGCAGGTTGTATTTCCGCTTCAAATAATGCATCACGGCTTCGTCCATCTCATTGCCGGCCACACGCACCGACCGCGAATAGACGATTCCGCTCATCGAAATTACGGCGATATCGGTTGTGCCTCCACCAATATCCACAACCATATTGCCGGAGGGCTCCTCGATGGGTAAGCCGGCGCCAATGGCTGCCGCCATGGCCTGCTCCACCAGGTAAACCTCGCTGGCCCGGGCGCGGTAGGCGGAATCTTGCACCGCGCGTTTTTCCACCGGGGTAATTTCGCTGGGCACGCCAATGACGATGCGTGGATGAACCAGAACGCGCCGGTTGTGGGCCTTCTGGATGAAGTAGGTCAACATCTTCTCCGTAACTTTGAAATCTGCGATTACTCCATCCTTCATGGGCTTGATGGCCACCACGTTGCCCGGAGTGCGGCCCAGCATGTCCTTTGCTTCGCGCCCTACAGCGACCACTTCGCTGGTGTTCTTGTTGATGGCCACAATCGAGGGCTCATTGACTACGATGCCTTTACCCTTGGAAAATACCAGCGTGTTTGCCGTCCCCAAATCGATGGCCAGATCGGATGAAAGCAGGCTGAAGACAGATCGAAGGTTGTAGCCGTTTTTACTGAACATTCTTATTCCCGCGCCGTTTGTGGCCACGGTTCCCCTTTGCCGGCGACACAGTTCTTATGGAATCACGATAGGCACGCGCTTGATGGCCGTGCCCCCCCGACGATTCTGCCCGGTCACCACGATCTCGTGACTGCCACGCGAGAGCGGCTGCGTGAAGTAGCGGAAATGGCCATCGCGCTGGATGTCCGCCACTGCTTCTCCATTAATAATGAGCGCCGCGTTAGGCTCCGTTCGCCCCATGAGCTCCACCACGCTGCCGTGCAATTGCGTGCCATCTACTTCCAGGAGCATCTCATCGGTCTTGCCTTGGGCGATCAGCGTAAACCTGAAGGCATCGCTTGGCGCGCTTTCTTTCTTGTGGGCGTCGATTGCTGTGACGTTCCAGTAATAATCGGCCGGGTCCAACCCGCTCAGGTCCGCGCTTGTCCCGGCGACCATTTTCTCGGCGGCGATACGCGTAAACATTGAGTTCGTGCTTACGCGCAGGCTGTAACTCACTGCGTCGGGAATCGCAGCCCAGGCGAAGTGCACAGTAGCGTGCTTCGGATCCGCTTCGATCAACGGCTGAAGGTTTAAAGGCGACGTCAAAGCGGGTGGCGCCAGCACGGTGGTCTTCGTCATCGTGCCACTCGATGAATTAAAACTCACGCGTTCCCACTCGCCAATGGCCACGTGTTGATTGCCAACCTGCATATCCGCCGCGCCGGAGGAAACCGTTATCTGGTGTTCGTCTGTATTGGGATCTGTGCGAACTGCCGCGCGGCTATTTTCCTGCAATGATGCCCGAGCGTTCGCGAAAGAAACCTCGGCACGCGATCGCGGCGATTGCCATGTCCCCGTTGCCAAATCTACGGCGCCGGAACTGATGTGCACGCCCACGCTGGTCGTTTGATCGCGATCGATGAAATTCTGTTCCACCGTCACGAAAGAATTTGCTTTGATCGTATAGGTTGTGCCGTCCACGAAGGTGAGCCGTGCCGCGCCGTCGTCACCGGTCCGAATCAGATCTCCCCGGTCGAGCGTGCTTCGGTAATCGGCATTCTCCCAAGTGACGGAGTTGACGCGCTTGATTTCCACCTTTCCATCGAGATTAACGAAGCGCGCCTGGTTCTGCGCCAATGCGCCCGCGTTGGTCGGGGCCGCTCCCAAGTTGTGCGACACGCGGTCCAATGCTCTGACCAGCCAGGCGGGCCGGGCCAGGTACACGCCAGCGCACAGAATAATCACCACCAACACAACATAAGTGACTACCGTGCGGTAACTGATCGCAGTCCAATAGACTTCAATGGCCGGACCTTTGCCGTGTTTTGCCGAACCGAGCTGTCGCGAATCAGGCATAAAAACGTGATTTTTACGCTGGTTTTGCAATCTAGCACACGGTATAGGGGGTCGCAAGACAACGACTTAGGGGTGTTGCTCCTACCTACAACATCGGGCGCACTCGCCTGGAAAGCGAAGAGTCGCACTTGGTCTGATTTTCCGGGATTTCGCGTTTGAGCACAGGGGCGAGCTGCCCTATACTTAGGGCTTCAGGACAAGAAAAAGCGCGCTGCATGTGATGGCTAGAAACTCCTCGCGTGCTAGCAAGGTGGCGGTAACGTGTTCAAATCACTACATAAGAAAAACCTCGGCGTCAGGATTATGCTCGGAGTAATCGTCGGATTGCTCGGCGTCGGCATGCTGCTCTATCTTATTCCTGGGCAAGGCACGGACAGCGTCTCTGCCGCCGACGTGGTAGCGACCGTGGGTAACCAATCGATCACCGTTACGGATATCCGCGCTCAGTTGGGACGCATTGAGCGCACCGGCGCTATTCCAGCTGCCCTCGAGCCCTTGTATGCGCAGCAAGTCCTTAACGAATTGGTGTTCCAGAAAGAGTTGGCTATCGAAGCCAAACAACTCGGCATTACCGTCACCGACCAGGAGCGCGCAGATCGCATCCGGCAATTAGTCCCCACGGCATTCGTGGGCGGCACCTTTGTGGGTAACGACCAATACGCGGCGCAGGTGGAAGCAGCTTCGGGGATGGGAGTCCCGGAATTTGAGGATCTCGTGGGTCAGGGATTGCTCGAGGAGAAGTTCCGCGAGCTCGTTACCGACGGAATGACCGTTTCGCCCGCGGAAGTGCAACAGGAATTCCGGCGCCGCAACGACAAGATCAAGATCAGCTACGTAGTGGTTAAGCCCGAAGATTTGCAGTCTAAAATCGAAGCGAGTGACGCCGATCTTTCTGCATATTTCGAGAAGAATAAGGCGCGCTACAACGTTCCGGAGCGGCGCGTCGTGCAGTACGCGTTTCTTGATCTCGAGCAGCTTCGGCTTCACGCCAATATTTCTCAAGATCAAATTCGCGCCTATTACAACGACCACATAGATAGCTATAAACAGCCGGACCGTGCCCACGTAGCGCATATCTTGTTCAAGACGGTAGGCAAGACCGATGCGGAATCCGAAGAAATCCGCAAGAAAGCCGAAGACGTTCTGAAAAAAGCCAAGAGCGGCGCCAACTTCGGCGACCTTGCCAAGCAGTACTCTGAGGACACGAGCAAAGACAAGGGCGGCGATCTCGATTGGATCGTGCGCGGACAAACCGTTCCCGAATTCGAGCAGGCGGCTTTCACGTTGCCCATCGGATCGGTGTCCGATCTGGTGAAGACACAATACGGATTTCATATCATCAAGGTTCTCGATCGTCAGGCCGCCCGTACGCAGACGCTCGACGAAGTCTTTCCGCAAATTTTGGGCACTCTGCAGGAAGATCAAGCCCAGCGCGCGGCCGAGGATCTTTCCGGGCAGATTTCGGCCGAGATCCGCCGGTCGGGCCGCGTTTCCATCGATGACTTAGCAAAAAAGTTCAATCTGAAATTGGGACAAACGCCGCCTCTCGAGGCTAATCAGCCCATTCCGGAGGTCGGCAATTCGCCGGAACTCGCCGAGACGGTTTTCCGCCTGCGCCCCGGGGACGATAGTTCTCCCATCCACACCGACAAGGGCTATGTTGTTATTTCGGTCAAAGAAGATCAGCCGGCTCATCCCGCGACGCTTGCCGAAGTTCGTGATCGGGTCTTAGCCGATTATCGGCACGAGAAGGCAACTGATCTCGCAAAAGCCCGCGCGGAGGACCTGGCGAAGCGTGCCAAGTCCGGCGAGGATCTGACAAAAGCAGCGAAGGCCCTTGGCCTGGAAGCAAAAACCAGCGATCTTTTCTCTCGCACCGGCTCAGTAAGCGATCTTGGAGGCGCCGCGCAACTTGGCCCGGCGTTCAGCCTGTCCGTTGGCCAAACCAGTGACGCGGTTTCTCTGGGCGCAAATTGGGCCGTGTATAAAGTCCTCGACCGCCAAGATGCAAACCCCGCGGATATGGCGAAGCAACAGCAGGACGTTCAACAGCAGCTTTTGGATGCGCGCCGCACCATGGCCTTTGAGGCTTTCCGCAAGTCCCTCGATAACAGCATGAGGCAGGGAGGAAAGCTGAAGCTGAACGCTGAAAATCTCAGGCGCATTACCACGCCGTCGAGTTCCTAAAAAGCCTCGGAACTTTGATCCTCAATGAGTGCTTCGCCCTGGGACGGGCTGGCGGCGGTGCTATTTAGAGGGCACGTCGACAATTCAAACGTTATTTCTCGCGTAAAATAATTTCTCCCGAACCGATGCACTGATCGTTCAGCCACAGCCTGTAACGAAATGAGCCGGGTTTGGTTCCAGGACGGGGAGGTCCGCTCAGCAACCGCATACCCGCCGGAGCTTGAAAGATATTCGACGCAAAGGGCGAACGGTTGGGGTCGAATTCCACCTTCAGTTGCCCCTCCCCTGCGACCCATGCCACCTGGTCCGAAGGCCCAATCACCATCGCCTCCGGGATCACCCCAACTAAAATTGTTTTCTCAGCCATTGAGTATGTCCATTTCAGGACAGGTCGCGAAGATAACACACTCTGAATTCCCGCCGAGAGATTTTCGGAGCGTTCCCCTGTCCGTCGGGTCAGGCGCTTTTTTGTAACTTATCTGTGCGAATTGCTTGACGCTTCTCAAACCAACCCCCATACTCAAACCATAGTCATAACTACATCAGAGCGCGCCGACTGTCGTGTGTCCCTGCGCTCAGAAAGAACTTCGGAAACCAATTCCGGGGCTCGAGGGAACACCATGGCATTCGGTTGGATTACTCTGAAAAGCGGCGACCGCATCTCGCTTTTCCGTTCCGCTCCATTCTTCGTTGTTCATCTGGCCTGCATCGCAGCATTCTTTTTGAAATTTCACTGGTCGTATTTGATTGTTTGTCTGGCGCTCTATTACACCCGCATGTTTTTTGTGACCGCGGGATATCACCGCTATTTTTCGCATCGCTCATTCAAGACGAGCCGCGCGTTCCAATTCGTAATGGCGCTTGTGGCGACCATGTCCACGCAAAAGGGTGTGCTTTGGTGGGCCGCCAATCACCGCCATCATCATCGCCATTCCGATATGGACGAGGATCTGCACTCCCCCACATTGCGCGGTTTTCTCTATGCGCATATCGGCTGGATCTTGTCCGATCGTTATAACCAAACGAAGACAGAGCTGATCGGCGATTTCAATAAATATCCCGAGTTGCGCTGGCTGAACAAATACCACGTGGTCCCGCCCGTTCTCCTGGCAGTCTCCATGTTCCTCGCCGGGGGGTGGGGCTTGCTCGTGTGGGGCTACTGCATCAGCACCGTAATCCTGTGGCACAGCTCCTTCACGATTAATTCGCTATCGCATATCTTCGGCCGGCGCCGCTACGCCACCACGGATACCAGCAAGAACAACGCGCTGCTCGCGCTGCTGACCATGGGCGAGGGATGGCATAACAACCATCACCACTACATGGCCTCGGCTCGCCAGGGCTTTTTCTGGTGGGAAATTGACATCACCTACTACGTTTTGAAGATGCTTTCCTGGTGCGGAATCGTGTGGGATTTGCGGCAGCCTCCTAGGCACATCCTGCTCGGCGCCGAAATCCAGCAAGTCGCCGCGGACTAAGTTTCGCGGGGTTGTTGTAAAAGCGCGTTCGGACCGGCTGACTTCCTATCCTTAGCGGGTTTACTTATTTTCCGCCTAATACCGCATTGACCGTTTCTGTGATCTTACGCGCGGAGATTCCGAAGGCGTCCAGCAACTCCTCGGGCTTGCCCGAATGCGGCACGCGATCTACTGCCAGTCGTCGCACCGCTGTGAGAGGCACACCAGCCAGAGCAAGATCCGCGAGTACGGCTTCACCCAGACCGCCTTCCTCGTAGTGATCTTCCACGGTAACGAGTTTGCCGCCGGTCGCACGAACATGCTCGGCGAGCGCCGCAGTGTCGAGGGGCTTGACGCAGTAAAGATCGAGCACGCGGATGCCGATTCCGCGCGATCTGAGTTCGTCGTAAGCCTTGAGAGCTTCGTAAACCGTCACTCCCGCGCCAATCACGGTGACGCGATCATTTCCGCTTTGCCGCAGCACCTTTAAGCCCGGCACGGGGAATTTCTCATCCTTGCCGTACAACACTGCTGTCTTCGGCCGTGAGGTCCGCAGGTAACAAATCCCCGTCCTGCGCGCCATCTCTTCGGTCAGCCGCTCCGCCGAAACGGCGTCGCTGGGATAAAACACGGTCGCGCCGGGAATCGCCCGGAACATAGCCAAATCCTCGAGTGCCATCTGTGAAGGGCCATCTTCACCTATCGAGACTCCGCAGTGCGAGCCGCACAGCTTTATGCTGCTGCGGCTGATGCCGGCCATGCGTACCTGATCGTAAGCACGCGACAGGAAACAGGCGAATGTGCCGATAAAGGGCACGAGCCCCTGCGCGGCCATGCCTACACCCAGCGAAACCATATTTTGTTCCGCGATGAAGCCTTCGACGAGCCGGTCAGGAAAGGCCTTTTGCAGTGTTTCCGTAAAAGTGGAGTTTTTCACGTCGCCATCAATGGCGTAAACCTTGGGATTTACCTCGGCGAGATTCTTCAATCCGACGCCAAAGGCTTCCCGGGTGGCAACGCTTTGGCCTAGTTTGTAATCGGGAGCGGGTGGAGTAGGGAAATCCGGCTCCGGCGCAGGGAGCGGCTTGCGCTCATAAGACCGGCCATCGTCTTTCGGAACCGGAGGAATGGACCCGAGTTCGGCGAGCGCTTTTTCGAGCTGCTCGGGTGACAAGGCTTTGCCGTGCCAGCCGTCCTTGCCGGAAAGAAAACTGATGCCGTGGCCCTTGTCCGTGCGCGCGATGATCGCATAGGGCTTCCCACGCGTGGCGCGGGCGTGATCCAGCGCGGCAACAACCGCCGCGATATCATGTCCGTCGATGACCTCCGCGGCCCAGCCCTGCGACTCGAATTTGCGCCGGTAAATGTCCATATTGTGCTCG
>Ga0070730_10006446_pt1 | contig 10031 bp, 9 predicted proteins | sample Coa_R1_3_FD_66447 | JGI IMG/M metagenome (GOLD analysis project Ga0070730, IMG submission 66447) | Surface soil microbial communities from Centralia Pennsylvania, which are recovering from an underground coalmine fire - Coalmine... | ecosystem: Environmental > Terrestrial > Soil > Unclassified ... | reverse complement strand
AGCGAAGTAGCCAAACTCAGGCAACAATTAGAAATAGAGGCAGAATCCATGAAGCAGGGCTTGTATGGCCTTGCCATCACGGCCCAACATCAGATTATCGAGAGCAAGTACAACGCCTTTGGAGCCTGCCAGGAGCAATTAGCGGCCCTGATCGGAGAGGAAGAGGCAACTCGTATGGCTGTGGAAACCTATATTCAGGTGATGGGTTAAATAGATGAAGCAAAGTGATCCACTCCCATCAGAGAAGGAGGCAAGCAATGAGTGATCAGAGCAGACCACCATGCTACTTCGTGGATGCCGACGAAGGGTGTGCGCTGGAGGCGTATCCTGGGTTGCTGGTGGATGCGTGGGCTGCCCGCTACAACGCCGTCAAACAGATGCGGCAGGGATCGCGATGGGTGGTTGCGGGTGAGACGTTCGTGAAAGCCTGCTTCCCGCTGGAGATCTATTTTGTCCCCCGAACGCATGAAGGCTATCTGGCGGCCGTTATGGAGGCGCACGCGATCTCTTCGCTGCTCGCTCTCGATCCCTACAATGCCACGATCTACTATCTCTTTCGTTTTCGGCTGCAAGATGCGGGCTATACGGAGTCGCAACTGGAGAGTGCCCCTCGTCCACAAGAAACCATCTGCCTGCATATGCTGACCAACGGCGCCTTTACCTGTGTGGGCAAAATTCACCGGGCGAGTCGGGCAGGAGACGAGCGCCGTTGGTATTACTGCTCTGACTGCTGCTGGACCTCTCCATCCATCGAAGGGGTGACGCGACGTGATCTCCGCGATGAGGGCCTCTTCCTGGTCCCGCTCGATGCCTCCTCTCCCGTTCCTTTTGCGGAGCCCGAGCAGGGCATGCGCTGGACGCGACGCGTCTTGCTCCAACACGGCTTCATGCTCACCCTCACTAGCGCGGCCTCTCTCTTAGACATGACGCGGCAGGCGTTACGCGATCTGTGCGTGCTCGGCCTCTTTCATCGCTTTGAGCACCCCACGATCCCGGACGAGTCTATCCTGTACCGCAGTGAGATTGAGGCCTTCCGACACACATGCTATCAGCCATAGCGTGGTTTAGCTAAACCACGCCGGGATGGGCATCAAAGCCAAAATGGTTTAGTAAACCATCGAACTCAACAATATATGGTTATCAAACCACTCAGCTCAGCACTACTATGGTACCGTCCTGTTTGGGCCAAATTCAGGTGGTAAACCAATTTGATTGTATTGCCCAGAGTCCTGGGGGAAAAAGGAAAGCCTGAATATCCTGTGCGCGCACCAGTCTCATTGACGAAGCAAACAAACCGTGTTATGCTAACGGCGATAGAGACCTCTCACCCTGGCTCTCTGTGGCATGCATTTGCAGAGGCGTCCACTCTCTGCTGAGAGGCTAGAAGGAACCAGCAAACTATGCCATCGATTCGTTATGTCTGCCTGTCAGATCTGCACCTCGGCGCGGACAATAGCCTCCTGACCGCCATCAAGCCGGGAAGTATCGAAACCGATCCTACGCGTCCCAGTGCCGTCCTCACTCAACTTGGGCTCTGTTTGCGGGAGCTGATCGCGCGCAACGAAAGCGCGGAAAAGCCCACACTCATCCTCAATGGTGATATCCTCGAACTGGCGTTGACCGATGTCCATAAGGCCGCCATGGTCTTTAAATGCTTCATCGAACTCATCTTCCCGCCAGGGGGAGCCGCCCTTTTCCAGAAGGACATCCTCTATATCCCCGGCAACCATGACCACCACGTTTGGGAGAGCGCCAGAGAGACCGGATATTTAGATTACCTTGCTCGCCTGCAACCCGGCGACGAGCTTGACGCCCCCAATCATACAACACCTATGCTTTCCCCTGACTTTGTGCGCGAGCCCTTCTTAACCCGTCTGCTGCATATCTATCCGCATTTACAGGACGCCACCGTCAATATCGCCTATCCTAACTATGCCCTGCTCAGTCAAAATGGGCAGAAAGGCGTGATTTTCAGTCACGGCCACTACGTCGAGTCCATCTATTCCCTGATGACTACTCTCAATTCGATGGTCTTCCCTGACCGCAAAAGACCAACCGTCATTCGGGAGCTGGAGGCCGAAAACTTTGCCTGGATCGATTTTCTCTGGTCAACCCTGTGCCGTTCCGGCGACGTGGGACAGAATATCGGCATCCTCTATGCCAAATTGCAGGATAACGATCAGGTCGGAAAGCTGACCTCCAACGTCGTCAACAACTGGCTTGCCCACAGCCACCAATTCAGGCCGCTCAAAGAACTTGAAGCGCACCAGCTGGAAATGATTATCAGTTCTCTCTTCAACAAGATTCGTCCGCTGGAAAAGCTGCGGGTAGATCTGCCTCTAAGCGACGACGCCCTGCACGGCCTCCAGTGGTTCGTGCAGGATGTGGTGCGTGAGCAGTTGGCAGGTGAGAACAACCAGGCCATCCCGGAGCGGCTCTCCTTCCTTTTCGGCCATACCCACAAGCCCTTTCAGCAGGAGATGAGCTTTACGGGCTATCCCCACCCGCTCAAGGTTTACAACAGCGGCGGCTGGGTAGTGGATACCGTCAACCTATCGCCCCTCCACGGCGCGGCCGTGCTGCTCATCGATGAAACGCTCGATACCATCTCGCTGCGCATGTACAATCAATCCGACAATCCGCGAGACTATGCCGTGCGCGTCGAAGAAATCGCCGGGTCCGACACCGCACACAGCGCCTTCTACAGCCGCGTCAACGCCTGGGTCAATGCCACGCGCGACCCCTGGAAAACTTTTTCTGAAACCGTCGCCGAAGCGGTAGTTGCCTCCGCTCATCACCTCCAAACAAAGATCACCATGTAGGAACTAACTGCCTGTAGGGCCGCATCCCCTTGAGGGGGCGGCCTTACGAGACGGAGGAATCCTTCCCTGGCCCACTCTGACACCTCGCTCCATTTCATCATGATTGAATGTTTGTCCCTACTCCTGGCTCACCCAATTCTGAAAGGGCATATCCAGCTTTTGTCCATGCTTCAATAAAAGGTGGGTGGTATCGCAGAAGACGCTCAAACAGTTCACTATTGTTCACCTGCATCACATCCAGGCAGGCAATAGTTCTCGTATCGAGAGAGAGTTGTCGAGGTTGACGAGCCACTCCTCTCCTTGATCTTGTTTTGCGACCAGCAGCGCTTTTCCGTTCCCTGGGTGCACGTCCTACCTTGTTTGCTTTCTGGTGGCTGAGGTGTCCCAACCTTCCCATGTCTGGGGAAAGACCAGCCTCTTTGGAAACCTGCCTCTCCTTTGTCTGTTCAGCGTAGCTGGCTATGGTCAGCGCATGCTGGCGTAAAACGGTTCGTAGCTCAAGGGGGCGATGGATCATGAAAGGCACATCGAGATGAGCGAGTTGGCGAGCTGCCCATTGCAAATCCCCTGCGTCCCCTCGTACCAGCACTCCATTGGGAGTCTCTTCAAAATACGCCGATGAAAGGCTTGATTGGCGTAATGCCTCCTCCAGCGTCGTCTGAAGGCAAACTTCGATCTGCCACGTGCTCGGAACAGAGGCCAGTGCCTGTTGCACTGCAGAGAGGGCAGAAAAGTCTTTTGGAAGAGGAAACATTTCGTTCAAGGGTTCGACTGACAGGATGCGATCCAGGCGAAGGAGGCGCTGCTCTTGTCGCAAATGGCAGTAGCCGATGGTATACCAGAGTCCTTCGTGATACACGACTCCGTAGGGATCAAATGCCCGCTCTGTGACCTCCGAGCGAGCGGAGCGATAGTGCAGATGAAGACGCCGTCCGGACTGGACACTCTCGCTCAGAGTCGTGACGACCCGAGCTTGTGGCGGAGCGTAGAACGCTTTACTCTCAAAGATCACCGTCTGTTCCATCGCCTGGAGACGGGAGCGCGTTGAGGCAGGCAGGACCCGCTCGACCTTGGCCAGCACTCCTTCAATGGCAGGAGCCGTCGTGGTCAGGCCGTACTCTCGTGCAAGCAACAATGATAGGGTCAACGCTTCCGACTCGTCTTCCGTAAAGATCAAGGGGGGAAGCTTATAGCCAGGTCGCAGGCGATAGGCTCCATAGCGGCCGCGCACCGCCTCGACAGGGATTCCCAGGTCAGCCAGCATCTCAATGTAATGCCGTACTGTCCGAATGTCCACCTCCAGTCGTTGTGCGAGTTCTGCTCCAGTCATCCGCCCATGGGCTTGCAGAAGTTCTAAGACCGTGAGCACACGAGCTGTCGGGCGATAGACCACTTTTTTCTCCTTCATCAAAGATCTCTTCAATGAGGATCAATTGTATCACCTTTTCATCCTACAATCAAAAACGTAGACGATGCACCAGGGAACGGAAGAACAATGGCCGTCTCTGCGGACCACGTCCATGCTCACCCATCTGGGGCAACGATCCCCCTGGATGCATACTACACCAATTGTTTGTGATGGCTATTCAACCAACAGGAGGTTCTTTGTATGCCTTTCTTTGAGACGCATGATCAAACTAGCTTGTACTATCGGGATTGGGGCACAGGCACTCCCATCGTGTTCCTCGGCGGCATTGCATTCAGTGGCGCCATGTGGGAGTATCAGATGGTCCCTCTCTCCAATCAGGGATTGCGCTGTATTGCGCTTGACAGGCGAGGTCATGGCCGCTCAGATGATCCTGGGCGAGGCTATGATTTCGACTCGTTGGCCGATGATGTGGCTCAGCTTCTCGCGCATCTCGACCTGCATGAGGTCACGCTGGTCGGCTACTCGATGGGTGGCGGTGAGGTCGCCCGCTATCTCTCGCGCCACGGTACAAGCCGCATTGCCCGTGCTGTCCTCATCAGTTCTATTACGCCTTTCCTTCTCCAGACAGAAGATAATCCCGAAGGCGCACCCAGGATCGTCATTGAACAAAACATCACCGCTATGCAAAAGGATCGCCCACACTACTTGACGAGCGGTGCCATCAAGTTCTCTGGCCTCGGATCATTCTGGCCCTGGCCGGATGTGCAGTCGCCGGAAATGGTGCAATGGGGAATCCAGGTCTGCCTTGAATGCTCGCCCAAAGCGGCTGCCGAGTGTACACGGACCCAGGGAGAAACGGATTTTCGCCCTGATATGCCTGCGTTCACCGTGCCAACCTTGATTATCCATGGAGACAAAGATCAATCGACCCCTCTGGAGTTATGCGGGCGCAGAACCGCACAGGCCATTGCTGGGAGTCAGTTCAACGTGTACGAGGGCGGATGGCATAACTTGTTCTTTACCCACAAAGATCGCCTCAATGACGATCTCTTCACCTTCATTCAGGGCTGAGGAGGATGCCTGCCAGGGCGTGCAGCACTGCGCACCCTGGCCATTGGCGCACTAGTTCCACACTACGTGGTTTGATAGCCATAATATTGCTCAGCTTATGTCCCAGCGAGACATAAGCTCATCCATTGACTTCTGCTATGGTTTACTAAACCATTTGCCACTCACCTCAAAGGGGGGCGACCTTAGCGGCTATTCTTCAGCGCGTTCGCGATCTCCAGCAGGTTGCCATCGGGATCGCGTATGTAGACGGAGCGAATGAGCCCGGTTGCCCCTGTTCTGTTCACCGGCCCCTCTTCAATGGGAACGCCGCAGGTGTGCAAGTGGGCCGCAACTTGCTCAAGGGGAACGGAGGTGAGAAAACACAGGTCGGCTGATCCTGGCGTGGGATGAAGCGCCTTAGGCTCAAACTCATGGCCAGCCTCGTGCAGGTTGATTTTTTGCTGGCCAAACTGCAGGGCTGTGCGACCAGCGCCAAACTGTACTGTTTGCATCCCCAACACTCGTTGATAAAACTCACAGGTCGCGTCGATGCTCTGCACTGTGAGCACGAGGTGATCAAGATGGTCAATATGCATCGGCAAGAACCTCCTCAGCGGTGATAGCTTTCATTTCATCTTATGAGAGCATTATACCGCCTGCTGGAGACAAAATACCCTTCCAGGCACACTGTCCTCACATCTTTCCCCCTGTCCATACCCATGATTTGTGCATATTATACAGATAACCTCGGCGTTATTCCGTCCATTTTAACAGTACACAGGTTATTTTCAGAATGATACTCTCTTAATAAGATACTTTTGTGCAAAATGCACAAGTTCTATGCGCAAACCGAACGCCTGGTGGTTGTGGGGAGGAGAACGAAATGTGTTGTTTGTTTAGGAGAAGAAGATCATGGAAACACTAATACGATCGCACCATAAGGTATTGTATAACCTTGGCTCGATTGAGCGCATCCCACCTGGCGAGGGGCGCACCTTCCGCGTGGAGCATATCCTGGTGAGCGTTTTTCGCACGCGTGGCGGGGCTGTGCTGGCAACCCAGTCCGACTGCCCCCATACGGGAGAAGCGCTGGCCGATGGCATCGTTAGCGGAGAAAAAGTGATTTGCCCACTGCATAGCTATAAATTTGATCTACGAACAGGTAATCCAATTGATAACACGTGTGAGGCGCTTAAAACCTATGCGGTCTCACTCAATGCCTGCGGAGATATCCTGCTCGATCTGGAAGGCTAAACATTAATGGGGAGTATACACATGAATATCCAGGAACATTCTACGCCGGGCGGAAGAACACGGAAGGCGAGGAGTTTTAAGGACGCGCACATTGTATTTCTGGAGCCGCGCATGGGCAGCGAAATGGGGGGGCTGATCCAGCGCTATGGAGGCCAGCCAGCCTGTGTACCGGCTGTGCGTGAGGTCTCGCTGGGACGTGAACAGCAGGTCGCCGCTTTTATCGACAATCTGCGTCAGGGCCACCTGCGCGTCCTCATCTTCATGACCGGCGTGGGCGTCGTTGCCCTCTTTCGCGAGGCCGAGCAACTGGGGCGCCTATCTGAACTGCTAGACCTGTTGCGCAAGGCGATTATTGTTTGCCGGGGGCCCAAACCGGTCGCCGTCCTCAAGCGCTACGGGGTATCGGTCCTGTTGAGGGCGGAGGAGCCCTATACCACCGACGATCTGCTCACAACCCTCATGCTACTGGATCTGAAAGGCAAGGGCATCGCTGTTGTGCATCATGGAGAGCGCAATGCCCGGCTTGCTCAGGCCCTGCAGGAAAGGGATGTCCGTCTCGAAGAGTTGTGCCTCTACGAATGGCATTTACCCGAAGATATCACACCTCTGCAAACCCTGGTGCGTGCTATCATCGCTCAGCAGGTGGATGCCGTTGTCTTCACCAGTCAGATCCAGGTACGTCACCTGCTGGTTATCGCGAGGGAGCTGAAACTGGCGCATGAGCTGATCCGGGCGCTAAATACGCGAACGGTTGTGGCCTATCGGCCCTACCTGTAGCGAGGCCCTGCATCATTGTGGTGTGACCCCCCATGTTGTCCCCGAGCATCCAAAGATGGGGCACCTAATAAAAACGCTCGCCATGTACATGGCGTAATCGATTAAGGGGCCGCTCTGCCTTTCAAAAGGCGATCGATGTCATTATATTGCATCTCGGCGACCTCCTTGAGGATTTACGCAGAGGGCAGGCGCAAGAGTGTGATCGCAGCCCCCTCATCTGGCGCGAGCACCATTTGATCCAGCAGTTTCGTCAGTTCTTCGGTTTGATGGATCTGCTGGATACGTGGCTCGGCCACTGCAACCAGAGTTGGGAAACGGCTTCTGATAACTTGCAAAATCGATCTCTGCATCCCTTTCTCTAGCCCTTCCTCTAGCCCTTCCTCCCTGGCTTGCTGGTTCAATTGCGCAACTACATCATTGTCTTTCAACAACCAGTCTAAGTGATACTGCACGTTCACCACCTCCTTGATCTTTTTCTTTCCGGGTTCGCTCATGGTCGATGACCTCATCGCTAATTGATAGAAACAGTTCAGATATTTGCCGAACTTACTATCCGGGTACGCTGCTCGCATTTTCGCCAGCGCCTGCTTGAGCAATGAGACGCTGGCATGCTTCATGGCTGGTAACAGGCTATAGGTGCTAACATGCCCATGTTCTATGAACTCGCGTGCATCCAGTTTACAGAGCAGAATGACCTCGTAGTCCTGCAGGGCCGAGATCTTGCCACTCTTCTTCGCTCTTACTACAAACGGAGGCTCAGGAAATCTGGTGGCAAAGGGGAGCAGGATCCCTAACCGCACAAACTTCTTATGCTTGTAGCGCAATTCCGCCGCATAGACACTCACACGCAGCAGAAAATCCTTCCGCCAGTCCGTTTCCAATTCCAGGTCCAGGATTTCGTCCTGTTGCTCCTCCTCGTTATAGACATTGTACACCAGATCGCATTTCAATGTGCTGCGATCAATTTCGATGTTGAGATCATCGCTGGGCCTTCCCTTCAATGTGATCCCCGGAAAAAACTCCTTGACGAGATGATCGGCATCCTCTCCATATAACCATTTCAAGGCTCCATCAACGGGCTGTGCTTCCTTCGGCGCTTCCGTCTGCGGCGGGGCCTTCTTTGTCCCAGACGACTTTTGTGGCTCTTGCCCCGAGGATGAGACCTCTGTCTTTGATCGTTGGCGCCGCGACCGCGCGGTTGGTGGGCGCTCTTCTGCTTGCTCTGCCATGCTCCCGAATTCCCTTTCCCCACGTGTTATTTTAGATGATATATCCCACGAACACCTTTTCCACGTGATTTTCCCCAGCATAACACAGCCGCAACTGGAATGCAATAGATTTGCATATATCTTTTAGCTACGCTTCATAAACCTGGAGTCGCTAGCAGTCGAGCAGGCATCATTCCCTTGTATAACTGAATACTACTCTCATTATACAAGAATGATGGATTATCTCCGCCCAGGCGGCAAAACGTCCTACCCATCCCGCACCGATTTGGAGGGAACACCCCCTTTTCTTATACTGCAGAGAGTGATAGTGCTTTGGAAGAAGATCCTGCTCTGAATGGATGGGGTAATGGCCTACGAGGCCATTACCCCATCCATTCAGAGCAGGTGCGAATGCTATCTGCCCGCGAGATGAGGAGGAAGTTGGAAGATGCAGACCATCGAAGGGGTGAGCAAGCCACCGTATTGGCAGGAGGGGATCTCCTATCCGCCGCCGCTTTTTAGTGGAGGACCATTGGGGGTCGCGACCCCGCTCGATTGGGAGGGGCCGAGGAAGGGTCCGCCGCTCTGGCTCTGGCACCGCACAGACAATCTGGAGGAGCAGAGCCCCCAGGCCCTCGATCAACTGACCGCGCAGGGATGGCGCGAGGTCGCCGACGAGATGGAGGCCAGCGCCATCGAGACGCAGTTGTATGGCTGCCTGCGCCTGGTCGGAGAGGGGGAGCGTCACCTCTGGTTTCAGCCCGGCTACGATCTGGGCAGTGTGGACCCCATCCTGCTCTGCTTCTCTGCACTCTCGGGCAGTACCTGGTCACACAAGAGCCAACCGATGCTCAACTGTGTCCCACCATCACATTATGGCGATTACGCCCTTTTCGCCCAGACTGGCAGTCCGTCTATTCTCTATCAGGTCCATGAGTTGAGGTCATCCGCGTGGGATCTGTGGCGGCGGTTAGGTCACGCCATCCGCGATCTGGCTGCCCCTCTGAACTCGTGGATCAACCACGACGATAATCATCGCATAGTCTTCGATGAGCCTGACCCACAGCAAGCCCTTTTCCGGGTTATGTGCGATTGGCAGGTGACCTATGAGAAGAAGGACGAGGGCGTGAGGCAATTCATAGAGGGGCAACTACGGAGCGCACGCCATCAGGTGGCCCTCTTGCAGGAGGCTCAGCGCAAAGATGATTGGTGTGAGCGCTGGGAGACGGTCCACGTGCTGGTTCGCCTGCTGGCCCACGAATACTACCTGCACCATCTGAGCCAGCAGAAGAGGCTCACACCGGTGGAAGGCCAATCCGTACCAGACGCCTTCGCGACCACATCACCGGAGACGCCCATTCCTGTGACCATGCCTGTGGACCCGGCGGCCTCCTCTAAGGCGGAAGAGGGATCGGGCGAGAAGAAACAGGGTCGGGGTAAACGTGTGTCGCCCATCCCGGTTGTGGCCAAAGGGCGCGAGCTGCTCATCTTCCCCTCCGACCTGGTCTCCCGCGCGCTCACCCGTGCCCTGCGCAGCCGGGAGGGCTTCAA
>Ga0070730_10006445_pt1 | contig 10031 bp, 10 predicted proteins | sample Coa_R1_3_FD_66447 | JGI IMG/M metagenome (GOLD analysis project Ga0070730, IMG submission 66447) | Surface soil microbial communities from Centralia Pennsylvania, which are recovering from an underground coalmine fire - Coalmine... | ecosystem: Environmental > Terrestrial > Soil > Unclassified ... | reverse complement strand
ACCACGAACTTCTGCCAGGTGTTGGCCATCTTCAGGGACATGGCGACCAGGACGGCGGCGATGACGAAGACGACGCCCAGGGGCATGTTCACGAACTGCAGGAGGGCGCCGCCGATCAGCGCCAGGGCCACGGCCGCGAACAGCGTAATGGGATTCATGGGATCGCTTCCTCTCGAGGACCGGATCGCCGGACAGGAGGCGCGGCATTTGCCGGGCCGTCAACAGGCGTCGCCGGTCGACCTCCCCAGGCTTCCCATCGCGGCGCCGGCGACCTACCACTGGCCGCCATGCCCCCTGAACCCGCCGCGCCGCGAACCCACCCCAGCGACGTCTGGCTCGCCCGCGGCGCCATCGTGCTGATCGCCGGACTGCAGCTGCTGTTCGTGAACCCCCACCTCACCTTCGGGCCGCGATGGGTGGCGCCGGCCTTCGAAATGGCCATGCTGCTTCCCCTCTCGGCGGCCACGGCCTGGAGCCAGCAGCGAGCCCGCGTCGCCACCGAGGACCACCACTGGCGGGCCATCATGCGCCATCGCCGGTGGATCCGGGACCTGTCGCTGGCGCTCACCGTGGCGGTGATGGCGATCAATTTCGAGGCCCTGGTCTCGGTGATGCGGGCGCTGCTGCACGGCGCCAAGGGTCCCAGCGGACAGTCGCTGCTGATCGACGCCCTGAACATCTGGTTCACCAACGTGGTGATCTTCGCCCTCTGGTACTGGACCATCGACCGCGGCGGCCCGAACGTGCGGGAGCTGGGCGCGCGGGAGCCGGGCCCGCCACCGGCGCCCGATTTCCTGTTTCCCCAGATGCTCGGCCCCGGCGACCAGAACCCGGGCTGGACCCCGGGCTTCCTGGACTACCTGTATGTGTCCTTCACCAACGCCACCGCCTTTTCGCCCACCGACACCATGCCGCTCTCCATCCGCAGCAAGACGCTGATGGCCATGGAATCCTTCGTCTCCCTGCTGACAGTGGGGCTGGTCGCCGCGCGGGCGGTGAACATCCTGAGCTGAGCACCAAGGCTTGACTCGCGCGCAGCGAGAGGAGACGCCAGGGGCGGAGGGTGGGATCATGAAACGCCGCGATACAGCGCTGCTTGCCGCCGCCCTGGCGGCCGGCTCATTCGGCGTCGCCTCGGCCGGACCGTTCGAGGACGGCGTCGTCGCCCAGCAGCACGGCGACTACGCCACCGCCATGCGCCTGTGGCGGCCGCTGGCCGACAAGGGATCGCCCATCGCCCAGTATGACGTCGGCATGCTCTACGCATTCGGCCTCGGCGTGCCGCGCGACCTGGCGGCCGCGGCGGCGTGGTACCGGCGGGCGGGGGAGGCCGGCGTCCCCGGCGCCCAGGCCAATCTCGGCGCGGCCTACGCCAACGGCTGGGGCGTGCGGCAGGACTATTCCCAGGCCGTCGCCTGGTACCGGCAGGCGATCGCCAGCGGCAGCACCCAGGCCAAGTTCAACCTCGGCGTCCTCTATGCGCGCGGGCTCGGCGTGGCGCGCGACGACCGGCAGGCGGCGATGTGGTACCGCGCCGCCGCCAACGAAGGCCTGGCCGACGCCCAGGCCAACCTGGGGATGATGTACGCTCAGGGCCTGGGGGTGAAGCACGACCCCGGAGCGGCGGCGGCCTGGTACCGCAAGGCGGCCGCCCAGGACAACGCGGCGGCCCAGTTCAACCTCGGCCTTCTCTATGAGACAGGCGAGGGCGTCCCCCAGGACTACGCCAAGGCCCGCGACTGGTACGCCAAGGCCGCCGACCAGAGGCTGGCGGCCGCCTGCCTCAACCTCGGCACCCTGTACGCCCAGGGCAAGGGGACGCCGCGCGACGAGGGCCAGGCGGCGGCGTGGTACCGCCAGGCCGCCGAGCAGGGCGACGCCCAGGCGCGCATGAACCTCGGCCTGATGTACGCCCGGGGCCAGGGCGTCTCGCAGGACTATGTGCAGGCGCACCGCTGGTTGAACCTCGCCGCCGCCTCCGGGAACGAACCCGGGATCCGCGACCAGGCGAGCCACGCGCGCGACGCCATCGCCGCCCGGATGACCCCGGCCCAGGTCGCCCAGGCCCAGGCCCTCGCCCAGCAAGTGGCGCCGAAATAGGCTGAACGCCCTGCGCTTTTTCCGGTAGACTTGAGAGTGGCTTTGACGGCGTGAGGAGATCCCGCGGATGAAACTCAGTTCCGACCAGCTCGAACGGCTGGCCCTTCACAGCGCTTTCGGCCTGCACCTGGTCGCCAAGTGGATGGCCACGCGCACCGACGTCGACCAGGAGATCCGTGATCGCCTGACCACTCACCTCGAGGCGATCGACGGAGTCCTGGTCAAGAACGGCCACGATTGGATCCAGGCCGAGATCGAAGCCACCGAGGCGGCCCTGCATTCATAATTTGGACGTAGGCGCGCCGATTTTGTTGCGAGAGTTTGTCCTGGGCGGCGTCTGAGTCTTTATGTAGGATTCCGAACATGGCAAGCGAACTGACTGGCAGAACAAGGTCGATCCCGCGCCTCGCGATCGGGCGCCCGCGGTGGGAGAACCTGGTTCTCGCCGCAAGCCTGGTCGCATTCTGGGCCGGCGTGATCCTGAAGATCTTCGGCTGACGCCGGCGCAGGTGGCCTGTCAGGGCTTGTCGTTGAGGGTGAGCGCCTCGACGCCCCCGGCGACATTGACCCCGGTGAGACCCTCGAAGCTGACCGGCTGCAGCGTGATCGACTTCAGCGACCCGCCGAGGAGCACATTGGCCCCCGTGCCGACACCGACGCTGGCGCTGCCGGTCGCGCCGGCGTAGTCACCCGAAAGGGCGCCGGCCGCGACATCGGCACTCGGGGCGAGAACCGTCCAGATGATGACGCCCGAGTGCTGGTAGCCGATGTCCACGCCCAGCTTGGAGATCCGGCCCTTGTAGGGCTCGGAGCGATTGGCGCCGTTGGTGAAGATGCACTTCACGGTATGGGACGAGCCCAGCACCAGACCCCAGCCGCCGCTCTCCTGGCAGTTGAGAATGCCCACCACGACCTTGCCGGAGTCTTCGGCGGCGGCGCCCGAGGCGATGGCGAGGCTCGACGTCAGGGCGGCGCCGGCCAGGGTCAGGCCTCTCAGAACAGGTCTCATCGCATTTCCTTTGGCAGTTGGTTGGAATGAAAGAGAGGCCGCCCCTTCCAGGGGGCGGGAAGAGGCGGCCTCGCGGGTCGAGCCTGTTGGGGGGAGGAAATGGCTCAACCGTGGCTGATACTAGTCATCGCTTCGGCGGCGGATTGGACCGTCTGAGCGGAATTTGAACATTTCGGCTGCGCGTTTGGGGTGCTTACTCGAATTCTCTCATTGGCGAATCGGCGAAAGCTGCATAGCCGGCGGCGTTCAGGGTCGGTTCGTCAAAGCGAACTCCGTTTTCACCAATCCTGACAGCCGGGTTCTCCGCTAGCCAGGGTCGGAACCGACGCCATCCCGGCGGAGGCCCAGACCGGCGAGCCAGCACATGCGGAGCGATTGGGCGATCGGTAGCGCGCCGCCCCGGTTCGCTCTGAGCTGGGCCGGCGACACCGCCCGTGTCGTCGTGCAGGGCGACTGGACCGCCGCCGCCCTCGGATCGACCGCCGCCGATCTCTCGACGGCGCTGGCGCCGGCGCGGCGGCTGAAGCTCGATCTTACGGACGTCGGGCGCGTGGATACCGCAGGCGCGCTGTCGCTGGCCCGCGCGGCCGCGGACCGCTTCGACCCCGACGCGCTGACCGCGCGGCCGGAGATCGCCCGCCTCCTCGACCTCGTCAGCCGCACGTCGCAGGCCCCCCGCCAGCAAAGGCGCGGCCCGCGCGACCTTCACGCCCTGGTGATCTCCATCGGCCGGGGCGCGACGCACCTCGCCCTCGAGCTCGTCGAGACAGTCGCCTTCGTCGGGCACGTCATCGCCGCCCTGGCCGGGTGTCTGGCCGATCCGCGCCGGATCCGATGGCCGGCGTGGTTCTCGCAGGCCGAACGGGCGGGGCTCGACGCCATCCCGATCGTCGCCACGACCTCCTTCTTCATCGGCGCCGTCGTCGGCGTGCTGGGCGTCCACATGCTGCGCCGGTTCGGGGCGGAGGTGATGGCCGTCGAGCTGATCGGCGTGGGCGTGCTGCGCGAGTTCGGCGTGGTCATCACCGGCGTGCTCCTGGCCGGCCGCTCGGCCTCGGCGTTCGCCGCCGAACTGGGGGCGATGCGGATGCAGCAGGAGATCGACGCCCTTCGGGTCATGGGCATCGACCCCGTCGAAGCGCTCGTCCTTCCCCGCATGGGCGCGCTGCTGGTCACCATGCCGCTGCTGACCTTCGTCGCCATGATGGCCGGCCTCGGCGGCGGCATCCTCACCATCTGGACGACCCTCGGGCTGTCGCCGCAGTTCTTCCTGGAACGGATGATCGAGAGCGTTGGGATCACCCACTTCTGGGTCGGCGTCTCGAAGGCGCCGATCATGGCGATCGTCGTCGCGGCCATCGGCTGTCACCAGGGCCTGAAGGTGGGCGGCGACGTGGAATCGCTCGGCCGCCGGGTCACGGCCGCGGTCGTCCACGCGATCTTCGCCGTCATCATGATCGACGCCGCGTTCGCGCTGATGTTCACCGAGCTGGACATATGAGCGGCCCCGTCACCGCCGCTCGCCCGAGCGAGCCCGCGCCGGTGAGGGTGATCGGGCTGCACTCGCGGTTCGGCGATCACGTGGTGCACGAGGACCTGAGCCTGACGGTCCGCCGCGGCGAGGTCCTCGCGGTCGTCGGAGGATCGGGAGCCGGCAAGTCCGTGCTGCTCAACACCATCATCGGCCTGAAGCGGCCCGAGGGCGGCGCGATCGAGGTCTACGGGCAGGATCTGGCCCACGTCTCGAGCGCCGGCATAGCCGACATCGAGCGTCGCTGGGGCGTGCTCTTCCAGTCGGGGGCGCTGTTCTCCAATCTCAACGTGCGCGACAATGTGGCCGCGCCCAGACTGGAACAGGGCGGCGTCAGCCGCGAAGACGCCGCCCTGCTGGCCGACATCAAGATCGCCCTGGTGGGCCTGCCGCCGGAGGCCGGAGACCTCAAGCCGTCGGAGCTTTCCGGCGGCATGCGCAAACGGGCCGGGCTGGCCCGCGCCCTGTCGGTCGATCCGGAGCTGCTGTTCCTGGACGAGCCCACCGCCGGCCTCGATCCGATCGCCGCCGGCGCCTTCGACAGCCTGATCCGCGACCTCTCCCGGACCCTGGGCCTCACCGTGTTCATGATCACCCACGATCTGGACACCCTCTACGCCATCACCGACCGCGTCGCCGTGGTCGCCGACCGCAAGGTGGTGGCCTGCGCGCCGGTCGCGGACCTCGAGCGCTCCGACCACCCGTGGATCCGCGAATACTTCCACGGTCCCCGCGGCCGCGCCGCGGGCGAGGCGAGCCTTCGCAACAGCAGGGACTGACCCTTGGAAAAGACCGCCAACTACCTTCTCGTCGGATTGGGCTGCATCGTCCTGTTCTTCGCCGCCACGGTGTTCGTGGTCTGGCTCGCCAAGGTGCAGTTCACCCACGACTTCGCGGAATACGACGTCCGGTTCCAGGGTCCGGTGCGCGGCCTCAGCCAGGGCGGCGAGGTGCGCTTCAACGGCATCAAGGTCGGCGACGTGACCAAGATACGTCTCGACCCCAAGGACCACGGCTATGTGCTCGCCCGGGCGCGGGTGTCCTCGGACGTTCCGATCAAGACGGACTCCTACGCGACGCTCGAGCCCCAGGGCTTCACCGGCGAGACCTACGTCCAGATCACCGCCGGCGGCCCCGCCTCGCCGTTGCTGAAGGACACGGCGTCGTTCGGCGAGACACCGGTCCTGGCGAGCCGCAAGGGCAGCCTGGACAACCTTCTCGAGGGCGGCGGCACGGTGATGTCCCGCGCGGTCCAGGCGCTCGACCAGGTCAACCGCGTGCTCTCGCCCACCAATGTCGCGGCCATCGGCGGGATCCTCTCCGACGTCCATGCGGTCACCGGCGAGGTGCGCGCCCACAAGTCGATGTTCGCCGACGCCCAGAAGGCGGTCCAGGACGCCGATGTCGCCATGGCCCGCCTGCAGGTCCTGGAGACCTCCGGCAAGAGTCTGATCGACGGCGACGCCCGCCGGACCATCGTCAACGCCGGCGAGGCCGCCGTCGAGCTCAAGGCCACGGCCCACGACCTGCGCGGGATGATCGGCGGCCTGGATGGCCCGACGCGGGACTTCGCCGTCAACGGCCTGCCGCGGGCCGTGGCGACCCTCGCGGAGATCCAGACCACCAGCGAAACGCTCAACCGGCTGATGAAGGAGGTCCAGGCCGACCCGAGAGCCTTCATCACCAAGACCCCCGCCAAACAGGTGAACCTGAAACCATGAATACGCCCCGACTCGCCCTGGCCATCACCGCCATCGCGTTCTGCTCGACGCCCCTGGGCGGGTGCGTCACCGTCTTCCCCAAGTCGCCGCAGGCCAGCCTCTATCGGTTCGAGCCCGATCCGGCGCCGAAGCCCGGCCCGGCCCGCGCCGGGACCGTCACCACGGTCGCGCTCGGCGAGCAGAGCTTTCGATCCGAAGAGGCCGGCGATCGCCTGGCGGTTATCGAGGGAGGCCAGCTGGCCTACGTGGCCGACGCCCGCTGGGCCGCGCCGGCCGAGGTCCTGTTCATCGACGCCGTCCTGGAGACCTTCGACGCCCAGGCGGGCGCCACCCGCCTGGTGCGGCGCGGCGGACTGGCGGCCAGCCCCTATCTGCTCGGCCTGCAGGTCGACCGCTTCGAGGCGGTTCGCCCGGCGGCCGACGGCGCGCCGCCGACGGTGGTGGTGCGCTTCCGCGCCCTGCTGATCAGGACCAAGGACCGGGCCTTGATCGGGGACCGAACCTTCGAGAGCAGCGCTCCGGCCAAGGCCAACCGGCTCTCGGCGATCGTCCCCGCCTACGATGCGGCCCTGTCGACCACCCTCAGCACCCTGACATCCTGGGTCGACGACCAGATCGCCGGCCAGGCGGCAGGCTAGGTTTCACCGCCGCCATTGAAATCCCTGGTAGCTGGGGGCGGGATCGAACCGCCGACCTGTGGGTTATGAATCCACCGCTCTAACCATCTGAGCTACCCAGCCCCACGGCATGGTCCCAGGACGTGCGCGAAAGGGCGCGTGCGCGGGAGGCAGCGTCTATAGGGTTTGGCACGGGCGGCATCAAGCGTGAAGCATTTGGGCAACCCTCATGCATTGCCGACGAGCCTCGCCGCCACCGCCTCGCCGATGGCGAGCGACGCGGTCAGGCCGGGGCTCTCGATGCCGAACAGGGCGACGAGGCCGGTGAGGCCGTGGACCTCCGCGCCATCGAGGCGGAAGTCGGGCTGGGGCTCGTCAGGGCCGTGGATCTTCGGGCGCAGGCCCGCATAGTCGGGATCGAGGGAGTCGTCGGGGAGACCCGGCCAGAACTTGCGGACATAGGCGTAGAAGCCCGCGGCGCGGTCCGGATCCACCGAATAGTCCTCGGTCGCCACATAGGCGAGGTCGGGGCCGAAAACGGCCTGGCCGCCCAGGTCCTTGCGGTAGTGGGTGCCCAGGGCGCCGGGGATCGGCGGCGGATAGATCAGCCGGTCGAACGGCGCGCGGCCACGCAGGCGGAAATAGACGCCCTTGCCGTAGTGCAGCGGCGGAATGGTCGCGGCCGGGAAGCCCTCGATGCGGGCGGCGACCGCCTGGGCCGCGAGGCCCGGCGCGGTGACCAGGAGGCGGGTGGTGACGACGGCCGGCGAATCGCCGCCGGCGCGGACCTGGAACCCGCCGCCCTCCAGCGGCGTCGCCCCCTCGAACGGCGTCGCCAGGGCCACGGCCCCGCCATGGTCCTCGATCTCGCCGCGCAGGGCCAACATGTAGCCGTGGCTGTCGAACACGCCGCTCTCGGGCGACACCAGAGCCGCCTGCGCGCGTAGCTCGGGCTCCAGGGCGACGGCCTCGGCCCCGGAGATCAGGGTGATCCCCTCGACGTCGTTAGTGTCACCCTGGCGATGGATGCCTTCCAGGCGTTCGACATCTCCCGCCTCGCTCGCCACCACCAGCTTGCCGCACTTACGGTAAGCGACCTGGCGGCTCTCCAGGAAGGGATAGAGCGCCCGCCGACCTTCGACGCAGAGGCGCGCCTTGAGGGAGGCGGTGTGATAGTAGAGGCCCGCGTGGATCACCTCGGAGTTGCGCGAGGAGACGCCCTGGCCGATGGCCCGCTCCTTCTCCAGCACCACCACCGACAGGTCGCGCCTCGCCAGGGCGTAGGCGCACGCCAGCCCCACGGCGCCCGCCCCCACCACCGCCGCGTCGAAATCGAACACCATCGCACCCTGCCTAGCGATTGGACGCCAGGTTGCAAGGCGCCTCCCTCCCCTTGTGGAGAGGGAACGGCGAAGCCGTCAGGGCGGGGTACGGCGCCGCGGCTCCCCACCCTGGCCGCTGACGCGGCCTGTCCCTCCCCATGAAGGGGAGGGAGGTGCTACCTCACCCCCACCGCGCCCAGAGGGCCGCTTCGGTCTTCTTCGCGGTCTTCACGGCGGCTTCCTTGACGTGGCCGAAGCCGCGGATCTCGGACGGGACCTGGGCGATCTTCACCGCCAGGGGCAGGCGCTCGGGCGTCAGGCCGGCGAGCAGCCTGTCGAGGTTGGCCTCGTAGCCGGCGATCAGGCCGCGCTCCATCTTCCGCTCGGCGCTGGCGCCGAAGAGGTCGAGGGGGCCGCCGCGCAGCCCCTTGAGCCGGGCGAGCACGGGGAAGCCGTACTTCAGCATCCAGCCGCCGAAGGCGATCTTGCGCGGGTGGCCGTGCCGGTCCTTGGGGGCCAGGATCGGCGGCGCGAGCCACACCTTGGCCTTGCCGCCGGTGAAGGTCTTGCCGAGCTCGCCGGCGAAGCGGCCGTCGGCGTAGAGCCGGGCCACCTCGTATTCGTCCTTGTAGGCCATCAGCTTGTAGAGATTGACCGCGGCCGCCCGGGTCAGGGCGTCGCCGTCCAGCGGCGCCTCGGCCGCGCGGATGGCGCCGATGCGGGCCCGGTAGCGCTCGGCGTAGGCCTCGTCCTGGTAGGCGGCGAGGTCGGCCGCGCGGCGGGCGATCAGGTCGTCCAGCGGCAGGGTCTCGGGCGTCGGGGCGGGGGGCTCGACGATGCGCGCGACGGGGTCGTGGGCGGCGATGCGGCCGGCTTCGAAGGCCTGCAGGTTCTCCTCGGCCGCCACGCCGTTGAGGGTGATCGCGCGGTAGAGGGCGCGGCTGGAGACCGGCACCAGGCCCTTCTGCCAGGCGAAGCCCAGCATGATCATGTTGGCGTAGAGGGTGTCGCCGAACCGCTGTTCGGCCATCTCGGCCGCCGGGCAGCCGTCGTAGCTCCTGCAGGCGGACGCCAGGCGCCGGGCCATCGCCGGCGCGTCGAAGCGGGCGTCGCGGTTGACCACGAAGTCGGCGGTGGGCTGCAGGTCGGCGTTGCCCAGGGCCAAGGTGCGATCCTTGGCGTAGAGGGCCAGGGCCTCGGGGGCGGCGGCGACCAGCAGGTCGCAGGCGATCACCACATGGGCGCTGGCGGCCGGCACGCGGCCCCCGACGGGGGTGTCCTCGGTCTCGCCGAGGCGCACGTGGCTGAACACCGCCCCGCCCTTCTGGGCGAGGCCGGTCATGTCGACCACCGAGGCGGCAAGGCCGTCGATGTGGGCGGCCATGGCCAGGATCGAGGCGGTGGTGGTGACGCCGGTGCCGCCGATGCCGGTGAAGACGATGTTGCGCACGCCCGCGATGGGCTCCATCTCGGGCAGGGGCGTGGACTCGGCGGTGAGGGCCGGCAGGGCCTTGCCCTGGGCGTTGCCCGCCCCCTCCAGGGTGACGAACGAGGGGCAGAAGCCGTCGACGCAGGAATAGTCCTGGTTACAGGTCGACTGGTCGATGCGCCGCTTGCGGCCGAACTCGGTGTCCAGCGGCTCGACCGAGACGCAGTTGGAGGCGCGCGAGCAGTCGCCGCAACCCTCGCAGACCAGGGGATTGATGAATACCCGGCGCGGCGCGGCCGGCA
>Ga0070730_10006444_pt1 | contig 10034 bp, 5 predicted proteins | sample Coa_R1_3_FD_66447 | JGI IMG/M metagenome (GOLD analysis project Ga0070730, IMG submission 66447) | Surface soil microbial communities from Centralia Pennsylvania, which are recovering from an underground coalmine fire - Coalmine... | ecosystem: Environmental > Terrestrial > Soil > Unclassified ... | reverse complement strand
CGAATCGCGGCCATACGCTGATGATGCTGTGCATGCCCTGTTCGTGCAGCTTGCGGTTCATCGCCGCCGGGTCCGGAAACTCGGCGCTGTTGAAATCGAGCTGACCCATGCGAGTCCAGTAGAACCAGTCGACGACCATCACATCGAGCGGATAGCCGCGTGAACGGTAGCCGTCGGCGACGGCGAGCACCTGCTGCTGGGATTCGTAACGCGCCTTGCTCTGGATGTACCCGAACACCGCTTTGGGCGGCAGCGGCGTGATGCCGGTGATCTTGCGATAGCCGTCAAACAGTACATCCGGCGTTGCGCCGACGATCACGAAATACGATACCCGCTCGCCCACGTTGGAGCGCCACGACGTGCGGCCGTTCACACCGGCGGATATCACGGTGTCGGATGGATTGTCCCACACGATGCCGTAGCCCTTGTTGGTCACGAGAAACGGTACGCACACCGTTTCACCGGCCGGTGCATCATAAAAGTGTTTGCACTCGATGGTACGGCCCCGATAGTCCAATATGCCCTCTTGGTTTTGGCCGAGTCCATAGTAGTGTTCATCGGCAGGCGCCGGAAAACTCGCACCCACGCGGAAGGTCTTCTCGCCGTTCACCATGTGCGGCGCCATTTCCCAACCGCTCATTCCAACGATGGGTTTGCCGCCGGGCGCGCGAATGTCGAGCGATACCGGAGGCAGCGAGGGCGCAAAGTAGCGTTCCATCTGGCTCGGGGCCTTCGGCCAAGGCTGTGCCGCCACCTCCAGCGTCATGGCATCGGACGAGAAGATATCGCCGCCCGCCACCGTCTGATGCTTCCATCCCGCTCCGTCCGGCACGCCCACGAATCCATATCCGGGCGCCCCGAGCGCCAGATCCTTGTCGACACCGAGCGTGATTCGAACGATGTGGGGTGCGTAGGCCTCGATCGACACGTAGCTGCCGTTGCGGTCGAGCAGCGCGAGCGGCGCCGCCGCCGCAAGTCCGCAGGGCAGCAGGAGGACCATCAGGGCGGCAAAGGTGCCGAAGGCAATGGTGCCGGTGCGACGTTGGGCGGCCGGGGTCATCCGGGTATCGGCCAAGCGAATGTACTCGAGCGGCGGTCTTCCAAGCATTGTTCTCCCCCAATCAAACGGTATATTGGGCGGATACGGATCCCCCGATGTATTGAATTTTCAAGTCCAGCCATATCAATTTCCGTCTAACCGCGGGCGCCTGGATATCCTAATATCGAGCGTTCGTTTGCAGCGCCATCGAGCGGAGGAAGAAGTGCCGATACGAAAAATATACCTGGGAATCTGTTTTGGCGTTTCCTTTCTTGCCTCGTTCGCATCCGCCACGGCGACGGCCGAAGTCCCGCCGCGGACCGGCAGGCCGTGGATGAATGCCGCGGCCGGCCCGGAAGAACGGACCCGGCTCCTGCTCGATGCCATGACGCAGGACGAGAAGCTGGCGCTGGTGTTGGGCTACTTTTCCAGCGATGCACCGTGGAAGAATTTCAAGAAGCCGGAGGGCGGACTCGAGCAATCGGCGGGCTATATTCCGGGCAATACGCGTCTTGGGATTCCCGCGCTGACCGAAACCGACGCCGGCATCGGCGTTGCCAGCCAGCCCGGCGATCACCCGCGCGCGAGAACCGCATTGCCGTCGAATCTTGCCACCGCGGCCACGTGGGATGCGGATCTGGCCTACGCCGGCGGCCGCATGATCGGCAACGAAGCACGGTTGAGCGGATTCAATGTGATGCTGGCGGGCGGGATCAACCTGCTCCGCGAGCCGCGCAATGGGCGCAATTTCGAATATGCGGGAGAGGACCCCTGGCTCGCAGGCACGATGGTGGCCGCGCAAGTGCGAGGAATTCAATCGAATCACATCATTTCGACCGTCAAGCATTATGCGCTCAACGACCAGGAGACCAACCGCACCACGTTGAGCGTACACATCGACGACCGTTCCGCGCGCATGTCCGATCTGCTCGCCTTCGAGTTCGCCATCGAACAGTCGAGCCCCGGTGCCGTGATGTGCGCGTATAACCGCATCAACGGGACTTACAGTTGCGAGAACCCGTGGCTGCTCAACGAGGTGCTGAAATTGGACTGGGGCTACAAGGGTTTCGTCATGTCCGATTGGGGCGCCGTCCATTCGACCATTCCCGCCGCGAATGCCGGCTTGGATCAGCAATCCGGCTGCCCCTTCGACGCTTCGCCGTATTTTGCCAGTGCATTGAAGGAGGCGGTGGAAGACGGGTATGTGCCGCAGTCCCGGCTCGACGACATGGCCGGCCGAATTCTCTGGGCGATGTTCGCCAACGGGTTGTTCGACGAGCCGGCGACGGCCGGCGATATCGATTTCCGGGCGCATGCGGATATCAGCCGAGGGGATGCCGAGGACTCGATGGTCCTCCTCAAGAACGCCCGGCAAACATTACCTCTTTCCCCGAGCCTGAAGTCCCTTCTCATCGTCGGCTCGCACGCCGACGTGGGGGTTCTCTCGGGTGGAGGATCCTCGCAAGTGTATTCCGTCGGCGGAGTGGCCCTTCTGGAACCACGCGCCGACGGCGGCAACACGGTCTATTTCCGCTCCTCGCCGCTGCAGGCGCTGGCCGCGCGTACGCGCGCGCGCGTGCAATACGACGAAGGCACCGACCGCGAAGCCGCCGCGCGACTCGCGGCCCGCAGCGATGCCGTCGTGATCTTTGCGCATCAGTGGAATGGCGAGGGCTCGGACGGTTCGTTGACTCTCTCGGACAATCAAGATGCACTGATCGCAGCCGTGGCCAGGGCCAATCCTCGGACCGTCGTGGTCTTGGAGACGGGTGGACCGGTCTTCATGCCGTGGATTTCGCGTGTTGCCGGGGTGCTCGAAGCCTGGTATCCCGGCTCGAGCGGGGGAGAGGCGATCGCAAGGGTTTTGACGGGGGAGGTCAATCCCTCCGGCCGATTGCCCGTGACCTTCCCGCGATCGCTCGAACAGCTGCCGCGCCCGCGTCTGGATGGCTTTCCCGCAGATCCTCATGCGCGCTTTTCCGTGGATTACACGGTGGAGGGGGCGGCGGTCGGCTACAAATGGTTCGATCGAACCGGCGCCGTTCCGCTATTTCCCTTTGGTTTTGGCTTGTCGTACACCCGATTCGCGTTGTCCGGGTTCGACGCGGACGTGCGCGGCAACCAGGTCAGCGTCCGATTCTCGGTGCGCAATACCGGTAACCGTCAGGGCGCTTATGTGGCCCAGGTCTACGCATCACCGGTGCACCCGGAATCTTCCGCCGGTTGGGAAGCGCCCAGGCGGTTGTGCGGGTACAAGAAAGTGCATCTGGAACCCGGCGCAAGCGCCGAGGTTGAGTTGTCCATCGATCCGCGACTATTGGCGCAGTACGAGAGCGCGCGGAAAACGTGGATCACGGCGAAAGGCGACTACGAACTCGCCCTGTCGACGGACGCCCGCACGCCGGTGGCGAAAACGGTGGTACGCCTCGCACCGACGGCCTCGGGTCAAGTTCGATCGGTACAAGCCATCCGACGATGATGGTGGGCGCATCGCGCGGGCCAATAGTTCTATATGCTTGGCGCCATGGGGGACCTGGCCCGTTATCGTTGGATTGCAACGAACATCCTGCCGCACGAACCGGAACTGCGTGGATGGTTGCGCAGGCGGCTGCGCGCCTTCGCCGATAACGACATCGACGATTTTATTCAGGAAGCCTTTGCGCGTATTTGGGCCGCCGATTTCGCGCTGATTCGCAATCCGCGCTCTTACCTGTTTGCGACAGTGCGCCACTTGATGGGGGAGTACGCCCGCCGTAGCCGAATCGTGCCGATCGAGCTATTGGGGGAAATCGAGTCGTTAAACCTCATCAGTGATGAGCCGGGGCCGGAACGGCGGTTGAGCGCCCGGCAGGAACTCGATGCGCTGCGGGCAATCGTCGCCAAGCTTCCGCCTCAGTGTCGGCAGGTATTCGAATTGCTGAAGTTCGAGGGCCTGTCGCATCGGGACGTCGCGAAGAGGATGGGATTGAGTGAAAAGACCATCGAGAATCATCTCACGCGCGCGTTTGCGCGTATCGCCATGGCCCTCGCCACGCGAACTCTCGCGGGTGATCCGCCTGATTTGAAACGGACGGCCGATGAAACCGATGCCGACGACCGTGGAAACGATTGACGAACTCGCCGCACGTTGGGTCGTGCGCGTCGATGCGGGTGACTTGAGCGCCGACGAACAGCGAGAATTCGACGCCTGGCTGCGGGCGGATTCGCGCCATCTCGGCGCCTATGTTCGTGCGCGCGCGCAATGGATCGATCTCGATCGGCTGGCTGCCTTGTATGGACGCGGCCATGCTCAGCCGCATTCGCCCTCGTGCGAACCGCAACGGATGACGCCTGCCGTTCCCAGGCGGCGGCTGTTGGCGGCGGCCGTTGCGGGCATGGGGATACTTGTTGGAACCCTGTCTTGGACGATGCTGCACCGGGACCGACAAGATATTTCAAGCGGCATCGGCGAGGTGCGTCGCATTGCGCTCGCGGACGGCTCGAGCGTGGTGTTGAACACCAATAGCGAAGTAATCGTTGAGCTCACGACGCAGCGGCGCAATATCCGATTGGTTCGCGGCGAGGCGCTGTTCGAAGTGGCGCACGATAAATCGAGGCCGTTCATCGTTGAGGCCCATGATACGGGAGTGCGAGCCGTCGGCACGGCATTCTCGGTTCGACTCGAGGGCACGCAGGTGGACGTCACCGTGACCGAAGGCGTTGTCGAAGTCGCTGAATTGAAATCCCTGTCCGGGGCCGTTTCCAGAAGCGCTTCAACGGCGCCGGTTGACGGTATTCGACGGGTCGCGGCGCACGAGCGCGCGATCATTGCCTCCGCGGCTCCGCCGGTGGTGCAGCCGGTGGCGCCCGCCGAGGCACAGCGGCGGCTCGCGTGGAAGGACGGCATGGTGTCTTTCGAGGGCGAATCACTGCGAACGGCGGTGTCGGAAATCAACAGGCACAACCGCCGGCAAATCGTGATCGACGACCCCTCCCTGGCCTCTGTGCCGGTCGTCGGTGTGTTCCGGACCACGGATATCGATGGCTTCATCGCCGCCGCCGCTGCTGCACTCAATGCCCGTGCGACGGTTGACGGCGACCTCATCCGACTCCAGTACGCGTCGCATCCCGAATAAATTGGGCTCGTAAGTCGAGGCTCGGTTGGGGGTACTTCCCCGGTCATTGCTCATCAGGTGCAGGGTCATTGAAAGACTATATAAGAACCGGGGAGTTGGCATGCTCTTTACATACCGTGCGCGGTGCCCATTGAGCGCAATCTTGCTCGTGGTGTTTCTTGGGTCGGCCTCGGCCCTCCCGGCGGCGGCACAGGAGCTGCACGCCTTCAGCGTCTTGGATCGAGATCCTTCGACGGCGATTCGTACCTTCGCCGCGCAGGCTGGCGTACAGATTTTGGCGGCGGCCGACGACTTGAAGGGGAAGAGATTCAACCCCGTTGCCGGCGAGATACCGACCGAAGAAGCGTTGAGAACCTTGCTCGCCGGAACCGGCTTGGATCATCGATACGTGGGCGCTCGAACGGTAGCCTTGTTGAACACCGACCCAGCACCCAAGCCACCGCTTTCCGCCAATTTGACCGACCAGTCTCCGGCGGCGGCCAGTGCGCGCGCCGCCCCGGCGGTGCCGACGCCGCCGGCGGCTGAAAGCGCGGATAAGCATGGGGAGGTGAACGCACTGCAGGAAGTCATTGTTACCGCGCGGCGGCACCAAGAGGACCTGCAGAAGGTGCCGATTTCGATTACCGCATTCAACGGCGAGGCCCTCAAACAACAGTCGGTCACGCAGGTCTACGACCTGGGCAGTCAGATTCCGGGGCTTTTCATGCAAGAAGCCCGCGATGATCCGCAATCATTGGCGATCACCATGCGGGGGCGAAAGCAGGAGGACATCACGCTTGCCGTTGATCCGGCGGTCAGCTTGAACGTCGATGGTCTCTATGTTCCGCGCACCTTGGCGATGGCCGGCGCACTCATCGACATCGACCGGGTCGAGGTTTTGAGAGGCCCGCAGGGCACTCTGTACGGGCGCAACTCCACGGGCGGCGCAATCGGTCTGTTTACCAACGACCCGACGCGGGAATCATTCGGTTCGATCGACCTGTCGTTTGGAAACTATAATGCCTGGAGCGCGACCGGCATCGCCAATGTGCCCATCACGGACAGCCTCGCCGCGAGGTTTGTCGTGCAGGACGCGGCGCATGGTGGATTCGAACACAACACCAACGGCAATCCCGTGGGTGACGCCCGCAACCAATACTACCGGATCAAACTCGGTTGGACCGGGGACGGCGGCTTCAAAGCGGTGCTTTCCGCTCACTACGAATCCGACCATTCCGGGATTGTCCGATCGCCCATATCCGGATTGGTGCCCGCCGGTGGCGGTTCCCCTCAAGGCGGAGGGCTGGCTCTGGAAACGGCTGCGGAAACCGGATTGCCGCTGCCTCAGGCGGTTGCACTGCTGAACTCATGGGTAGCCACCGGAAGATCCTACGACTTTTTCAATACGTTCAAAGGGGGGCCGCCCGATCCGGGAAGTTACGGCAACGATACCCGCTGGGATGTCGGACTGAATCTGGCGGGTAACGTCGGCGAGCATACGACCTTTCGTTCGATTACCGGCTTGCAGCAGCTGACGCGGTATGCGCCGCTCGGCGCCCAATTTCCGGTCGACGTGTTACTCGCGGTTCTCGATACTCACGATAGTTACCTGAGCCAGGAATTCCAGCTGCTGGGGGAGGATGCCGGCCTTAAGTGGGTGGCGGGTTTGTACGGAGGCCATGAGCGCGGCGATGACGACTCGACGGTGATCGTCTTGCCCGAACTGTTGGGTCCGGCACCCGGCGTGAACAACAATCACATCGTCAATACCAGCTACGCGGGATTTGCCCAAGCCGCCTGGGAATTCACGCCCGACTGGCGCCTGACGGCGGGTGCCCGCTATACGGTCGATACGCGTCGGATCGATGCCGTCGCTCTGAGCGGGACCACCTGCGTAGTTCCCGCGCCGGGTGTTGAATCCGTGGCCACCGGAGGGGCGGCCCAATGCCCGAGAACGTTCAAGAATACGTGGCGTAAGCCGACGTGGCTCGCCTCGCTCGACCATCAATTGACGCCGGATTCGCTGCTGTACGTGAAGGTGGCGACCGGTTATCGCAGCGGAGGCGAGAATGAAGGCGGAGCCGTGGAGATCGAGACATTCGCGCCGTTTGCGCCCGAGACGAACGTCGAATACGAAGCGGGACTCAAGTCAGAGTTCCTCGATCACAAGCTGCGATTGAACGCCGACGTGTTTCAGGATAACTATACCAACCTCCAAGTTCAGACCGCACTGCTCGCGGGCGACGGACAATTCGTCACCGTCGAAACAAATGCGGCGACTTCAACGATACGGGGCATGGAAATGGACGCTGATGCGGTGATCGCATCCGGCCTGACCATGCGCGCGTCGGTCGCCTATACGGATGCGTCTTACGGTAGATTTTCGGACGCCACCGGAGATCGCTCGCATGAGCCGTTCTCGGTCCCGAAGTGGATGTGGAGTTTGAGCGGCAAGTACGTGCAGCCGACTGGCGTCGGCGATCTTGCGTTCCAAGTCGACTACAATTGGAAGAGTGCCGTCAATCTCGCAGGCCACGCGCAATTCCCGAGCCAGGTGACCCAGGGGTCCTACGGGCTGCTCAATGCACGCGTCAACCTACATTTGGATGGACAGAATATTGACCTCGCCCTGTTCGGGAAGAATATCACCAATGTCTTGTATAGCGATCAGGCGTTCACACTCGAACAAGCGGGATTCAATGAGTTGTACCGAGGGCAGCCCGCCACCTACGGCCTCGAAATTTCAATGAAGTTCGGCAAATAGTCCCGGGCCGCAGCCGACTATCGGAATTGAGCGGATGGAGGACGTTGAAACGCTGCCCGGATCGGGATCTCATTCCGGGAACCACGGGTGGTTGCCCATGGCGGCGCTGCTGTTCGCCCTGATCGCCGAAGGCTTCGATCTGCAGGCCGCGAATTTCGCTGCGCCCGGCATCGTCAAGGCATTTGGGATCAACAAGGCAGAGGCCGGTCCCCTGTTGAGCGCGAGTTTGCTGGGAGTGTTGTTTGGCGCAGCCTTGATAGGGCCGCTCGGAGATCGGTTTGGGCGAAAGCGCCTGATCATCGGTGGTTGCGCGATCTACGGGGTCTTGTCGTTGCTGGCTGCGCTTGCCACGCATCTGACGCAGCTGATCGTATTGCGATTTCTCATCGGGCTTGGCCTGGGTGGCGTATTGCCCAACGCCCTGGCTCTCGCAAGCGAGCTGTCCCGGCCGGGGCGCGAGGCTACGGCCGCGGGACTCATCGGCATTGGGATCACCTTCGGTGCGATGGTTGCCGGTCTGGTCGCGGCTGCGCTGATGCCGACGCATGGCTGGCAATCCGTATTCGTGGTCGGCGGCTTGATGCCGATCGCAATTGTCGTCGCGCTGCAATTTCTATTGCCGGAATCGCCCGCGTTTCTGACCCGCAACCCTGCTTCCGAACGGCGACCGCGCTCGACCGGACCGGCCCCGCTGTTCCGCGATGGCCGAGGAGGTCGGACGGCCGCCATTTGGCTCATCTTCACCGCCGTACTCATGTGCGTTTATCTGCTGAGCGGATGGATTCCCTTGCTGCTCAACCAGAGCGGATTCTCCTCTCGCGGCGCATCTCTCGTCGGCACGGCGTATCAAGGGGGCGGTGTCATCGGCGGCATCGTCGCGAGCCTGATGTTGCACCGAAGCGGTTGGAACGTGGTGGCGATGTTCGCGGGCTCGGCCTGCCTTACCATGGTTCTACTGGTATGGGGCGCGAGCGCGACGCTCGTGCTGGTGGCGGGCGTGGTGGCCGCCGGCTTCTTCGTCACCGGCACGCAAAATGCGATCAATGGTGCGGGTGGCGCCAGTTATGAGGCCGGTATTCGCAGCAGCGGCCTCGGTTGGGCTTTGGGTGTTGGCCGCATCGGCTCGGTCGTGGGCCCGCTGGTGGGATCCTTGGCCGTGCTGCTTGGCATGAGGGAGGCGAGGTACCTGTTCGCACTACCAATCGTTCCGCTCGCCGTCGCGGCGCTGGCGGCCCTTTGGCTGGAGCGACGTGCCTCGCTAGACTCGACCTCGTCGACACCAGACTAGCGACTACGAACGAGGGGATGCAGGTATTTCGCGGATGCTGTACGGGTGTATCGGTGGACCGACCGAGGACTTGAGCCCCTTCATTCCCAACGATCTGTGTTTCGACGAGGCGCGGCGCGCAAAAACCGCGATGCCGGGAAATGATCTGCGGTGATTGGTCGTTTCCCCTACGCGAAGCGCGCTGGGACCCTCGAATCACGCTGCGCAGCCGGGCGCGGGCCGCAAAAGGATGCACGGGGAAATGCGGAACTTGCAAACGCTTGAAGGCGGGGAATCGGCGCCCGAGGAAATGTGAGGCAGTGCCTCGCGGCGGATGTCAAGAAATGGAACGATCGGCCGAATGAGGAGACTCACGCATCAATTTTCACGTCCTCCAACTCATGGTAACCAAAGCAATGTTCGGCAAAAAGAAACCCACCCCCGCTGCCACGCCGGAATCCTTGCTCGCGCCCCTGATGGCATCCGCGCTGGAACGCATATCGAGCGCCGTGATGTTCGTCGACCGCGACTTGAAGATCACGTACACGAACGAGACGACCCGCCAGCTGCTGGCAAAGAATGCCGAGCATTTTCGCAAACTCTGGCCGGGCTTCGATCCCAAGAATATGCTCGGCGTCTGCATCGATGTGTTTCACCAGGATCCGTCGCACCAGCGGCGCATGCTCGCCGACGCCTCGCGCCTGCCGCACCAGGCCGAAATCCAGGTCGGTCCCTTGACCTTCAAGCTCAGCATTCACGCCAACTTGGATGCGGAGGGCCGCTACGTCGGTACGATGCTGGAGTGGGCCGACATAACCGACAGCCGCGAGCAGACGGCGACGATTGCGGCGATCGGCAAGGCCCAGGCGA
>Ga0070730_10006443_pt1 | contig 10035 bp, 8 predicted proteins | sample Coa_R1_3_FD_66447 | JGI IMG/M metagenome (GOLD analysis project Ga0070730, IMG submission 66447) | Surface soil microbial communities from Centralia Pennsylvania, which are recovering from an underground coalmine fire - Coalmine... | ecosystem: Environmental > Terrestrial > Soil > Unclassified ... | reverse complement strand
ACCAGCTCAAAAAAGGCAAAGCGGATATGCACCCAGGGAAGGATACCAAGGAGAAGGGAACTGACGAGTATTCCGCTAAGTGAAAGTTCATTTTGAAATAATTTTCTGAGTACGTAGATGCAGATCAGCGCTCCCACTGGTTCAATAAAGGTGAGATGCGAATACATATACAGGGGAGAGGCGAAGGCATATGCCAGGCAGACAACGAAAGCGTATTTTACGCCAATTTTCATGATGATGAGGAACTTGTAGATGTTCAAAATGATCAGTACTGAGAGCAAAGATATGAAAAAAACAGCTCCCAGCCTGCCGAGCAAGTAGAAGGGTAGGAGCCATAATATGGGCGCTCCAATGCTGTGTAATGGCAAAAGTTGACCATTTGCGCCATGTGAGAGGTGGGGATCAATATGATATGGATAAAAGGCGTGATAATCACCGTTGTTATAGTCTAACATGACGTTGAGATTGTGGTATTTGAGCAAGGTCTGACTGATTATCAAGTAGTGTGGTTCATCGCCGGAGGGTGGAGAGGAATATTGTACATAGATGACGGCTGTTGTAAAAAATACTATGCTACAAGAGAGTATAAGCAATAGTAAAGGGTGTTTATTGATGAACTGATGTATTGAATTTCGTGGCATATAGTTGTTTTTGAGCTTCTTGTTTGTGATAAGTATATTCGCTTTGTCAAGGATTGTATGTAGATGGGTTTACATCCTGAAAGGGGATGAGGGAGATGCAGAGGTTATGCCTCTGTAAGGTTGCCTTGGGATGTATGCTATTATGAGGGTATGCCACATTCTATTTTGCGAAAAGGACGAGATGTAGTATGCAAGATATTCGTATAGAGCGTTGGGCGCATACGCTTGTGCATTATTCTTTGTATCTTAAAGCGGGCGAAACCGTTGCGATTTATGCAACACCGCTGGCGGCTCCTCTGGTGGAGGCTCTTTACCGTGAAATTCTACGAGTAGGCGCTCATCCTCTGGCTTTAATAGACCTGGAGAGCCTGGAAGAGATTCTTTTGCGTGAAGGCGATGAGACGCAGATTACTCACAATTCGCCTTTGTTGACTGCGGTGGCGGCACATTGTGACGCGCGGCTTTTTATCGCATCGCGCAGTAACACAAAGGCTCTAAGCGGCATAAAACCTGAGCAGGTGACGCGACGGCGTTCGGCGTTTCGAGATATCTACGAGGTTACGCGAAAACGCGAGCAGGCTGGAACGTTTCGCTGGTCATCGACGCTCTATCCCACAAGTGCGTATGCTCAGGATGCTGAAATGTCCCTGCACGATTTTGAAGAATTTGTCTTTGACGTTTGTTTCCTTAATGACTCTGAGCCTATTGCTCGCTGGAAAGAACTCTCTGCGCGGCAGCAATACCTTGTAGATTGGCTTGTTGGGCGGAAGGAGATACGTATTGTTGCAGAGGGCACGGACCTGACGCTTTCTATTGAAAACCGTACGTTTATTAACAGTGATGGGAAGCGCAACTTCCCTAGCGGTGAGTTCTTTACGGGGCCGGTCGAGGACAGCGCCAATGGCGTGATTCAGTTTGACATTCCAGCATCGCACGACGGTCGAACGATTGAAGGAGTTCGGCTGGTGTTCCGTGAAGGGAAAGTTGTTGAGGCAAGCGCGCGCCAGGGTCAGGAGTACCTGGAACATATGCTGGAGATAGATGCTGGCGCTCGCTATCTTGGGGAATTCGCTTTTGGCAATAATGCGCGTGTTGATCGCTGCACGAAAAATGTGCTTTTCGATGAGAAGATGGGAGGTACGGTTCACCTTGCATTGGGCGCGAGTTACCCTGAAACAGGTGGTGTCAATCAATCTGCTTTGCACTGGGATATGGTCTGTGATCTGCGCCAGAGGGGTGAAGTGTGGGTTGACGATGTGCTGTTTTTAAAAGAGGGTGTGATCCTGATATAAACATTGTGTGCAGTAATGTCTTATCTTACTTGGATTCAGGGCTTTGCACATGTCGTTTTTTCTCTTTTTTCGGACTGGCGATCTGCGATCGCCAATAGATGAACGGATGTTTTTTTGAGGCGCGGGCATTCGCCCGCGCCTCAAAAAAACATCCGTTGATGAAGGGAGTTCAAAACCTTATCCGTTGATGAAGGGAGTTCAAAAAACATCCGTTGATGATGGAAAAACAGCGGAGAAGCTCTGAGAAGGATGGAGCAATATGCATGAGCTTCAAAAGCTCATCCGTTCATATGGGGTAGGGGAAGTGGACGACTTTTGCAAATCCTGGTACTCGGATTGTGCTAACTTGATAATTTCCTTAAATATAACATAGAATATAGATACATATTCATAACCCTTGTGCTGGATAGCGCAAATTCGTTTTTTGGAGGCCCATTTGGAGCAGGAACAACAATTAACTACCTTCGACACAATAGAAGATGTACAGAGGGCGATGTTTGCCCAGAGTTATATCGCTGATCGCAGCCTGGCCACGGCGGTGTTCCTGGCTCTCAAACGACGCAAACCACTTTTGTTGGAGGGCGAACCCGGTGTAGGGAAGACGGAAATAGCCAAAGTGCTTGCCGCTCTGCTCGATACTCAACTGATACGTCTGCAATGTTACGAGGGTATCGACGTCAGCACAGCAGTATATGAGTGGAACTATACTCGGCAGATGCTACACATACGCCTGATGGAGGCGGGAGGTGTCAACAGCAACAGGCAGGAAGAACTCAAGGAGATCTTTGGTCCAGAATTCCTGATGAAGCGTCCATTGCTTCAGGCCATCGATGAGACAAACGCCAAAACTCCCGTATTGTTGATTGACGAACTGGACCGCAGCGATGAAGAGTTCGAGGCCTATCTGCTCGAATTGCTCTCTGATTTTCAGATTACGATCCCGGAAATTGGTACCGTTAAGGCCAAAGAGCCACCTGTGGTAATCATTACTTCTAATCGTACGCGCGAGATTCACGATGCTTTGCGCAGGAGATGTCTCTACTACTGGATTGATTTTCCTACCTTGGAGAAGGAATACTCTATTGTGCTGGCGCGTATGCCTGGAGTGCCCGAAAGACTGGCGAAGCAGGTATGTGCCTTTGTGCGCGAGTTGCGCAGCGTCGATCTTTATAAAGCACCTGGCGTGGCGGAAACGTTGGATTGGATTGGCTCCTTGCTGGCTCTCAATCAAATGGAGCTGGTTGAAGGCCCTGTGCGCGATACACTGGGCGCGCTTCTCAAGTATCAAGATGATGTGTTGAAGGTGGGTGGTAGCGAGCTTTATAAAACCTTGCAGAAAGCGCGGGGAGTCACATAACTATGAGCGTAGACCCACAGGAGAATGGACATTACCTTGCAGCTGATCCACTGCGCCCAATCGAGCTTGAGCGCGGTGAGCGCCTGCTCTTCCGCTTAACCGAATTTGGCTACCTTCTCTGGGAATCAGGTATCGATGTTGGGCCTCGTCAACTGCTTGATCTTGCTGAGACGCTGAACTACGTCGATGTCACCAATAAAGAGGACTTTTATAACACGCTTAAAAGTTCTCTCCTTGCCCGGCATGAGCTGGAGACGCTCTTTGACCAGTTGTTCCTGTATTACTGGTATATGCGGGATGGTCAAAGTAAAAAGGTTGAAAGCCCAAAGGGTGCGGCGAAGCGCGATGAGCGACAGATGCGCCTTCCTCCCTCAGAACGCAAGAGATTAGCTGAGCACATGAATGCGAATGAGCAGCAGCGCAAGGATCTGCGTGCCGAGATGCGCCAGAGCGAGCGACCTCGTCGCGCGAGTGAGCACATCGATGACGAGGACGATGAGGATGATGCGAATCCGCAAGGAACGGCCTACAGTGCTATTGAGATGCTGAGAAAGAAAGATTTTGAATCCTTCACCTGGGAAGAGGTGCAAGAGGCCAAAAAGCTGATGTCCGAGATGCGCTGGAACCTGGGAATGCGCCCGACGCACCGCAAGGCGCCATCCCGTAACGGTTCATACCCCGATATGCGGCGTATCGTCCGTCGTAACCTCAAATATGGGGCAGAAATCCTTGAACTGACCTGGCGGGAAACCAAGCGGAAACCGCGCCCATTAGTTATCATCTGCGATATCAGCGGCTCAATGAGCCTGTATTCGCGGCTGTTATTGCATTTCATTCATACCATTTCTAACGGCTTAATGAACGTCGAAGCGTTTGTTTTTGGTACGCGCCTTACTCGCGTTACACGTCAACTGAAAAAGCGCGACGTGGATGATGCTGTGCGTGATGTCTCCAATTCCGTACAAGACTGGTCGGGAGGGACACGTATCGGCGACGCGCTGCATTACTTTAACCACAAGTGGGCGCGGCGTGTGCTCGGGCGTGGAGCTGTAGTACTGGTGATTAGCGATGGATGGGATCGCGGCGATGCCAGTATGCTACAGGTTGAGATGGATCGCTTGCAGCATAGTAGTCACCGTTTAATCTGGCTCAATCCACTGCTTGGCTCTCCTGATTATCGTCCATTAACTATTGGTATGAAGACGGCGTTACCCTATATCGACAATTTTTTACCTGCCCATAACCTGGACAGCCTGATCAGCCTGGGTAATCTCTTGCAGACCATTGATGATAGCCGTCCGGTACGCAGCGCTGCTGCAGGTCGCAAGGCTGTTGCCGCGTGGACGAAACCCAGCGCTATCTAACAGTATCAACCCTGGTGAGTAGGGGATTTGTAAAACTACAGGAGGTTTCCTATGCGAGATGTGCTGAGTGATATAGAACGATGGCGAGCGCGCGGTGAACGCGTAGCTGTTGCCACTGTTGTCTCAATGGTCGGCTCTGCTCCTCGAAGACCGGGCGCGAAACTGGTTGTCAGTGAAAGCGGCGAACTGGCGGGTTCTGTGAGTGGTGGATGTGTCGAGCCAGCGGTTGTCGAGGCTGCTATGGAAGTCATTGAAGATGGAAAGCCACAACTGCTTGAGTTTGGTATAACTGAAGAAGAGAATATTGAGCAGATAGGCCTGGCATGTGGTGGCACCATTCACGTCTTCGTCGAACGGCTGGATTGGTAAAGTGAGCGTTGTCATGAGTGAACTGGACGAGATTCTTCACTTCGTTCAGAATGACATGTCAAGCAACTGGTAAAGTGAGCGTTGTCATGAGTGAGCTGTACGAAGAACTGAGAGATCAGTTGAACAAGGAAAAAGGGGTAGCATTAGCAACGGTTGTGCGCGGAGATGAGCATGTCGGCGCCAAGCTCCTTGTCTTTCCAGGAAAGAAAACTGATGGTACGCTGGGAAATAGCGAGCTTGATGCCCGTGTGATCGATGATGCTGACCACGCTATCTGGCATGGTGAGGCAGGAACTCATACATATACGATCGAAAGAGCTGCTGGCGCGTTATCCTATGATGTTTTCATCGAGGGTTTTCCCCCGCCGCCGACACTTATTATCGTAGGCGCGGGGCATATCGCTATTCCATTGACTACGTTCGCCAAGACGCTCAATTACCGTGTTGTGGTTGTTGATGCCCGGTCGGCTTTTGCTACGCGTGAACGGTTCCCCCATGCCGATGAGCTTATTGTAGAGTGGCCGGATGAGGTGTTAGAGAAGATGGACTTGAATCCGTCCACATCAGTGGCCGTGCTGACGCATGATCCGAAATTCGATGAGCCGACGTTGCAAGTAGTTTTAGCGCGCCAGCTGGGGTATGTGGGCGCCATCGGCAGCCGAAAAACCAGTGAAGAACGCGGTGAACGTCTCAAGAAGCAAGGGCTGACGGATGAACAGATCAAGCGGATTCATGGACCGATTGGCCTCAACATTGGAGCGGCTTCGCCTGAAGAGATGGCCCTCGCTATTATGGCTGAGATTGTTGCCACACGGCATGATAAGAGTCCAACAGAGGCTTCTGGCGGGAAAAAATAGAAAAGCGAAACTTCATCTGTTCTAATTCGTAATTACACTTTAGGAAATACAGGGATTGTAAGGTCCTTTTTCGCGCCCTGTTGGTGGGAGGGTCGTAGGGTATTTCGTTGTTATTGTATAGAGAATGATTTTTGATACATTACTGAACTTGAAAAGGATACATAATGCGAGACGAACCATTTTATCATCAAGATGATCCAACTGAACCGGTCCGGAAGTCCCTTCCTCCATATAGTGATCAGCAAGACAAAAAAATGATTATCGGTAGTTTTCAAGATACACCGAAACAATCTGAACGCAAGCCTTATCACTATCCATCTCCTTCGCAATATGCAGATCAAGCAAAAACGTATCAACAGTCGCAACAACCCTATCCTGTCCAGAATCGGGCGCAAGGAAATATGCCAGGGAGGAATGCCAACGCTCAGCCCTATCCCTACTCGCAACCAGGTCAACAATTGCCACCTGGAGGCCAATATGCTCCCGTAGGGTATCCTAACAATCCCGCGCAATATCCCTATCCGCAAACAGGGCAGGCGCCCGGCGGCACTCCAAAGCAAGGTCCCCAACGTCGCAGAAAGGGATGCCTGATAACTTCTGTAGTTCTGCTGCTGCTGGTGTGTATCATCGGCGGATTGATTCTGTACACGGGGCAGAAAGTGCTGGCTTTTGGTTCTGCGATTTCTACACAGTCGCCGTTAAGCAGCCAGACAAGTTACATGGGAGGTAGCGATCGTGTTAACCTGCTGGTGATGGGTTACGGTGGTAGTGGCCATGACGGGGCCTATCTTACCGATTCGATGGTTGTAATGAGTCTGATGCCTCAGAGTCATCATTCCACGTTAGTCTCTGTGCCGCGTGATTTATGGGTGCAGATTCCTCCTGGCTCTGGACAGTATCACAAGCTCAACGCATCATATGAGTTTGGCTCGAATAATAACGCCAATCCGGCGGCAGGGGGCGCTGCCGCAGCTGCCAAGGTTTCGCTGGTAACCGGCCTGGATGTGAAGTATTGGCTGACGATTAATTTCCAGGGGTTCCGCGAATTTATCAATTCCATAGGCGGCATTGATGTCTATGTGCCTGATGCATTTACCGCGAAATATCCGGCAAATGATGATCCCAGTATCAATCCAAATTGGATAAAGGTACACTTCTCCAAAGGGATGCAGCATATGGACGGCGAAACGGCGATACGCTATGCTCGCGCCCGCTATGTGCTTGACAACCCGGCTGAGGGTTCGGACTTTGCTCGTTCCGCTCGCCAGCAGATCATGATTAAAGCGGCTTTGACGAAAGTCAAGCAGATTTCTACGTGGCCGAGCCTCTTCAATGCGCTAAATGCTCTGCAGCACACCATCTATACCAATTTATCGCTGGCTGACCTGATGCAATTTGCGCTGAAAATGGATTTGAGCAACGCGCATCGTGTCGGGCTGAGCAATCAAAATGTGTTGGTCGACGCAACATCTCCAGATGGCCAATACATCCTGAAACCCGCGAACGACAACTGGCAGGCTATAAAAGACTACGTGAAGAAGCAGTTGTATAATTAACTGCTGAACTCTTTTTGCGAGACGAGGGATCGGAACATGGGAGAAGAGAGGCGAAAATCGCCCAGGCTGATTGGGGGTATCTACCAGCTGGGGCAAGTGATTACCTCTGGCGGCATGCTTACAACGTTTACGGCTTATAATCGCAATACGAGTGATGTGGTTGGACTCCTGGTGATAGAGTTCTCACCTGCCATGGATGTCCAGGCAGTGCAACAACTGTTGCATCCATTTGAGAAACGCCGCTTCCTACATTCTCCAAACGTGATTGGCGTGCATGACTGGGCTATCGATGGGACACGTCTTTATATTGCCACTGATCCTCCTCGTGGCATAACACTACGCCATGTGCTGGACAACGAGAATATTGATCTGCCGCGCGCGCTTGACCTCGCGCGGCAGATGGCTCAGGGGCTGAAGGTGTTGCACCAGCACGGAATAGCAGGCGTGGACTTGCGTCCGCAACTGATCACCGTGGACACGGTAACAGAGACAGATCGCGTGCAACTCGACGATATCGGTTTGCGTTCCTTGCTCAACGCGCTCGGCTATGTGAGTGGTCAGCGGTTTGAGGATATCGGGTTTCTTGATCCACGCTACTCTCCGCCTGAATATATCGGTGGAGGAGGCGCTATTGGACCCTGGAGCGATGTCTACCAGCTAGGATTGCTCCTGTTTGAAATGGTGACTGGCCGCTTGCCTTTTGTCGGAAAAAACCCTGCCGAGACGAGTAATTTGCAAATCACAGCTGCTATACCGCGCCTGGCACAATATAAGCTTGGGATGCCTTCGTCGCTACAGAGTCTGGTGGATTGCGCCCTGGCAAAGAATCCCGCCGCAAGGTTTGCTGACGCCGCTGTATTGCTCAGCGCTTTAGAGTCTATACATCTCCCTCCTCGCAATGTTATAAAAGAAGGTGCTGCGAGGCATGTTGCTGGAATTACGGGCGAAATGCGATTTTCTGAACATGATATTGCATTGAGCGCGACGCTCATTGAAGGTTCCGAGGCTACTTCGCCGGTGATTGATGACCCGGCAACTTTGCCGGAAACAGCAGATACCTATGCATACCTGTGCTATGAGAAAGATGGAGTGGAGTTGCAGCGCTTCGCCATCGCCAAGAATAACGTTATTGTTGGTAGAATGGATCCGAAGCGCGGCTTAAGTCCTGATGTCGATCTCACAGTCATCGATCAGAAGATGACTGTTTCTCGTCAACATGCGCGCATCCGCTACGAGGAGACCTTCTTCTATATCGAAGATCTCAAAAGCCGCAACAAAACTCGCCTGGGTGATGTAACGCTTGTTCCGCTTAAACCTGAGCTATTGCGGCATGGCGATATTGTCCAGTGCGGAAGTGTGTGCTTGATATTTAAGATGCAGGGCAAAGAATAGAGCTTGCTGGCAGTTCAATGACATGTTCTTCAATTTATTGAATGCGGGCGATGGCCAGTAAGTCTGCCAACAATCCCTGACCCGTTTGCAGCCTGCCCGCGCCGGGGCCAATTACTGTCACTTCTGCAAGTGTATCGCTGTGGATGGTAATTGCATTCATCACGCCGTCGACGCGAGATAGCGGGTTACTGAGAGGTAACTCAATGGGGGCAACTTTTGCCTCCAATCTACCTTCCTCTAGATGCATGACTAATGAAGCGACAAGCTTGATGCGCCTATCATGCTCGATTGCTTTCTGTACCTGTTCCCTGGTAATAGAGGTGATACCCTCTCGGTGAACGTCCCCAGGCTTTAGAGAGCGACCAAAAACCAATGAGGCCAGAATGAGTATTTTTGCCAGCGCATCGTAGCCTTCAACATCAGCCGTGGGATCAGCTTCGGCATACCCCAGGGCCTGGGCCTGCGCCAGGATTTCGCTATAATCAGACCCGGCAGACATCGCGCTGAGGATGTAATTGGTCGTGCCATTCAGAATGCCGCGAATGGCTGAGACGTTTGCGCCGGCCATGCCTTCGCGAATGGTGCTCAGCACAGGAGTGCCGGCCATTACAGTTGACTCCATGAGCAACTGCACTTTGTGGCGTTGAGCCAGTTCGAGGAGTTCCTGGGCTGCCAGCGCTGCTGGCCCTTTGTTGGCAGTGATGACATGCATACCCTGCGCAAGCGCTGCGCGAATATGGCTCATGCCTGGCTCAGCGTCGCGCAGGTTGGTGCCTGTAACCTCGGCTAGTACATCTCCACCTGTGGCTTGCAGTCCTTCCAGCGTGTGCGTCCAATGGCGCACGTCTGGGTGTTCTGTGAGTGGACGTCGAGCCGTTGCCAGCTCTAACAGTGTGGGAATATCCAGCCCGGCCTCGCGATAGATGAAACCATGGCGAGCGTTCGCAACGCTGATAAGCGTCACTTCCAGCCCATATTCGTTCCTGAGTGAGGCTCGCTTTGCGGCAAGCAATTCGGCCAGTCCCTGACCAACGACACCAAAGCCGATAATTGAGAGACGAAGATGTTTCATATATTCCTACATCCAGGATAATTTGAGACGATCAAGCACACGTTTGACCGGTCCCAGTTCCTCTATACCAAGGCGACGTGTAACCCTGATGTAGATGAAGAGGCCGGCAAATAATTCGATTGCCAGTTTGATAAG
>Ga0070730_10006442_pt1 | contig 10035 bp, 6 predicted proteins | sample Coa_R1_3_FD_66447 | JGI IMG/M metagenome (GOLD analysis project Ga0070730, IMG submission 66447) | Surface soil microbial communities from Centralia Pennsylvania, which are recovering from an underground coalmine fire - Coalmine... | ecosystem: Environmental > Terrestrial > Soil > Unclassified ... | reverse complement strand
CGGCATGACGGTCAGCCACCAATAGCCGACCATCAGGCCTTGCTTGCCATCGGACAGCATGAGGCCCCATGCCGGCTGCGGTGGCGGTACACCGACGCCAAGGAAGGACAGTGAAGCCTCGGTGACGATGACGACGCCCAGCATCAGCGTTGCCAGCACAATGGCGGAGTTGACCACATTGGGCAGGATGTGCCGGCGCATGATCGTCCATTTGGAGCAGCCGGCGACGATGGCGAGGCGGACGAATTCGCGTTCCTTCATTGACAGGACCTCGCCGCGCACGACGCGCGCATAGCGCGTCCAATATACGGCGCCCAGGATGATCACGATGTTCCACATGCTTGGCCCGACAATGGCGGCCAGGAAGATCGCAAATGTCAGCGCCGGCAGCGCGAGCCAGGCGTCGGTGATGCGCATGATCACCTGGTCCACCCAGCCGCCGATATAGCCGGCGAGAATGCCGAGCGTGGTGCCGACGACACCGGCGAAGATGACCGCCGTGAAGCCGACGACCATGGAGACACGCGCACCGAAGATCAGTCGTGACAACACATCACGCCCCAACTGGTCGGTGCCAAATATATGGTCCATGTTGCCACCGGTTTGCCAGAACGGCGGACGGAACCGGGCGGTCAAGCTGCCGACTTCCGGATTATGCGGTGCGAGGACGTCGGCGAAGATCGCCGTCAGGGCAATGATCGCGAGGATGGCGATCGGAACCAACGGCAGACCTCGGAGCCGTATCGCGACGGCGCGCGGGGGCAGTGACGAGGGAAGAGCAATGCTCTCTGTCGTGATGCTCATTGCCGCTATTTCTCCACTCTGATCCTGGGGTCGATGACGGCGTAGGCAATGTCGACCAGCAGGTTGGCGGCCACGATCATGGCACCACCCATGATCACCACCCCCTGTACGACGGGAAAGTCGCGGAAGCTTATGCCTTCGTACAGCAGGCGGCCGACACCGGGCCAGGCGAACACGGTTTCCACCACCACCGCGACGTTGATCATCAGCACAAGGTTGATGCCGGCCAGCGTCACAACCGGGATGAGAGCATTCTTGAAAGCATGCTTTCCGATCACCAGTGCCTGCGGCAAGCCCTTCAAGCGTGCCAGCTTGATATACTCCGATCCCAGCACATCGAGCATCGACGAACGCGTCAGGCGCATGTGCGACGCAGCGAAGTACCACCCCAAGGCGAAGGCCGGCATGAGGATGTGCAGTACGCCGCCAGATCCTGATGACGGCAGCCAGCCGAGGTAGACCGAGAACAGCATGATCAACAGCAAGCCGACGAAGAACGATGGCAGAGACAACCCGAGCAAAGCGAAAAGCTTGCCGACGCTGTCCCACAACCGGCCGACACGCACTGCGGCCAGGATACCCGTTGGGATGCCGACGATCAGCGAGAACGCCATCGCGACCGATGCGAGCAGCAGCGAGTTAGGCAAACGGTCGAAGTAAAGGCTCAGAACCGGTGTCTGATAATAGAAGGACTGCCCGAAGTCGCCGCGGAACAGGTTCAGCATGAACAGGCCATACTGCACCCATAACGGCTTATCGAGGCCAAATTGCTGGTGAATGGCAGCGATATCGTCGTCGCTGGCCCCTGGTTCCACCAGCAGCGCCGCTGGATCGCCGGTTACCCGAACGAAGAAGAAGATGGTCAGCGACAACAGCAGCAGCGAGAGGAGCGAATAACCGAGCCGCCGTGCAACGAATTGTCTCATCGCTAAAGGTCCTTATGCGCCTTTCAGCGTTATGTCCTCGTACGGAGCGGTATAAACGAACCCCTTGATCAGGCCGAAACCGGGTTGTGCCACCCGTGGGCCAACACCGCTGATAAAGGCGAGCTGCCAGATCGACACGTACATCGTGCGCTCGTCGAGCAGCCTTTGCATCTTTGCCAGTATCGCGGCGCGCTTGGCGTGATCCAGTTCCACTGCCTGCAGCGGGAAGAGTTCGTCGATTTCGGGGTAGCTGCCATAGGCATAATTGCCCCCTTTGACGACGAATTCCTCGAGCCGCGTCGCGGCGTTGCCGAACGCCCCGGACGCACCCTGGATGATGTTCTTGTACTTCTTGTCAGCATAGCCTTTGAAGAAGGCGGCACGTTCCAGCGGCCGCAGCTTGGCGCGGATCCCTACTTCGCCGAGATAGTTGAGCGCGGCCTCGCCAAGATTGGCGTAGGCTGCATCACAGGTATAGAAGCCGGCATCGAAGCCGCCTGCGTGACCGGCATCTGCCAGCAATTGCCTGGCCTTGTCCGGGTCGTAAACCGGCGCCGGCAGTTTGTCGTAGAATTCGAAGTTCTCCGGCATGATGCTGCCGGTGATGTGCGAGTATCCGAGCGTCAACGCCTTGTTGATGGTGTTGTAGTCGAGCGCATATTTCGTCGCCAGCCGCACGCGATGATCGTACCACGGCGACTTGGCATCCCATTGCTCAGGGAAATACAGGTAGTAGGGTGCGGATCCCACTGTTGGCCGCAGCGTGAGACCGGGTGTGCGTTGCAGTTCCTCAGCCAGTTCGGCGCGGATCGAATAGGCGATATCAACCTCGCCGTTCTTCAATGCCGCCAGCCGTGTCGACTCATCGGGTATCACGCGCAGGACGATACGCTTTATGCTCGGTGGCTTGCGCCAGTACTGTTCGAACGCCTCGAGGACGAGCTCTATTCCCGGCGTGAACGAGACAAACTTGTAGGGTCCAGCGCCGATGGGCGCTTTCTTGAATCCGTCTTCGCCGACCTTTTCGACGTATTTGCGTGGCACTACCCAACCGGCACCTGAAGCCACGGCGTAGAATGTGATGAAGTCCGGCCATGGATTCTTCAACTTGAAGACGACACGTTGCGCGTCGGGCGTTTCCACCGACGCGACGCGATCTTTCAGCAATCCGTGCGCGGCACCGCGATAGCGCTCGAAGGAAAACTTCACGTCATCGGCGGTGACAGGCTCGCCGTTGTGGAACTTTGCATCCTTGCGCAGGACGAATTCGTAGCTAAGGCCGTCCTCAGTAGCGGACCAGGATTCTGCCAGCGATGGCGCAGGATTGCCCTGCGGCATGGGCTTTGCCACCGCATCGTGCAACGCGTACAGCACCATGAATGGCGTGATGATTCCGGCTGTCTCTGCCGGATCAAGCCAGGTTGGCGCCAAGGTGATGTGCACGCCAACGGTAAGCTGGCCCGAAGGCGCGGCCGCCTTTGCCGGCTGCACCGCGCTCGCCGCCATGCCAAGCGCGGCTAGGGTCAGCACCTCACGTCGTGTCGTCATGCGCGCACTCCATCATGTGCTCTTGAGTGTCAGTTCCTCGTAAGGCGCGGTGTAAGGGAAGCCGGCAATCCGACCGAAATTCGATTCACCCACACGCGGCCCGACACCATTGATAAAGGCGAGCTGCCAAAGATGCGTGCCGATTATCCGTTCATATAGAATCTGCTGCATCCTGGTGAGGATTTCCGCACGCTTGCCGTGATCCAGCTCCACCGCCTGCTGCTGGAACATGGCATCGAGATCCGGATAGCTGCCATACACGTAAGCGCCGCCTTTGCAGATGAATGTCTCGAAACGCGTCGCCGCATTGCCGAAAGAGCCACTGCCTGCCTGGATGATGTTCTTCAGCTTCTTGTCGGCGAATTGCTGGTTGAAGGAGGCGCGTTCGAGCGCCCGCAGTTTCGCCCTTATGCCAACTTCACCGAGATAGTTGTTGGTTGCTTCGGCCAGGTTCGCATAGGAACTGTCGCAATTGTAGAAACCCGCATCGAAGCCATTCGGGTAGCCCGCCGCGGCCAGGAGTTGTCGCGCCTTCTCCGGATCGTATGGTGTTTCCGGTGGCTTCCAGAAAAACTCGAAATTGTCGGGGATGAGGCTGCCGTGGACGTGCGAGAACCCGAGCGTCAGCGCCTGGTTGATGGTCTTCAAGTCGAGTGCCAGGCGCGCGGCCTGTCGCACGCGCAGATCGGACCAGGGTGACTTTGAGTCCCACTGTTCCGGAAAGTACAGCCAGAACGGCGACTGGATGACGGTTGGCTTCAGCGCCAACCCAGGCGACTGCTGAATCTCCTGAGCCAGTTCGCCGCGGATGGAGTAGGCGATATCGATCTCGCCGCGCTTCAATGCGGCAAGCCGCGTGGCTTCTTCCGGGATGACCTTCAGCACCAGTTGCTTCACGGTGGGCGTCTTGCGCCAATAGTTCTCGTGCGCTTCAAGGACCAGCTCAACACCTGGCGTGAAGGACACAAAGCGGTACGGTCCGCAGCCGATCGGCGCCTTCTTGAAATTTTCGTCGCCAACCTTCTCGACATACTTCTTCGGCACGATCCAGCCCGCGCCGGTGGTAGCCGCATAGAAGGTCAGGAAATCGGGCCAGGGATTCTTCAGCTTGAACGTGAGATGTCTGTCGTCCTGGATTACCACGCTGGCAACGCGCTCGTGGATGGGGCCCTTCGCGGCACCTCGGTAGCGCTCGAACGAGAACTTCACATCTTCCGCCGTGACCTTTTCGCCATTGTGGAAAGTGACGCCATCGCGCAACACGAAGCTGTAGCTCATGCCATCTTCGGTGGCCGACCAGGACTCCGCCAGGCTGTTTGCCATCAGCACGCCAGGCATCGGCTTCAGCATCGCGTCATGCAACGCGTAGTAGATCATATATGGCGTGACGAGGGATGGCGTCTCGGCCGGATCGAACCACGTCGGCGCCAGCGATATGTGGACGCCGTACGTCAACTGACCGACCGGGGCGGCCGCAGCCGGTCTTATGCCAGCCAAACCGATTGCGGTCAGGGCGAGAATTTGCCTGCGCGTTGCGGGCAACCCACTGCGAGCAGAATCGGACGTCACGTTGCGTTGCATCGATCGTCCTTCCGTTAATGATGGCTTCTTCTCGTCAACTCCTCGGGTCGTGTCGGTACAGTTAAAGCTGCGGAGGCTGCCGAAACGCGACTGGCTGACATTCGGTAGGTTGATGAATGCGAGTTGCCAGATCGCTTTTGGGCAGAAGGCTAGCCTGTCAGACCAATGGTCCTTGAGCCGGGCGGGGACATGCTCTGCGGCCAGCGTCGCGACCTTGACCACACGCCTTTCAGCAACGCGTTTGGTAAGAGCAGAATGTACTCCGCAGGCCACGTGGTCCGTCGGTCTCGCCGGTCGCATGGGCGGGACCGCAATAAGTGCTCCCGCCGCCGCATGGCGGCTTGAGCTAACATGTCCCGGCGCAGAATCCGGGCGAAGCGCCGACGGGACAAGGAATCAGATGCTTCCATGCCGCCTCCCTGGTTGGCTGGTTGTTTAGCAGCCTTGCGATTAGCCTATAGTAGGGTTGCGTTTCTGTCAGCACTTGTTTTCCGGAGGATCGTCGGAAACGTTGTGACATTCGCACCGCCGAACCGCGCGATAGGCGAAGCATTCCTTCGAACTTGCTGAATCGCAATGCGCCGGGTTCAGATCCGAACTGCGCTGCGGCAGATCGAGCAACCACGCACCACTCAGCGTGGTTGCCTCACGTGCGCGCTGAAGTTGATGTCTGCGGCAAATAACTCCGCGTGGCACGCGGGAGCCTGGCACATTGGTGGGTGCAGCGGCCGAGGTTGTATTCAGACTTCACGCTCAACTCAGAGACGTTGAAGATTTATTCGGCTGCGCCGATACGGCGATGATGGCGGGGAGCTATGACCACAGCGGGGCGGACACATCCTGGCCGAAATAGGCGTGCTCCAATCTGTTCGGCAAATCGGCCTCGTCGGTCTTTGCCTGCAGCACGATCGTGCCACGAGCAAGCGCGTATACACGGTCAGCCAATCGCAGGGCCTTCTCGATCAACTGCTCGACCAGCAACACCGCCGTACCGGCATCGCGAAGCTGTGCCGCAACCGCCAGCACGCGATCCACCAGCACGGGTGACAAGCCGGCGGACGGTTCGTCCAGCATCAGCAGGCGCGGGCGACGTACCAAGCCCTGTGCCACCGCAAGCATTTGCTGCTGGCCACCGGAGAGTGTGCCAGCGCGGTCGTGCCGCTTGGCGGCGATCTCGGGGAAGAAGCTGAGGGCTTCCTCGATCTGCGTTGCGCGGTCGCGACGGGGCATGCCGTAGCCAGCGAGCAGCAGGTTGTCGAACACCGAGAGGTGGGCAAAGACGCGATGGCCTTCCACGACGTGGACAAGGCCGGCGCCGACGGTATCGCGCGGGCTGGCGCCCTTCAGATCGCGACCGCCGAAGCGCACCTGTCCCTGCCATGGGAGCAGGCCTGATACGGCGCGCAGCAGCGTGGTCTTGCCGGCACCGTTGGGGCCCAGCAGAGCGATAGCCTCGCCTTCGTGCACTGCCAGGTCGATGCTGTGCAGGACACCGATCTTGCCGTAGCCGGCGGAGAGGCCCTTGACCTCGAGCAGGGGCTTAGGCGCCGAGGTAGGCATTCACCACCTCCCGATGTGAGCGGATCTCGGCAGGAGTGCCGTCGGCCAGGATCTTGCCCAGGTTGAGCACGGTCACATGGTCGCAGATGTCGAAGATCAGGTCGGCGTGGTGCTCCACCAGCAGCACGCCGGTACCCTGGCGGCTGATTGCAACGATAAGCGCGCCGAGACGGCGGATCTCCTCGGTGGAGAGGCCGGCGGCGGGTTCGTCCAACAGGAGGAAGGCGGGGCGCAGCATCAGCGCCCGGGCGATCTCCATGAACCGGAGTTCGCCGTGCTGCAGACGGTCGGCGCGGACCGTGGCGAGCTGTTCCAGGCCGACACTGGAGAGTGCGAGCATGGCTGAGTCGCGGAGCATGGCTTCGTCGCGCCAATGGCGCGGCAGGGTCAGCAGCGATTCGACGAAGGTGCAGTGGCCATCGACGGTGCCGCCGATCATCACGTTCTGCAGCACCGATGCCGATCCGATCAGCCTCGGCGTCTGGAAGGTGCGGGCGATGCGGCGCGCGGCGCGGGTGTGCGGCGCGGCGAGTGGCAGGGGCGCGTCGTTCAGATGGGCACCGCCTGCCTGCGGGGCGTAATAACCGGAGATCACGTTCAGCGCCGTGGTCTTGCCGCTGCCGTTCGGGCCGATGAGGCCATGCACCTGGCCGGCTTTGATTTCGAGGTCGAGGCCGTCGAGCGCGCGGACACCCCCGAAGCTGAGCTCGACCTGCTTCAGGTGCAGCGAGGTGGCGTCCGCCTTCCAGCCGAGCAGTTGCGACAGCAGTTCAGGCCGGGGGACGATCTCGCGGTGGCGCTCGAGCGGGCGGCGATTCTTGTAGTCGAGCAGGTCGGCGATGCCGCCGGGCATGGCGAGCACAATCACCAGTAGCAGCGCGGCGTAGAGGAAAGTGGACCACGCAACCAGCGGCGCGGCGAATTCGGGAAGAATGGTGAGCAGGATGGTGCCGAGCAGCGGCCCGAGGATGGAGCCGCGGCCGCCGATGAGGATGGCGATGAAGAACAGCACCGACAGGTCGAACGTGAAGGCATCGGGCGTGATGTAGGATTGCAGCGAGGCGAAGAGTCCCCCCGCGACTCCCGCGGTGGCGCCGCTGAACAGGAACACCAGGATCAGCAGGGCGGGCTTGGCGATGCCGGAGGCCTCGGCGGCGACCTCGGCGTCACGGATCGCGATCAGCGAGCGGCCGAAGCGGCTGGCGGCGATGTTGGCGGTCATCCAGGTGCACAGGGCAGCGAGGCCAAGGCACATGAAGTAGAAGCCCCAGGGGGTGGAGAATGGGCCGGGAAAGACAGGGCCGGCGACGCCGATACCGCCGCCGGTGACGCTCTGCCAGGCGAGTGCGATCTGGGTGAGGATGGTCGCGAAGCCGAGCGTGGTCATGGCGAAGTAGAAGGTGCGCAGGCGCAGTGCGGGCAGACCGACCAGCACGCCGAAGATCGCGCCCATGACAGCGGAAACTCCAAGCGCCAGATAGGGCGACAGCGCGGGCATCGCGGTGCCGGCGGTCAGCACGCTGGTGGCGTAGGCACCGAGTGTCAGCAGCGCGACCCAGCCGATGGCGATCTGGCCGGCAAAACCCACCACGAGGTTCAGGCCGGCGACCAGCACCCAGTAGATACAGGCGCGGGTGGCGATGACGCCCCAGTAGTCCTCACCCAGGAATGGCAGGCCGATGCCGGCGACGGCCAGCAGGATGAACGGTGCAGCCGTCTCCAGCCTGGCGAGCCCGCTGGGGCGCGGGGCGCGCACAGCGGCGGACGGAGCGGCAGCATCCATCAGACGCGCCGTGCCGCGGTGCCGCCGGCGAGGCCTTCGGGCCTGGCAAGCAGGACGATGATGAAGACAACGAACACGGCGACAGAGGCGAAGATGCCGCCCACCAGGAAGTTCGCTGCCTGCTGGAACAGACCGAGTGCCAGGCCGCCGACGAGGGCGCCTCGGTTGCTGCCCATGCCGCCGAGTGCCACTGGGACGAAGCCGTAGAAATTCAGCATCGGCTCGTTGGCGAAGAAGGCTAGCAGCACCTCACCACCGGCGAAGCCCGCCAGCATGCCGATCATGCCGGCGATGGCGTAGCTGGTCATGCGCAGCTGCTGCTCGGGGAGCCCGATCGCGCGGGCGGCGTAGTTGTCTTCCGAGATTGCCAGGAACGCGCGGCCGATCAGCGTGTGCCTATACAGCAGTTCAAGGCCGACGATGGTTGCGATGCAGGCGAGCACCGGCAGCCAGAATTTCTGATCGATCAGGCTGTCGCCGAAGGACAGCAGGCGCGGGAAGGGCTGCGGCTCGGTGCTCCATTCGATCGCCGTGAGTTGCTGGATCATCAGTGCGAGTGCCAGCGTGGACAGCACGTAGAGATGCTGGTCCAGGCTTTTCAGCACTGGACGCACGGCGACAATCTCGGTGATCACGCCGAGGATCGCGCCGCATGCGAGCATGGCGAGAAAGCCGAGAGACACGGGGAGGCCGAAACGGTTGATGAACAACGCACCCAGTACGCCGCCCAGCATTCCCAAGGCACCCGCGGTGAAGCTGAATACGCGCGAGGCGGTGAACATCACGTTGTAGGCGATGCCGATCAGCGCATAGACCGCTCCGACCGCGAGGCCGTAGGAGACGATCGATTCGAGCATCCGATCAGGCGCTGTAGCCGGGTGCCAGACTGAAAGCTCCATTGCGGAACGAGTTGGCCTCGCACATCACGACTTCGTTGTCGGGGTAGCCGTTGTGGTTGGCTTCGGTGAAGGAGAGGGTACCGTAGACGCCCGGCCATTTCGTGAGTTTGTTCAGATGGGCGGCCATCGCCTTCGGCTCGGTGCCGACGGCCTTCACGGTCTCGGCGACAAGGCGTGGGGCGTCGTAGCCGATGGCGATCCACCACAGCAGCGTGTCGCCCATCTCGATCTTGGCCTTTTGTAGCCTGTCGACGAACTCGGCCGCGAGCGGCGGCAGCTTGCCGTCCGCCATATAGCTGCAGGGGCGGAAGTTGTTCTGATAGACCTTGTTCCAGTACTCCGGCTTGGCGAGCAGTGCCTTGGTCTGGCCGGAGCCGAGCGTGGTCTGGCCGACGACGGGCACGTCCCAGGCCATCTCGCCGCGCGTGTTGAGGATGCGCGATAAGAAGCCGGCGTTAACGCTCCAGGGCATGATTACTTGGGCGCCCGCATCGCGCATGCGCAGCAACTCGGGCTTCACGTCTGGGTTACTGGCGTCCGTCTCGCCTTGATAGACGACTTCGGCGCCCTTGCTCTTCAACATAGGTACATAGGCTTCGACTGAGGCGGTGCCGTAGCCGGTCGTGTCGCCGATCACGGCGACCTTGTGGAGCTTCAGCACGTCCAACACGTAGTGAGTGGCGGCGCCGCCAACCTGCTGATTGGTGGGGGCGTTGCGGAACGCGAGCGGCCACTTCGCCGGATCGGTCAGAGAATCGACCCAACAGGAATCGAGCTGGGGCACACCATTGCGTGCGATCAGGGGCGTAGCGGCGAGGGCTTCGCCGGAGTTCAGGGGGCCCCACACCAGATTGACCTTCTGGCGGCCGGTCAACTCGGCCACGCCGTTCACTGCCTTGGTGGGATCGCTCTGCGTATCGCGGGTTATCAGCTC
>Ga0070730_10006441_pt1 | contig 10036 bp, 9 predicted proteins | sample Coa_R1_3_FD_66447 | JGI IMG/M metagenome (GOLD analysis project Ga0070730, IMG submission 66447) | Surface soil microbial communities from Centralia Pennsylvania, which are recovering from an underground coalmine fire - Coalmine... | ecosystem: Environmental > Terrestrial > Soil > Unclassified ... | reverse complement strand
ATCACCGTCATTTTGGACATGTTGGGCATCCCTGCCACGCACCGCCAGCAATTTCGCACCTGGACCCAGACCCTCGTTCAGAGTCAGGCAATCTCTCAAACCCCTGGGCAAGAGGCCGCAGGCCAGGCTGCAGAACAGGAATTTATTACTTATATCAAAACACTCCTCGACAGTAAGCGAGCCCATCCTGGCGACGATTTGACAAGTGGTCTTGTGCAGGCAGAAGAGCACGGCGATACATTGAGTGAGGACGAGTTGATAGCGATGATCTTACTGTTGATTACCGCGGGACATGAAACAACCGCTACCCTGATTGCGAATGGGATGCTGGCTTTGTTAGAGGATGCAGAGCAGATGCAGCTTCTTCGTGCACATTCTCATTTGCTTGCCTCGGCTATTGAAGAACTGCTCCGCTATACAGCTCCAGTGAGTCTCTCCTCACCTCGCTGGGCGCTTGAGGACATTCCGCTGCATGGCAAGGTGATCCACAAAGGTGAGATGGTGAGGTGTGCTTTGCTCGCAGTAGATACCGATCCGCAGCAGTTCCCTGATCCCACGGTGCTCAATATTCTGCGTCAGGAGAATGCCCATCTAGCTTTTGGCAAAGGTATCCATTTCTGTCTGGGTGCGCCACTGGCACGTCTGGAGGGGCAGATCGCAATTGAGACCCTGCTCCGTCGCTTTCCTGATTTGCGCCTGGCACATGATCCCGCGCAACTGGTCTGGAAAGACGCGGGATCTTTACGCTCCCTGGCATCTCTGCCAGTGACATTCTAGACGAGGTAAGAGATTCTTCTTCGTGTGGATAAGAGTAAAAAAACAACAATTCATATAAATAGCTTTAAAGGATGATGACATGAAAAAGATTACCTTAGAGGAACATTTCATTTCCCCCGCATACGCACAACATCTGCATGATCTCCAGAGCCAGGGAAAAGCCGACCTGCCTCCAGAGTTTGAGGCCATGCTGACAGATCCCGCCATGCAGAGAGGAATAAAGGCAGTTGAGGCCATGCTGGCAGATCTGGACGATGGGCGCCTTGCGGCGATGGACGCCTGCGGCATCGACATGCAAGTGCTCTCGCTCTCCGCACCCACATTTTCCGCCATTCAGGGAGAGCGCGAGACGAATCAGGCGATCAGCATGGCCCAACAGGCAAATGACTACCTGGCAGAGCAAGTTCGCAAACATCCCGATCGCTATGCAGGCTTTGCTGCGCTGCCCTTACAGGACCCCAAAGCTGCCGCTGATGAGCTTGAGCGAGCAGTGACCCAACTGGGCTTCAAGGGTGCGCTGGTAAATGGGCATACCAATGGCGAATACCTCGATGAGCGCAAGTTCTGGGGTGTCTGGGAGCGTGCTGAGCAGCTTGACGTCCCCATCTACCTGCACCCGGCCGACCCTCCCAGTGACCAGATGAAAATCTACGAAGGATACCCCAGCCTACGGGGCGCCGTCTGGAACTGGACGGTCGAGACCGCCACACACGCTTTGCGTATCATCTGTAGCGGAATCTTCGACGCCTTCCCCAAAGTCACGCTCTTGCTTGGGCACATGGGCGAGGCTCTTCCTTACACATTGCAACGCATAGACAGGTGGCAATACACTCCTCAGAGCAAGCAGATTCAACATCCACCATCGTACTACATCAAGAACAATGTCATGATTACCACCAGCGGCAATTGCTCGACGGAAGCCCTGATCTGCGCATTACTCGCAGTAGGCGCAGATCATATCCTCTTTTCGGCAGATTATCCCTATGCACCGCTTGATAGCATGACACGATTTGTTGCAACAGCTCCCATCAGCGAGATTGATAGAGAAAAAATCTGTCATTTAAATGCCGAACGACTGCTCAAGCTACTCTAAATATGGCGCCTCAATTTGGAACGGAAAGGAACGCTTTAGAGAGAGAAATGCAATACCCCCTTTTCCCGGCTGGAAAAAGGGGGTATTGCCGTTTTCGTGCCTGCTGGAAAGAATATATATATGAATGGATATAAATGTACAGGCGCTCTTGCCTGGCACTTCCGCAAACTATTCTGCCATCCATTGACGCTTAAGATTTGATTCACAAGCAGAGGAGACAAGCATGATGTGGCGACACGGAGATGTTTTGATCGCTGAGATAGCAGAGATTCCCCCACAGGCTAAGCCGCGCCCAAACCATATCCTGGCCTATGGGGAGGTCACCGGGCACAGCCATCGCATTGAAACGCCCGCTAAGGCCAGACTATGGGAGTCGGGCAACGACATTTTCCTCAAGGTCATTGAAACCACACGCGTTATCCACGAAGAACATCACCCCATTACGCTGCCACCAGGCACGTATCGCGTCTGGCAACAGCGGGAATACACCCCACAGGCCATTCGTTATGTACGCGACTGAGGTATAGCATGCAGACAATCAGTGTAACATCTGAGCAGGCCCGGCGCCTCATCTTAAACGGAGAGGCGCCCGCCGGGCTAAACGTGAGCGGAGGCCTGGATCTCTCCGATTGTACAAGCTTAACAACGCTGCCAGCCGGGCTGAGGGTGAAGCGACTCGTGCTGGATGAGTGTTCATCGCTACGCGAACTGCCTCGCGATCTACAGTGCTTCGACCTTTCCATGCACGCTACACCGATCACCAGCTTACCAGCGGACCTGAAGGTTGAGTATCGCCTCGACCTGAGCAACTGTGATATGCTCGAAGCATTGCCGGCTGGCCTGAAGGTCGGGTCTTTGATACTGCGAGAGTGCACTTCCCTACGTGCGCTTCCAGAAGATCTCGATGTCTTTTTCCTGGATATTCCCGGCTGTGTAGGACTGACAGGCTTTCCAGCGCGAGGTCCGGCCAGGATGGGGCGCTTGAATATGCGAGGATGCACCCGGTTATGTGCGCTTCCATCCTGGCTCAAACGGCTTTCTCAACTTGATGTGAGTGGATGCTCCAATCTCCAGGCGCTGCCGGAGGGCCTGCAGGTCAGTTCATGGCTGGACCTTGCCCATACGCCGATCAAATCGCTACCAGCGTCTCTACAGGGAGTGCAACTGCGCTGGCGTGGCGTTGCAATCAACGAACGCATTGCTTTCCATCCAGAGACCTTTAGCGCACAAGAAGTGCTGAATGAGAGAAATACAGAGGTACGGCGTGTGCTGTTTGAGCGGGTCGGCTATGAAACGTTCATGGAACAGGCTCACGCTGAAGTGCTGGACCAGGACCAGGATCCAGGCGGCACGCGCCGATTGCTGCGCGTGCCCCTGACAGGAGATGAGCCGCTGGTCTGCCTGGGTGTCTATTGCCCCTCAACCGGCAGACAATATCTGCTGCGCGTGCCACCCACGATGTGCTCCTGCCACCAGGCCGCGGCATGGATCGCGGGATTTGACGACCCTGATCAATATCGCCCACTGGATGAAACGTGATATGGATTGGAGCCGGGCTATTCGCAACCCGCAGAGGTCCACCTGAGGCCCTCCGCGGGTTGCCTTACCTACTTATCTATGGCGCCATTTGCAGCAATTGCGCATCCAGGCGCATGATGTAATCCCTTCCATAGGCGCCATTTTCTAGTGTAGCCAGCAGGTGGACGGGAAGGTCCTGCGCGATTTCGCTACTGCATGAGCCAGCGGCCAGCGCAATGGTGGCAACGGTATCGACGTCACCTGAGAATTGAATACAGGCTTTAAGCAGGTCACTCATCCGACGATTGTTCACCACAGCCGTGATGGCGGCGCGCACGCTCATCCATCCCCTTGAACCGACTTTGCCACGCCACGGCTTTGCCCATTGCCCCGGCACATGCCACTCCAGAAAGCTTCCTAACTCTCTTTTAGGCCCCAGATCATACACGAAATAATGCGTCATCAGCGAGGCCGCGACCGCAGCATTGATGCCATCTGGCGTGTTATGTGTGATAGCGGCCTGCAACGAGCATAGTTCAATTACTTGCTGGATAGTGGGATAGATTCCAATAGGAGCAGCGCGCATCGCGGCACCACTCTTGTCGCTATCCGGGCGGATCTCGCGCAAAAATTGTTGCCCATTCTGAACACGCTGGAGAAAGCTATAAAAGCCACCCGCATAACCCTCCCTCGGGTCACGCTTAAATACGTCCACAAACTTCTGGGCCAGCAGTTCAGCAGTCCAGGGTTTACCTGACAGCATGGCTTCAACAACGGCAAGGCTCATTTGTGTATCGTCGGTGTATGCACCCGGCTTGATGTGATGGCTGGGATGTTTTACATAACGTGACAGATTGTTGTGCCTCTCTATCATTTCCATGTCAACGTATTCAAACCCGGCTCCATAGGCATCCCCGATAGCAAGTTCTAGCAGCATAATGGCCTCCTCCTAAGCGGGAAAGGATGACTTTTCCTGTGAGAGCTGTTGCTCGCATTCTTAATTAGTGTCTATTATACACTAATTTAGTGTCAATTGTACACTATTACAGAAACGGAGTCAAGTCTTTTGGGCATAAGATTCAGAGCTTATGAAGAATGACCCTGGCTACCAGATGGGTTTGGCTGGAACGCGCTCCAGCACGCCAGCGCCGAACACATCATATAATTTGAGGTCGGGCATATGCACATAGCCGATATGACAGCCACAGGTGGCATTGGTGCAGGCTCGGGGGCGCAGAGCCTCCTCAAACCCTGGCTGATAGATATTGCCAAGGGGCGTTTTGATGAAGTGACAACGCCGCATAGTACCATCACCGTCAACTGAGATCACGCTCTGCCCACCATGGCAGGCGCGTCCAAAACTCGGATGATATTGATTATTGATGGGGAAAAGCGGATCGACTTCTGTAAAGCGCTGGATCTCCTCAGCACTGTAATACTCAGGCAATCGCTTATAGGCGTTGATCCACAGGTAGACATGAGATGGCAGAGCACGGCGCAGCGCATCAATCTCCTCAGCATGCTCTTTCAGGCCGACCACGCCAACGCTATAGGAAACCATACGCTGCTCAAGCTCCTGACACTTTGCCAGGAAACGCTCCCTCGTTGTCTCAGTGGGATGAAACGTTGCCCACAATGCTATTTTTTGTTTATCGCAGCGCTCCACCCAATCCAGGCGGCAGGACAGGTTGGTCTGGATCGCCACCTTCATCACACCAGGCAGATGTGAGAGATGCGCAAAGGCGTCCTGATAGCGTTTGCGCACCAGAGCCTCGCCCCAGGGGGTGAAGAGTATACCAATTCGGTCGTCCCCACGCGACGCGACCCAGGCTATAAAACGCTCAAGGGCCTGGCGGTCCCTTTCGTGCTCTTGACGAGTCTCAGTATGTTTGGCAAAGGGACAATACTCGCAGCCATAATTGCAACTTGACAGCGGCCCACGGTAGAGAATGGAGAGGTTCATCGCAGTGCATATCCTTTCACCAGGTCACGAACATGCATCGAATAAAGCCAGGGTCCGATGGTATCCGAGCGCTCGATCCCGGCGGACGTTAAGACTATGGTATCACCTGCACTGCTGGCCAATTCTAAGCGCAGCAATTCCAGCAATGCTGGCAAATCAGCGAAGGCATCACTCCCAAAACGCCGTTGATAGGCAGCACAATTCAGTCCGCCAGCCTCTAATAGAGACTTGATGATATAACGTCTGCGCTGCTCCTCACCGTCAAGCGCGATGCCATAACTGGCGACATCGAACTCTTTGGCAGGTGTCTCTAGATATCTGGACAGGATAGCGCGGACACCCTTTGCGCCAACCGCATACTCGCTCGCGTAATGATGTGTGCTGGTATAGGAGCGCGCACCACAACCCAGGCCCACCATCCCATCCTCCTGCACACAATAGACCGGGCCGGTTTCCTCTGGTGCGTGGGCAGCGCGGAACATGCGCATCGATACTTGAGTGTAACCAGCGGACAGCAATAGATCACGCCCCGCACGGTAGCACGCCAGGCGAAGATCCTCAGTCGATGAATGGCGAGCAGCACTGACACGATCCAGGCCGGTCAGAGGACGGATGTAGAGTGGATACAAATAGAGTTCTTCTGGCTCATAGCGCAGAGCCATATGCAGCGAGGTCAGCCAGCTCTCCACGGTCTGACCGGGCAGGCCATAGATGAGATCGATATTTAAGGTCGGAAACTGTGCTTCACGAATTGCCGCGAGCGCTTTCTCCACGTCAGCTGTTTTCTGCGAACGTCCCGCCGCATGCGCCTCCTCCTCAATAAAGCTCTGGACGCCGATACTCACACGATCCACACCGCGTGCACGAAGCAATTGCAATTTCTCCGGCTGGGCCGTTAGAGGGGAGGTCTCAACTGAGGTTGGCACCATGCCTGGAGCAATGCCAAAAAGTTGCTCGGCGATATCGAAGAGTCGGGCCAGGTCGGCGGTATCCAGGTACGTGGGAGTACCACCGCCGATTGCCATACGCGCAATCGCACACTCGCCTAAAGCTCTTCGGGCGCGCTCAGTCTGTCTTTGCAACGCCTCAAGATAACGAGAGGCAAACGAGGTCGCTGGATCAACGGTGGTAAATAAATTGCAGAAACCACAGCGCATTTCACAAAATGGGATATGCATGTAGAGGAAGAGAGCGTGACGATCCTCCCTGGCCCATAGCTCGTCCAACTGCAGAGGCTCAGGGAAGGCGCGATAGGCCATTTTGTGCGGGTAGGAATAGGTATAGGCAGCATAGGGCGTACCATCCAACATCTCTTCAAGCGATTGCATAGCTTAGCCTCCATTTTGCTGATCTAGCAGTAATTCAGTATAGGGGACGGTCCAGACGACCGGGTGCGCGATACGATGACCGGAATAGCCATCTTCGCCATAAGCCGTGCCGTGATCGGAGCAGATAATCGCCAGGAGTGGCGCTCGTCTTCGCAGGGTCGTGAAGAGTCGTAGCAACTGACCATCTACATACCTTAAAGCAGCCGCATGCGACTCAAGCGAATCCTGAGTAGAGCCGGGCAGATAAAAATAGTTTGGCTGGTGGAGCGCGGAAATATTGATGAAGAGGAAGACACGCTGTGTGGGAGGCAAGCGCTGTAATATCTTACAAGCCAGTTCGATCTGATGCTCGGTTGAATGAGGATCAGTCACGCCCAGTTTCCGCTCCCAATGGCTCTCTTTGAAAAGCGCGGGAAGCACACTACCGAGCGGGCTTTCCTTATTAAAGAAACCCACGCCACCAATGCAGATCGTATGATAGCCACTGGCCGCCAGCCCACTTACGATATCGGGGGCATCGAAAACAAAGGTGGTATCAGTTGTGGTTTCGCTACCCGGGAAACGAGCTGCGAAGAGCCGGGCATGCAGTCCTGGCGTCGCGGGAGTTGGGAAAAAGCCAGCGAAGAAGGCCTGGTGCGCGGCATAGGTGAAGCTGCCAGGGGAATGACGCGCCTCCCAACCCGTTGTGGGGAGCAACGAAGAGAGAAATGGCGTACGTCCCTGCTCCCACAACTGCTGCGCCACGTCATAACGCAGCGTATCCAGCGTGATAAAAAGAATATCATGTGTGCCAATTAGATGACGAACATTGATCATGCTACTCTTGCTTTCAGTGAGGAGACGATCTCCGCAGTATAGGTATCCTGGTCATGAGAGAGCACGCCAGGGAGCAGATCGCCAAAGGCATTCATCTCCAATAGCGCGTGCCGCTTAAAATCGGGAGTAAAAAGCAGATCTATCCCCATATAGAGGCTATCGAACAGGCTTGCGGCTCGCTCACAGTTTCGACGCGCTAATTCCCATTGCGCAGCCCCCCTTGCGGAGAGAACAGATGCCACTTCGCCTCTTTTATTGAGTAAATGGAGATTCGTCATAGGGCTATGGCTCAGGCGCGCAACAGTATGCCGCACTTTTTCCGCGATCACCACAACACGCACATCAAAAACCTGATTGGCATAGGTAGCCTTGGGAATCCACTGTTCGACATGGACGCGCTGCCGACAGAGTTCATCGATCAGAGCCGCGATCTGCCCCTGATCCTGGTAGGTACGAATATGGCGCGAGTTGTAGAGTTTCCACGCATTCCCGCTCTGGACCATTTCCACAGTCGTGATGGCTTGATGACGTGCTCCCTGGAAGCGATAGGCTACCACACCCGATGCGCTTGACCCGTGCGCTAGCTTGACAAAGACGCGCCACCAGCCACGTTCTTGCATAAGCGCCATTAACTCATTGTATGAACGCACCGGACCAATAGCGGGAGGCACCGCCACAACATGCTGGCTCAACAGAGCATGAGAGCGGCGCTTATCGAACATCAACATAATATCTGCGGGACGATTCATTACCTGGCTCAGGCCTATCTGCCGTTCGATCAGTTGAAGCACCATGCAATATCCCAGATACCATTGGCGCGAGGGCAGGATATGTCCTTTCTCAAAGACTAACTGCTCGATCTCGCGCCGCGTTATTCGCGTGTATACTTCCCCATCCGGGTCCTCCGCCTCTGCCCCCAGCGTCAGCAAGGCACGCTCAACCTCGAAGCTCTTGCCGGGCGATTCGATGCGCACAATGGATGCAGGAGTAATGAGATCCGTTAGTGATACCCGACCTGCGATGAGGTCCAGGTAACTGACGAAGCGGGCAGTAGGGAGTCCCAGGCTAGTCAATGCGGCCTGAAACAAGTCAATGCGGCGGTCGCCAGAGCTGCCAATGACGATGAAATCCGAATGTTCGCTACTCACCGACGGCAACATAGCGATATTCCTCATCATCATCATAAATAGTTGCGTAACTCCTATCATCTTCAAGCTCAACGCCCAGTTTCCTCAATTCCCGCAGTTGCTGAATCATCTCATCAGAGCAGTAATGGAAGTGAATATCCAACTTCTCCAGTTTGCGAACGGCGGGGCAGGCCAGCAGGGCAGCAGCACCCTCATCACCTAGTGTACCAAGCGAGAGATCAAGCACGCGAATACGCTCCAGAAGGGGGGATTGGGTAAGAGCTATTGCTATCGCATCGGAAAACTCGCTATCACGCAGACCCAGGTAGCGCAGGTTGGGGAACAACTCCCCAGAGAGCAGAGGCGCCAGATCTTCTAGCGTGGAAGTCGCGCCATAGTCCTGAGTGCCCAACCACAATTCAAGGTGCTCAAGCGCAGGCAGGTGCGAGCGTATTACCGTACGTACCACATCTGCTGACAAACCACCAGTCTCTACAACCAGTGATTTCAGGTGCTCAAGCTGCATCGTCCCAAGCGTGAGTCCGTTGCCGCCACGTACACCAAAATGCTCCAGAGCTGGATAGGCTTCGAAGAGCGGCGACATATCGCCCTGCTGAATCCATGAGATTTCATTTTCATCAGAAGCGATATCACCAAAAAAGAGCGCTTTCAGATGAGGAAGCCTTTCACGGGCTGCACAAATTGCCTCAATCACCTGGGGAACCTCCGCCAGACCACCAGATCCATCTCCCAGGTTCCACCATACACCGACCACCAGCCCGGTACTGGCACGAGATACAGAAGCATAGAGAAAAAGTGCAAACTTATCAACCCAGGTTATATCAGCTTGATCATCAAAGGTAAGACCTATCTTATAGATATGTGTGGCTGGATCAAACTGCTCTATAACATCTGTTGCAGGATCCCACCAGAGGACCCCTTTGCCAGCCCGCTCGGCGAAGGCTTCAATGCTCATAAATTTTTCCCTTTTTCTCTCTTATGTGCCAGTATCATCTCTCTGTATTCTTCTCATCCAGTAACTCTTCACGAAGATCTCCCGCTGACATCAGCAACTGCACAAACAGCCGGGAGGTCAGCGCTTCTTCATTATACGCACCAGCTTCACAGGGAGCGCAGGAGTAGCTAGATATTCCTGCTATTCTCTTCCTTTTGTCCCCCCATAAAATGGAAGCTTGCTCTTATGACGATCCCGGTGATACAGGATATCGCTCCCTAACACAATACTCTGGTCACTACATTGCCAGCACATCTATTAGTAATCTCTATTATTCATAAATAGCCAACCACTTATTTATGAGTCTAGTCCATTTGGGCTATGTATCAGCTTATATCTTTACACATCAATTTATGGATGGTATTATTCCACAAGTCCTGACTACACCAGAGCTAAAGA
>Ga0070730_10006439_pt1 | contig 10036 bp, 9 predicted proteins | sample Coa_R1_3_FD_66447 | JGI IMG/M metagenome (GOLD analysis project Ga0070730, IMG submission 66447) | Surface soil microbial communities from Centralia Pennsylvania, which are recovering from an underground coalmine fire - Coalmine... | ecosystem: Environmental > Terrestrial > Soil > Unclassified ... | reverse complement strand
GGACAGGACCTGATTGTGGTCAGCCCCGGCGTGCCCGTGGACGCGCCTCCGCTGGTACAGGCGCGCTCGCTGGGCGAGAGCGTGATCGGCGAAATCGAACTGGCGGCACAATTTTTGCCGGGTCCGATCGTCGCCATTACCGGGTCAAACGGCAAGACGACGACCACCACGCTCGCCGGCGAAATCATGACTGCGAGCGGATCTCCCACGCTGGTCGGAGGGAATATCGGCACGCCTGCCATCTCGCTTGCCGAACGTGCAAAGGCCGGGACAGTGATCGTGCTGGAAGTCTCCAGCTTCCAACTGGAAACGATTCAGACTTTCCGTCCGAAAGTTGCGGTCGTGTTGAATGTGACGCCCGACCATCTCGACCGTCACCGGACTTTTGAAATCTACACTGACGCGAAGGCGCGCATCTTTGAGAACCAGCAGGGAAGCGATTTTGCTGTGCTGAACGCGGATGACCCGACTTGCGTCGCCATGGCTGCTCGCACCCGCGCTCAAGTCTTCTGGTTCAGCCGCTTGAAAGAAGTGCAGCAAGGCGCATGGGTGCGCGACGGCAATATTGTTTTCCGGGACGCTGCGGGGCAACGGGAGATCCTGCAGGTTTCTGAGATTCCGCTGAAGGGCGCGCACAATCTGGAGAACGTGCTGGCCGCCGTCTGCGCTGGGGCGCTGATGGGATGCGTGCCCGAGAAAATTCGTCAGGCCGTACGCGACTTCAAGGCGGTCGAGCATCGCCTGGAGTTCGTTGCCTCCATTCGCGGCGTTGATTACTACAATGACTCCAAGGCGACCAACGTCGATGCGACTATCAAGGCGTTGGAATCGTTCCCGGCCAACATTCACCTCATTCTGGGCGGCAAGGACAAGGGCAGCGACTACACCGTGCTCAACGACCTGCTGCGGCAACGGGTGAAACGCGTGTACACGATCGGTGCCGCGGCGGCCAAGATCGAGTCGCAAATCGTTTCTTCGAAAGGCGGGGGCCCAGAATTGGTGCACGCTGAGACGTTGGAAAATGCCATCCGCAAAGCGAACGCCGCCGCCCAGGCTGGAGATGTGGTCCTGCTGGCGCCTGCCTGCGCCAGCTTCGACCAGTTCAAGAATTATGAGCACCGCGGAAAGGTGTTCAAGGAAATCGTCAAAGGGCTTGCGGGCGAGTGATCTGATCTGGTTGCAGGCTCTCGCGACTACGGCCAGCGCTGTGATCCATGGAGTACTCGCACGATTTCCACCATGTTTTGAGTAAGACGGTATATGACGATGAAAGGCAGCGGCGTCAATACAAACTCGCGAGTCCCCTCAACTTTACCTGGTCTGCCCTGCTGCGGGAAGTTTGCGAGCGAGGCAATGCTGTCGTAGATGGTGCGAGCAACACGATCAGCAGCCGAGGGGTTCTGAGCGCGGATATACTCGACGATTCCGGCAAAGTCAACCGAGGCCTCTGTTGACCAGCGAATCGTCATTGGTCAGGAGTTCAGAATCCGCTCCATCTGGCGACGAACTTCCTCGTGGGAGACGAACTTGCCGCTGTCCAGAGAAGCGATTCCTTTCGCGACTTCCTGACGGAACCACTCGTCATGCTCGAGGTGGCTAGCGACCAGTTCTTGAACAATCTGGTCAGGTTCTTTGCCCGTCTGCGAGGCGATCCGGTTCAGCCTAGCTTCAAGCTCCGGAGCGAAGGAAATTTCCATGGATCCATTGTAGGCATATCCCCGAACCAAAACAATCAACAATCAAAATTCAACAATCAACAACGCTCCCCAGCGCTCCGTGGTGAAATGAAGTCCCATGGCGAAGCGCGTGAGTGTCGACCGCTGGCTGTTTACCGTCACCATGCTGCTGGTGTTTCTCGGGCTGGTGATGGTGTTTTCGGCCTCGGCGGTGATGGCGCGTGAGCGTTTCGGTTCACCCTATGCCTTTCTTTCCAAGCAGTTAATCTGGGCGCTCGCCGGACTGGCTGCCATGGTCGTGACCATGCGCGTGGACTATCGCCGCTACAAGAGCCCGGCTCTGGTGTTTTCGCTGATGGGCGTAACCACCCTGCTCCTGATTTCTGTTTTTTTCCTCGACCGCTCGCATAACACGCACCGCTGGATCCATGCTGGCGGTTTTTCGTTCCAGCCATCCGAGTTGGCCAAACCGGTTCTGATTCTTTTTCTCGCGTATTTCCTAGAAAGCCGCGCGAAGACTATGGACGACGTGCGCAACACGCTACTGCCCGCAGCCGCGCCGTTGCTCGTCTTCCTTGGGCTCATCGTGCTGCAGCCTGATCTCGGTACCGCCATCGCTTGCGCCGGAATCGCTGCCTGCATCCTGTACGTTGCCGGTATGCGCATGCGCTATTTCGGATATGCCTTCGGAGCCTCGTTGCTTCCGCTATACGTGCTGATCTTTCATGTGGCCTGGCGTCGCGACCGCATCCTGGCCTTTCTGAATCCTTATGCCGACCGGCAAAAGACCGGGTTCCACATCATCCAGTCGCTCATCGCCGTCGGCACCGGCGGAGTGACGGGCGTGGGGTTGATGGAGGGCAAGCAGAAACTCTTCTATCTCCCCGAGCCGCATACCGACTTCATCTTTGCCGTGACTGCGGAAGAGCTGGGACTGGTGGGCTCGCTGTTCGTGGTAGCGCTTTTCGCCATTTTTCTGTGGCGGGGAATGCGCGCTTCCTGGCGTACCGAAGACGTTTTCGGTCGCTATCTCGCCGTCGGCATCACCAGCATGGTCGTGCTGCAAGCCTTCATCAATATCAGCGTTGTGCTCGGCATGATGCCCACCAAGGGAATCCCCCTGCCACTCGTTTCCTATGGAGGATCATCGCTGTTTGTCACGCTGGCGTGCGTGGGCGTGCTGCTGAATATCACCAAGCAGGCCGAGTGAGATCATTGAATCATTGAGTCATCGGATCATTGAATCATCGGATCATTGAATCATTGAAAACCACTGACCAATTGACCCGATGATTTAATGACTCAATGATTCAATGGCTTAATGACTCAATGACCGACTCCATGCGAGCCATTCTGGCGGGCGGAGGCACCGGTGGGCATGTGATTCCGGCGCTGGCCATCGCCGATCAGCTGAAAAAAACTTATAACGCCGAGGTGTTGTTTATCGGCACCGCGCGAGGCATTGAGAATCGACTGGTGCCCGCCGCCGGATATCCTTTGCAACTGGTTCGCGTCGGGGCGCTGAAGAATGTCAGCCTGACCACGCGTTTGAAAACCGCATTCGATCTTCCTCGTGCCCTCTGGGACGCCGGCCGCATGCTCAACGAGTTTGCCCCTGATGTGGTCATCGGCGTTGGCGGCTATGCCTCCGGTCCCGCGATGCTGTCGGCGGTTGTGAAGCACATTCCAACGCTCGCCTTCGAACCCAACGTGGTGCCGGGATTTGCCAACCGCATGGTGGCGCGCTTTGTTTCAGGCGCGGCCGTGCATTTCGAAGAGACGGCAAAATATTTTCGCCATGCCGAGGTGACTGGCGTTCCAGTACGGCATGCCTTCTTTGAAATCCAGCCGAAGCGTGGCGGCACGCCGACTTTGCTGGTCTTCGGCGGCAGCCAGGGCGCTCACGCCATCAACGAAGCCATGTTCCGGTGCCTGCCAGTTCTGCTGCGGGAAGCGCCGGGAATCCACATCATCCATCAGACCGGCGAGCGTGATTATAATGACGCGCGGGCCGCTTACGGTGGGATGGGAGAATCCGCCGAGGTGTTCAAGTTCATTGAGGACATGCCCGCCGCCTTCGCCAGTGCCGATCTGGTGGTCTGTCGCTCTGGAGCGAGTACGGTGGCCGAGATCACCGCGGCAGGGAAGCCGGCGGTGTTTGTGCCGTTTCCGCGCGCAGCGGATGATCACCAACGCATCAATGCCGAAGCTTTGGCGCGCCACGGTGCCGCTGTAGTTGTAGAAGAATCAAAGCTGGAAGGAGTCTGGCTGGCAGAAACAATCGCAGCCTTGCTACAAGATCCGCGGCGGTTGCACCAGATGAGCCAGTCGGCAAAGGAGTTGGCGCATCCCAACGCCGCAAGCGATATCGCGGGTCTGGCGGCGCGGGTCGCGGGCATCGAAGGGAATTGAGTAAGTGTGTAATTTGGTAATTGTGCAATTTGTGCTACCGGCAACTGCCGGATCGAACGCATAAATTACTCAATTACTAAATTACCAAATTCCTCAATTAGTTTATGTTTGCCAAAATTCAACGCATTCATTTCGTAGGTATCGGCGGGATCGGCATGAGCGGTATTGCCGAAGTGCTGCTCAATCTTGGATACAAGGTTTCCGGCTCGGACCTGAAAAATTCTGCGGTTACACAACGTTTGGCCAGCCTGGGAGCGGCGATCTTTGAAGGCCACCGCGCCGAAAACATCGCGGGCGCTGAGGTCGTCGTCACCAGTTCCGCCATCGCCACGGAGAATCCCGAAGTCACCGAAGCGCACAAACTCCACATCCCGGTGATTCAGCGCGCCGAAATGCTTTCCGAGTTGATGCGGCTGAAGTATGGGATCGCGATTGCCGGTATGCATGGCAAGACCACTACGACTTCCATGGTGGCCGCTGTGCTCGCTGCAGGAGGTCTCGATCCCACAGTGGTCGTCGGCGGTCGCGTCGATGCCATGGGTTCTAACGCGCGTCTCGGCAAGTCGCAGTATCTGGTCGCCGAGGCTGATGAGAGCGACCGCTCGTTCCTCAAGCTCTCGCCCATCCTCTCGGTGGTGACCAACATCGACCGCGAGCACATGGACTGCTACCGCAACATGCGCGACGTAAAAAAAACGTTTCTCGAGTTCATGGACCGGGTGCCCTTCTATGGCATGATCGTCGCCTGCAACGACGATCCGCTGCTACGGAAGCTTTTGCCTGAAGTCCAGCGCCGCACTGTAACTTATGGAACCCGGCGCGGGTCGGATTTTTTGATTAGGCCGGAAGAAACGAAGCGTGAGGGAGCCGGCGATTCCCGGCCGTACAGCCGCTTCCGCGTGACCTTTCAGAAGAGAGATTTGGGAGAGTTCACCCTGCACGTTCCGGGCGTGCACAATGTGCTGAATGCGACGGCGGCCATTGCTGTAGGAGTCGGTCTCGACATCCATGTCGAGGCGATTCATTCTGCGCTGGACCAGTTTCGCGGCGTGGACCGCCGCTTCCAGCTACGCGGCCGCGCCGCCGGCGTCAGCGTCATCGACGACTACGGACACCATCCCACCGAAATCAAAGCCACCCTTGCCGCCGCGCGACAGTGCGGCTTTCGAAAAGTTCACGTCATCTTCCAACCGCATCGCTATACCCGTACCCGCGACTTGATGGAGGACTTCACTGCTGCCTTCGCCGATGCCGACTCGCTCATCGTGCTCGGTATCTACGCTGCGAGTGAGCAACCAATCGAGGGAATCACGGGCGAGGCGCTGGCCCATCTGATCCGCGAGAGAAGCGCTAAGAAAGTCGAATACGCGAACTCGTTTTCCGCCGCTGTCGATGCGGTCTCGTCATCGGCCGAGGAGGGTGACATGATCCTGACGCTCGGCGCCGGCAGCGTCTCTCAACTTGGCCCAATGATTCTGGACAAGCTGAAGCAGCGCGAGGCTGCACCCGTGGCCAGCTAACGCAGTCCGTTCTCCTGCCGGAGGTACGATCATGGTCCGTTGCGCGCGTTTGATTCCCATTATCATCGCCGTCTGCTTCTGCCTGGTGTCGGCATGTGTTAGCCAGCAATCCTCCCCGCAGCCCGCCACGAAGTTGTCGCCTGTGGAAGGCGATTATGTGAGCCGCGACTTTCATTTCAAATCGGGCGAGACTCTCACCGAACTTCGCCTGCACTACATGACGCTGGGCAAGCCGGAGTGTGACGCTAAAGGGAAAGTCACGAATGCCGTGCTCATCCTCCACGGCACTGGCGGCTCAGGACGGCAATTCCTTTCTCCGCAATTTGCGGATGTACTTTTTGGTCCCGGTCAGTTGCTCGATACCAGCCGCTACTTCGTGATTCTTCCCGACAATATCGGTCACGGAAAATCGAGCAAGCCGAGCGACGGCATGCACGCCCACTTTCCCCAGTACGACTACGACGACATGGTAGCGGCGCAACATGAACTGCTGGAGAAAGGCCTGGGCGTGAACCATCTTCGCCTGCTGATGGGCACTTCGATGGGCTGCATGCATTCCTGGGTCTGGGGCGAGACCTACCCAGATTTCATGGACGCCCTCATGCCTTTGGCTTGCTTGCCCGTGCAAATCGCGGGACGCAATCGACTGTGGCGCGAGATGGTAATGGAAGGCATCCGCCAGGATCCCGATTGGAAGAACGGCGACTACACCAGTGAGCCTCGCGCGGCCTTGCAGATCTCCGCCGACTTTCTGCTGATAGCGGGCAGCGCCCCTCTTCTTATGCAGAAAAACCTTCCTACTCGCGATGCCGCCGACAAGTATCTTGACGATTCCGTGAAACGCATCACCGCGACGCTCGATGCGAACGACTTGCTCTACGCCGTGAACGCTTCGCGCAATTACGATCCCTCCGCACAGCTGGAAAAAATCAAAGTTCCAGTGATGTTCGTGAACTCCGCCGATGATTTCATCAACCCGCCAGAACTCGGCATTGCGGAACGAGAAATCAAGCGTGTGCGGAAGGGGAAATTCGTGTTGATTCCGACATCGGACCAAACTCACGGTCACGGTACGCACACCTGGGCGGCCGTGTGGCAGCAGTACTTGAAGGAGTTGCTGGCGGAGAAGACCAACTAGCTCGCGATAGGTCGTTCTTAAACAACATTCATGGAATGGGATCAGAATTGGTTTAGCATTCAACCATGGTTCATCGATGCAGGATTGCAGCGACCGTTCTGTTGGCGATTGCCTTAACTGCCCTAGGGCGAGGCTCGACCCCCACGACAACTTCTTCCATCTGCATTGAGCACGGTGGCGAGTCCGACAAGCCGGTTCACGGAATCTCGATCAGCGAGTCTGACATTGGGATTGAATCATGTCGCGAGGATAGCGTGGAGAGAGTGGGGCTGCTGAACCTTTGGGAGCGCGTCATAGACTCAAAGCTAATGCTGCGATTGGTGGCGATTGTGGAGGAAACTGGAAGTGATGAACGTGGTCATCCTCACGAATTTGGAACCCTTTTTGTGGTGATCGTCAAAGGAAGTAGTAAGCGCGTGCTTGTACTGAACAACGGTCATGCGGTGATGTTTCTGGCAGAACTGGAGAGATCGTGCACTGATCGAACGCTGCGCTCATACCTCGTGCATCTCCGGGATCGAATCACCGGCGGTCTTCCGTAGCTGTTCAATTGCTGAAACATCCCCATTCACTCAGAACCCCGTTCGCTTGTGGCTGGGCAAGGCCAATGAATGAAATCGCCTTTCACCAAAAGGCTGGTACCGCTTGTCGCTTCTGAGAGCCGAAAATACTACTTCTTGTCCATACCAAAGCAGAAGTGTTCGTTGCCCGATGGTAGTGTGAAACAGTACTCGCCAGACAGGGGCTGGATTGTGGGTTCGAGGAGCCATTTGCCATCAAGGTTCTGCCAAGCTCTGAAGGGGAGGGTATTCCAATGTCCTTCGCTGCTTCGAGCACCAAAGGCCGATATATACGTGACGCGTTGTTGGCCGCGGGTTTCGAATTTCAGTAGCTCTATTCGGCGGGGATCGATCTTCTTGGGTAACTCCGCCCACACTTCAAACGCATCGCCCTCTTTGAGGCGTATGGTGGATTTAGCTCCCGGCAACCTGAGCATTACTGCTGTGTTCCAACGGTTGGCGCTACGGCTCATACCTTCGTGTTCCGTATCCTGAACGGAATACTCGTGAGGTACTAGCAGAAGTTCGCCGTTGGGCTGCTTGATGTAAACTTTTAACTCTCGCGACGGCTTGCTGGGAAGCGATTGCGCCTGTACCCCTGCAGGGGTCAGACTAAGTCCAAGAAGGCACATGAGCAGACAGTTGGCGCGCATGAAAATGCCCTCGTCCGGCAACAGAAGTTCGATCTGGCGCAAGCAGAGTAGCATGCGCAATCGCACGCTTCAAATCGGATCACACCCCACGGTCCGCAGAAGCGACAACTCGTTTTAAGAGCGATCTGGGCGAACCGGTTGGCGTAAAATCGATAGCACTCAAAGCCCCGGATAGGGGGCTAAGCCCTTCGCGAATAGTCGGTGGGTGTGAGGGTGATACCGTTCTCGGTCATAGTCGGGTTCACCCTGCTTTCGTCGCTCCCCGGGAACTTCACCACCAATCTTTGCGTATTTCCTTTGCTAACGGATTCTGGCGCCCATCGTCTATTTGTCATAAGAGGTTAAGGTCATGAAAACACAAGCATGGGGATGGCTGGCCGCGGGGGTGCTGGCAGCCGGATTGAACGCCAGCTACCACGATGGCGGCCTGCGGTGGGCTCACCAGGTCGCAGATCACGTTGCGTACAACGTAGGCACCGTGATCGCTCTGGCGACAGGTCATGTGGATCAGTTGGTTTCAGAAACGCGGATCGTAACGGCCCGCAACGAAGCATCATCCTGCCCTCTGACGGCGGCTCTGGCGAGAGTGCAAAGCAGGGCTGGTCGGTCTGATATGGACTGGGCAAGTTTCGACGTGATGTCGGCCAAGGAACAAGCCGAACTGGCGCGAATTGCGGCGAATGGTGCGCGTATCGAAGCCAGGGTCGCCCGCATCCGCATTCCGGCCGTTGCGCTGAACGCCATGGACATGCCTTCGCCGCATATTTCGATCTGTCCCCGGGTGCGCGTGAACGTTCCGCGGATTCATGTTCCGGCAGTGCCAAGAGTGCGCGTCGAAATGCCCGGGACCGGCCCGGTTTAGCCCGAAGCCAAAATTTCTACCTCCTGGAACAAGCGAGCGCGGAAAACCTGCCGCGCTCGCTTTTTTTTGGCACGTCTTGTGCCCGCTTTCCTTCTGGCAATAACAACACCGTGGCACGTTCGTGCTCGTACCCAACCCGGTTCCCATCTGTGCAAAACCTTTCATTTTTGGTCTATCTCATTTCGAGAAATGCAGCTATAGTGAAAAAGCTCAGCGATTCCTCACGACAACCCCTGATCTGATGGCGCGAAAAAGCGGTTCCACCATCATGCAGGAGGAGTTGTACCCGCCCAGCGCCGAAGCCGCGCGCGAGGAACTCGATGACGCGCGTCTGATGGACCTGGATGTGGATGAGGAATCCCCGTTTCTGCGCGCGCAAAAGCGCGTCTCTGCCCGGCGCGGATCGCTCCCCAAAAAAGCCGCACACCGCCTAATCTGGGCTTCGATTGCCGCCATCATTTTGTGCGTGGGCGCGGTCGCCGCCGGAGCCTTGTATCACTACGGCGAGCGCTCGTGGCGCTTTCGGATTGAATCCAGCGACAACATCGAAGTCACGGGCATGCAAAACGCGACCAAGGCGCAAATCATGGAAGTCATGGGCGCCGACATCGGCCGCAATATTTTCTTCGTACCGCTCAGCCAACAGAAGGCTCAGCTGGAGCAGATCCCCTGGGTCGAATCGGCCAGCGTGATGCGCTTCGTTCCCAACCGCCTGAAAGTTGAAATTCACGAGCGCACTCCGGTCGCTTTCGCTCGCGTGGGCCCACGCATTTTCCTCATTGATGCCGGCGGCACGCTCATGGAGTTGCCGCAGAAGCACAAGTATTCCTTCCCGGTCATTCTCGGGATGTATCCCGGCGAGCCGCTCTCCACGCGCATTCCACGCATGAAGGCCTACAACCAACTGGTGCAGGAACTCGACTCCAGCGGCGCTCGCTATTCGCAGGACTTGAGCGAAGTCGATCTCTCAGATCTGGAAAATCTGAAGGTGCGGGTGAACGATCCCGCCGGAGACGTTCTGGTTGAACTCGGCAGCTCGGATTATCTGCGGCGTTACAAGACTTACGTCAGCCACGTGCAGGAGTGGCGCCAGCAATTCCAGAAGCTGGAATCGGTGAACCTGCGCTACGACAATCAGGTGATCGTCAACCCTGACATGGAGGGCAAGCCGAAGCAGGCCGCGCTCACCGCCGCTGCCGCCAAGGCTGCCGCGGC
>Ga0070730_10006438_pt1 | contig 10037 bp, 4 predicted proteins | sample Coa_R1_3_FD_66447 | JGI IMG/M metagenome (GOLD analysis project Ga0070730, IMG submission 66447) | Surface soil microbial communities from Centralia Pennsylvania, which are recovering from an underground coalmine fire - Coalmine... | ecosystem: Environmental > Terrestrial > Soil > Unclassified ... | reverse complement strand
GAGCGGCTGATCGTCGAGCTCGTGCGACGCCTCCGTCGTGGCAGCCTCGAAATCGGGCTCGAGCTCGAGCGGCGGAATCTCGACGACGGTCTTCCGCTTTTGCGGCGGCGGAGCGGCCGGCGCCTTCGGGGGCGGGACCTTGGGCGGCGGCGGCTTGGGCGATCCCACCCGCGGCAGCGGCGCCTTCGGCGCGGCGGGCGCGGCGGGGGCGGCGGGGGCCTTGGGGGGAGCGGCCTTCGGCGGCGCGGCCTTGAATCTGGGCGGCGGCGCGGGCGCCGGCTCCTCGAGCTCGAGATCGGCATCCGCGATCTCGAGCTCGGTGTCGTCGGCGGCCGTGGGCTCGTCGCGAATCGACGGCGTCGCTTCGGCCCCGGCGTCGTCAAAATCCGCGGTGGTGGTCTCCAGGCCCTCGAGCAGACTGCCCGACCCCGCGCCCGCATCGTCGTCGGCCAGGCTCGTGGATTCGATCTCGAGCCCCGTGTCCGGCTCCGCGTCGGGTTCCTCGAGAAGCGACGGCACTTCGATCTCTGGCTCGCGCGGCGGCGCAGGCCGGGGCGCCGGCTTCGCCACCGGCGCCGGTTTTGGCGGCGCGGCAGCCGCTTTGGCGGCTTCTTTCGATTGCGCCGGCGCGTCCAGATCGAGGAAGACGAGACTGGACGTCTTGCGCCGCGGACCGCCGGGCTTCTCCAGGGGCGGGGCGGGCGCGGCGGCGCTCGGACGGGCGGCGGCCGTCGACGAGCGGCGGCCCCCGATCTCGCTGCCGTACATCTGCAGATGCTCGATCAGCATCTCCCGCAGATGATCGCTTTCCGGGGAGATGTCGGCGAACTCCTTGAGCGCGGCGAACGCATGCTGAATGTTGCCCGCGCGCTGCATCCGCTCCGCGTACTCGACGAAATTCTGCTTCGCCTCGGTCATGAATCCCTTGGCGGCGTAGAGCTTCGCGAGCTTCAGGTAAGTGTTCTGCCGTCCCGGCGCATTGCGGAGCACCTTGTTGCACATCGCAATGGCGTTGTTGTGCAGCCCCTGCTCGGCGTACTTGTCGACCGCCTTGTCGTAGTAATCCGCGCCCTGGGCGGGATCTTTGATCTTGAGGTAGAGATCGCCGATGCGATTGTAGATCGAAAGATCGGGGTTCGCCTCACCCTCGTTGTCCTGCTCGGTGAGGACAAGTATCCACGTCTCGATGGCGCCCTTCGGGTCCTTCGCCTCGAGGGTCTTCGCCTTCTCCTTGAGCTTCTCAAGCTTGGACATTGAGGCCTAAAGATATCGGGCCGGAGAGACGCGGACAAGCCGAACCCGCTGTCCAGACGGCGGTTACGACGTTCGCCCCCACCCAATAGGCCACCTCCCGCCAGTCCGACACCTCGGCCGCCACGAGATCGGCGATCATTCCGGGCGCGATCTGGCCGTGATCCTCCGCGAGGCCGAGCGCGGCCGCGGCGTTGACCGTAACCGCCGTCAGGGCTTCAGCGTGGCGCATCCCCAGCTGGGACACCGCCAGCGCCATCACCCCCGGCAAGCCGACCGTGGGAGACGACCCCGGGTTGAAGTCCGAGGCCAGCGCCACCACCGCCCCGGCCTCGATCAGGCGCCGGGCGGGAGCCTGGCGGGAGCGCCCGAGGAAGCTCATGGTGGCGGGGAGCAGCACCGCGACGGTGTCGGAGTCGCCCAATGCCCGAATGCCCGCGTCGGAGACCCCCGCAAGGTGGTCCACCGATGCGGCGCCCAGCGCGACGCCCAGCTCGGCGCCACCCGAGGCGTCCAGCTCGTCGGCGTGCAGCTTGAGCCCGAGGCCGTGGCGACGCGCCGCTACGAGGATGGTCCGGGTTTCCACGGGGGAGAACACCCCGGGCTCACAGAAAATGTCACAGAATCGCGCCAGCCCTTCGCGCGCGACGGCCGGCAGCATCTCGTCGCAGACCAGACGCACGTAGGCCGCCCGTCGATCTCGATACTCCGGCGGCACCTCGTGCGCACCCAGAAATGTCGCAATCACCGCGGGAGATGCGTCGGCGGCCATGCGCCGCGCCACGCGGAGCTGCTTCAGCTCGGTTTCGAGGTCGAGCCCGTACCCCGACTTGATCTCCACGGTGGTGGTGCCGTGCGCCCGCAGCGCGTCGAGCCGGGCTCGCGCCAGCCCGGCCAGCTGATCCTCGCCGCGCGCGCGCACGTCGCGCACCGACTCCAGAATGCCGCCACCCGCCGCGGCGATCGTCTGGTAACTTTCGCCCAGGGCGCGCCGCTCGTGGTCGTCGAGCCGGGGCGCGCCGAACACGGCGTGGGTGTGGCAGTCGATGAACCCGGGAAACAGCACGCCGCGGACCGGCAGCTCCGCCGCGTCGGGATGCGCGGCCCGCAGATCGTTGTAAGGTCCCACGGCGACGATCCGCGCGCCCGCGACCAGCACCGCGGCGTTCCGCAGCACCTCGACATCGCGCAGCTCCGCGCCGCGCCGTCCGCGCGCCGGCCCCCGGCAGGTGACGACGGCGCTCGCGCCCGCGAGCAGGGCGCTCAGTCCGCGGCCTCGCGCATCGGCAGGCGAATGTGCTCGCGGGCCGCGGTGGCCACGGCCGCGGGATATCCGGCATCCGCGTGGCGCGCCACGCCGATGCCGGGGTCGTTGGTGAGCACGCGCGCCAGCCGCCGGGCGGCCGCCGGCGTGCCGTCGGCGACGATGACCTGCCCCGCGTGCAGCGAATTGCCAATGCCCACGCCGCCGCCGTGGTGGAACGAGACCCACGACGCGCCCGACGCGGTATTGAGGAGCGCGTTGAGAATGGCCCAATCGGCGATGGCGTCGGAGCCGTCCCGCATCGCCTCCGTCTCACGGTAGGGGGAGGCGACCGAGCCGGTATCGAGGTGGTCGCGGCCGATCACGATGGGCGCCGAGATCTCTCCGCTCGCGACCAGCGCATTGAGCGCGAGTCCGAACCGCGCCCGCTCGCCCTGCCCCAGCCAGCAGATCCGCGCCGGCAAGCCCTGAAAGGCGACGCGCGTCTGGGCCAGCGTGATCCAGCGCTTGAGGTGTTCGTCGTCGGGAAACAGCTCGAGCACCAGCCGATCGGTGCGGTGCAGGTCCTTCGGATCACCCGAGAGCGCCACCCAGCGAAACGGACCCTTGCCTTCGCAGAAGAGCGGCCGGATGTACTCGGGCACGAATCCCGGAATATCGAAGGCGTCCGCCACGCCGGCGTCGAGCGCGACGGTGCGGATATTGTTGCCGTAGTCGAAAGTGACGGCCCCCGCGCGCTGGAACGCGCGCATGGCACGCACGTGGATCGCCACGCTCTCCACCGCGCGCCGGACGTACGCGGCGGAGTCGCTCCGCCGCAGCGCGACCGCGTCCGCGAGCGGCAGCCCCGCGGGGACGTAGCCGTTGAGCGTGTCGTGCGCGGAGGTCTGGTCCGTGACGATGTCGGGGGCGAAGCCCCGGCGCACGAGGGCCGGCAGGAGGTCCGCACAGTTCCCGATGAGGCCGACCGAGAGGGCCGTCGCGGTCCGCTTCGCGTCCGCGCACCACGCAAGGGCCTCATCGAGGGAGGCGGTGGCCCGGTCGAGGTAGCGCGTGTCGAGGCGCCGCTCCACCCGCTTGGGATCCACTTCGACCGCGAGGCACACCGCGCCCTGCATCGTCGCGGCCAGAGGCTGGGCGCCCCCCATGCCCCCGAGCCCGCCGGTCAGCACCACGCGGCCCGCGAGCGAACCGCCGAAATGCCGGCGCGCCACGGCGCCGAAGGTCTCGTAGGTGCCCTGCAGAATGCCCTGGGTCCCGATGTAGATCCACGAGCCGGCGGTCATCTGGCCGAACATCGTGAGCCCTTTCCGCTCGAGCTCGCGAAACACGTCCCAGGTGGCCCAGCGCCCGACGAGGTTCGCGTTCGCGATCAGCACCCGCGGCGCGTCCGGATGGGTCGTGAACACACCCACCGGCCGGCCCGACTGCACCAGCAGCGTTTCGTCGTCGCCGAGGGTGGTCAGCGTGCGGCAGATGGCCTCGAATGCCGGCCAATCGCGGGCCGCCTTCCCCGTGCCGCCGTACACCACGAGGTCCTCCGGGCGCTCGGCCACCTCGGGATCGAGGTTGTTCATCAGCATCCGCAGCGCGGCTTCCTGAATCCACCCGCGGCAGCTGATCGCACTGCCGCGCGCCGCCCGGACGGTTCGGGCCCCGATCACGGGCCCTCGGCCGCCACGAATCGGCCGGCCCGGATGCCGGCGGCCACCCGCTCGATGTCGTCGCTGAACGGCCGATCGCCGGTGAGGCGCGCCGCGTCGGCCCGCACCGCGGCGTAGAGCCGCTCCACGCCCCGCCCGGCCTGCAGCGGACGGTGCGTTTCGATGCCCTGCGCCCCCGCGAGCAGCTCGATCGCCACCACGCGCTCGCCGTTTTCGAGAATCCGCCGCGCCTTCCAGGCCGCGGTCATGCCCATCGGCACGACGTCTTCCTGGTTTCCCTCGGTGGGCACCGACTGCACGCTCGCCGGCGTGGCCAGCACTCGGGCATCGGCCACCAGCGCCGCCGCCACGATCTGCGGAGTCATGAACCCCGACTCGACGCCCGGCTCGACCGCGAGAAACGCCGGAAGTCCGGAGGAGAGATCGGGATTCACGACGCGCTCGAGCCGCCGCTCGGAGAGGTTGATCAGCGTGACGAGTCCGATGGCGAGCACGTCGAGCGCCAGCGCGATCGGCTGGCCGTGAAAATTACCGCCGGAGATGATCTCGGCGCCGAAGACCAGCGGATTGTCGGTCGCGGCGTTGAGCTCGGTCGTGACGATCCGCTCCGCGAATGCCAGCGATTCCCCCACCGCCCCCAGGACTTGGGGCGTGCAGCGGATGGAATACGCGTCCTGCACGCGCGGGTCGTTGTGACGGTGCGACTCGCGAATCTCGCTCGCCTCGAGCAGTGTGCGGAACAGCGCCGCGGACCGCTGCTGATACGGATGCGGCCGGACGTCGTGGATGCGGGCGTCGAAGGGCACGGGTGTGCCCCGCACCGCCTCGAGGCTCATCGCCGCCGCGCCGTGCGCGGCGCGCCAGAGGCTCCACGCGTCGTGCACCAGCAGCGTGGCCAGACCGGTCTGTGCCTGCGTGCCGTTGATGAAGGCGAGGCCCTCTTTGGCCTCGAGGGTCACGGGCGTGAGACCGGCGGCCGCGAGCTTCGCCCCATCCGGGCCTTCGCCGATCAGCGCCAGCGCCAGGTGGGAGAGCGGCGCGAGATCGCCCGACGCGCCGACGCTGCCCTGCGAGGGCACCCGCGGGTGGATGCGCCGGTTGAGCATCTCGACCAGCAGCTCGGCCAGGACCGGCCGCACGCCGCTGGTCGGCATCAGGAGGACGTTGGCCCGCAGCAGCATCATCGCGCGGACCGCTTCGTCGGCGAGGGGATCCCCCACGCCGGACGCGTGGCTGCGAATCAGATTGCGCTGGAGATCGCGCAGCTTGTCGGGCGGGATGCGGATGTTCGCGAGCTTCCCGAATCCGGTGTTGACCCCGTACATCGTCTCGCCGCGCGCGATCGCCGCTTCCACCGCGGCGCGGGACGCCCGCACCCCCCCCAGCGCGCCGGGCGCGATGGCGACCGTCGCCCCCTGTCGCGCGACCGCGACGACATCCGCGATGGAAAGTGAGCGTCCGTCGAGTGTGATGGTGGGCATCGCGGGTGGAAAGTACTCACCCGCCTCCCCGAACGCCAAGACGCGACGGGGCCGCGGAATTCGCGCTGCCCGTCGCGTCTGGACCAGCCCCCGCATCGCTTACGGCTGGGCGGTGACGGCGCCCCCCGTGGCGGTCGCGACCGCGCGGCCGGCCCGCAGGACGAGCTCCGGATTTCCCGGATCCGTCTGGAAGCTCCAATCGAAGATCACGAAGCCGCGCCCCACATGGGTCATCCGCAGCGCGCCATAGCGGACGGTCGTGCCTTCGATGATCTGGAAGACGTATCCGTAGCCGGGCTGGGCCTCGATCATGCCGCGGGTGTACCCCGAATCGGGCGCGAAATCGATGGACGTCAAGTCCGCCACCGGCGCGCCGCCGTAGACCTGGACGCTGGTGCCCGCAAACGCGGGGACGATCCACATCGACGAGTCGGACGGGTCCTGGTAGAGATAGAAGTCGACCGTGGAGAGGCTGCCGTCCTGCACCAGCCCGAATCCGGTGCCGCCGTCCCAGAAGCGGAAGCCCGATGCGGTGGAATCGACCGCGCGCGGGAAGAGCAGCACGTTGCGCGCGTCGAAGCGCGGCGTGTCCTGTCGGTACGGCGACCACAGGCTCTCGTTCCCGTTGGTCGCGATGGCGCTCACGGCGAAGCAGCGGGGCACGCCGTTGGTGAGGGCGCCGGCGATGAACTCGGGCGACACCGTCTCGCCCTCGATCGCCCAGTTGGTGCCGCAGAGCTGCGTGTCGAGACTGTAGCTCGAGCTGTAGACGCGGTACCACATGAAATGGGCGGGGTCGTTCAGATACGCGTTGTCGGTCCAGTTCAGCGCGATGGCGCTGTCGAGCGAGACGCTGAACAGACTGCTCGGCGCCTCGAGTTGCGTATTGTCGACCATCATCGTGTTCTGGCGGTCGCACGCGGCGATCAGCAATCCCGCGGCGACGATCCCGACGCGCCTCAGGGTGCGCATAACGTCCTCTCGCAGTGGGGGCACGAATGCCATGACGAAGCACGGACCGTGCCGTTCGCCCCGGCGCGGCCGCCTGCCCGATGCGGCCGCGGGAGAATCGAGGCATGTCCCCGGCGGAGGACAGCGAACATCACGGCGTGCGATACGACTGCTGATCGTAGTCGAACTTGATGTCCGGCTCGTCGACCAGGGTGATGTTGAAACTGAAGGCGAGATTGCCGTTGGGACTCTTGGCGAACGAGAACCGGGCGTGCCAGCGACGCAGATCGCGCTCCAAACTGACGAAGTGCTGCGCGAACTGCTGGGTTTCGAAATCGTACGTCGTGTTCCAGCTCGCGGTCCAGTGCGGCGTGGGGCTGAACGACATCTGCAGGTTCATCTGGGTGCGGCCCGCCAGATTCTGCCCGACGAAGGCGGGCTGCTGGCCCTGATACGGTGACGTCCCCGATTGCGCGTTGAAGGTGGTCGAGTCCTTGAGCGGCCGGTCGCGATGGCTGGTGAAGGTGATTTGCAAATTGAAGCCGCCATTGCGCGGGGCCGCGCCGTACGGCGACAGGCCCTGCCCCCGGAACACCCCGCCGTTCTGGGGCGGCAGGATGGGACCGATCGCGGTCCCCGGCGGTGGCGCGGCAGGCGCGGGCGTCGCCGGGGCCGCCGGGGCGCGCGCGGCGAGCCCCAAGAGGCCGCCGATGCCCCGCAGCGTCGCGGGCGTGATGGTGAAGCCGGCCGAGATGTCGGTGAGGAAGGGCGAAAACTTCACTCCTCGATACCCCACCGCGCCGTCCCAGAGATTATGGGTGAACTGGAGATTCAGTCCGGGCAGCAGATCGGACGCGATCGTGTTCGACAGCGACTGGGTCTGCCAGCCGGTCAGCCCCGGTGTCTTCGCGCGCTCGATGTTGTAGGAGAGCGATGAGGTGCTGATGCTCAGCAGCTTGAGCTTGCGCGGCTCCTGCCCGCTGGTGTCGCCGGGCGCGGGGCGCAGCTTGGCGTCGAAGGTCTGAGACAGGCCGAGGCTGATGGTCTGCTGGGGATCGCTGCGCGCCGCGAAGTTGAGCCCGCTGGGATCGAGCGCATTGGCGAAGGCGTCGGACACTTTGGAGGCCGGCGCGTAGAGATAGGTGATCAAGAACTGCACGGAATGCCGGATCCGCGCCACCGGGCCGATCCCCGGGAAGAATCCGAAGAACGTCGGCGCCAGATTCGCCCCGAACGCCAGCCGTTTCCCCTGCTTCACGAATTGCCCGTGGGTGAACTGATTGCGGATCGCGGTCGGCCCCTGGGACGTCTGATTCAGAATCTGGATGCTCGGCTGGAGCTTCCAGCTGCTCGCGAACAACGACGGCAGCCCGATGCTGGTGGACCAGTCGATCCGGGTCTCGAAGCTGCGGTCGTAGAGAACGCGCCGCAGGTTGCCGGGGTTGGCGGGGTCCGCGACGAGGTATTCCCGCCGCTGATTGCTCGCGGCGTCCGACAGCTGGAACGAATTGCTCCAGTTCCACGAGCCGATGCGCACCGGCGTCTGCAACGAGAACGACGTCGAGCGCACATCGTAGGATTGCGGCAGGGTGTCGAGCACACCGCCGTTCAGGGTCAGCAGCGGTGTGCCGCGGTTGTGAAAGGTCTCCGCGTTCGAGTACGAAACGCTGGGTGACCAGGAGACGCTGGAGCCGATGTTGATGGAGGCGGGGGTGAGGCTCACCGTGGGGAATGTTTGGCTCACCAGCTGCGACGACAGATTCTGCGAGCGGGATCCGCCGAGGCTGACGGTACCCCACCCGAACCGCTTCTCGAAGTTCGCCTGCGAGCTGAGCTGCGCGAGCGAGGTGGCGTAATCGACGGTGTTGGTCTGGATGATCGACCCGCTGGTCGCGTAATCCACATGGGCCGAGAAGTGGGTCCGCGAATCGAACGCCTCCTGATGGTTCCACCCGATCCGGGTGGAGGATCCGACGCCGTCGAGCTGCGTCATGCGCGAGTAGGCGATCCCCCCCTGCACGAACTGGTCGAGCCAGCGGTAGCGCAGCTGCCCGTTGACCGTGGCGCTGCGGTTCGAGAACCAGTCCCCCGAGGCGAGCAGGTCGATGTAATCGTTCACCACCCAGTAGTAGCCGACGTTCGCGATGTGGCGCTGATAGCTGCGGGTGGGACGGACGATGTCGTTGAGCCCGAACCGCGGCACCAGGATGCCGCTCCGGCGACCGGTCCGGATGTCCTGCAGGATGAACGGCATCCAGATGATCGGGACATCCCGCACGTAGAGCACCGCCGGCCGGGCGACCATCACGTTCTTGTTGAGCCACTTCACCTGGCCCGCGGCGAAGTGATAGTCGGGCACGGGCTGATCGTCCGAGGTGATGTCGGAGTGCGCGCCGAACATGCGGGTGGACCCCGAATCGACCGCGAGATGGCCCCGCATGTACCAGGTGGCCCCGCCCTGCTGAAAATCGGTGAGCGCCTGCGAGATGGTCCCGCGCTTGATGCAGGTGTCGTAGCTCATGTCGGCGCCCACCAGCACGGAATTCTGATCGAACAGCCGCGGGCTCCCCTGCGCGTCGAGGCGGCAGCTCCCCTGGCGGTAGCGGATCGAGTCGGCCTCGAGCTTGGTCCCCTCCTGCTCCACGTACGCCTCGCTCAAGAGGGACACGTTGCCGCTGTCGCCCGTCACCCGCAGCGTGTCCGACATGTAGCGGGTCCGGCGGAATCCTTTGAGCTGCATCAGCGAGTCGATCACCGCGTCGCTCGCGGGGAGAATGCGGCTGGGTCCGGTGGGGAGCCCCAGCCGCCGCGCGGTCGCGGTGTCGAGCGGCGCACCCTTGACCGGCGCGCCCGGGACCCCCGGCCCCAGGCGGCGCGTGGTGTCCGGCCGGGGCATTACCGGCTGTTGCCCCCGCAGCGCGCCCGCGCCGAGCAGCAGCGCGCAGAGCGCCGCCGCCGCCTCTCGACGCGCGCGGCGCCGGGTCACCACCCACACGCACCAGATACTGATCTCATAGAGCGCCAGGAGCGGCACCATCATCATCAGCATGGAGAGCGCGTCCGGGGGCGCCAGAAACGCGGCTACCGCCGCCGCGAGGACGAGAGCGTAGCGGCGATTGCGGGAGAGAAACGCCGGCGTCACCAGCCCGAATCCCGCCAGGATGATCATCACCAGCGGAAGCTCGGTGATTGCGCCGAAGGCGAGGATCAGCGGGACGGCGAATCCGAAGTACTTGTCCGCGGTGATGATCGGGGCGAGGTCGGCCTGCTGAAAGCTCGCGAGCATCACCAGCGCGCGCGGCAAGACCAGGAAGTACGCGGCGGCGCCGCCCGCGCAGAACAGCAGGAGTCCCACCGCCAGCGACGGCAGGATGACCCGCCGCTCCCGCTCGTAGAGGGCGGGCGCGAGAAAGCCCCACACCTGGA
>Ga0070730_10006437_pt1 | contig 10038 bp, 8 predicted proteins | sample Coa_R1_3_FD_66447 | JGI IMG/M metagenome (GOLD analysis project Ga0070730, IMG submission 66447) | Surface soil microbial communities from Centralia Pennsylvania, which are recovering from an underground coalmine fire - Coalmine... | ecosystem: Environmental > Terrestrial > Soil > Unclassified ... | reverse complement strand
CAGCCGAAGCCGATGCACTCGACCGCCGCGGCCCACTCCTTCGCGCGCTCGGCCGCGAGCTCGGGCGCCGACCACGACCCGAAGGCCTTCCCGAGCCAGAGGCCGGCGTCGCCGCGGGTCAGGGTGAGCAGCGCGACGCGATGGCCGGCCGCCGCGAGCTTCATCGGCGTGCCGGACACGAACGACTCATCATCGGGGTGCGCGTAGACGAAGAGGGCTGTGCCGATGACGACAGGTTAGCGTTCGCGCGTGACGACCGATCCGCACGACCGCGAGATCGCGGCGATGTTCGATCGCATCGCGAGCCGGTACGACTTCCTCAACCGGGTGTTGTCGTTCGGCACCGACATCGCCTGGCGGCGCCGGGCCATCGATCTCGCGGACCTGCACGAGGGGCTCACGGTGCTCGATCTCGGCGCGGGCACCGGCGACCTGTCGTTCGCCGCCGCCGCGCGCGGCGCCCGTGTCGTCGCGGTGGATCTTTCCCCGGGCATGCTCGCCGTGCTCGGGCGGCGGGCGACCGCGGCGCAGCGCGCTCGGGTCTCGCCGGTGGTCGGGAACGGCGAGCGCCTCCCGCTCCCCGACGCGAGCGTCGACCGGATCGTCAGCGGGTTCACCGTGCGCAACGTCGGCGATCTGCCGCGGACCTTCGCCGAGCTTCGCCGGGTCCTCAAGCCCGGTGGGCGTGCGGTCGTGCTCGAGCTCTCGCACCCGCCCAGCCGGGCGTTCGCCCCCCTCTACTCCTTCTATCTGGAGCGCATCCTTCCCGCGGTCGCCGTCCTCCTCGGCGCCGACCCCGAGGCGTACCGCTACCTGCCGCGATCGCTCCGATCCTTCCCCGAGCCCGAGCGCCTCGCCGCCCTGCTGCGCGCGTCGGGTTTCGGCCGAGTGACCTATGAACGAGTGACCTTCGGCATCGCCGCGATCCACCTCGCGGACTAGGCTCGCGCCCGTGGACTTCGACGTCCCCGAGGAGCTGCTGCTCCTGGGGCGCACGGTGCGCGGCTTCGTCGAGGGGCGCCTGCAGCCCATCGAGCGGCAGATCGAGGACGAGGACAAGATCCCCGACGCGGTCATGAAGGAGATGGGCGCGCTCGGATTCTTCGGGCTGCCATTCCCCGAGGACTACGGTGGCGCGGGCGCGGGGGACCTCGGCTACTGCGTCGCGCTCGAGGAGTTCGGGCGCACGTCGGCCGCGTTCTCCAACCTCATCGGCGCGCACACCTCGATCGCGTCGATGTCGATCTTCCTCGGCGGGACCGAGGCGCAGAAGCGGAAGTACCTGCCGGACCTGGTCGCCGGCCGGAAGATCGGGTCGTTCGCGCTCACCGAGCCGTCGAGCGGGTCCGACGCCGCCTCCATCCAGACGGCGGCGGTCAAGCGCGGCGACCGCTGGATCCTGAACGGTACGAAGATCTGGGTGACGAACGGCCCGATCGCCGACGTCGTCGTCGTCTACGCGGCGAACGACCGGAGCCTCGGCGCGCGCGGCGGCATCACCGCGTTCATCGTCGAGCGGGGCTTCACCGGGTTTCGGGTCGGGAAAGTGGACAACAAGATGGGGCTGCGCGGCAGCTTCACCGCCGAGCTCAGCTTCGAGGACTGCGAGGTCCCCGAGGAGAACGTCCTCGGCGGGACGGTCGGCAGTGGATTCCGCACCGCGCTCGGCGCGCTCGACATCGGGCGGATCTCGCTCGCGGCGGGCGCCGTCGGCTCGAGCCAGCACCTCCTGGAGCTGGCGATCGCGCACAGCAAGCGGCGGGTGCAGTTCGGCAAGCCGATCGCCGCGAACCAGGCGATCCAGTGGATGCTGGCCGACTCCGCGGTGGAGATCCACGCCGCGCGGCTCATGGTCTACGACGCCGCCTCGAAGCTCGATCGTGGCCGGCGCGCCTCGACCGAGGCGGCGATGGTGAAGCTGTACGCGTCGGAGATGGCCGGCCGCGTCGTCGACCGGGTGCTCCAGATCCACGGCGGCATGGGCTACATGAAGGAGTCGCCGGTGGAGCGGGCCTACCGCGATGCGCGCATCCTGCGCATCTACGAGGGGACCAGCGAGGTCCAGCGGATGATCATCGCCGAGGAGCTGCTGAAGGCGTAAGCAGAGCTTGCTGAGAACCATTGCCTTCCGGCAAGGTTCCAGTAGGGGAGGGCTCAGGAGATGGCGCAGCGGATCGCGGTCAGACCCCGGGCGGGAACGCTCGGCCCGACGTACGCGAAGAACTACGACACGGACGTGCCGGCGTCGCTCGACTACCCGGAGGTCTCGCTGCACGCGCTGCTCGACCAGGCCGCCCAGGTCTACCCCGATTCGACGGCGACGATCTTCTTCAACGCGAAGAAGACCTATCGCGGGCTCTTCAGGGACGCGAAGCGGTTCGCCGCGGGCCTGCGCGCGCTCGGCGTGAAGCAGGGCGACAAGGTCGCGATCGACCTGCCGAACTGCCCGCAATTCCTCATCGCGTTCTTCGGCGCGCTGCGGATGGGCGCCGTCGTCGTCCCCTGCAATCCGCTCTACACGCCGCCGGAGCTGCGCCACCAGCTCGCGGACTCGGGCGCGGAGACGATCGTCGTGCTCTCGCGCGGCTACCCCGTGGTCAAGGCGGCGCGCGAGGGGACGAGGATCCGCAACGTCATCGTGACGAACATCAAGGAGGAGATGCCGCCCGTCCTCCGCACGCTGTTCACCGTCGCGAAGGAGAAGAAGGACGGGCATCGCGTCCCGTTCGCGGGCGACCCGGGCGCCATCGCGTTCCGGAAGGTCCTCTCGCTCGGCAGCGATGACTCCGCGGCGCCGGTGAGCCCGGATGACATCGCGGTCCTGCAGTACACCGGCGGCACGACCGGCACGTCCAAGGGCGCGATGCTCTCGCATCGCGCGCTCGTCGCGAACACCCTCCAGTGCGCGGCCTGGTTCGGGAAGGCGATGCGGGACGGCAAGGACGCCGTGATGGGGGTCATGCCGCTCTTCCACGTCTACGGCCTCACGACCGTCATGAACTTCGCCGTGCTGAGCGGCGGCGCGATCATCCTCGAGCCGCAGCTGGACCTCGAGCACGTCATGAAGGACATCCAGCGCCACAAGCCGAAGCTCTTCCACGGCGCGCCGCGTATCTACAACGCGATCAACAACTCGCCCCTCGCCAAGAAATACGACCTGCGCTCCATCACCGCCTGCATCTCCGGCTCGGCGCCCCTGCTCATGGAGACGGCCCGGAGGTTCCGCGAGCTCACGGGCGCCAATCTCGTGGAGGGCTACGGTCTCACCGAGGCGTCGCCGGTCACGCACTGCAACCCGGTGTTCGACCCGGCGAAGAACCGGTTCGGGTCCATCGGCCTGACCTTCCCCGACACCGAGACGCGGCTCGTGGATCTCGAGACCGGCGAGAAGGACGTTGCGCCGGGCGAGGCGGGCGAGCTCCTCATCCGCGGACCGCAGCTCATGGACGGCTACTACAACAAGCCCGAGGAGACCGCGCAGACGCTCAAGGACGGCTGGCTGCATACCGGCGACATCGCGACGATCGACGCCGACGGCTACGTCGCGATCGTGGACCGGAAGAAGGAGATGATCATCGTCTCCGGGTTCAACGTGTATCCGCGGGAGGTCGAGGAGACGCTCGCGAAGCATCCGGCGGTCCTCGAGGGTGCCGCCATCGGCGTGCCGCATCCCATCAAGGGTGAAGAGGTGAAGGCGTTCGTCGTCCTCAAGCCCGGCCAGAGGGCGACGGCCGACGAGCTCATCGCGTTCTGCCGCGAGCAGCTCGCGCCGTTCAAGGTGCCCAAGGCCATCGAGTTCCGCGACGCGTTGCCGAAGACCCTCATCGGCAAGGTCCTCCGGCGCCAGCTCGCGGAGGAGGACAAGAAGAAGCGCGTGACCGCGGCGTGATCTCGACCCGCGAGCGCGCGACCCTGGTCACGGTCTGCGGCACGTTCGTGCCCGACGCCGACGCCGGCGCCGTCGCCGACGCGATCGTCGTCGAGCTCGCGGCGATCGGCAGGCCGAAGCTCCTCGGCGACCTCCGGCTGTTCCTGCGGCTCATCGACTCGCGCCTCGTGAACCTCGTGCTGGTGAGACGCTCCATCCGGTTCAGCGATCTTGTGCCGCCGGACCGCGAGGCGTACCTGCGGCGGTGGGCCGACGCGCGCATCCCCCTGAGGCGCGGCGGGTTCCAGGCCGTGAAGCGGCTCTCGCTGTTCATCGCGTACTCACGGACCGCTGCCGGCTCGGCCGCGCTCATACGCGAGACGGGCTACGCGCCGGCCGAGCCGCTCCCGCTCCCCGAGCGGCCGCTCGCGATCGCGCCGTTCGCCGTGCGCGACGGCGACCGGCTGGACGGCGACGTCTGCGTGGTCGGCTCCGGCGCCGGTGGCGCGGTCGCGGCGTTCGAGGCGGCGAGCGCGGGGCGCGACGTGATCGTGCTCGAGCGCGGCCCGGCCTGGACCGAGCCCGACCTCGTGCCGCGCGAGGCCGAGGGCAGCGCGCGCTTCTTCTGGGACCGCGGGCTCGCCGCGACCGAGGATCTCGGCGTGGTCCTGTTCGCCGGCCGCGCGCTCGGCGGCGGCACCGTCGTGAACTGGATGACCTCGCTGCGGCTCCCCGATGACGTCCGCGCGGAGTGGGAGGCGCTCGGTGCGGATGGCATGGGGAAGGAGCTCGACGAGCACTACGCGGCGGTCGAGACGCGGAGCGACGTGAACACCGACGAGACCATCCAGAACGCCCAGAACGGCGCGCTGGCCCGCGGGCTCGATGCGCTCGCGCTGCCGAGGTCGGTCATCCCGCGGAACGCCCGCGGCTGCGGGGACTGCGGCCACTGCGGGTACGGCTGCCGCGCGGGCGCGAAGCGCTCGACCGCCCGCACCTTCCTGAGCGACGCGGTCGCGCGCGGCGCGCGCGTGGTCACCGACTGCGAGGTCCGCACCGTCACGAGCGCGAACGGCGCGGTCACCGGCGTGACCGCCGTCGCCGGCGATCGCCGGATCACGGTGCGCGCCGAGCGCGTGGTGCTCGCCGGGGGATCCATCGGGACGCCGGCGCTGCTCCTGCGTTCGGGGCTCGGCGGGCCGCGCGCCGGACAGCGCCTGTTCCTGCACCCGGTGCCCGCGGTGTTCGCGCGCTACCCCGGTCCGATCCGCATGTGGTCGGGCGTGCCGCAGAGCGTCGTGTCCGACGCGTTCGCGCGGCTCGACGGCGCGTACGGCTTCCGGCTCGAGGTCCCGCCGGTCCTGCCGGGGGTCGCGGCCGCCGGCGTGCCGTGGCGCTCGGCCGCGCAGCACCGCGACGTGATGCGCGAGCTCGACCGATTCGCGGCGTTCATCCCGATCGTGCGCGACCGCGAGCCGGGGCGCGTGCGGGTGGACCGCGACGGCGCGGCGCTCGTGTCCTACGCGGTGCGCGGCGCCGACGCGGCGATGTGCGTGCGTGCGATCGTCGAGTCGGCGAAGGTCCATCTCGCCGCCGGCGCGGAGCAGGTGCTCACCTTGCACACGCGCCCCATCGCGCTGGAGCCGGGCGGCGACGTCGAGGCGTTCGCCGACGCGGTGCGGCGGCGGGGCGTCGCCCCGAACAGCGTCGGCATGTTCAGCGCGCACCAGATGGGGACGGCGGGCATGGGCGCGTCGCGCGAGAGCGTGAGCGATCCCGACGGCGCCGTCCGCGGCGTCCGGGGCCTCTCTGTCGCGGACGCGAGCGCGTTCCCCAACGCGTCGGGCGTGAATCCGATGCTGACCGTGATGGCGCTCGCGCGCCGGAACGCGCGGCGGATGCTCGCCGGCTAGGCCTCCCTCAGCATCGCGTCCATGCGGTCGTCGTAGTCGCCGAAGAACTTCTTCATCATCCGCTCGGCGGCGATCGAGCGGAGCTTGCCGGTCAGGCCCTTCGGCTCGTCCCAGTAGACGGTGGTGTCGACCCGCGTTCCGGCGCCCTCGTGGCTGACGCGGTCCGTGCGGTAGATGCGCTCGACGAACGGGAAGTCGACGGTGATGGTGAACTCCCGTGGCTTCTCGGCGGCGATCACCCGGAAAACCGTCGTGCGGTCGCCGCCGTGCTCGCAGTGGTACTCGGCGCCGACGAGCGAGCCGCGCGCGCCCTTCTCGAAGCTGACGCGCTGCACCTTCATGATCCGCTGCCGCATCGCCGGATCGGTCATCAGCTGCCACACCGCATCGGGTGTGGCGTCGTAGCGGCGGCTCATCCGGAGCTTCGCCTCGGCGTCCGTCACGACCGTGCGCTCCTCGCGGAGCGCGTCGGCGCGAACGGGGGCGAGGTCGCAATACGCCGCCGGCACGTCGCCCAGGTCGTAGCGCTGCGGCGCGTCGACGAACCCCGCGCGGGCGTTCTCCGGCCAGGCGTCGAGCGCGGCGCGCGACGCGAGGAGGTACTCGCGCAGCGGCACCGTGTTCTTGAGCAGGCGATGGACGAGGTTCACGTCGGCGCCGTGCAGCTGCACGACGCCGGCGACGGTCTGCCGCGAGTACGTGCCGCGGTGGACGATGAACTTCAGGCCGAGGTTGCCGATCATCCGGCAGGCGTTGCACGGGCAGGTGGTCGCCGCGCGCATGTCGCGCAACCGGCGGTGGAACGTGGCGAACGTCTCGCGGAGCCAGTCCGCGACCTCGACGTCGGTCCGCTCCGTGGTGCAGCAGAGCGCGTCCCCTTCGACCTGGTCGACGCTCAGCTTCCCGCCGAAGCTCTTGGCGATGTTCTCGATGAGCTCGGCGAGGATCTCGCGCGAATGCTCGTGCTCGGTGCCCGAGACGAACGCCGTGTAGCCGGAGATGTCCGCCATGACGAGGAGTCCGTCGACCGCCGGCACGCCACGATCATCCCACGAAGCCCTACGGTACGGCCGTGCCAACGACGAAGGTCCCGCCGACGATCGTCTCGTCCGGGAACGGACGCGGCGCGCTGCCGGCGGGCATCGCGATCCTCAAGCGCGGGGGCAGCGCGCTCGACGCCGTCGAAGCCTGCGCGCGCCTCGTCGAGGCCGATCCCGCGGACCGCAGCGTCGGGCTGGGCGGCCTCCCGAACGTCCTCGGCGAGGTCGAGCTCGACGCCTCGATCCTCGACGGGACGACGCACGCCGCCGGCTCCGTCTCCGCGCTCACCGGCTACCTGCATCCGATCACGGTCGCGCGGGCGGTCATGGAGCGGCTCCCGCACGTGATGCTGGTCGGCGCCGGCGCGGCGCGGTTCGCGCGGGAGATCGGCGCCGAGCCGGCGGACCTGCTCACGCCGGAGACGCGCAGGCTGTGGGTCGAGCGGCTTCGCGAGGCCAAGCACACCCCGGCCTCGATCGCGCGGGTCGTCGCTCTCGCGCCGATCGTGCACCAGCTCACCCGCGAGGAGCGCGGCACCGTGAATTTCCTGGCACTCGACGCGCGCGGCGCCATCGCGTCGGCCGTGTCGACGAGCGGGTGGGGCTACAAGTACCCGGGCCGGATCGGCGACTCGCCCGTCATCGGGGCGGGCCACTACTGCGACTCGCGCTACGGCGCGGCCGCGTGCACGGGCTTCGGCGAGCTCGCGCTCCGCAACGTCACGACGAAGACCGCGGTGGACCGGCTCGCCGCGGGCCTGCGCGCCGGGGCGGTGGCGGAGAGCGCGATCGCCGACGCGAACACGCTGGTGAGCCACGGCAGCCGCCTCAACATCGTCGTGCTCGCGGCGAACGGCGAGCACGCTGCGGCGACGACGCGCACCGGCGTGAAGTACGCGTACCAGACGGCGGCGATGGCCCGTCCGGCGCTCCGCGCGCGCACCGTCGTCCGGCGCCGCTCCCGATGACGCCACGCTGGGCGGCGTATGCCGCGTACGCGAACTCGTTCGCGGCGCTCGCGCAGCTCCTCACCTCGGGCGGGGATCCGAAGGCGAACGGCGTCGTCGGCCTGCTGAACAACGCCGCCGGTGTCGTCTGGGCGGCGAGCTTCGTCCCGCTCGCGTACTTCCTCTATCGCGCGTCCCGCGAGAAGGCGAACATCGTGGCCGCCGCCGCGCTCGCCTTCGGGCTCTTCTCGTTCGGCGCCGCGGCGTTCCTGGAGCTCACGACCGCGGCCGGGCAGCTCACGTTCGATCAGGAGACGATCGCGTACTACCCGGTCCTCGGCGCCATCGGCGTGTGGCTGCTCATGGCCGAAGGCGTCGCGCTCTTGGAGACGCCGCTCCCGCGCGCGCCGCTCGTCTTCGGCGCGGTCATCGGCGGGCTCTGGTTCTTCGCGAACGTGCTCTTCGGCGCGGGCGGACTGCCTGATCCGAACGCGGAGGTCGCGACGAACGAGCTCACCGACAGCGGGATCCTGCTGCTCGAGGTCGCGTTCCTCATGCAGCCGTTCTGGGGCCTCTGGCTGGGCCGCGCGCTCCGCGCACCCGCGCGTCCGCCGGCCGGTCCGCGCTAGAGGGGCCGCCACCGCCGCCTCGGACGGTCCGATCCGGCTGGGCGCGCCGCCCGAGCGCCCGATCCGCGCGAGGTGCCCGCTGGACCAGGCGTCCCGATCCGCGATGCCCGGCGTCGATGAGCGTGCTCTCGTCCTCGACGATCAGGTGCTAGGGGCCGAAGCTCTTCCAGAGAAGATTCGCGACCGACAGGACCAGCAGGACCACGATGACCTGCCGGAACCGGACCTGATCGAGGCGCGAGCGGAAGACCATCCCGCCGATCATCGCCAGGAGCGTCGGGATGAGTCCGACGATGCCGATGGCGACGATGCCGGGTGTGTACAGGCCGAGCAGCGCGTAGCCGATCAGCTGCACGATCGAGTTGAGCTGGAAGATCGAGGCGATGGCCAGCACGTAATCGTGCGGTGGCATCCGCCGGGCATGCAGATACGAGCCGACGAGCGGGCTTGCGATCGATGTCGTGCCCTGCAGGACGCCGCTGAAGAAGCCCACCGCCGGACCGGCGATGCGCGCGAGTCGGGCGCCCGGATCGCCGAGCAATCGCTCCCCGCGGAACAGGAACACCGCCACCATCGCGGAGATGAGGATCGCGAATGTTCGCTGATCGAGGCTCGCGAGAAGATTCACGCCGATCGCCGCCCCGATCGCGCTGGCGACGATGATCGCGGCGAGCCCGCGAAGGACCTCGAGCCGGCGCCAGCCTTGTAGGACCAGAAGGGAGTTCGCGACGAAGATCGGGATCGTGACGATGACGACCGCGGCCTTCGGTCCGAACACGCCGGCGAGGATCGGCGTGGCGAGGAGCGGAAGTCCCATCCCCGTCGTGCCCTTCGCGAAGCCCGCGACACCGAGACCGAGGACGAGGATCAGGAGCTCGCTTGTGCCCATGCGCGCTCGCCGACGAGCGCCCTCCAGTCGACGGTCTCCAGCCGCGGGTTGTCGCGATAGCCGCGCCCGACCTTCGCGACGTCGCGCCCGTTCACCCGGACGATGTCCGCGGTGTGGTCGAAGCCGCTCCCGTGCACCAGCGCCGAGCCGACGCCGTAGACGTCCACCGGCACGCCGAGCTCCTCGAATCGCGCGATCTTCGCCGCGTCGAAGCCACCCGAGGCGACGATCCGCACGTGGCCGTACCCCGCGGCGTCGAGCGCGGCGCGGAGGATCTCCACGAGACGAGGGGTGACGCCGCGGGTCTCGGCATCCGCGACACCGTCGCGCGCCCCGACCTCGCGGAGCACCGACTTGTCGATGAGCGCCTCGCTCGTGTCGACCCGCACGCCCCAGAGCCGCTGGCCGAGCGCGTGCGCGACGCCGAGCGACGTGTTCACGACGTCGTTCTGGAAGTCGACGAGGCTCGTCACGTTCACGTGCCCTTCGGGCGTGCCTGGGCCGGTGAGATGTCCGACCGGTTCGGTCGCGCGGTTGATGTACTCGTCGAACTTCAACGTCGCCACCGTCGTATCCCCGCCGTAGACCGCGATGAGCGCGTGCGGGACCGTGCCGAGGCCGGTCGAGCCCCACCACTCGCCCTGCTCGTCGGTGGACACGCCGATCGCGCCGCCGACGTAGGCCGCGTATCCGGCGCCGGCCTGGGCCTCGTGCGCCTGATGGCGCGCGCCGAACATGATCACCGGCTTGCC
>Ga0070730_10006436_pt1 | contig 10038 bp, 5 predicted proteins | sample Coa_R1_3_FD_66447 | JGI IMG/M metagenome (GOLD analysis project Ga0070730, IMG submission 66447) | Surface soil microbial communities from Centralia Pennsylvania, which are recovering from an underground coalmine fire - Coalmine... | ecosystem: Environmental > Terrestrial > Soil > Unclassified ... | reverse complement strand
ACCACCTACCGGCTCACCGAGCATTACCACTACTGGACCAAAAATAATCCGATGAGTGTCCAGCTGATTCCCGAACCGTTCGTCGAGATTCCAGTGGAACTGGCCGGAGAGTTAGGGATCAAGGGCGGTGACAAAGTGAAGGTGACGAGTGCGCGGAGCTACTACATTGCCAAAGCTTTCGTCACCAAGCGTATCAAGCCGATGACTATTGACGGCAAGAAGGTGTACCAGATCGGCATACCGATTCACCAGGGATACCGCGGCATCCAGGAAGATGCCGGCAAGGACGCGCGGACAATCATCAACCGGCTCACACCCACTGTCGTGGATCCCAATGCATTCACCCCGGAATTCAAGGGCTTTCTCGTCAAACTGGAGAAGGCATAAGGAACCTCATGAGCCAGGCGACATTGCAAATCCGAAGAATCTCCGGCCATGCAGGACCCGTGCCTGGAGCAGGTGTGGAGCGGGCGCAGCAGGTCTGCAAGCTGGTCGATACCACGACCTGCATCGGCTGCAAGGCCTGCGAGGTGGCGTGTCTCGAGTGGAACGGCTACACGTTCAGCGACACCGTCTTCGACAACACGTACCAAACGATGCCGGAAACGGCATGGAATTATTGGAACCTGATCAGGTTCAATGAGCATGAGCGCGCAGACGGCACGCTGATGCTGCTGATGCGCAAAGATCAGTGCATGCACTGCGCGGAACCGGGTTGCCTGGCTGCCTGCCCGGCGGACGGGGCGATCGTCCAGTACGCGAACGGCATTGTCGATTTTCAGCAGGAGTATTGCATTGGCTGCGGATACTGTGTGAGCGGATGCCCGTTCAATATTCCGAAGTTCAATTCGAGCACGAAGAAGATGTTCAAGTGCACGCTCTGCGCCGACCGTGTCAACGAGGGCTTGGAACCGGCGTGCATCAAAGCGTGCCCCACCGGCTGTTTGCACTTCGGGACGAAGGACGACATGAAAGAGCTGGCAGAGACGCGCGCACAACAGCTTCGCGAGCACTCCGACTTTGAGAAGGCTGGAGTGTACGATCCGGCGGGTGTTGGCGGAACAGGCGTCATCTATGTGCTGCACGATGCGAGCAACCCGGAGGCGTATGGCGGGTTGCCCAGGAATCCACGCATTCCATGGGTGGTCAGGCTGTGGAAAGGCCCTGCTAAATGGATCGGCAACCTGGCCATGCTGGGCGGAATTATCGGCGTGACGCTACACTATTTGCGCTTCGGTCCCAAGCAAGTTGAGGATCGCCGCGAGCAGAAGGGCGGACAGACGTGAGCGTTTCGCACGTGATCTCGACCCCGCGCACGACGAGCGATGCTAGCGGCCGGATTCTTCGTTACACGCTGGCCGAACGCGTTAACCACTGGATCGCGGGCGTTTCATACTTATATTGCCTGCTCACTGGCCTGGCGTTCTGGTCGCCAAACCTGTTCTGGATGGCGGTCATCGTAGGCGGCGGCCCGTCTGCCCGCTTCTGGCATCCCTGGTTTGGCCTGGCCTTCACCGCTTCGGTTTTGTGGATGTACAAAGTCTGGCGGAGCGACATGCTCACCACTGACGCTGACCGCGCCTGGTGGAAAGGAGTGCGATATTACATCCGCAACGAAGATGAGAATCTTCCGCCGATCGGACGCTTTAACTACGGCCAGAAATTGTTTTTCTGGTTGATGTTTTATGGCACGATCCTCCTGCTGCTTTCCGGAGTGGCGCTGTGGTTCGTGGAATCCATTCCATGGAGTCTGCGCTGGCTGCGTTATTTGGCGGTCGCTGTACATGTAGCGGTTGCACTAGCGACGATTGGCGGGTTCATCATTCACGTCTATATGGGCACGGCGATGGTACGCGGCGGCTTCACGTCGATCATTCGCGGAGAAGTTTCGTCGGCCTGGGCCAGGATGCACCACCGGCTCTGGTACGAGCAAGTCGCTAGGAAGACTTCCGGACAGAAATGAATCGATCCAAGTGGGATCGGCGGATCGAGCGCGCCGGCGTGTTGGCAGCGGAGCATCCATTCGCGTCCGAGGTGCTGCAATTCTACAAAAGGATCGCCGTCTTCCAGCAGGCGCTGTATTCTCACGGCGCGGAAACCTGCGGCAACGAATCGGGAAAAAGAACTTTTGGTTTGCTCCCGCAGCACGTAAATGTGAATCTGTTGCTGGCGAAGTTCGCGGAGTTCCTTTCCGCGGTCGAGTCATGCGCGCCAGATCCCGTTGCCGTATCTGCCCACGATTTGAGCGCACAAGGTGGCGGCCGGTGGAAAGACTTGCTAACGTTATTCTGGCGCACGGCTGCCGATTTCGAGCCCAGTTCCGGACAGCCTGAAGGCCTCCTGGCGTGGATTTTTCTGCAGCCTCAAGCAGAATATCTTGCCGATCACAATGATGGCCACATTTCCCGCCAGGAGACGCTGGCAGTCTGTCCCTTCTGCAGTGGAAGACCCATCGTGGGAGTGCTGCGACCCGAGGGGGACGGGGCGAACCGATCTTTGATCTGCTCGATGTGCGCGACGGAGTGGGCCTACGGGCGAATTCTATGCCCCTCCTGCGGCGAGGAAGCGGTTGAAAAGCTCGCCATCTACACGGCTGATCAATTCGACTATGTGCGCGTGGAGGCATGCGATACCTGCCACCGATACATCAAAACCGTGGACCTCACCAAGAACGGCCACGCCGTGCCTGTTGTGGACGAACTGGCGACGATACCGTTGAACCTGTGGGCCCAACAGCACGGCTATGTGAAGCTCCGGCCAAACTTACTGGGGATTTAACTATCTCTTATCTGCGAGTCTTCTTCTCTCGCTTTCCTCAGCGATCGGAACGTCGAGCGGACTTCGGCCACCAAAGCCCCGGCTGCTCCCAGCCACCGCCTGGCGAACCATCGATGTCGGTGATCTTCAGGCGGGGCAGTTCGGCGCGTCGGACACCGGTGGCATATCGTGCCATGAGCGGGGTGCGTTGAAGCGGTGTGGAACGGCTTCGATGAGAGTGCTGACCTCCTCCTGGCTGGAACGGGCGGTAAGATGGAGCACCTTCTTCGGATATGGAGCACCTTCTTCGGATAAGGGGTAAGGCCCGCACTCCACGATTGTTTCGGCATCCTGATGTAGAAGAAGCGGACTCCACCGAGTTATGGCCGTTTGTCGTTACTGATTAGGCGTTGAAAAGCGCGCGGGCAACTGAAAAGCGTTTAACTCGTGGGGTATGGTTTTTGCGGCGCCAGGATGCGATAGCAGATGATTTTCGACGCACGCGTTGTTCCCGGTACGGCCTTCGCCTGCAGCAGGATCTCCATGTATGGTGCGCGCGCATCGCCAGCTCTCGAATTCAGCATCTTTGAGATTACGGAGGAAAACTCAGGACTCGTAACGAGTTCGCCGGCAGCCTCCGTCATTTCCATGGTGATGCCTGAGAGTAACAGCACAAAACCGGTACCACTCAGATTTGGCAGAACGGCAATGTCGGCGTAGCTTTCGGTCGTGGTTGTGCCGTCGTTCGCGATCCCATAGCGTACTTGCTCACCCGGCCGTGGCGCCTTATTGCGGAAGTAGTATTTACGGGACTCGCGGTCCTGCTCGAAAGAGAAATTCAACTGGGGCTCGAACAACTGCAGCCAAGGAATCCCCCGGCGGCTGCCGATCAGGACAAAATTTCCCGACTTGAATTCCCGTGCATCAAGGTAACGCGCGTAACGAATCTTGGCGGTGCGGTTGTAGCGGTGTCCCAATTCAACCAACTTCTCAGCGACACTCATATCGCCCAAACTCGTGTACCGGCGCGAGGAGATCAATTGCAGCGCGTCCCGTAGTTTGCGGTCGTGAACGGAAGCGATCAGCTTGAGCGGATAAGCTCCGCTCAAATAATCACTCAATGACATGTCCAGGTCCAGAATGTCCTGCAGCATGACAAAGCAGGTATCGGAGGTCACTATATTGACTTCCTGGCCGGGCGCAAACATCTTGGACCACAAAACGTCCCCCGGCGGCGACAGAGATTGTCCCGAAACGGGCGAGGCCAGGCGCAAGGTCTGCTTTTGCCTCCATAACACGATTGCCGTAGCCGCCAGTGCCACCAGCAGTATCGTGACGACTGCCACTCTCCCCACGCGGTAGGACGACTTCGCGGCTGGCGCCACCATTTCCGTGCCCGGCCCAGATGGTGAAACCGGCCCTAGCGGAACTGCCCGCTGCGGCTCCGGGTGACCGTGTCTGGGCTCGAAACGCGGGACGTAACTTCCCTTTGGAATAACGAGAATGAGTGGCTCTTCAAGACCCTCGGTGCTGAAATAATCCGTCAGCTTCTTGCGCAAGTGCCGGACCTGAACCCTGACAATGTTGTCCTCATTAGGATTGAAATCCGGACGGCGGCCCAAAACATTGCACCCGATTTCATGCTCGCTGATAGAACTTGGGCCTTCCTCCAATGTGCGCCGGGAAATATACAGAAAGATCTCCCGAAGTTGATGGGCTTTTTGGAATTGCGGGCTAGCGAGGATGCGTTGGACTAGCATCCAACGTTCATCCTCAGTCGAAATGTCACATCGGACACGTACCGCGGACGATTCGCTCAAATCCAGACCCCCCTGGGCCAAAATGAGACTTTAGACACTAGCTTACTCCCGGCCTGCTCGAAAAAGCCACACCATAACTGCTTGATTCTGTACGGATTTTCACGGTGCATTCACGTAAACCCATCGAGAAAACACAGAGAATTCCCTTGCTTAATCACCCACCAGAGAGCGAGTTTAGATCATACTCGTCACTACTACTTAACGACTCCGTTTTACGTAGGCAAGTGACGTCTGCTTCAGAGTGAGGTTGGAGACGCCTGGATGAAGCGCAGGGCCCCGTCGGCCAAAATCCGCATGCACGTAACAAGGGCTTGCTCTCACCATCCCCTCCGCGTCAAATCCAAGCAATGGCGTAAGACATTCCCGCTCAGTCTCGGTGCGGGTTTCGTCCCGGCAGCAAACGGGCCAGCAGGGCAAAGGAATTTCATTCGCAAGCTAGCTTCAGGAGGTGAACAGGCATGAGAAGACTCTGGCGTGCAATTCAACCGGCCGTTGCCGTCCTGCTTTTGTTGCAGGCGGGCCTCGCCCAGGATTACCGCGGGCGCGTCGAGGGTGTAGTGAGCGACGAAAGCCAGGCCGTGATCCCAAACTCGGTCGTGACCCTGCTTAACGTGAAAACCGGTATTCGCGTGGTCCGGCAGACGAGCGAAACCGGCTTATACGTGTTCGACCTGGTGGACCCAGGTACCTACACGGTCACCATTGAGGCGAATGGGTTTAGCAAATTTATTCAGGAAAGCATCGCGGTTCAGACGCGCGGCGACGTGACCGTCAACGCCATCCTGAAGCCTGGCGCGGTTCAGGAAAGTATTACGGTCGGGGAAGCCCCGCCGGCCGTGCAGTTCAATTCCAGCAACCAGGACCTGACTATCGATTCAACGATGGCCGCCGAGACGCCGCGTTACGATCGCAACCCGTTCAAGCTCACATTGCTCGCACCCGAGGCGATCAATACACGCGGTGAAGTGCTCCCGTTCCTTTCGTGGTCCGCCAACAGCGTCGACCTGGGAGGAGATACCAACCTCAAGAACGATCTCCAGATTGACGGCAGCCCCGTCGGGATGGGACACAAGTTCAGCTATCCGCCAAATATGGATGCTGTGCAGGAAGTGATCGTGTCGCAGAACAGCGTGGACGCGGAGTCCGGTCATAGCGCGGGCGGCATCATCACCATGACCACCAAATCCGGCACCAATGAATGGCACGGCAATGCTTTCTACCTGGGACGGTATCCGTGGCTGGATGCGGAGTACGACCGCACCACGTTCAGCGCGAACGCAACGCGTCAGAACATCGTTGGCGGTACGCTGGGCAATCCCATCATTAAGAACAAGCTCTTCAACTTCTTTTCAATCGAGTACTGGAAGCAGGACGCCCCGAACAGCTATGTCACCACGCTGCCGACTGCTTTGGAGCAGCAAGGGGACTTTTCGAAGTCGTACGGTCTGCAAAACGGCAACCCAGTTCTCCGGACGATTTACGATCCCTTCTCCACGGTAGTGAGCGGGAACGGCACAATCACGCGCACGCCCTTCCCCAACAACGTCATTCCTTCGAACCGTTTCGACCCGCTCGCGGCGACGTTCATGAAGGATTTCTGGGCGCCCAACAACCCCGGTGACAACATTACTGGAGTGAACAACTACAAGTTTGGATACATCGACGCATGGCATTATTACAACTTTGCCGATCGCGTCGACTACAACATTAACGACAAGTGGAAAATATTTGGCCGCATGGGCCGCTACCATACCACGGACATTTACTCGAACCCCACACCCAACAAGTCACCGCTGTATGTGCCGACCGGTTCTCTTCGGAATGCGGACCAGGTGGCGGGCGATGCGATCTGGACGCTGGACGCGCGCACGGTGGTGGACTTCCACGGCGACTACCACGATGTGGTGGACGCCTATGTTTCGCCCAGTCTGGGTGCAAACGGGAACACGCAGTTTTGGCCAAACAATGCCTGGTATCAGCCCTATCAGGTCAACTCTCCCGGCGTGCCGATTTATTTTCCGTCCCTGAATATTGGCGGCAACGTGTTCGGCGGCCGCGGTTTCTACTGGGACCAGAGGCCCAAAGGGGAGGCTTTTAACGGCAAAATTTCGCAACAGCGTGGATCGCACTACCTCAAGGCGGGCTTCGAGTACCGGCGTAGTTGGGGGCCAGTGTACGTCTCGAACACTACACAGTTCCAGTTTAACGCGGCGGGTACCGCGAACACGTACCAAGGCCCGAACACGGCCATCTACGGCGACCAATACGCCAGCTTCCTGCTTGGCGCGCTCGACCCGAGCACACAAGTAGTCGGGGGCGGCGTCCCGAACCCGATTACCAACTTCTACGGCATTTATTTTCAGGACGACTGGAAGGTAAGCAAAAGGCTCACCGTCAACCTAGGCCTGCGCGACGAATATGAAGCCGCCTGGCACGATTCATCCCACCTGCTGTCGCAGGCCATGAATTTATCAGCACCGGTGCCCGAGATGCAGGCCAATCCGCCGCAATTCCCGGCCCAGGCTACGCAGTTGGTGGGGAGCAGTGGCTTCTACCATTTGACTGGCGCATGGCAATTCACCAACAGCAGCCATCCCGGTATGTGGGACGCGCCGAAGTTGGCGCTCGCGCCGCGCGCTGGTTTCGCTTTCAGAATCGACGATAGGACGGCGCTGCGCTTCGGCTACGCCCGCTACGTCATTCCGACGGAGTATAACTTCACCGCGGCTCCGATCTCGGGCTTCGAAGACATCAACTTCCTGGAGCCGCCGTTCTTCGGCATGACGGGTTACCAGTTTGTAGCTCCACTGGCGAACGGCGTGCCGCAAGCAACCTTAACGAATCCGTTCACCTCCACTAACCCGCTGCTTCCCAATTTCGGTCCGGTGGCAGGCAAGGCTTTGGGCACGAATATCGGCCGTGGCGGAGAAAACCTGCTGTGGTACCCACAGAACTTGTCGAAGGCCTACAATGACCGGTTTAACATCAGCTTCGAACGGCAGTTGCCCGGCGGGTTCGTGGGTTCGTTCACCTACTTCTTCAATCGCGGCAACCAACATTACATTAAGGAGTTGAACGCAGTCAATCCGAGCATATACCAACAGTTCGCAAGCAACGTTACGCCTCTGGGCGTGCAGGTGGCCAACCCCTTCTATCACTACCTGAACACGACCATCATCAACGGTCCCTATTATTACCAGCCGACGCTTCCGTTATCCTCGCTGCTGGTGCCGTATCCGCAATATGGTCCGCTGTACACGATCGGTGATTGCTGCTCCGGTGAGCGCTATCACCAGATCCAGCTCAAGGGGCAAAGAGCGTTCAGCAAGGGTTTCAACTTCCTGTTCACCTATGTATACACTCGCGAAAATTCGCAGATCAACAACTTCAACGATCAGACTTACTACAACAGCAAGTTCCAATGGCAGGACAGCAACCAGCCGCGCCACCGCATGAACATCGCCGGCACCTACGAGCTGCCTTTCGGAAAGGGCCGCACCTATCTGAACAGCGCACCCAGGGCCCTGGACGCGGTGGTGGGGGGCTGGAAGATTACGCCCGTTCTGCAATTCATCTCGGGCGATTTTCCCCAATTCGGGAACTTGATTGTAACCGGCAACCCTTGCGTCTCCAGCCCCACTCCGGGGAACTGGTTCAACGCATCCGCGTTTCAGCCGATTCCCGCGAACACTTACGTGCTGCGTACCAATCCGTTGCAATATGATTGCTTGACCGGTCCGCATTTCTGGGACTTGGATACGAGTCTGGTGAAGCAATTCCGCCTCACCGAAAAGTTCCGCGCAGAACTTAAGATGACGGCTTACAACACCCTGAACACCCTGAACCGTTCCGATCCGGATACGAACGTTTACGACTCCAACTTCGGAAAGGCGTTGTACCAGGGATCTCCCGGTGGCAACTTCGGCTCCCAGGGGGCGACCTCGGCTTATAACAGCGGCCGCCAGGTGGAGTTGGGCTTCAAGATAGTTTGGTAGACAGCATCGAACCCTTTTCCCCGGCGCCGGCGGACCCCGCTCCGCCAGCGCCGTGGGCAACACAAAAGCTGGTATTCTGGCCGCAGAATGCTCTTGGAAAGCCGGCGTAATCTCCTCCGCCTGCTGGCATTGCCAGGCGTACGCCTTCTGGGGCAAAGCTCTACTGCAGGTCAGGGGATGGCTTCCCGTGGGGTCAAAGCCGCTCCCCGCGGTAAGTTTTCCGGTCTTCCGTTTCATGCGCGGTTTACGGACATCGCGCAGCAGGCCGGGTTGAAACAGCCGGTGATCTCCGGCCACCCACGTCACGCCGACTATGTCCTCGAGGCCATGAGCTGTGGGGCCGCTTTCTTCGACTACGACAATGACGGCTGGCTCGATATCCTGATCCTTACCGGCTCTCGTTTTGGCAATCCGCCGCCGGATGCTTCCAACCGCCTTTACAAAAACAACCGCGACGGTACGTTTAAGGATGTGACCGAGCGTGCGGGCCTGTTCCGCACGGGTTATTTCTATGGCGTGACCATCGGCGACTACAACAACGATGGGTTCGAAGATATTTTCCTCACCGGCTGGGAACAGAACACGCTCTACCGCAACAACGGCAACGGCACGTTCACCGATGTCACGAAACAAGCTGGCCTTCTGAATCCACAACCACGGTTTGGGTCGGGTTGCGCCTTTCTTGACTACGATCGTGATGGCAACCTGGACCTGTTTGTCGCAAACTACCTCACGTTTGATTTGAAGACTGCGCCCCGGGCGGGACAATCGAATGAGTGCAACTCTCAGGGTGTATTCTGCGGACCACGCGGCCTGCCCTACGGATATCATTCTCTCTATCACAACAACGGCGACGGCACGTTCACGGACGTCACGGTCGCCGCCGGCATAAACAAGGTCGACGGCGGGTACGGTCTCACGGCGGTTGCCGCGGATTTCGATAACGACGGATGGGCAGATATCTATGTCGCCTGCGACTCCACGCCGAGTCTATTGTTCCGTAACAACCACGATGGAACCTTCAAGGAGCAGGGCCTCGAAAAGGGAGTGGCTCTGAGCGACGATGGCATGGAGCAAGCGGGCATGGGTATCGGCGTGGGCGATTTCGCACTGGATGGCAATCTCGGGATTGTGAAGACGCATTTCGCCGCCGACACGCCTGCCCTATACGCCAACAATGGCAAAGGCGACTTCCGTGACATAACGCTGGCTTCCGGGCTCGCCGTCGATACCCGCTATGTCTGCTGGGGCACGGGCATCGTCGATCTGGACAACGACGGGAAGCCGGATATCTTTTGGGTGACCGGCGGTATCTATCCCGAGGAACAGGAGCATTACGCTACGCCCCGCGTGATTTTTCGAAACCTCGGAAACGGAAGATTTGAGGAGCTGCCAGGCATGGGCGAACCTGGTGTCGAAGCTTCCCATTCGAGCCGCGGATGCGCGTTCGGCGATTTCGATAACGA
>Ga0070730_10006435_pt1 | contig 10040 bp, 11 predicted proteins | sample Coa_R1_3_FD_66447 | JGI IMG/M metagenome (GOLD analysis project Ga0070730, IMG submission 66447) | Surface soil microbial communities from Centralia Pennsylvania, which are recovering from an underground coalmine fire - Coalmine... | ecosystem: Environmental > Terrestrial > Soil > Unclassified ... | reverse complement strand
CGACGCCGAGCTCCAGGTGCTGAGCCCGGCGGCGCGCGCGCGGCGCTCGACCTCCTCGGGCGACAGGCGCGTGGCGATGTCGATGTCCTGTGGATCGAGCCCGAGCAGCGTGTCGCGCACCCAGCCGCCGATGTAGCGCACGCCGTCGTGTGCGCCGTCGAGCGCCGTGACCAGGCGAGCGAGCGCGTCGGGATCCGAGACGGTGGGGGGAACGGATACGCACCGCGAGGTCATACGGCGATCCGCCTCGAAAGATTGACGATCATGGCTGCGGTGGCGCCCCAGATGCGGCGCTCCTGCCAGAAGATTTCATAGAATTGGCGTCGCACACCGCGCACCTCGGCCTCGCGGCGAATGTGGTTCGCGGGATCGAGCACATGCGCCAGCGGCACCTCGAAGATGTCGGCCACCTCGATCTCGCGCGCGATCAGCGGCAGGTCGGGCGGCACCACGCCCAGCACCGGCACGATGCGATAGCCGGTGATGGTGTGATAGGGCGCATCGCAGCCGATCACGGAGACATGCTCGGGTGGCAGCCCGATTTCCTCCCACGCCTCGCGCAACGCGGTCGCGATCGGGCCGCTGTCTTCGGGATCGGCGCGGCCGCCGGCGAAGGCGACCTGCCCCGGATGCTTGCGCAGCGCCTCGTTGCGGCGGGTGAGCAGCAGCCCGGGCGCCGGCCGGTCGACGATCGCCATCAGCACCGCCGCGGGCACCGGATCGCCTTCGTGGAGCAGCACCTCGTCGCCCGCGAGCGGGGCGGGGATGTGCGCGCTCGCCTCGAAACGCTGGCGCAGCGTGTCGATCACGCTCATGCCGCCGATCCGAGAGGGAAGAAGGCGCCGTCGCTCCACAGGCCGACCTGACCGTGCGGGCCCGCGGGCTCGTCGAGCGCGAGGTTGGCGAGCGCGTAATAGACCGGTCGCGCCACCAGCGCGTCGAGCCCGCCACGGACGCGCAGATAGGGGTGCGCGCCATGGCCGCGATCTTCGACCACCAGCGGATGGCCGGGGCCGGCCACCACCACGTCGCCGACATGGGTGCGGAAGGCGAGGTGGCGCGCGGGGCCTTCGCCCGCACTCTCCATCTCGACCGCGAGGAACGGCGCGTCGTCGACCGCGATCGACAGCTTCTCGACCGGCGTCACCAGCACATGACCACCATCGGGCTCGCGCCGCAGCAGCGTCGAGAACAACCGCACCAGTGCCGGGCGGCTGATCGGTGATCCCTCGTGCAACCATGTGCCGTCGACGAGGATCCGCATCGCGCTGTCGCCGCAATGGTCCGGGTTCCAGCGCTCGACCGGCGGCAGGCGGCCATCAGTGGCAAAGGCGGCGATGTCGCCCAGCGACAGGCCGGCGATGGTCTCGGGGGGCGGGTTGGTCAACGGCATCGCCTCCCCCCTAGAGCGATTCGCCCCAAAGGGAAAAGGATCAGCGGCGCGGCGCGAGCATTCCGATCGCTGGCAGCGTCATGTCCTCGTCCAACCGGGCGAGCAGGCGCCGCCGCTCGAACGGGCCGGGCAGCAACCAGCCGTCGGTCGCATCCGCCGCGAAGCCGAAGGGCTCATAATATTCGGGATCGCCGATCAGCACTGCGGGAATGCCGCTATGATCGATCGCATCGAGCGCGCGGCGCAGCATCGTGCGACCGATGCCTTCGCTGCGGCGATCGGGGTGGACGGCGATCGGGCCGATCAGCCACAGCGGCGTGGCGGTGCCGTCGGCCTCGATCAGCGCCAGCGGCCAGCTCTGGATCGATCCGACCAGCCGGCCATGCTCGTCGAACGCGGCGCAACTGGCGGCAGGATCGGCCTGCACGCCCTCGCGCAGGCGATAGGCGGTTCGCTGATGGCGATCGGTGCCGAAGGAAAGATCGAGCAGCGCTTCGATCGCCGCCTCGTCTGCCGCGCGCAGTGGGGCAAGATGCGCGCCATGCGCCTCTGCCGCTGCGATCAAGCCCGTCGTCCTGTCGTCCACCCGTTCCGATCCTCCGTCGTCGCCGATTCGAAAGCGCGGCGATGTAGCGAAGTCCGGCGCGCAGGGGAAATCCCGCACGCCGCCTTGCCCGCCGCCCGCGCGCTGGCTAGGCGCAGCCATACCCACGTGGAATGAAAGCGGCATGGCAGACGATCTTCTTCAGCTCGAAGTGTCCGGTATCGAGGCGATGGTGCTGACCGGCATCTACTCCGAGGAGACGCACCTGCCGCAGCCGCTGCGCGTTTCGGTGACGGTGGACCTCGCGCTGCCGGCCGAGAAGTTCACGCCCGACACGCCGCTGTCGGGCTCCAAGAATTACCTCGATCTCAAGCGCGCAGTGACCGAATCGCTGCCCGAGGGGCTGCACTTCACGCTGATCGAGGCGGTGGCCGAGCATGTCTGCGCGGTGCTGTTCGCCGAGGACGAGCGCGTGCGCCGCGTCGAGGTGAAGATCGTCAAGCTGGCGATCTCGCTTGATGGCGAATCGATCGGCATCCGCATGGTGAGGCATCGCCCGTGACAGCCGCGGGGAGAGGAAAGGCCCGCCCGCTGGCGCTGGTCACCGGCGGCTGCCGCCGGCTCGGCGCTACGATTGCCGGCGCGCTGGCCGAGGCGGGCTATGATCTCGCGCTCCACAGCGGCCCGGCGTCGCAGCCCGACCCCGATCTGATCCGGCGGATCGAGGCGGCCGGTGCGGCCTGGCGTCATGTTCCCGCCGATCTCGCCGACGCCGACGCGGTGGCAGGGCTGGTGCCCGCCGTCGAGGCCGCGTTCGGCCGCGCGCCGGCGCTGCTCGTCAACAACGCCGCGCGCTTCGATTATGATTCGCCCGACAGCGTCACCCAGGCCGGCATGCTCGCGCATTATGCCGTGAATTGCGCGGCACCCGTGCTGCTCGCGCAGGCGGTGGCGGCACGCGCGGGCGCGGAGCATCCGGTCGCGATCGTCAACATCCTCGATCAGCGGATCGCCGCGCCGCATGCCGATCAGTTCAGCTACACACTGTCCAAGCTGGCGCTGGCCGAGGCGGGAGCGATCCTCGCGCGGCAGTTCGCGCCGCATGTCCGGGTCTCGGCCGTGGCGCCGGGGCTGACCGTGCCGACTGCCGACTATGATCGTGCGCGCATGACAGAGGCCGCCAGCCGGATGCCGCTCGAGCTGCTGCCCGATCCGGCCGAGATTGCCGGCGCGGTGGTCTATCTGGCGGGTGCGCGCTCGATCACCGGGCAGACGCTGTTCGTCGACGGTGGCGCGCACCTCTGCCGATTCCCGCGCGACTTCCTGTTCCTCGAAGACGGGGCGAAAACGGGGGCCTGAAGCGGTGCCGGGGTGACCGGACGGTGATCCCCGATGCGGTCCGGCTTAAAAAGGCTTCAGTTCGTCGTGCCCAACCTTGTCGTCGTACGCCCGCACGACCCGAGCGACGACAGCACCAGGCGATAGTCGTCGCGTGCCTGTGCGGCGTCCTCCGGCGTCTGATCGGCAACCGCATCGGTGGGCAGCGCGCGGGGCAGCGCACAGGCCAACCGGTACCAGAGCAGGGTGTCGCGCTGGGGGGCGGCAGCGGTGTCGTCGACGATCTCGCCGAGTGACAACGCCCAGCGCGGATCCTCCCCCGGATGACGCTGGATATTGAGCGAAACCGGGCGGTTATCGGCGGTCTTGAGGAAGATCTGGGTTTCGCCTTCGCCGGGGATGCTGCCCGCCACATGGAAGGCATGGCCGACCTCGGTGACGACCGGCGGGGCCGATGCCGAATTGGCTTCCTGCAGGATCGCACGCAGCCGTTCCTCGAGCGTCGGCGACCATGCCAGCTGCGCCCCGCGTGCGACCAGTTGAAGCGTGCCCGGCTTGCCGGGGATCGTGCGGGCGAGGAGGATCAACTTCTGCTTCTTGAGCCGCGGAGGGCGATTCGCGGCATCCAATGGCATGTCGACAAGCCAGGAAACCCGCGCCGGAACGCCGTTCGATCCGGCAATCAGGCTGTTGACGTCCCCGTCAACATAGAATCGGGTGAAGCCCGGCGCGACGCTGGCGGCGTCCGGGCCCTTGAGCCGGATCGCGTCATGCACCGTCGCGACCACCGTGACCCGTGCTGCGAGTGCGAGATCGGCCAGGTCTGCATAGCCAATACTCACGGGCTCTTGTTGCACAGGCCTGTTCGTTTGTGCCGATGCTGCGTTTGCGAAGAAAAAAGCACCAAAAAGGAGGAGTCCAGCCGCATTGACCTGGCGTTTCATGGGCGTCGCGTCCTCCATTGTTGCTTTCGAGGTCATCGGAAATTGCGGGTATCCCTGCCGCTTCGACCGACACGATTCAAGCGTTGGAAGGGGATTTCGCGGGCCGGGCGCACGAAGACATTACCCGATCGTATATATGGGGGATGGACATCAAATCGATCGCTGAATAGCATGAAGGCTGACAGCAAGGGGGGTCTGGCGGCCCGCGATCACTCGCGGCCTCTCGATCCCCGCTGCCATGCCGCAGATTTTCGACAGCACGGAGTGGCTCTCTTTAATGGCCTACGTCGACCAAAATCAGAGTAAAGAGAAGACGATATCGTTTGTCATAACGATCGCACTTCTCGCCGCTGTCGGCTACGCATTCGTCACGGGTCTCGCCTTCAATGTGATCAAGAAGGCGGCCGAGAAGATGACCGTACTCGACATCAAGACCCCGCCGCCTCCGCCACCGAAGCAGCCACCGCCGCCGCCGAAGGATCAGCCGAAGGTCGTTTCCCCCCCGATCGTGACCCCGCCGCCGATCGTCACGCCGCCGGCCACGGCGACGGTGCAGGTCCAGACGACCACGATTCCGCAGCCGCCGGCTCCGGTTCTGGCACCGCCGGCACCGCCGGCACCGCCGAAGCCGAGCCAAGCGAGCGGTCCTATTCCGAAGGGTAGCTTCCAGTCGCTGATGTCGACCGACGATTATCCGCCGTCGGCGCTTCGTAACAACGAGGCGGGCACTGTCAGCTTCAAGCTCGACATCGGTCCGGATGGTCGCGTGACCAACTGCACCGTGACGAACTCGAGCGGCTTTGCCGATCTCGACCAGACGGCCTGCCGCTTGCTGGTCCGCCGTGCACGCTTCACGCCTGCCAAGGACACCGCAGGCAACGGCATCCCAGCTACCTATTCGAGCCGCTTCACCTGGCAGATCCCGAAAGACTGATCCTGATCCGGCCGGTGGCATCTGAGCCACCGTCCGATCCGGCTCACGCTTTTTCCCGTTCTCGATTTCTTATTCATACCTCAAGGAACCGACGACCATGACGACCCCCGCTACCGCCGCCGCCGCCGGTGCCAATCCCTACGGTCTGGTCCCCGCTCTTCAGCAGGGTGGCCTCATCACGCAGACCGTGTTCGGCCTGCTCGTAGTCTCGCTGGCCTTCTCGCTGTTCATCATCTTCTCGAAGCTCTTCGAGCAGCAGAAGATCTTCAACCAGGCGAAGAAGGTCCGCGCCGGTTTCTGGAGCGCGCCCAACATCCGCGATGCGGCTGCCAAGCTCGACAAGAACTCGGCCTATCGTCAGATCGTCGATGACAGCCTCATCGCCGAAGAGCAGCACTCCAAGCTGACCGATCCGATCGACCAGCACGAGTGGATCCACAGCTCGATCGGGCGCAGCCAGGCCGCCATCGCCGCCAAGCTCGCTTCGGGCCTCGCCTTCCTCGCGACCGTTGGTTCGACCGCACCGTTCGTGGGTCTGTTCGGTACGGTTATCGGTATCTACCGCGCGCTCATCAAGATCGGCATGGCCGGTCAGGCTTCGATCGACGCCGTCGCCGGTCCGGTCGGTGAAGCGCTGATCATGACCGCGCTCGGTCTCGCCGTCGCCGTTCCGGCCGTGCTCGGCTACAACTGGCTGATCCGTCGCAACAAGACGATCATCGAGGGCCTCACCGCTTTCGCCAACGACGTGCATGGCTACATGGTTTCGGGCGGCGCGGTTCGTCCGGCCTACGGCATGGCCAAGGTTGGCGCGCCGAAGGTTGGCGCGACCGTCTCGAGCGTGCAGACCAAGGCGTAATCGGACGGCGGCCGCCGCGCCCCTTTCGTGGGGGAGAGGTGGCCGTGGCTGGCGGGCTTCGGCCCGTCCGCCCCGAAGGATGGCGCCCCCGGGCGCCGTGAGAACGATAGGAATAATATCCGATGGCAATGAGTGTGGGAGCCGAGGGCGGCGACGACGCGCCAATGTCGGACATCAACACGACGCCGCTCGTCGACGTCATGCTGGTGCTTCTGATCATCTTCCTCATCACCGTTCCGGTCGTCGTGCAGACTGTGCCGCTCAAGCTGCCCAACGTGCGCAACGAGCCGACCCAGACCAAGCCGGAGAACGTCAACCTCTCCGTCCGCAGCACGCCCGACGGGTCGTGCGAGGTCTATTGGGGCCGCCAGAAGGTCACCTCCAAGGAGCTGCTCGACAGGTCGGTCGACAAGCTCAAGAAGGAAATCGACAAGCTCGGCGGCCCGGCGAACGTGACCCCGGACAATCTGCCCGAGGCGCATATCCGTGGCGACGTGAACACCCCCTACAAGTGCATTGGCGGGACGGTGACCATGTTGCAGCAGGCGGGCTTCCTGAAGGTGGGCTTCATTTCCGAACCGCCTCCCGGCGGTAACCCCCGCTTCTAAGCTGGCCCGAGCGATCCTGGAGTAACAAGCATGGCCATTGCCGCAGGCGCCGCCGAAGGCGAGCCCATGATGGACATCAACACGACGCCGCTGATCGACGTCATGCTGGTGCTTCTCATCATGTTCATCATCACCATCCCGATCCAGACGCACGCCGTGAAGCTGGATCTGCCGGTGAACACCAACAGCACTCCGCCGCCCATCAACCCGACCAAGAACACGATCTCGACCGACGCGGCCGGGAACATCTTCTGGAACGGTCAGCCGGTGGCGGATCTCGTCACGCTGCGTCAGTACATCGATCTGACGAAGAATCTGCCTGACGAGCCCGAGCTGCATCTGCTGCCGGATCCGACGACTCGCTACGAGTCGATCGACCAGATCCTGGCGGTCGTGAAGAAGTCGCAGGTCGGCAAGTTCGGTTTCGAAGGCAACGAACGCTACTCCGACGCCTTCTGATCGGCACGCGATCGGCACAAGAAAAGGGCGGTCCCAGCGATGGGGCCGCCCTTCTTCGTTGGAGGCTTGCGGGAGGGCAATCCACTCTCCCCCCTCGAAAAGGGAGAAGGGCAGGGCTTCGACAGGCTCAGCCCGAACGGAACAGGGACGATTGGTTCGCCCCTCGCGAGGGCCTCAGCCCTCGGCGCGGCCCTCGTCCGCGCCGGCGGCGGGGCGTTCGAAATAGGGCTCGACCTGTCCCTTGAGCTTGAGCGTCATCGGCATGCCGTTGCGATCGAGCGAACGGCCGGCGGCGACCTTGATCCAGCCTTCAGAGACGCAATACTCCTCGACATTGGTCTTCTCGACGCCGTTGAAGCGGATGCCGACGCCGCGCGAGAGCACGTCCGCATCGTAGAGCGGGCTGCGCGGGTTGACGGAAAGGCGGTCGGGAGGCGTGTCGCTCATCGAATTCATCCGGTTTCTGAAGGGTGGGCCAGGGGGCCCCGGTCGGCAAGGCTGATAGCGGGTTCGCGCCCGTATTTCAAAAGCCTTGGGCGGTGTGCGGGAAGGCGATTCGAACCGTTGGCAAGTAAGTTGCAAATTTTGCATGTCTGACTGACCCGTCTCCACCTATCGCGCCCTTTCCCCGCTCGGCACCCCTTGCTAAGGGCACGCCAGCCCTTTTCCTCCCCCAGTATAGGAACCCCGCCATGACCGCGATCGGACAGGACAGCCTCCACACCCGAGACACGCTGGAAGTGGACGGCAAGACCATTCATTATTACTCGCTCGCCAAGGCGGCGGCGCAGATCGGCGACGTGTCGCGCCTGCCCTTCTCGATGAAGGTGCTGCTCGAGAACCTGCTGCGCTTCGAGGATGGCGTGACGGTCACCGTCGACGACATCAAGGCGATGGTGCAGTGGCTCGCCGACAAGACCAGCGAGCGCGAGATCCAGTATCGCCCGGCGCGCGTGCTGATGCAGGATTTCACGGGCGTGCCCTGCGTGGTCGACCTGGCGGCAATGCGCGACGCGATGAACGCGCTCGGCGGCGACGCGCAGAAGATCAACCCGCAGGTGCCCGTGCACCTTGTCATCGATCACTCGGTGATGGTCGACGAGTTCGGCACGCCCAAGGCGTTCGAGGACAATGTCGAGCTGGAATATCAGCGCAACTCCGAGCGCTACGAGTTCCTGAAGTGGGGCAGCAAGGCGCTCGACAATTTCAAGGTGGTGCCGCCGGGAACCGGCATCTGCCACCAGGTCAACCTGGAGCATATCGCGCAGGCGGTGTGGACCAGTCAGGCCGCCGATGGCTCGACCGTCGCCTATCCCGACACCTGCGTCGGCACCGACAGCCACACCACGATGGTGAACGGCCTCGGCGTGCTCGGCTGGGGCGTGGGCGGCATTGAGGCGGAAGCCGCGATGCTCGGCCAGCCGGTGTCGATGCTGATCCCGGAAGTCGTCGGCTTCAAGCTGACCGGCGAGCTCAAGGAAGGCATCACCGCCACCGATCTGGTGCTGACCTGCACCCAGATGCTGCGCGCCCGCGGCGTGGTCGGCCGCTTCGTCGAATATTTCGGTCCAGGCCTCGCCTCGCTGTCGCTCGCCGACCGCGCGACGCTCGCCAATATGGCGCCGGAATATGGCGCGACCTGCGGCTTCTTCGGCATCGACGAGAAGACCCTCGATTACATGCGCCTGACCGGCCGCGAAGAGAGCCAGATCGCGCTGACCGAGGCCTATGCCAAGAAGCAGGGCCTGTGGCTCTCCGCCGACATGGCCGACCCGGTGTTCACCGACACGCTCGAGCTCGACATGTCGAGCGTCGTGCCGTCGCTCGCCGGCCCCAAGCGCCCGCAGGACAAGGTCGCGCTGACCGAGGTCGACGACAGCTTCAACGCCGACCTCATTAAGACCTACAAGCATGACGAGGCTAAGCGCGTCGCCGTCGAGGGCAAGGATCACGGCATCGGCGACGGCGACGTCGTCATCGCCGCGATCACCAGCTGCACCAATACGTCGAACCCGTCGGTTCTCGTGGCGGCGGGTCTGGTCGCGCGGAAGGCCAACGCGCTCGGCATGAAGCCCAAGCCGTGGGTGAAGACCTCGCTCGCGCCGGGGTCGCAGGTCGTCACCGACTATCTGGTGAAGTCGGGCCTGCAGACCGATCTCGACGCGATCGGCTTCAACCTCGTCGGCTATGGCTGCACCACCTGCATCGGCAATTCGGGGCCGCTCGCGGAGCCGATCTCGGCCGCGATCAACGGCAACGACATCGTCGCCGCCTCGGTGCTGTCGGGCAACCGCAACTTCGAAGGCCGCGTCTCGCCGGACGTGCGCGCCAACTTCCTCGCGTCGCCGCCGCTGGTCGTCGCCTATGCGCTGAAGGGGACCGTCACCGAGGACTTCACCACCACGCCGATCGGCCAGTCCAAGGACGGCGCCGACGTGTACCTCAAGGACATCTGGCCTTCGAACGCCGAAGTTCGTGCGCTGATGGACGCCAACATCAACCGCGCCATGTTCACCTCGCGCTACGCCAAGGTCTTCGCGGGCGACGACAGGTGGCAGGCGATCAACGTCACCGGCTCGGACACCTACAGCTGGAACGCGGCCTCCACCTACGTCGCCAACCCGCCCTATTTCGAGGGCATGGGCATGGCGCCGAAGCCGGTCACCGACATCATCGATGCCCGTCCGCTCGCGATCTTCGCCGACTCGATCACCACCGACCACATCTCGCCGGCCGGCTCGATCAAGGCGGACAGCCCGGCGGGCCGCTTCCTGACCGAGCATCAGGTCGCCAAGAAGGACTTCAATAGCTACGGCTCGCGTCGCGGCAACCATGACGTGATGATGCGCGGCACCTTCGCCAACATCCGCATCAAGAACGAGATGGTCCCTGGCATCGAAGGCGGCATGACCAAGTATGTTCCCACCGGCGACGTCGAGGCGATCTACGACGCGGCGATGC
>Ga0070730_10006434_pt1 | contig 10040 bp, 8 predicted proteins | sample Coa_R1_3_FD_66447 | JGI IMG/M metagenome (GOLD analysis project Ga0070730, IMG submission 66447) | Surface soil microbial communities from Centralia Pennsylvania, which are recovering from an underground coalmine fire - Coalmine... | ecosystem: Environmental > Terrestrial > Soil > Unclassified ... | reverse complement strand
ACGCACACGCGGCCGCGGAAAGGGCGATGGCCGCCGCGGCTGCGATGGTCAGGGAACGGCGCATGGTGCTGCTGATTCTTCGCCGGTCGAGTATGGACATGGGAACCTCCGGATAATGCGTGCGCTTTTCTGCGCGGGCCAAGTGTGTTGCGGGGAGCTTCGGGATACCTTGGTTTGGATTGCTGGTTCGTCGTATTCGCCGGGTTTTACCCGGCAAGATTCCATTGCCGGAAAAATGCGTCGCGGCCGGCGGTGTCGCACAGCTCGACGCGTAGGCCGGCCGCCTGCAGGCGGTAGTAGGCCCAGTTGCCGCCCCAGGCCGAGGTGCCGCCTGCTTCGCGGTCCAGGCCCATCGCGGTGAGATTGGCGCACTCCGCCTCGAAGGCGTCCGTCCAGTACGCGAGGTGGTCCAGACGGGGGCCTGCGGCGGTCGGCCATTTGCCATCGGGGTTTCCCTCGATGAGTTCCAGGTAAGGCGCCCGCTGCGAGAAGGTGACGTGCACCATGCCGCGTCCGTCTGGGCGTTCCTGGACCGGCAGCCACGTCGCTCCGGTGGCGGAGGTCAGCTCCGCCATCGCGCGGCGCAGGTCGGTCACCACGACCCCCGTGTGCCAGAACGAGGCCGTGATGCCGGCGGGCTGCGCGGCGGTCATGGCTACTCGGCCTTTCCCCGCCAGGGCCGCTCGCGCGGGACCTTGGCGATGGTGGCGGTCGGTTCGAGGAAGTTCGCCTCCAGCGAGATCGGCACGTCGATGACGAAGGGGACGCGGCTGGTGGAAGCGGCCTGCAGCGCGGTGGCCACGTCGCCGACCGACTGGCACCGGACGCCTTCGCAGCCCATGGCCCGGGCGATGGCGGCGTAGTCGAAGTCGTGGAACTCGAAGAACTTCTTGACCTCCTCGGGCATCGTGTGCAGCGGCCAGCCGAGCGCCCGGTTATTGAAGATCACGACGGCGAACGGGGCGTCTTCCTGCACGGCGTTCATCAGCGTGTTCATGGTCATCGGGAAGCCGCCGTCGCCGCAGACCGCGAGCACCGGGCGGCCCGGCTCGGCGAGCTTCGCGCCGAAGGCGGCCGCCATGGCGTAGCCCATGCCGCCGCCGCCGTGCGGCACCAGGTAGCGTCCGCCGCCTGGTGACTTGAACCAGTTCAGCATGTAGACCCGGCTTTCGCCGGCGTCCGTGGCGACGATGCCGTCGTGCGGCCAGAGTTCTTGGATCAGGGAGACCAGCCGTTCGGGGCGCAGCGGGAACTCGTCCGAGCTGAATTCGGGCGAGAGCGGCAGGTCGTGCTCTGCGATGGCGCCCGAGACCCGCTCGGCGGCGGTCACCGCGCGCGTGCTCCCGCCGGCGAGGCAGGCCGGGGCCAGGGCGTCGAGCACGGGAGCGGCGTCGCCGACTAGGAGTTGCTCGACCGGCAGCGTCCAGGCGCCGTTCAGCGGATCGATGTCGATCTGGATGATGGCCTGGCGAGTCGGGTCGATCAGGGCCGGGATCTGGTCGACCGTGTCCAGCGGACCCAGCCTGGTGCCGACCGCGATGAGCAGGTCCGCGTCGCTGACCAGCGCGTTGGCGCTCTCCCGGCCCCACTCACCGAAGACGCCGCCGCCCAGGGCGTCGGTCTCGGGGAAGGTGCCCTTGCCGCCCTGGGTGGTGACCACCGGCGCGTCGGCTGCGTAGGCGAAGGCCAGCAGGCTGTCGTAGGCCCCGCTCATCCGTACGCCGTTGCCGGCGATGATGACGGGCCGCTGCGCCTGGCCGATGGCCTCGGCCGCGTCGGCGATCGCGGCCGGATCCACCGTCGTGGCCAGTTCCTTGACGTACCGGTCGGCGTGGTAGATGCGCGGGAAGGAATCCGGGCCCACGCTGCCCTCGAAGGAGGCCGAGTGATAGATCACGGCGACCGGCCCGGGGTTCCCGGCCAGCGCGTGCTTGATGGCCAGCTGGGTCTGCTGGACGGCCTGGGCCGGGTAGTAGCTGACGAACACCGACTTGCAGATCGCCTTGAACGCCGCGACCGCGTCGTACACGCCGTGCTCGCCGGCGCCGGAATGGTAGTTGCCGTGGTGGCTCATCCGGCCGCCGTCGAACATCTCGGTCAGGATCACCATGGGCGAGCTGCCGAGCAGCGACTCGATGATGCCCTGCGTGCCCGTGCCGAGGATGAATTCGCCTTCTCCGCTGATTACCGCGGGCTGGCCGGTCAGCTTGCCGTAGGCGTTCGCAGCCAGCGCGCCGAGCAGTTCCTGGCGCACCTGGATCGTCCTGATGGCCGGATGGTGGTAGAGCGCCTCGAACAACGGCGTGGTATGCCCGGCGCACAGGCCCATGACCAGGTCGATGCCGGCGTCTTCCAGGGCCTCGGCGATGGCCTCTGATACCGAGGTTTCATGGGTGAACAACAGGCTGCTCCCGGTAATGGCGGGCGCGGGTGAACGGTCAAGCGAGGTCATGAGTCCAGCTCCGAATGGGCAGGGGGATGGGCGGTGGGGGTAGGCGGCTGAGGGTGCAGCCGCAGCGTGACGGTCTTGAGGTACGTGTAGTCGAGGGCGCCGGCCACGCCCTTCTCGCGGCCGTAGCCGCTGTTCTTGACCCCGCCGAACGGGGTCTCGACACCGCCGGCCCAGTACTCGTTGACGTAGACCTGTCCGGCCTGCAGCTGCGCGGCGACCCGGTGAGCGCGGCTGACGTCACTGGTCCACAGGCCGGCGGCGAGGCCGAACTCGCTGTCGTTGGCCAGGGCGACGACCTCGTCCTCGGTCTCGAAGGGGATGATCACCAGGACCGGGCCGAAGATCTCCTCACGGGCGACGCGCATGTCGTTGCTGACCCCGGTCAGCAACACCGGCCGGGTGTAGCTGCCTGGCGGCAGATCCGCGGCTGGCTGGCCGCCCACGTGGGCGGTCGCGCCCTCCTTCTCGGCGAGCGCCAGGTAGAAGTCGACCTTCTGCTTGTGCTCGGCGGAGACGAGCGGGCCCATGAAGCAGTCGGCCTGGCCGGGCCCGATGGTGAGGGTGCTGTTCAGCTGCTTCAGCCGGGCGACCACCTCGTCGTGCACCGAGCGGTGCACGAACAGCCGCGACCCGGCCGAGCAGATCTGGCCCGCGTTGACGTTGATCCCGAGCCAGGCCCCCCGGGCGGCGGCGTCGATATCGGCGTCGGCGAAGATGATGTGCGGCGACTTGCCGCCGAGCTCCAGGGTGACGGGAATCAGGCGGTTCGCGGCGACGCTGGCGACGAGGCGGCCGGTTTCCACTGAGCCGGTGAAGGCGACCTTGCTGACCAGGGGATGCTCGACCAGCGCGGCGCCGGCCACCTCCCCGAACCCGGGTACCACGTTGAACGCGCCGGCCGGGACCCCGCATTCGAAGGCGAGCCGCGCGAGCTCAAGGCACGACAGCGGCGTCTGCTCCGCGGGCTTGGCGACCACGGCGTTGCCGGTCATCAGCGCGGGAGCGACGCTGCGGGCGGCCTGCTGGATCGGCCCGTTCCACGGGATGATCACGCCCACTACGCCGAACGGTTCGTGGCGGGTGTAGGACACGTAGTCGTCGCCGAGCGGGATCGTCTCGCCCTGCAGTTTGTCGGCCATCCCGCCGTAGTACTCGAAGTAGCGCGCGGTGCCGCGGACGTCGGCCAGGGCCGTCGCGGTCGGCTTGCCGCTGTCCCGGGTCTCGAGCTCCGCCAGCATCGCGATCTCCGCGTCGATGCGTTCGGCCAGCTTGAGGAGGATCCGGCCGCGCTCAACCGGCTTGCGGGCACGCCAGCCGGGGAAGGCCGCCGCGGCGCTGCGCACCGCCTCGTCGATGTCTTCCCGGCCGCCTTCGGCCACGTCGGCGAAATGCTCGCCGGTCGAAGGGTCGATGGAGGCGAACCGGCGGCCGGAGCGCGCGGCGCGCCATTCGCCTGCGATGAACGCGTCGCGGGTCAGGCGCTGATCAACCAGTGTCATGTGCGCTTCCTTCCAGGCGGACGAGCTCACCGGCGGCGTCAGGGGCGACCGCGCAGAACTCCTCGATCACGCCGGCGAGCCCGGCCGCGGTGAGCCCGCTCCGGCCGATGAACAGGCCGTCGACCGTGGTCTGCGTCGCGTAGCTGCCGGCGCTGGCCGCGTCGACGCTGCCGCCGTAGACCACTCGCACCGACTCGGTGGCAGCAGGTCCGTGTGACTGGCCCATGGCGGTCCTGATCACCCGGTGGATGGCTTCGACTTCGGCCGGTTCGGCCTGCTCGCCGCCGGTGCCGATGGCCCAGGCCGGCTCGTAGGCGAGTACCACCGAGGCCAGGGCCTGCGGTGGGAGCCCGCGTACGGCGATCTTCACCTGACGGGCGACGACTTCGGGAGCGACGGCGTACTGCCGGTCCTCCGCGGAATCTCCGACGCAGATCACCGTCTCAAGGCCGGCCGCGATCGCCGCCCTGGCCTTCAGGTTGACCGAGTGATCGGTCTCGCCGTAGCGCTGACGGCGTTCGTAATGGCCGAGCTCGACAACGCTCACGCCGCAATCCAGGAGCATCTCCGCGGAGATCTCTCCGGTCTGGGCGCCATTCGCCTGCCAGTGCATGTTCTGGGCGCCCAGGTGGAGCGACGGGCTGGGCCAGTCCGTGCCGTCCGCGGTGGGCGCGCGGCGAGCGGAGGTCAGCTGCGCCGCGGCGGTCGCCAGCGCCGTGAACGGCGGGAAGATGGCGATGTCGACGTCGAGCCCCGATGTTCCCGACCATTCGTTCAGTTCGGCCAGGTAGGCGACCGCCTCGGCGCGCGTCTTGTTCATCTTCCAGGACGTGCCGATCCAGGTTCGTCGTGACCTGCTCACCGGGCGGCGCATGTCAAACCGACCGCGACAGGTAGTAGTAGACGGCGTTCCAGCGGATCTGGTCGGCGAACTGGTTGATCTGCGTGCGCTCGTCGATCTGCAGGAACTCAATGTCGCACATGGCGGCGAACATGCGCATCAGCTGGGGGCTGGCCGCGCTGCTCAGCACGGTGTGGTGCGGGCCGCCCGCCATCAACCAGGCCTCCGCCGAGGTGGCCAGGTCTGGTAGCGGCCGCCAGATCGCCCGGGCCACCGGCAGCCGGGGCAGATCCTCGGGGGGATCGACGACCTCGATCGCGTTGAGCACCAGCCGGAACCTGTTGCCGAGGTCCAGCCAGTTGGCGACGATGGCAGGCCCGGCGGCCGCGTTGAACACCAGCCGGACGGGGTCCTCACGCTGCCCCAGCGACAAGGGCGCGATCTCGCACCGCGGCCTGGCGGCGGCGATGGACGGGCACAGCTCGAGCATGTGGGCGCCGAGGATCAGCCCGCTGCGCCCGTCGAGGTCGTAGGTGTAGTCCTCCATGAAGGACGTGCCGCCCGGCAGGCCGGCCGTCATCACCTTGACGATGCGCAGCAGCGCGGCGCTCTTCCAGTCGCCCTCGGCGCCGAACCCGTACCCGTCCGCCATCAGCCGCTGCGCGGAGATCCCCGGCAGCTGGCGCAGCAGGCCCAGGTCCTCGAAGTTGTCGGTGAACGCCCCGAACCCGCCGTCCTCGAGCAGCGACCTCAGCGCCAGCTCGATCCGGGCCTGCTCGCGCAGCGAGTCGTGCCGCCCGCCGTCCGAGCGCAGCTCCGGCGCGACCTCGTAGGCGTCCTGGTAGGTCTGCGCCAGCCGGTCCGCGTCGCCGTCGCTGACCTGCGCCACCGCGTCGGTTAGATCGGAGACCCCGTAGGTGTTCACCGAGAAGCCGAGCTGCATTTCGGCTTCGACCTTGTCGCCTTCGGTGACGGCGACGTAGCGCATGTTGTCGCCGAACCTGGCCACCTTCAGGCGCTGGGCCTCGGCGCGGCCGCAGGCGGCGCGGGCCCACAGGCCGATGCGCTGCTGGACCCCCGGCTCCGACCAGTGCCCGACCACGGTGGTCCTGGTCACTCGCATCCGGCTCTCGATGAACCCGAACTCCCGGTCGCCGTGCGCCGACTGGTTCAGGTTCATGAAGTCCATGTCAATCTCGCCCCACGGCAGCCGCTGGTTGAACTGCGTGTGCAGGTGCAGCAGCGGCTTGCCCAGGGCGCCGAGCCCGGCGATCCACATCTTGGCCGGCGAGAACGTGTGCATCCAGGCGATGACGCCGACGCAGTCCGCCGCGAGGTTGGCGTCGAGCATCACCCGGCGGATGGCGTCCCGGCTGGTGACCACGGGCACGGCGACGATCCGCACCGGGATCTCGCCGGCCTCGTTGAGTCCGGCCACGATGGCCGCGGCGTGCTCGTCGACCTGGCGCAGCGAGTCCTCGCCGTACAGATCGACGCTGCCGGTCACGAACCAGACCTCGGCGCTGGCGAGGGGCCCCGTCATGTCGATTCCCCTGTGCTGTAGGCGTCTGCTGTGCTGTAGGCGTCTGAGACCGCGGCGAGCGCCAGGGCGAAGGAGCGCGCTCCGGCGTCCACGGAGCCGCGGCTCCGCTCGCCGAGCCGGCTGGCCCGGCCCACGCGCGCGATCATGGCGGCGGTGGACTCGGCTCCGGCGTTGGCGCCCGCCGCGGCGGCGGCGAGGGTCTCGGCCGGGCTGGCCCCGCGGCCGGCGGCCGTGGCCGCATCGGCGTGCGCGCTCGCCACGGCGTCGACGATGGTCTTGTCGCCGACCTGCGCGCCGCCGAACTCGCTGAGCGCCTCGTACACGGCGGCCAGGTAGTCCGCGATCTGCCCGGCGGACAGGGGGCCGCTGGCGCCGGCCGCCCGGTCGCCAAGCGCGGCGAACGCCACCGACAGCAGTGCGCCCATCGACCCGCCGACCGCGCCGAACTCGCGGGCCAGCAACTCGATCAGGCCGGCCAGATCGAGCGGCGGATCGTTCGCGAGCCGGTACCGGATGGCCTTGGCGGCGGTGCCCATCGCCAGCCCGTGGTCGCCGTCTCCGGCGACGGAGTCCAGCGCGCAGAGCTCATCGGTGGCGACCTCGAGCGCGATGGCTCCGGCCTTGGTGACGCGCAGCGCAGTCTCGAGCTGGCTGGTCATCGGCTGGGTACTCATCGGCACCACGCCACCGTTCGCACTGGAGCGTCCAAGAGGCCGCGCAGCTCGTCATCCAGGACGGTCAGGGTCACCGAGAGCCCGGCCATCTGCAGCGACGTCACGAACTCGCCGACCATCGACCGGTGGACGCTGATCCCGCTGGCGGCCAGGTGCCGGCTCACGGCCCCGTGCACGAGGTACTGCTCCACCAGTGGAGTCGCGCCAAGCCCGTTGACCAGGAGCGCGACCGTGCTGCCCGCCGGGCAGTCAAGGTCGGCCAGGAGCCGCTCCGCGAGCAGGGTGCCCACCTCGTCGGCGGTGCCGAGCTTCTGCGTGGCGATCCCGGGCTCGCCGTGCACGCCGAGGCCGACTTCCATCTCGTTATCACCAGTGGTGAAGATCGGCTTCGGCGCGCCGGGCAGCTCGGCGCTGCTGAGGGCGACGCCGATGGTGCGGGTGCGGGCGTTGGCGCTGCGGCCGATCGCCTCCACCTCGTCCAGGCTCGCTCCGGCCTCGGCAGCGGCACCCGCGATCTTGAACACCATCACGTCGCCGGCGATGCCGCGCCGCCGGTGCGACTCATCCGCGGGGGCCGAGGCGAGATCGTCGGTGACAAACAGTTGCCGTACGTCGATGCCGGCCGCGGCGGCCTTCCGCACCGCCAGGCGGCAGTTCATCACGTCTCCGGAGTAGTTGCCGTAGATGAGCAGAACGCCGCGCCCGCGGTCGGCGTGCTCGATCGAGGCGAGGATGGCATCGGGCGGGGGCGCGGCGAAGACGTTCCCGACCGCGACCGCGTCGATACAGCCGGCGCCCACGTAGCCGAGGAAGGCCGGCTCGTGGCCGGATCCGCCGCCCCCCACGATCCCGACCTTGGCGGCCGACCGCTCGGCCCGCACGAGCACGCGCTCGGAGACCCGCCGGACGATGGTCGGATGCGCGTCCGCGAACGCGGCGACAAGTTCGGCCGCGATGTTCGCCGGGTCGTTGACGAGCTTCTTGATCGTCCCGGGCACGGCCGTCATCGCGGATCACCTGCGCTCGCGGGCTGCGGCTCGGCCAGCTGCGGCCCTGCCAGCTGCGGTTGGGCCTCCTCCGGTTCGGCCAGGTGCAGCTCTGGCCCGTCCGAGGCGCCGGCGATGATCAGGTCGACGCCCAGGTCACGGATCTTGCTCTGCTCGGACGCCGAGATCGGCTGGCTGGTGATGATGCGGTTGAGCTCGGTGAGCGGCGCCACCTTGACCATGGACGCGCGGCCGCTTTTCGTTCCGTCAGCGAGCAGCGTCACGTCGACGCCCGCGCTGATCATCGCGCGCTTCACGGCGACCTCGTCGAAGCTCGGGTAGGTCATTCCCGCACTAGCCGAGAACCCGCTGGCGGCGATGAACGTGTGGTCGGCGTGCAGTGAGGACAGCGATTCGACCGCGAGCGGTCCCGCCGCGCCCATGGTGGCGCGGCGGATCAGCCCGCCCGTCACCACGACCGTGAGGGTGGGGTTGCTGAGCAGGTCCTCGACGTGGGTGATGCCGTTGGTGATGACGACCAGGTCCCGCTTGCTGCGCAGCTGGCGGACCAGGTGCGCCATCGTCGAGCCCGAGTCGATGATGATCGTGCTCCCGTCTTCCACGTAGCTGGCGGCGACCTGCGCGATCTGCAGCTTGGCCGCCCCGTTCTCGCGCATGCGGCGCTGGAACGAGGTCTCCAGGTGCACGCTCTCCGCCAGCGCTCCGCCGCGCGTCCGGGTCAGCAGGCCCTGTTCCTCCAGGGCGGTCAGGTCACGCCGGACGGTCTCGTCGCTGACGTCGAATATCTCGGTCAGTTCCCCGATGCGCAGGGCACCGCTCTCCTGCAGCAGCGTCATGATCTGCCGCTGCCGGTCTTCTGCCAGCGGGCGCCGACTTGCCAATACCGTCTCCTTGCTGAAGGGCCAGCGTGAGGTTCCGCCGATGGGCAGGGACTGGGCCAGGCGGCGCGAGGCTGCACCGGGCGCCTGCCCTGTTGTGATCGGCTCTGGTGATGAGCCTTGCCTGAATTGCTCATATCCGTGTGTTCGCGGGTGGCCTTTACTGGTAGTTGGTTAACCGGACGTTACGTGGATGGCCGACTAATGTCAAGACTTACAACATCATGCCAACTAAAATCCCTCACCAGTACACAGAACATCCTGACAAATATTCCGAAGAGTGAGATTTACGGTTGACAGGAGTCCTCAGCTGGCCTGAACTGGCTCAAACGAGCCAACTGGCGCGCGGCCGACTGACCCGCTCACGGCTCCGACGACCAGGATACTGTTAGTAATAGGCTGAGGTCAGACCCTGCGCTGCGCACGCCCGCGACCGTCCAGGCCGGGCCGTGGCGAGCCGAGTCCTCGCCATGCCACGCTATGCCACATATTTTTGTGGCTTGTTGCGCCGAGAGAAGGCGGAGGACACGTGCACGGCGATAGGAACCTTTCCGCGGCGCAGGCGCCTACGCTTGATCCCGCGAGGGCCCAGGGCGCAGACCGCAGCACCGGAACACAGGCTCCCGTCGACGGTGGGCTGAGCGCTGAACAGCGCGAGATTCGCGCCGAGTTCGTCCGGCGCCGCGGCTACTGGGCCGATGACTGGCAGCTGATCCTCGAGCTGGCGCCGGACATCATGGCGGCCTACACAGATCTCTCTGCTTATGCGTGGGAAACCGGCTCCCTGGATCCGAAGACGCGCGAGTTCATGTACATCGCGACCACGGCGGCGGTGAGCCACATCCACCCGATCGGGATTCGCACCCACGGGCGGAACGCTCTTAAGGCCGGGGCTACCCCGCGCGAGCTCGTCACCCTGCTCGCCTTGCTGGCCGGCCTGGGGATCGCGGGCTACCTGCTGGCGGTCGACGTCCTGGAGGAAATCAGCCCGGGGTCGACCGCCGTCAGGCCGGGCGCGGAGGAACGGTTCGGTCGGCTACGCGCCGAGTACGAGAAGGTCTTCGGCGTCTGGGACGAGGGTGCCGCCGCGGCCATCAGGTCCGATCCGGAGTTCTTCGCCCGGTTCCTGGCCTGGGCCGGGGCGGC
>Ga0070730_10006433_pt1 | contig 10040 bp, 10 predicted proteins | sample Coa_R1_3_FD_66447 | JGI IMG/M metagenome (GOLD analysis project Ga0070730, IMG submission 66447) | Surface soil microbial communities from Centralia Pennsylvania, which are recovering from an underground coalmine fire - Coalmine... | ecosystem: Environmental > Terrestrial > Soil > Unclassified ... | reverse complement strand
AGTAGAAGTTCAGGAGCGGCCCGAGAGCCAGACGGTGGGGTCATCACCCGCACGCCGGCTTTCCGACGTCAGCCGGATCGGATTGGAGCGCCACTTCCGGCCGACCGATCCCAAGATCGATCTACTGCGTCTACCGATCGTCGGACGGTGGGTCGACAAGGCGGTGAGAAGCCGGCGCTTCCAGTTCGCGGCCATCCTGCCCAACCAGATCATCTTCTGGCTCGTCATCGTGACCGCGATCATCGGCGCCGCACTGCCCACCCAGAACTTCTCGACCGTCATCACGTGGTACGTCTGGTTCTGCGTTGTCATGCTCCTCATGGTCGGGATGGGAAGAGCGTGGTGTCTGATGTGTCCGTTCGGAGGAGCCGCCGAGTGGGTGCAGCGGCTCGGCCTTTGGAAGCGCCATCCCATATCCATCGGGCTGCACCGAAAGTGGCCGGAGTCCTGGAGCCGTTACGGCATGCTGCCTTCGCTCGGCGTCTTTCTTGCTATGACCTGGGCAGAAGAGTTCTTGAACATCGCCGGTCCTGGCCGACCGCTTTTCACCGGCTTGATGGTGGTTTTCATCATCTCGTTCGCGGTGGGCACGCTGCTGGTTTTCGACCGGCGCACCTTCTGTCGTTATCTCTGTCCGCTGACCGCGTTGATCGGGACGGTCGGTTCGACGGGTATGGTGGCCGGCCTCAGGACCCGAGACCGTGAGATCTGCCTGACCTGCAAGACCAAGGACTGCATGCGGGGCAGCGAAAGAGGCTATCCCTGTCCGTGGTACGAGTGGCCGGGCAGCGCAACCTCGAACATGCTGTGCGGGCTTTGCACCGAGTGCGTCAAGAATTGCCCGCACGACAACGTAGGACTCTTCATCCAACCGCCTCTGACTTCGATCATCGCACCGCTTCGCCGCCGGATCGACGTGGCCTGGATCGTCCTCATCCTGTTCGGCTTGGTCGTCTTCCAGCAGCTCAATGCCCTCACTTTCTACGGTCCCCTGGATAGCGCGCTGAACGATGCCACGCATTTCTTCGGGTATCCGAACCCCCTCGATTACCTCGGCTTCATCGCTGCCATCGCGGTGGTCGCGGCCGCCTACGTCTTTGGACTCCGGTTCATCTTCAGCCGTAGATCGAAAAGCACAGCCTCCGGTCCGTCGTCGACCTTTGCCGCCTGGCTGACGCCTGTGGCGTATAGCCTCATCCCACTGATGGCCGTCGACTACCTGGCGCGGCAGCTGCCGAAGTTCTGGCTGAACTCGCCGAAGCTGATCGCTTCCATCTCGGACCCATTCGCCTACGGCTGGAACCTCTTCGGCACCGCACATCTGGACATTGCCAATGCACAAATCCTCAGCACAGATGGCGTAATCGCGACTCAGGTGGCGCTCATCGCCCTGGGGACCGTGGGGGCGATCTACGCGATCGTCCGCATCTCACGACGTGATCTGGCCAAGCTGACCGACCATCCGCGCGCTCTCATGGCTGTGAGTGCCGGCGCCTGGGCTGTGATCGGCGCCACGCTGGCAGGCCTTTACGTGGCAATGGGAGCGGCAACATGAGCACCCAAACGAGCATCGGCTTCACCGCAGCCGGCACCGCAGTGCTGGATCACGCGAAGGTTCACATCAACCAGGAGCGCTGCGCGGGATGTCAGGAGTGCGTGATCCGGTGCCCCGTCCACGCTTTGAGCATCGATTCGGAGAAGTGGGTGGCGGAAGCCAACGATGAGCTTTGTGTTGGTTGCCGCCAGTGCGAGCGCGTGTGCCCGTACAGCGCAATTGCGGTCACGGGTCCAATCGTGGTCGCACCTCGCGTCGAGGCGCATCCCCTGCACGCCGAACCGCTCACCGGCAGTCGCCAGGAGATCCGGCCTGGCTTCCAGGGCTGGTCGGAGGCGCTGGCCGAGGCCGATCGGTGCCTCAACTGCCCTGACCCTACCTGCATGGAGGGCTGTCCTGCTCACATAGACATCCCGGGTTTCATTGCGGCGATTCGAAATCGCGACCTCGGCGAGGCGCAGGATGTGCTGAGCCGCTCGACCTTCCTGCCCGGGATCTGCAGCCGCGTCTGTGACCAGAGCGTTCAGTGCGAGGGCGCCTGTTCCTGGAACCTCGCCGGGGGGCAGGCAGTCTCGATCGGGCGTCTGGAGCGTTTTGTCGCCGACCATGGCCCAATGCCTCGGATCGAAAGGAAGACGGCGGAGGGAGCCGGGATCTCGGTGGCCGTGGTCGGTTCCGGCCCTTCCGGCGTCGCCGCGGCCTGGGAGCTGCTCTCGGCATCGGCGCAGGTGACGATCATCGAGAAGGATGAGGAGGCGGGGGGCGTTCTTCGCTGGGGCATCCCGTCCTTCACGCTGCCGGACGAGGTGGTCGACTCGCAATTCACCGCTCTGAAGGAGGCGGGGCTCAAGCTCCGAACGAATTGCCAGCTCGGCAAAGACGTGACGCTTGACTTGCTGCTGGCCGACCACGACGCGGTCGTCCTGTCCCACGGTGCCTCGATCCCTCTCGCGATGCGGGTCCCCGGAACGGACCTGCCCGGTGTCGAGGACGCTACTTCGTTCCTCAAGCGCGCCAAGCCCGCGCTCAAAGCTGGAAGCGAACTTGAGGGGTTTGGGCCGGGTTCCCGAGTACTCGTCCTCGGCGGCGGCAACACCGCGATGGACGTGGCTCGCACGGCGCGCAGGTTCGGCGCCGCGGTGACCGCCGTCGAATGGATGGACGAGCGCTTCGGGCGCGTCCGTCCGGACGAATTGGCGGAGGCAAGAGCCGAGGAAGTCGACGTGCGCTTCACGACCACCGTGGAGCGACTTGGCGGAGATGGCGCAGGCGTGCGGACGGCATGGCTGCGACGAACCGTGCAGCGCAAGGTCTCGGAACGGCCGAAGGTGATCGCCGGCGAACCGGAAGCGCTCGCGGTCGATCGGGTGGTCGTCGCTCTCGGCTACCGCGTAGACCCGGCAGTGGCCGCTTCGGTGGTCACCCTGCCGCTGCCGAGCACCGACCAAACACGCGTGATTCCCGATCGCCGGTGGACGGGAAGCGGGATTCCCACCGGCCCCGCGCTGGCCGTCGGCACCCAGGCGCTGCAGCGCGAGGTCGGCCTCGCCGTGGCGACTTCCCCGGTCCACACCGGGTGGTGGGATCGGCTGTGGAACCGGCGGCCAGAGCCGCCAGGCCTTTTCCGGGTCACGTGGTGGGCGCGGCTCTGGAGGAGGCAGGCAGATGTCGGTTTCGCGATCGCTCCGACTCCTCAGGCTGAGCGCGTCTGGGTGGCTGGCGATGCTCTGGTCGGCCCGTCGACTGTCGCCGGCGCGATGGCGCAGGGCCGGGCGGCGGCGCGCGCAATCCTGCAGGCACGGCCAAAGCGCCCCGCCGCGCGGGACGTGGCTCGGGCCGGGTCCTGACTTGGACCTGACCCTGACCCGCCGCGGTGACTACGTGGTGCGGGCGGCGATCGCGCTTGCGCGTGCCTCGACCAACGGCAGGTATCGGAAGATTCGCGAGATATCGTGTGAGATGGAAATCCCAGCCACCTACACGCCCCAGATCCTGGTCCTTCTCGCTCACGCCGGGCTGGCCACGGCCCGGGCCGGCCGCGGAGGTGGTTATCGCCTGAGTCGCGACCCTTCCGAAATCAGGCTGGCCGAGGTTGTGCAGGCCGGCGAAGGACGTCTCCGGCCGGATCACTGCACGCTTCGTGGCGGGCCATGCCGGTGGGACATGATGTGCGCACTGCATCCGGCCTGGAGCGCGGCTACCAATGCCTTTTTGGATTCGCTGGGTACGGTCAGCCTGGCCTCCGTGATGAACGTCGATGTCGCCCTCGACAAAGGTACCTACCCGATCGCCGGGGACTCCCACCGGCCTCACGCTGAATCGGAGTCCGGCAGCAATGGGTCCATCGTCTTTTCGGCCGGGAAACCGGCCTCATGAGCCTTCCTGACATCTCCGCGTGCGGCGGCATCCTCTTGAGGCGGCGGCTCTTCCTGGACTTCGGCACGTACAGCACCTGCTCCTGTAGCTGAGCCTGGCGGGCCGCCGCGCGGCCGGCCCGGGCTTCAGCCAGTTTCCATCCACCGGGTGCGTGCAGCGTCTCGCACCCATTAATCAGGAGCAGTCCAATGGTCCTATCGAACCATCCGTCGGATACCGGCGACATGCATGCGCTCGATCATGTCTTCGCCCAGACGTTGGCCAAGCACCGCCGTCCTCAGGCGACGAGGCTGCCGACCAGGCGCGAGGTCGACGCGATCCTCGAAGAGATTCTCGGCCTGCTCTTCCCGCAGCACAGCCTGGACGCCCAGTTGAGAGAAGAGGAGATTCGCGCCCGGCTGACTCTGCTTCGAAGCGATCTGGAGCGAATGCTGTCCAACATCGTGACCCACGGGCAGTCAGCCCAACTGGCGACTCGATTCACCAAGAGGCTGCCCGAGATCTACGAGAATCTGCAGGCCGACGCGGCGGCGATCGTGGATGGAGACCCGGCGGCCGAGAGCCTCGACGAGGTCGTCATCGCGTATCCAGGCTTCCTCGCCATCACGGTCCATCGAATCGCCCACGAGCTGTATCGCCTCGGCCTACCTATCCTCCCACGGCTCCTCGCGGAGGCCGCTCACACTCGCACCGGCATCGACATCCACCCCGGCGCGAGGATCGGCGGCTCCTTCTGCATCGACCACGGCACTGGAATCGTTATCGGGGAGACGGCGGTGATCGGGGACTTCGTGAAGGTCTATCAGGGCGTCACGCTGGGGGCTCTCAGCGTCTCCAAGGCAGGGGCCGGATCCAAGCGCCACCCCACCATCGAAGACAGGGTCGTTCTCTATGCCAACGCCACCGTGCTCGGCGGCGACACCACCGTTGGGCACGACACGATCATCGGGGGCAACGTCTGGCTGACCACCAGCGTGCCGCCTCGGTCCTTCGTCTATCACACGAGTCAGGTCCGGGTTCGAAGCGTGTCGGATGCGCTCGACTACTCGGACTATTCGATCTGAAAGGAGATCGAGATGCCTTACAACAATGTTCTCGCGACAATCGGACGGACTCCGCACGTGCGTGTCAACCGGCTCTTTGACTCGAGGGTCACGGTCTGGTTTAAGCAGGAGCAGGCCAATCCTGGCGGGAGCATCAAAGACCGCATCGCCTTGGCCATGATCGAAGACGCCGAGAGGGAGGGCGTGATCGGCGCGGGATCGGTGATCATCGAGCCGACATCGGGAAACACTGGCATCGGCCTGGCCCTGGTCTGCGCGGTCAAGGGTTACCGCCTCATCCTCTGCATGCCGGAGTCCTTCTCCGTCGAGCGGCGGCGGCTGATGAAGGCCTACGGGGCCGAGCTCGAGCTGACGCCGCGGGAGCTGGGCATGAAAGGCGCGATCGCGCGCGCCAACGAGCTAAAACAGGAGACGCCACGCGCCTGGATTCCGATGCAGTTCGAGAACCGTTCCAACGTCGATGTGCACCGGAGGACAACGGCGGAGGAAATCGCGGCCGACTTTCCTGACGGCCTCGACTACGTGATCACCGGCGTCGGCACCGGCGGTCACATAACCGGCTGCGCCGAGGTTCTGAAGGAGAGGTGGCGCAATCTCAAGGTCTTTGCGGTCGAGCCGACGCTGTCGCCGGTCCTGTCAGGCGGTTCGCACTCACCGCATCCCATCCAGGGCATCGGAGCCGGCTTCATCCCCGGCGTGATGCGGCTCGAGCTGCTCGACGGGGTGATCCAGGTCGCCCCGCAAGACGCGACCGAATACGCACGACGCTGCGCGCGGGAGGAAGGCGTTCTCGTCGGCATCTCGTCCGGCGCGGCGCTCGCCGCCGTCGCTCAGAAGATCCCGTCGATGAAGGATGGGGCCCGTGTCCTCACTTTCAGCTTCGACACCGGCGAGCGATATCTCTCGGTGGAGGGCCTGTTCGCGTAGCTCACGATCACGGATGACGGTCGGGTCGAGGATCGGATGATGCCTGGAGCACCGCCTCCTTGGCCCGGCCGCCCGCGCCAAGCCGGACGGCGATCCCCATCCGGATGAGCATGTGCTCCATCGGTGGGCCCATGTGGTCGGCGACCACGACCTGCACCTCATGCTCCTTCAGGAAGCGCGCTACTCGGGCGTGGTGCTCGCCCTCGGACCGGGAATCATGCAGGCGCCCCCATCCGACGGCGAACTCCTGCCAGCTCTGGATCCCGTCGGGACGCACGTCGGCCACCGCCACGCAGTCGGCACGACCCCAACGAGTGTCAACCGAGCCGTCTGCTGAAACTGGTATGCACGCGATCATCGCCTGGCCAAGCCTACGATTTCCTCGGGTGCCGGGAAGACGAGCTCCAACCCGTGGTCGCTGATGTCCTGAAACCAGGCAGCCGAAAGGGCTGGGCAAGCTCGATTGCTTTCTACACACAGAAACTTGGCTGGAAACTGGATCAGCAGAATTTGCCGGCGTTCGCTCAGGTCTCAATCGGAGATCTGAAGCTGATTCTCAGCGGTCCAGGAGCCTCCGGGTCCCGGCCGATGCACGCCATCTCATGACGGGAGCCACGGTGGGAAAGGTGAGTCAGACGGTCATCGATGTTGTGGCCTCGACGTCGTCGCGGTACAACTCGTAGGCGCGTGTGTATTCCATCACACGAGCAACTTCCGCGATAAATTTCTCGTCGTACCCCGCGCGGCGAAGCAGGTGGAACCCCATCTCCATGCCGGAGGTGATCCCTCCCGCGGTGACGACGCGGCCTGCGTCCACGACGCGAGCACGGCTGATCACACATGCAGGCGCGATCTGCTTGAGCCGGTCGATCGGGACCAACCCAGGCGGATTCATCTCGACTCGATCGGGTTCCTTGCGATTTGTCGCCGGGAGACCGTCGAGCAGCCCCATCGTGCCGTAGACCCACGAACCGGTGCAGACGCTGGTCAACAAACACGTCTCAGGCAGCGACCGCACGAAATCATGCAACCGACTGTTATGCAGCTCCTGGCGAGTCCCAAAGCCGCCGGGAATCAGGAATGCATCCATGGCCGGCGTGTCGGTGAACGAGTAGTTGGGCAGCACCGTGAAGCCAGCCTGCGTCTGCACAGGACGCATCGCGTCGGCGATCAGGAAGGCATCGAGCTCCGGATCGAATCGCCGGGCAACGGAAAACACGCCGTACGGCGCTGCGAAGTCGACGATCTCGGCGTCCTTGAAAACGTAGACGCCAAGGCGAAATCCGGCCAGTTTTGCCATGCACGTACCTCCGCGTCAATTGAACGCGACTCCGTTGGTGATGGCAAGCGCGGCGGATGCCCGACTGGTTAGGGGCAGCCCAGCCGGTCCGCAAGATCAAGGAAGTCTTTCGCCTCAACCTCCGCTTGCGGGTCGGGCAGCAAGTCCGCGCCTCCTTTGGGGCCTTTCTCGAGCGGACGTTCGACAAATGCGGTTCGCATTCCAACGGCCGCCGCTGCCCGCAGGTCTCACTTGTGCGCCGCGACCATCTACCTAGATCTCCGCGTCCGGCTTGTAATGCTTGAAGTCCTCAGCTGAGAGCAGAATCCTTGAAGGGAAGACCAGCGAAGTCGACCAACTGCTGCTGCTGCTCTCGGTTGCCGTTGGAGAGCGTGGCGACCGTTAAACGTGTGCCAAGCCGCGCGAGGCCTTCCCGCACGTCGGACCAAGCCGGTAGCCGCCGCCAAGCACGTGTGAGTTCATCGCGGGCGGCATCGTCGAAGCCATTCACCCCGACCTGGTCGACTACCTGGTCGAGAGACATGCGATGAAGATCGTCGAAGTTTGTCCACGGGATCTCACCCCGTCGCACGCGGTCCATGGACGGCACGTAGAGGGACCGCCAGATATCTGAGGCGCGCTCCCAATCTGCGGTCAGTCCATGTAACGTGCCTAAACGCTGAAACTCGCCGACGACTCCCGACCGCCAGTCGACAGTCGTTCCGAACAAGTCGAACGTCAGAGCTTGGACATTGCCCAGAAGGCCACTCCTCAAGGCCGTCCCCTCGTTGTAGAAGGACGGCGACGGCCACTTACTGGTACCCGTATCGTAGAACGGCGTCGAGTTCGACTGTGATCTTGACAGGATGCTCGCCGGGCGCCCGCCATTCGTCCGGGTACTTTTGCATCTGGGTGTACTTGCGCGTCAACCGGGCGAGGTGCTCTTCGGCGCCGTCGGTCGTCAGAATGGCCCTGCCGGCGCATGCACTGTTGGACTCGGTTCGCAACAGCTTGGCGTTCGTCGTTTGAACTATCGATCGTCATGCCGGGGCGTTATTGTGGCCGCCCCCACCGTTGGCGCCGCCTTCAGCCTTATGTCGCAAAAAGACGGGCGTCGATCAGTCGGGAAGGTAGGACGTGCTCCGTGTACTGCCACACCGGCGGCGCCGATCGGCGTATGTCAGGCCTGTTGCAGCGTTCGCGACCGCATGTACGTAGCGCTACTTTCGCGACTAGTGGTTGGCTAGGCCTCCGGCTGGACGACGCACGGGTCTGGACCCTGAGGCGCGCGTTAGGTCGAACTTGTCGGGTCTTTAGGAAAGTCAGGGCGATTCAGCTTGGATTGTGCTCTGCTTGATATTCACGAGAGATATGGCAGCTTCAGCGACCCCTCCCCCTACGTGTACCAGCCTCGTCGATGGCGCAAGGCGCCGAATCAGTCTCAAGGCGCCCGGATTGTCGAGTTGAAGGCTGACAGCGAATTGGTAGACACCTTTCGCCTGGGCAAGCAGGGCGAGAGCAGGGACCAGTTGAGCACCCAAGTCCTGTCGCTGCCACGGATCGGCGACGAGGATGGCCATGTCAGCGGTTGTTGCCTGAGGCCGACGCGCGTTCTGCGCGATGGCTACGAGTCTACCGTCGACCATGGCGCCTAATGAAAGGCGTTCGAACTCGTCCGATTTCCGAACCGCATCTCTGAACTGATCGACACTCACGACATGCCTAAAGAATCGCCGGTAAAGGGAATCGGTCGAGACATGACGGAACATCTCAGTCACTCGGTCGGAGTAAGAGGGGTCGAGCAAAACCAAGTCGGCGCGAGAGGTTGAGGCGAGGGAGAGTACTGCCATACCCACAACAACACGTGCGACCACCATGGAGTTGCAATGCACAAGTTCGCGATGGGGCCAACGCTCGTGTTCATTGCGCCCGCGTCCCGCTGACCGGGGGCCAAGTCGTTCGGCGACGGGGATGGTGCGCGGCTGGAGGCGGTCATGGCCGAGCGGAGCCCTGAGGAGCGCCGCGCGCTTTCTGGACGAAGACCTCGGGGGCTGAGGTCCGAGCGAGCGGCTGCTGGTGCAGGCCTATTGCTCCTGGCTGCCGCCGAGGATTCCTAATCGCGCCGGCCCTCATGCCTCGAACGGCGGTTCCTTCGACCAGCCGAGTCGGGCTTGGCCCCTGCGTCAGTTGCTTAAGGTTTCTCTAACCTTTTATCATTTCCAACGCGAATGTCCGCCTCCCGACCCGACCGACCCGAAAGTGAGCTTGCGGCTGAAGTCGTGGACCTCCATCGCTCGATCTTCCGCGCCCTGCAGACACACGCCGGCGAGGAGTGGAGCGAGCTTCCTCTGACCATGGCGCAGGTCAAGGCGTTGTTTGCCATCGGCAATCTCGGTCCGATCTCGATCGGCGGCGTTGCCAGGGCGCTGAGCGTCGCTCTCCCTACCGCCAGCGTCGGTGTCGAGAGCTTGGTCGCCCAGGGGCTTGTCGAGCGCCGCGAAGACCCCCAGGATCGCCGGCGGACTCTGGCTGAGCTGACGGCCTCCGGGGAATCGCTCGTGAACCGGCTGCGCCAGGGCAGCTTGCGGCTGCTGACGGCGGCCCTGCGAAGGCTTGACCGGACACAGCTCGCCAATCTCGTCACCGGGCTCACAACACTATCCGCGGCCATAGATGCCGAGGTACAAAGTGCACGGTCTCTCGTCGCCGTTGCAGGACTGACTTCGGAGGAGGGTTGATGGTTTCCGCACCGCCGGAGGCCCGAACCCCTCCGGTCGCCGAAGAACGGAGGCGTTGGAGCTACCCACGCCTCGTGGCCATCAACGTGGTCGTGCTCGCG
>Ga0070730_10006432_pt1 | contig 10040 bp, 9 predicted proteins | sample Coa_R1_3_FD_66447 | JGI IMG/M metagenome (GOLD analysis project Ga0070730, IMG submission 66447) | Surface soil microbial communities from Centralia Pennsylvania, which are recovering from an underground coalmine fire - Coalmine... | ecosystem: Environmental > Terrestrial > Soil > Unclassified ... | reverse complement strand
GCCACGTGCACGCGGGGGTCGAACGGCAGGTGCGTGGCGTAGAAGTCGGAGAAGCCGTTCGCGAAGCGGGCTCCGAGAAGCGAGAACCCGTGCGCGGCCCGCCAGGGGAGCAGGTCGACGCCCATCGCGATCCGGACGGCGACGATCGTCCCGATCGAAGCGCCGAGCATCCGGAGCGACCGCCGCGCCGGTACTGCCGCACCGAGTGCGAGCGCAACGAGCACGAACGCGCGCCACAGCGGAGCGACCGGCTGCTCGAACCGCACCCACGCGAGCGCGACGACGGCGACGGCAGGTGTCATCACCCCGACCGTGCGGGCGGCGCTACGCATGCACCGCCTTCCGCGCTGCCGCGTGCCCGAGCGCTGCGGAAAGGTCGTCGCCGCGCCGCACGACGGCGATCGGCACGCCCGCGGCCTGTAGGCGCAACAGCTGCGGCTCCGGCTGGTGCTGTCGTCCGGCGAAGCTCGCCGCGTCGACGTGGACGAGCGCCGCTGCTCGCCGGGTGAGCGCGCGCTCGAGCAGCCGATCGACGAGCGCCGGCTCGATCCGAGAGGTCACGACGACGAGCTCGAGCGATCGGGTTGCCGGGCTGACGCCCGCCCCGAGAAGCTCCGAAGCCGGGCGGGTGGCGTCTGGCTCGGCTGAGGCGAGGAGCTCGAGCGCACGCTGCCAGTCCTGCCTGTCCGAGGAGACGGCTTGCGTCTCTCTCCCCGCGGTGTTCAGCGCCAGGAGGCACCGTCGGCCCAGCCGCACCTGTGCGAGGAGGATCGAGCCGGCCACGCGGACGGCGGCGTCGAACGACGAGTCCGGGGGCTCGCCTGTGACGGCCGCCGCGTCGCCGTCGAGCAGCACGGCGACCTCGTCGCGCGGCGAGTCCTCGAGCTCCTTCACCATCAGCGCGCCACGCCGCGCGGTGGACGGCCAGTGCACACGCCGCAGCGACTCGCCCTGCTGGTGGTCGCGGACGCCGTGAAGGTCGAAGCCGACCGGCCGGCGCAGCAGGAGCCGGCGGCCGTGCTCGGGACCGGAGCCGCCGTCGAAGAACAGCCGGTCGAGCTCGCTGAGGCGCGGATAGACGACGAGTGCCTGGCGTTCTCCGAGCGTCAGCCTCGCCTCGGCGAGGCCGAACGGGTCGGTGATCGACAGCCGCACGGGAGCGAACCCGTGCCGTCCGCGCGGCACGTCGTGAAGCGGGTAGGAGCCCGCGTGGCGACCTCGTCCGCTCGACCGCAGCTCGACGTCCTGATCCACGAGCCGCCCGACTCGCTCGCGCGCAACCAGGCTCGGCAGCGGCAGACCGGGCTCGCGCTCGAACACGAGCTCCACCGTGACGTCCTCGCGTTCGAGCAGCTTCTCGCGCGACCAGGCGCGGCTGACGCGCGGCTGCCGCGGCGTGGTCCGCACCCACGCGAGAGCGAGCAGCACCACGAGGACGAGCCCGGCCGCGACCGGGTAGAGCGCGCGGGAGCCGAACACGACCGCGGCGATCCAACAGACGATTCCGAGACCGAGTACGGCCCGACCCCGGGCGGTCATCAGACCGGGACCGGCGTGCGCGCGAGCGCGTCCGCGACGAGCTCGTCGGGGCCGAGCGCCGCCGAGCGGGCCTCCGGCGCGAGGATGAGCCGGTGAGCAAGCACCGGCGCCGCGACCTCCTTCACGTCGTCGGGCGTCACGAACTCGCGGCCCTCGGCGAGCGCCAGCGCCTTGGCGACGCGAAGCAGCGCGATCCCGGCGCGCGGGCTCGCGCCGAGGTACAGACGCGAGTCGTTGCGCGTCTGCCGGAGGAGCGCGACGACGTAGCGGCCGAGGCTCTCCTCCACGTAGACGGCTCGCGCCGCTTCGGCCAGCCGGAGCGCGTCGGCGCGGTCCGCGACCGCCGGCAGCGAGTCGAGCGGCGGCGCATTCGTTTGCTCGTCGAGCATCCGCGCCTCCTCCGCGAGCGGCGGATAGCCGAGCGACAGCCGCATCGTGAATCGGTCGAGCTGCGCCTCGGGCAGCGGGTACGTCCCCTCGTACTCGATCGGGTTCTGCGTGGCGAGGACCATGAACGGCGGCTCGAGCGGGTACGTGACGCCGTCGACCGACACTTGTCGCTCCTCCATGCACTCGAGCAGCGCAGCCTGCGTCTTCGGGGAGGCGCGGTTGACCTCGTCGACGAGAAGGAGGTTCGCGAAGACGGGCCCCGGCCGAAACTCGAACTCGTTCTGCTGCTGGTTGAAGACGTTCACGCCGGTGACGTCCGACGGCAGGAGGTCGGGCGTGAACTGAAGCCGAGAGAAGCTGCAGTCGAGCGAGCGGGCAAGCGCCTTGGCGAGCATCGTCTTGCCGACACCCGGAAAGTCCTCGATGATCGCGTGCCCCTGTGCGACGAGGCAGAGAACGACGAGCCGCAGCGTCTCGTCCGGCGCATGGATCACCCGGCCGAGGTTCTCGACGATCGTCGCGATCTGTCCGCTCGGCGCCGGTGCGACCGCGCGCTCAGCCATCGCCGAGCAGCGCCTCCACTTCGTCGAGGATCGCGGCGGCGATGTCCTCTTTCGGCGCCTTCGCAACCGTCCGCTCAATGTTCGCCGTGATGAGCGTCACCTCGTTCTCGAACGCGTCGAACCCGATGTCGGGTCGGGCGACGTCGTTGAGGACGAACAGGTCGGCGCCCTTGCGGGCGAGCTTTTCGCGGGCGCGCTCGAGGCCCGCCTCGCCCGTCTCGGCGGCGAAGCCGACGAGGAGCTGGCCTACGCGGCGGCGTTCGCCGAGCGCCGAGAGCACGTCGGTCGTCGGGTCGAGCTCGAGGGTCCACGTCGCGGTGTCTTTCGGCCGCTTCGCCGCGATCGCCTCGGCGGGCCGGTAGTCGGCGACGGCGGCCGCCATCACGACGACGTCGGCCTCGGCGACACGGGCGAGCGCCTCCCGCTCGAGATCGGCGGCGGTGGGCGTCTCCACGAGCTCGACCCCGGCCGGCGCCGGCACAGAGAGGTTCGCCGCGAGGAGCGTGACGTCCGCCCCGCGCCGGCGCGCCTCGGCGGCGAGAGCGACCCCCATGCGCCCGGACGACCGGTTGCCGACGAAGCGCACGGCATCGAGCGGCTCGCGCGTGCCACCTGCCGAAACGAGCACTGTCTTTCCTTGTAACAGACTGTTACTTGGGAAGAGGAGAGCGCGCGCCGCGCGGAAGATCTCCTCCGGCTCGGCCATCCGCCCCACCCCGAGCTCGCCCTCCGCGGTCTCGCCCTCGTCCGGGCCGACGAGCACGACGCCGCGCACGCGCAGCGCCTCGGCATTCGCCCGTGTGGCCGGATGCGCCCACATGCGCGGACTCATCGCCGGCGCGACGAGGACCGGCCCGCGGTGCGCGAGCGCCGCCTCCGCGAGCACGTTGTCCGCCAACCCATGCGCGAGCTTCGCCAGCGTGTTCGCCGTGCACGGCGCGACCACGAGCAGGTCGGCGCGCGTCAGGTGGAGATAGACGTCGTCCCCGGACGGGCGACGCGCGAGCGCGCGGAACGTCTCCTCGGTGACGAAGCGCTCGGCGCCCGGCGTGACGAGGGGCACGACGTCGTGCCCCTCCTTGACGAAGAGCCGGCACAGCTCGCACGCCTTGTACGCGGCGATGCCGCCCGTGACTCCGAGGAGGACTCGGGACATGCCGAAATGATGCCTGCCCCCGGCGGAAACGCCCAGCGCGCGCTCAGACTAGGCCGTGTAGTCGTAGGAGAGCATGCCCTCGGAGATCTCCTCCAGGGCCATGGTCAGATAGTTCTTCGACCGGCTCTCGACGAGGGGCGGCAGGTTGTCGCCGAAGGTGCCCTCACCGAGCTGATGGTGGTAGTTGTTGATCTGCCGGGCGCGCTTGGCCGCCACGATCACGAGCGCGTAGCGGGAATCCACGTTGTCCAGCAGGTCGTCGACACGGGGTTCGATCATCGCCGCGGCATGGTAGCCGTCGCACCCAGCAGGCCGCAGACGAGGCTCGTCAGCTCGCCCACCGCGCGCTCGAGGTCGTCGTTCTCGATCACGTGGTCGAACTCGCCGGCCTGCTCGAGCTGTTCGCGCGCCAACTCGATCCGCTCTCCGATCTCACCCGTGCTCTCGGTCGCCCGCTCGCGCAGGCGCCGCTCGAGTTCCTCGACCCGCGCCGAGATGAAAATCGTCACCGCGCCCGGCAGCTCGTCCTTGACGCGAAGGGCGCCCTCGGTCTCGAGCTCGAGCAGCGGGACGTGGCCATTGCCCGCGATCCGCTCGAGCTCCGAGCGAAGCGTTCCGTAGCGGCGGCCGGAGACGTACTCGACGTGCTCGAGGAACTCGTCGCCCTCGACTCGCGCGAGGAAGTCGCGGTCGGAAAGGAAGCGGTACTCGCGTCCGTCCTCCTCCCCGGGCCGCTGCGGGCGCGTCGTCGCCGAGACCGTGACCTCGATTCCGGGCGCCCGATCGACAAGCTCGCGGATCAGCGTTCCCTTGCCGGCACCCGACGGGCCCGTGACCACGAGCACCGTCGGCAGCGCCTCCACTCCCACTAGCGGCTGTTGAAGAGCCCGATCAGCTCGGTGCGCTGCCGGTCGGAGAGCCCGCCGACGGTCTTCGACTGGCTGATCCGGCACGTGTTGAGGAAGCGCGCAGCCTTCACGCGCCCGAACTTGGGCACGGCCATGAGGATGTCGATGACCTTCGCCGTCGAGACGTACTCGGGCGGGTTGCCGAGGATCTTCTCGATCTTGACCGTGCCGTCCTTGAGGTCCTTCTTCAGCTTCGCGCGCTTGACGCGGACGTCATTCGCTCGCTTGAGGGCGTCCATCCGCTGGTCGAGTGAGCGAAGCGGGGCGTGCGCCTGCGTCTTGGTCGGACTCACGGTCGGGCGATCTTACCAATGTGCCGCCGACCTTCAAGCCGGGACTTTTCTCCCGGTTTCCGGGCTTTTTGCAAGGCTTGCCGCGTCGTCGGGCGTGGCAACGGCGGCAGCCTCGCTGGCGGCTGCGAGCTCGGCGCGAATGCGTGCCGGCGCACCGGGATCTGCGAAGAGGGTCGTTCCGAGCGCGACGTCACCCGCGCCACAGGCGACGAACTCGAGTGCGTCGCGGCCCGTGACGACTCCGCCCATCCCGACGATCGGCAGGCCGGTCGCGGCGTGGCAGACACTCACGGCATGGAGCGCGACCGGCTTGAGCGCAGGCCCCGAGAGGCCGCCGCTTCCGCGCGCGAGCGCCGGGCGCAGGCGCTTGTCGAGCGCGACGGCGCGCAGCGTGTTGATGAGCGAGAGGCCTTCGGCGCCGGCCGCCGCGACGGCCTGTGCGACCTCCGCGACGTCCGGATGCGCGGCCGAGAGCTTGGCGTACAGCGGGAGCTCCGTCGCGCCGCGGCAGGCGGCGACGATCTCGGCTGCGGAGTCGGCGGCTTCGTCCACGTTCGGACAGGAGAGGTTGAGCTCGATCGCCTCGATGTCCGCGAGCTGCGCGCATGTCTCGGCGTAGTCGTCGGCGCAGAAACCGCCGACGCTGACCCAGAGCGGGATGCCGAGCGCGCGGAGGCGTGGCAGGTGGTTGGCGAGGAAGCGGTCGCGGCCGGGGTTCGCGAGCCCGATCGCATTGAGCATCCCGTGCGCCGTCTCGGCAATCCGCGGCGGAGCGCTCCCCTCGCGCGGAAGCGGGGTGACGGTCTTCGTCACGAAGGCGTCGAGCTGCCGCGCGACCTCGGGCGCGGCGAGCGCGTCGAGACAGCCGCTCGCGTTGAGGATCCTCACCTCGACGCGGCCTTTTCCATCATGGCCCGAACCGCCGTGTCCGGAACCTGGTTCCAGACACGGCTGAGGACGACGTGTGCCGCAACGGTTCGAACTCCGCCGGAAGACCGAGCACGCGTGGATCGCAGCCTCACACCGACAGGGCTCCTCTGGACACGTCCGGAACCTGGTGCCGGACGTGTCCGATAAGGCGCTTGGCCTCGAGCACGGGCCCCTCGAGGCAGAGCCGCTTGAGCGCGCCATCGATCTCGACGACGCAGCCGTAGCAGGCGCCGTAGCCGCAGGCCATAGGGGCTTCCCAGGCGAGTTGCGCCGTCGGGCTCAGCGCGGCGACCGCGTGCAGCATCGGTTCGGGGCCACAGGCCATGACGTCGAAGCCGGGGTCGATCAACTCGGTGACGAGGACCGGGTCGACCACGACCTCGGCGCCGGGGAGGAGCGCCGCGGCCTCGGCGTGCTCCTCGCTCCGAAAGCCGAGGACGATCGGCGGCGAGCCGCCGAGTTGCTCGAAGAGGAACGGCAGCGGCGCGATCCCGATCCCGCCGCCCACGAGCAGCGGCCGCTCGACGTCGAGCCGATAGCCGTGCCCCAGCGGCCCGAGCGCTCCGATCTCGTCTCCCACGCGCAGCTCGCCGATCGCCTCCGTCCCCGGCCCGATCGGGTCGACGAGGAACGCGAGCTCACCCGGGGGTGCGAGGCAGAGCGAGAACGGCCGCGGCAGCAGTCGTCCCGGAGCCTCGAGCATGAAGAACTGTCCCGGGACTCCGGGCTCGAGGCCGCCGCGCTCGAGCCGCAGCAGCGTGTACGGCCCCACGCGCTCCGAGCGGGTGACCCTATGCCGAGTGGGCGACGCCAAGCTCCGCATCGATCCGTTCCTGGAGAGAGACGGCCTGCTCGGCCCGCGCCGTGGCGATCGCGTGCACGGCGGCGGCGGCGCCCGACAGCGTCGTGATGCACGGGACGCGGCGGGCGAGCGCGGCCTCGCGGATGGCGTAGCCGTCCGACCGCGCGTTGCGACCCTCGGGAGTGTTGATCACGAGGTCGCAACGGCCGCGCCGGATGAGGTCGACGACCGTCGGCTCGTCGTCGGTCGCCTCACTCAGCTTCCGCACCGGCTCGACGGCGATCCCGGCGGCGATCAGCGTCGCCGCGGTTCCTTCGGTCGCGTAGAGCTCGAACCCGAGGCCGACGAGCGTCGCGGCGATCGGCACCGCCTGCTGGTGGTCGGGCTCGCGGATGGAGATGAAGACCGAGCCCGAGCGCGGCAGCCGTCGGCCCGCAGCTCGCTCCGCCTTGTCGAGCGCCGTCGAGAGGTCCGCGGCACTCGCCATCACCTCCCCGGTCGAGCGCATCTCCGGCCCGAGCACGGGATCGCTGCCCGGGAAGCGCGCGAACGGGAGGACGGCGGCTTTCACGCTCCACTGCCGCGGCGGCCGTTCGGGCGGAAGCCCGAGCTCCGGGATGGGCGTGCCGACCGCCAGCCGGCACGCCGCCTTGACGAGCTCGACGCCGGTCGCCTTGCTCACGAACGGCACCGTCCGTGACGCACGCGGGTTCGCTTCCAGCACGTACACGTCGCCGTCGCCGGTCACGGCGAGCTGGACGTTGAGAAGGCCCACCGCCCCGAGCGCCTTCCCGAGGATCCGAACGACCCGTGCGATCTCCTGCCCCTGTGCGAACGAAAGACTCGGCGCAGGGAGCACACAGGCGGAGTCGCCGGAATGGACACCCGCCTCCTCGACGTGCTGCATGACGGCGGCAACGTACGTGTCCGTCCCGTCGCAGAGCGCGTCGACGTCGACCTCGACCGCGTTCTCGACGAAGCGGTCGACGAGAACGCTCGCGAACCGCGGCATCTCGCGCACGTCGTCGGCCGTGTAGCAGACGCGCATTGCACGCCCGCCGAGGACGTACGAGGGCCGGACGAGCACCGGATAGCCGATCCGCTCGGCGATCTCGACCGCCTCGTCGGGCGAGGCCGCGATCCCCCACTCCGGCGAGCGCAGGGCGTGCGCACGCAGCAGTCCCGCGAAGCGCTCGCGATCCTCGGCGAGGTCGATCGCGTCGAACGGCGTGCCGAGAATCCGGTAACCGGCGTCCTCGATCGCGCGAGCGAGCTTGAGCGGAGTCTGGCCGCCGAACTGGATCACGACTCCGTCGGGCTTCTCCCGCTCGCAGATGGCGAGCACCGACTCGGTGTCGAGCGGCTCGAAGTAGAGCCGGTCGGACGTGTCGTAGTCGGTCGAGACGGTCTCGGGGTTGCAGTTGACCATGACCGCCTCGTAGCCGAGCTCGCGGTACGTCGTCCCGGCGTGGACGCAGCAGTAGTCGAACTCGATTCCCTGGCCGATCCGGTTCGGGCCGGAGCCGAGAATGACGACGCGCGGCCTCCCTCCCGTCGGCGGCGCCTCGTCGGCCTCGCCCCAGGTCGAGTAGTAGTAGTTGGAGGCCGCCTCGACCTCGCCCGCGCAGGAGTCGACGCGGCGGTATGCGGGACGGACGCCGCAGTCCCGCCGGCGGCGGCGCACCGCGGCCTCCGTCGAGCCCGAGGCCGCGCCGATGTCCGCGTCCGACAAGCCGAGCCGCTTCAGGCGCAGCCAGTCTCGCGCCACGAGAGAGTCGACACCGCCAAGTTCGTCGAGCGCCTCGCGGATCCGGTCGAGCTCGCGCCGGAAGAACGGGTGCACGCCCTCCGGGACCTCGGCGAGCGAATGCCACGGAGTCGCGGCGCCGGCGTCGAGCTCGCGGGAGCGGTACGCCTTGAGGAAGGCCTCGGCGAAGGTGCGGCCGATGCCCATCGTCTCGCCCACCGACTTCATCTGCGTGCCGAGGGTCCGGTCGGCGCCCGGGAACTTCTCGAAGGCGAACCGCGGGAACTTGACGACGACGTAGTCGAGCGTCGGCTCGAAGCTCGCGGGCGTCGTCCCCGTCAGGTCGTTCGGGATCTCGTCGAGCGTGTAGCCGACGGCAAGCCGCGCCGCAACCTTCGCGATCGGATAGCCGGTGGCCTTCGACGCGAGCGCGGAGGAACGCGAGACGCGTGGGTTCATCTCGATCACGCGCACGTCGCCGGTCTCGCGGCTGCGCGCGAACTGGATGTTCGAGCCGCCGGTGTCGACGCCGACCGCGCGGATGACCGCGGCTGCCGCGTCGCGCAGCTCCTGGTACGCCTCGTCCGGCAGCGTCATCTGTGGAGCGACCGTGACGGAGTCGCCCGTGTGGACGCCCATCGGGTCGAGGTTCTCGATCGAGCAGACGATCACGACGTTGTCGATGCGGTCGCGGACGACTTCGAGCTCGAACTCGTCCCAGCCTCGCACCGACTCCTCGACGAGCACCTGGCCGATCGGTGACTCCGAGAGCCCGCGCTCGACCTGCCGGTACAGCTCCTCCGCGGTGTAGGCGAAGCCGCCGCCGTGGCCGCCGAGGGTGAACGCCGGCCGCACGACAGCCGGGACTTTCAGGCCCTCGATCTCGTCGAGCGAGGTGACGATCGCCGACGCGGGCACCTTGAGCCCGCACGACTCGACCGCCTCCTTGAATTTGAGCCTGTCCTCCGCGCGCTCGATCGCATCCAGGCGCGCGCCGATCAGCTCGACCCCGAGCTCGTCGAGGACGCCTTCCGTGGCGAGCTCGCGCGCGAGGTTGAGTGCCGTCTGGCCGCCCATCGTGGGCAGGAGCGCATCGGGGCGCTCGATTCGCAGCACCTCCGCGACCGCCTCGACGTCGAGCGGCTCGAGGTAGGTGCGGTCGGCGAAGCCGGGGTCGGTCATGATCGTCGCCGGGTTCGAGTTGACGACGATCGTGCGGAACCCGTCCTCGCGCAGAACCTTCAGCGCCTGACAGCCGGCGTAGTCGAACTCGGCCGCCTGGCCGATCACGATCGGGCCGGAACCGACGATGCAGATCGACTCGATGTCGTTACTCCGCGGCATCCGCTACCTCCTTCACCCACTGCTCGAGCAACGGCCACGCGTCGTGCGGGCCCGGCCCCGCCTCGGGGTGGAACTGGAGCGAGCGCGCCCCCAGCTCGGGGAAGTCGAGGCCCTCGACCGTTCCGTCGTAGAGGGAGACGTGCGATACCTCGGTCGCCTCGCTCGCGCCCACTGCGAAGCCGTGGTTCTGACTCGTCACGAGGACGCGGCCCGTGAGCCGCTCGTGCACCGGGTGGTTCGCGCCGCGGTGACCGAACGGGAGCTTGTACGTCTCGTGCCCGGTCGCGCGCGCGATCAGCTGGTGGCCTAGGCAGATGCCGAGGACGGGCGTGCGGCCGAGGAGCTCCTGCACCGTCGCCGTCTCGGCT
>Ga0070730_10006431_pt1 | contig 10041 bp, 13 predicted proteins | sample Coa_R1_3_FD_66447 | JGI IMG/M metagenome (GOLD analysis project Ga0070730, IMG submission 66447) | Surface soil microbial communities from Centralia Pennsylvania, which are recovering from an underground coalmine fire - Coalmine... | ecosystem: Environmental > Terrestrial > Soil > Unclassified ... | reverse complement strand
CATGGCTACCGGCCGAGATGGCGGGTCGCCTGGCTCGCTCGGGGCCGCGCGGGGCAGGGGTGGTGCGGCCGGTATGCCGCGGCCGGCCGGGTCATCCGGTGCTGCTGCGAGGGCGAGCGCTGGCGATGCTCGCGGAGGCACGCGGCGACGAGGGGCCCGGCCGCCGCGGTAGCACCCGCGTAGCGCTGCTCCCGGGCGATCGCCGCTGTGCCGCCGACGTCGACCGCCCGGCCGCGTTCGGCCGGACACCACCGCGCCTGCGCTGATGGGTGAGGCGATGTCAGCGGCGCCGATCATCGTCACGGCCGATATCGGCCCGGCCGACTTCGCCTGGCTCGACCGTCTGCGTCGCACCCATTTCCCGACGGCACGCAATGTCGTGCCGGCGCACATCACGCTGTTCCACCATCTGCCACCCAGCCTGCTCCCCGAGCTCGACTCGAGGCTGACTGCCGAAACGCGGAGCGCGCCTCGTCCTGCCGCGACGATCGGCGAGCCGCTTCTGCTCGATCGGGGAGTGGCGCTGCGCGTTCGCAGCGACGAACTGATGGCGATTCGCGAAAGGTTGGCCGAGGCCTTCCACCACGCCTTGATCCCACAGGACGCCGCTGCGTGGCGCCCGCATGTCACCCTCCAGAACAAAGTCGATCTGCTCTTGGCGCGTCGTTTTCATGCCGAACTTGTGCCGGCGTTTGCCCAGCCCCGGTGGCTCGATGTCGCGGGACTGGCGACCTTCTATTATCGAGGTGGGCCGTGGGAGCCGATTGCTCGCTACCGTTTCGCCCGCTGAGCGATCAGTCGATCTGGCCGACGCCGTCGCAGCTCAACTCGAAGGCGGCGAGGCCGGTGTCGAGATATTCGGCGAGCGTGGGCATATCAAGCAACTGGTCGACCGGCGACTCGCTGGCAGGATCGTTGGCATCATCGAGCGCTTCCTCCCATTCGGAGGGGTCGTAGGTGCCGCGCCCCACCATCGCGAGTGCGAGCAGTTCGGACTGCTGATCGTCGGCCAGATCCTCGATCGCGGTGCGGAGCTCGTCCATCACCGTCTCGTCGACCTCGTCGCCTAGCGTGTCGAACTCCTCCTCCGAATCGCCGGCCTCACTATCGTCGTCGACTTCGGGTATCTGGGCTTCGAGTTGGCGCGCACGCACGATGATACGGCAAATGAGGTCGAGAGGCGTTGCGAGATCCATCGGACTCCCCTGAAAGGCACTCTTACTCTGCGGCGAAACGAGACGGCGGCCCGAGGGTTCCGGGGAATGCGACACCCTGTTGACCGCGCGCCCGAGCGTATCTATAGGCCCCCCTCCGACGCCGGTGCATGCCGGCGGGCCCGAATTGGGGCGGAGTAGCTCAGCTGGTTAGAGCAGCGGAATCATAATCCGCGTGTCGGGGGTTCAAGTCCCTCCTCCGCTACCATCCTTTTCGATAGATATTACAACCCCTTAGGGGCCATCGGGAAAAGTGATTGCGCGTGCGATGGCCGTGCGTGAGGCTGTCATAATAATTCGCAGATTTCCGCGATTTTCCTCAATCCTCGCAATTCTCCACCGGACACGGATCCGACATGAAATGGCCGGGTGAGCGCGTCGTTGACGCCGTCATGATCGATGTCTGGCGGTTGTAGGGACCAGCAGCCGGCGCAGAAGCCTGTCCATAAGTGAGGCGGGCGGCTCGGTGCTTCGGATTGACCGGCTGGTGATCCGGGAGTTCGCTTGCTGATCTCCTCCCGTCGGGGATGAGGTTCGGGCGACGCGCATCACGGCGCTTGGCGCGTGACCTGGAAGAGGGGAAAATGACGAACGCGTCTTCCAGCTGCTGGGCCGCGACGACATCGTCGCGATTACGAGCGGAAGTCAGCGCTGCCAAGTGCGGGCCGGAGCCCCAACTGCGATTCTAGCTCTCCTATATTTGGTAACCGAAACAAGATCTTCAGGGACATGCCGCTCAAGACTGTCGATCGAGCACCGCGGGATCGACGGCGCGCATCGATCAGCGGATCATCGTTTGCCGACCCGGCTCTTGCGAGCCGCGTAACGCGCATCGCGTGCCGCCTTTCGCTCCGCTTCGGTCAAAGCGGGCGCCTTGCTCTCGTCCTGTGCTGCCTCTTCGAGGGCGCGCGCCTTCCGGGCGGTCGTCTCGAGCTCCCGCGCCGCGCGCTTTTCCTCCCGCGCCTTGGCCTCGGCGGCCTCGCGGGCGAGGCGCGCAGCTTGCCGCTGGGCAATGGTCGCTTCGTCCAGCGGCACCTTGGCACGGAGCTTTTCGAGCGCCGCCTGCTTGGCTTTGGCAGCGAGCGCCCCGCGCTCCTGGAAGGTCGGTTGCTTGAATGAAGGCATGTAAGTGATGAAATCCTTTGTCGCTGGAAATGGCGCGGGGACGCCGCCTGTCGGGCGCAGATACGGCAGCCAACGCGATTCTCCAAAAATCGATGGCACGAGCTTGCGGGCAGAGCATGTTCGCTTTTGCGGGGCAGTCCCCTAAAGGGGGCTCCTATCCCGGAGCAGACATGACCCCTCGCGAACTGATCGGCACCGCCCATATTCCTGGTGGCGAAGAGCTTCGGCTGTTCCGGCGCGGGGGCGACTTCATGATCGTTCTTGACCGCAACGAACTCATGAGCAGTCGCATGAGCGGATCGGAAGAAGCCCTCGCCACCATGACCTGCGAGCGGCTGGGCGATCGCAAGGCGCCGCGCATCCTGATCGGCGGCTATGGCATGGGGTTCACCCTCCGGGCAGCCCTGGGCAGGCTCGATGCGGAGGCAAGCGTCACGGTCGCTGAGCTCGTTCCGCAAATCATCGAATGGGCGCGAGGCCCGATGGCGAGCCTGGCGGACGGTTGCCTCGATGATCCGCGCGTCATCCTGTACGAGCGGGACGTCGCGATGGTGATTGCCGAAGGGGGCGGCGCCTATGACGCGATCCTGCTCGATGTCGACAACGGGCCGGACGGTCTCGTCCGGCTGGCGAACGATCGGCTCTATACGCTGTCGGGCCTGGCCTCGGCTAAGGCGGCCCTCAGGCAGGGAGGCGTTCTGGCCATCTGGTCCGCGGCTTCGGATCCCGCTTTTGCGCGGCGACTGGTCAAAGCCGGCTTCTCGGTGGAGGAGGTGGCCGTCAAGGCGCGCAGCAACGGCAAGGGGCCGCGACACATCATATGGTTTGCCTCGAAGAGGTGATCCTCGATCACCACCACCGCGCCCGAGGCGGGCCATCCTCGCTAGCCGCGCATCCGCGTGCCCCCATGAGCGACATGGTGTAGAGAAGGGCGATGGCAGAATCTCTCGACGATACGATCATCCAGACGCCCGACGGTCCCATGACCTGGGCCGCTTGGAAGAAGAAGAACCCGGTCCAGATGCCCTCGCGCCGCACGAGGGGCAAGGATCTGCCGAACAAGGTCAAGCGCTTCACGCAAGACTAGGTTTCGTGCACAAAGCTTGACGGGATGACTCGCGGCTGATTGAGCGTTTCTGTGGCTTCCCTTTGTCCACGAAGCCTAGCCTCAAAATGGCGGCGTCGTCTTGAGAAATGCGATCTCCGCCGCGGTCGACGCGCGACCCAGAATATCGTTGCGGTGTGGAAAGCGGCCAAACTGTTCGATGATCGCGAGATGGCGCTTGGCGTAATCTAGGAGTTCCGGGCCCAACGGGGCAAACAGTGCGACGGAGCGCCGTTGAACCTCGAGATCCTCGCTATGCTGGAACGGCATGTAGAGGAATTGACACTCCGCCACGTCGAGCCGCCGATCATGCCCGGCTGCGATCGCCGCCTCCGCCAGCGCCAGAGCTTGAGCGCCCGCGGCGAAGGCTTCGGGCGTGCCGCGGAACATATTGCGAGGAAACTGATCGAGCACGATAACCGCGGCCAGGCCGATCTCTGGCGTATCGACCAGCGTCGCGACGGGCCGGTTCCGAAGATCGCGATAGCGCTCGAGGAACCGCATTCTGATCGCCGCATCGATCTCAGGATCGGCCCGAAACCATGCTTCTGGCTGTATCTCGGTGAACCAGAAACGACGGACGTCGCGATTCCAATCATCCTGCATTGACCACATTCCCGTCCAGCATGAGCCTGCTTCCCTTCAGTGCAGCATGTCTCATTCGTAGGACCGAGAAACCTCGGAATTCCGAATTCCTCTGCCTCTCAATCCTCTTCGCGGCGATGGACCTCGCTCCGACTCTTTCGATGAACCCAGGCGCCAGCAAGGCGCCAAGCGCGACATTCCCAGCTGGAAGCCAGCGGTTGACCGGCTCGCCGGTCACAACATCTCTGCGGGTCGCCAGCTGGGCGCCCGCTCGAGCGATCCTAGGACGGGTGCCAAATCGCCGACAAATGACTCATCCAAAGGCGCTGCTCCGTCTGCCGATATAGCTTGCTCGCGGCAAGCGTTCAGCCACGGCCTGCTACCTCCCGGAGGGCGTCATGAGCGAGGAGAGCACTCCCATTCCTGCGGAGCCTGTGCCAGTTGCTCAGCCTGCGCCGAACAAGATCGATCCGGAGACGCTGGCGATCCGGACCAGCCCGCGCGGGCTATCCGCTTCCGCAACAGTGTGATCATCGCGCTGTCCGTGCTGGGCTCCCCCAGCATCCTGTCGATGGCCTGGTATGCACTCAGCTCGAGACATCTGCATGAGGTTGCTGACCCGACGGCGACCGCGCAATCGGATAGGAGATCGCCCGAGGCGTTGAACGGCCTTCCGACAAGCTGTGGTGCCGTACCCCGGCTCGGTCCGCCGCTGCCGGGCGATCTTGGCAAACCGATCCTCGAACATCAGCAGGCTACGCTGCTCGTCGATCAAAGGGACGCTCAGCAGGCCAAGCAGGATGCGGCTGCCAAGCGGCAGAAGCGCCTCGCCGAGCTGAAGTCGGCACGAGAATCGGGGTACTGGTGCACGGCGGAGTCGGGGCCGATGTGGTGGCGGCGCCTTTGCCGGCCGTCACGGCGACGTCGGAAGCGCCATCGTCCTCCTCGGACAGCGGCAAGCTGGCCCTCGATCCGGCGGCCGACCCAAACGCGCAGCAGCGCAAGGCGGATTTCATCGCCGGGCAGGACTGGGGAGGGGAAGGCAATGCCTATCGGCTAACGGCGGTGCCTTCGCCCGATCTGCTTTCGGCCGGCAGCGTGATCGCTGCCAGCCTGAGCACCGGGCTGCGCTCTGACCTGCCGGGGATCTGACCGCGCAGGTTACCGAGGCTGCCTATGGCAGTCCCACGGGCCGCATCCTGCTGATCCCACGGGGCGCGCGGCTGGTTGGAAGCTATGACAGCTTCGTGGCGTTCGGGCAGAGACGGGCATTGCTCGACTGGCAGCGGATCATCATGCCCGATGGATCGTTGCTGAAGATCGCCAACGTCCCGGCGGCCGATCCATCCGGCTACGCCGGGCTCGCCGATAAGGTCGATTTCCATACATGGTCGCAGCTCAAGGGCGTGGCACTGTCGACGTTGCTCGGCCTGAGTTCCCAGCTCGCGCTTTCCGGGCAGGGCGATCTCGTCCAAGCGATCCGCCAGTCGACGCAGGACAGCGTCTCACGTGCCGGCGACCAGATCACATCCCGCAATATGCAGGCCCAGCCGACGATCACGATCCGACCGGGCGCGGCCGTGCGGCTCATCGTCCACCGCGATCTCGTATTCCGTTAACGGAATAGGAGGTCATATGCCGACAGCCAGACTATCCCGAGAGACGAACGTCTATGGAGGTCATCATCATGATGGCATTGACTAAATTTGTCCTGGAATAGATCGATCCGCGAGCGATATGGTGAGAGCATTTCCGGTAAATCCTGCACAAAATGTCCGGATGGTCGTGTCATTATTTGTGTCATTGCTCGAACAGCGGAGATGATGTACCCGAATAAATCGGTAGATTACTGCCGATTTAGTCGCGTTGTTTGTGGCGGGTTCGCGATAGCATAATCCGCGTGCCGGGGGTCCAAGTCCTTCCTCCGCTACCATCCTGTCAGGAAAATCTATCGCCACCTTGGGGGCGCACGGTGGTTGCGCCGGGGGTGGGGCGCATCCTATCTGGTGCGCAAACGGAAATCCTGAAGGCTTCGATCCATGACCGCTACGCATTCGACCCGCATGCTGATCCTGGGCTCCGGCCCGGCGGGCCTTTCGGCTGCCATCTATGGCGCGCGCGCGGGGCTCGCTCCGATCGTGGTGCAGGGCATCCAGCCGGGCGGCCAGCTCACGACCACCACCGACGTCGAGAATTATCCCGGCTTCCGCGAGGTCATCCAGGGCCCGTGGCTGATGGAGGAGATGCAGGCGCAGGCCGAGCATGTCGGCGCGCAGATGATGTGGGACACGATCGTCGAGGTCGACTTGTCGCAACGCCCCTTCCGCCTCGTGGGCGATGGCGGCACCGTCTATTATGGCGACACGCTGGTGATCGCGACCGGCGCGCAGGCCAAGTGGCTCGGCCTTGAGAGCGAGCAGAAGTTGCGCGGGCAGGGTGTCTCCGCCTGCGCGACCTGCGACGGCTTCTTCTTCCGCGGCAAGAAGGTGGCGGTGATCGGTGGCGGAAACACCGCGGTCGAGGAGGCGCTCTACCTCACCAACCACAGCCATGAAGTGACGCTGATCCATCGCCGCGATTCGCTGCGTGCCGAGAAGATCCTGCAGGAGCGGCTGTTCAAGCATCACGGCATTAAGGTGCTGTGGAACAAGGAGGTCGCCGAGTTCGTGGGCGGTGAGGGCAATCAGGGCCTCTGCGCGCTCGAGCTCAAGGACACCAAGACCGGCGAGACCAGCCGTCTCGATGTCGACGGCGGCTTCGTGGCGATCGGGCACCATCCGGCGACCGAGCTGTTCCAGGACCATCTGGCGCTGGACGAGGATCACTACATCAAGGTCGAGCCGGGCACGACGCGCACCTCGGTGCCGGGCGTGTTCGCCTGCGGCGACGTGATGGACAAGATCTACCGCCAGGCGATCACCGCCGCGGGCACCGGCTGCATGGCCGCGCTCGACGCCGAACGTTACCTCGCCGAGGCGGATTTCGAATCCGAGGCCCTCGCCGCGGAGTAAGCCAGCAGCGCGCCGGCCAGCGCCTCGAAAGCGGGCGGGTCGGCGAAGCTGTGCGAACTCGTGGGCACGCGCAGGATCGAGGCGGCCGGCCGTGTGTCGGCCGCCAGATCGCGCCATGCGGCAGCGAAGACCTGCGCGGTGCCGTCCCCTTCGGCCAGCACGATCTGCGGCGCATCGGGAAGCCCGGCGGCGAAGCGCTGCACAAGCTGATTGTCGTCCAAGGCGCGGCTGTGGGCGATGCCGCGGGCCAGCTTGCCGAAATCGAGACCGCCGGTCAGCAAGCGTCGCCACGCGCCGGGATCGAGAAGACGTCGCCGGTAATGGCCACGGATGGCAGCAGCCGGCGGCAGATCGCCCTGCGGTTCGACCACCCACGGATTGGCGAGCACGGCACCGTCGAGCTCCGCCTCGCGGCCATGCAAGGCCAAGGCTGAGGCGCCATCGCATAATCCGAAGCCAAGTATCTGATTGATCTTGGGGAACTCGTGCTGGATTGTCAGTCTGGCGGCGGCGATGTCGGCACCGCATCCGAGATATTCAGGATCTGTGCCGGTGCTGTCGCCGACGCCTCGGCGGTCGAAGCGGAGCACGGCGTGCCCGGCCTCGGCGAGACGGGCGGCCAGTCGCTCATAAAGACGGTGCGGCCCGACCCGTGTCTGCGTGCCGCCGACGACGAACAGCCAGCCGATCGTGGCGTCGGATGGTCCGTCGCAGGTCGCGAGCAGCTCATCACCTTCACAGCTTATGGTAAGAATGCGCCTCAAACGCATTGCCATTCCACGATATCTTGCGCGAGCAGCGTGGCCAATCCGTCGGCTCTTGTCGGTTCCGGGCGGCGCCAGAGCGGAGCTGCGTCGATATGGCGATGGGCGGGGCGGTCGTCCGAGACGAGTCGGAGCGTGCGGTCTCGGTCGTCCGCGACGACATCGGCGGCCTGGAGCGCGTCACTGAGCGCCGACGACGGCCGATAGCCGGCGGGCGCGGTGGGGTCGCCGCCGCCGGCCAGCGCGCTACGCCGGAGGTCGCTCAGCAACGAGCGGCCACTGGTGGGAGCGAAGCGCCAGCGGCGCGCATCGGGAACATCGTCGAGCAGTCCGCCTCCCCGAAACGATACGCAATCGGCGGGACGACCGCTCCGCATCTCGATCAGTGCGGCTGCGGCGCGGACCGCCTCGCTCCAGAGTGGCCAGTCAACCCTCTCCAGCGCGCGCGGGCTCTCCCCGGTGCCGGGTAGATCGGGGAGCCAGCAGCCGAAGCCGCGCCACGCGAGATCCCGGCACACCGCCGCGACCAGCGCCCGGCAGCGGTTCATCTCTTCGAAAAGCGGTTGCAGGATCAGCAGTTGCGGCCCGTTGTCGGGGCCGTAGGCGAGCATGAACTCGCGCTCGCCGCCAGCGATGTAGTGATGGACGCGCGGGGCGTCCGCGCTCATGCGCTGCGCTTGGCCCGGACGAAGGCGGCGAGGCTGCCGAAGCTTTCCAGCATCGCGCCATCCACCTCGTCGTCTTCGATCAGGATGTGGAGCCGATCCTCGATTTCGGTCAGCAAGCCGGCGACGGCCATCGAGTCGAGCTCGGGCATCGCGCCGAACAGCGGGGTCTCCTCGTCGATCGCGGCGGCTCGGGCGGGGTCCAGCCCAAGCACATCGCGCAGGATCGCCCTGAGCGTGTCGTCTATCGTGGCGGCCGTTCGATCCATCGCATTCTCTCCGTGCGCGCGTCGCCTAATCGAGCGCGCGGCGGCGGGCAAGTCGGCTTGCGACTTCGCGGACCATGCCGGCGAGACCGCGCAGGCTGGCTGCATGATAGGCGTCGATGCGAACGATCGGGCGCGGCATGTCGACCCAATCGGCCTTGTAGCTTTCGTTGCCGAGGCCGAAGTCGATCCGCGTCACGCGGTCTTCGTCGATCGCGGCGCGGAACATCGCGTGGCTGAGCAACGAACCCGGCGATCCGGCGCGTGCATCTTCGCGATGGGCGAGCTTGTGGATCGTCGCGATACCGCCCTCCATCAGCCAGAATTGCGCGGCGACGGGCCGATCGCCGCCATCATAGGCGATGCCGAGGCGGAGTGTGCCACTAGCCCCCTCCTGCTCGGCGAGCGCGCGGAGGAAGGCGGGAGAGCCCTCCTGCGGCTTCCAGCTGGCCGCGTAGATCGCTTCATAGTCGAGCCAGGCGAGTTCATCGAAATGGCGGTGGATCGCGATCCGCACCGGATGGCTGCGGGTCCGCCGCGCGATGGTGTTTCGGAGCTGGGACGGGCGCGAGGCCCAGTAGGTGTCGAAATCGCGGTCGGCGAGATCGATCGTCCAGTTGGTCGAGATCCGGCTCGCGAAAGACCGCCAGCCGGCGGCATCCAGCGAGGGCCTCTCGCCCGAAAGGGGGTGGAGGCTGATCCGATCGAAACGCCGGCGCACGGCGCGATTGAGCTCCTGCAACAAGGCCGGATCGGTCTCCCCTGCGAGCACCGGCGCGAATCGCAGCGTGTACCAACTCGCCAGCGGCGCTGCGCTTCGCGGGGCGGTCTCGATCAGGAAGAGCCAGGCGGAGGCGTCTATACGCCGGGCGCGAGCGACCGCCAGCCGGGCGGCCGGGCAGACATGGGCATGGGTAAGGCGAAACCAGCTCAAACGATCGAACAGGCAGGGCTGGGCCAGACGATCGAGCGCATCGCCCGCGTCGGCGGCGACCGCATCGAGATCGTCAAACCATTTCACCGAGCACGGCATCGCGCTATCCCCCGATTGCCAAGCTGTGGCGCGTGAGGGGCATGTTTTGCAAGCGATGACGGAATGGAACGGGCTGGAACCGAGGCCTGAACGGCTGGATCGGTTGGTGCTGCGCGGTGCGGCGGGCGATGTCGCGCTCGTCGATCGGGCGGGCAGTCTCGATTTCGCGGGGTTCGATGCCGCCGTCGGTTCGCTGGCCGCCCATCTCGCGGAGCGGGCGCGACCGGGCGACCGCATCGCGAGCTGGCTTCCCAAGACGCGCACTGCCTGCCT
>Ga0070730_10006430_pt1 | contig 10041 bp, 11 predicted proteins | sample Coa_R1_3_FD_66447 | JGI IMG/M metagenome (GOLD analysis project Ga0070730, IMG submission 66447) | Surface soil microbial communities from Centralia Pennsylvania, which are recovering from an underground coalmine fire - Coalmine... | ecosystem: Environmental > Terrestrial > Soil > Unclassified ... | reverse complement strand
ATGGAGGCAACGGACGACCAGCCGGGCGCCGCGGCGTCCAGCACGATGGCGAGCTGACCGATACGCAGGGCGCCGAGCGCGAGGCCGGATGCGTCCGCGCAATCGAGGATGTCAGCGATGGCAATGTCCCGGTGTTCTTCACGTATGCGTCTGAGCAGGGCGCGCCACCAGCCGCTGCCGGCAAACAAAGCCGCGCCGTGTGCCGAAAGCAGCGTCACCGGCTGGCCGAACGCCAGCACACGGCGCGCATCGGCCAGGCTGTGGATGACGACGGCCGGATATTGCTTGACGTTCAATGACTCTCCCGGTCTCCTTGCAAGCGCCAAGCAAGATAGGGCAGGGGAATGGCGAGCGACAGCGACGACCCGGGAGTGGCGGCCGATCGGCTGGAGGCGGCGCTGGAACGGATCGCTCAGGCAGCAGTATCCCGAGATCCACCGTTGCAGCAGGACCCGCAACCTGCGATGGATACTGTAGAAATTGCTGCACGAATCGATGGATTGATCGATCGTCTGCGCGAGGCCCTCGGGACGACGGCCGACTAGCGACAGGGACTGATTTCGATGGCGCAAGTGACGCTCCGCATCAACGGTTACGCCTACACCGTGGGCTGCAAGGATGGTGAAGAGGAGCACCTGCACGCCATGGCGGGCGAGGTGGACCGGCGGATCGAAAGCATCAAGGCCGCTGCAGGGCAGAGCGGCGAGGCGCGGATGCTGGTGATGGCATCGCTGCTCATGGCGGACGATCTGTATGAGATGAGCCAGGTGCGGCCGGGCGGCGCTCCAATCGCCGCGGCGCAGCCAGGCGATCCTCAATTGACACGCCGGCTCGGCAAGCTCGCGAAGCGCGCCGAAGAGATTGCCCTGGACCTTGAGGGTACCTAGATTGTGAGTGCGGGGCTGCCCGGCGCGACAGGTAATACATCCCCTGGGCCAGTAAGCAACTCCCAAGGGAACTGGCTCTGTCGGGATCTTGGTCTCGGTATCTGGTGCCCACCTGCACATGCAGGCTCTGGGAGGATGACACGCCACCGGCCATGGCGGCTCCGCACATTTCCCCTGATGAACTGATCGACGCGAAGCGCGCGGTCCGGGCGCGCATGCTCGCTGCGCGCGAGACGTGGGATCCATCGTGCGGGCACGCCCTCGGCGAGCATATCCTGCTCGAAACGCCGCCACCCGCTGGAGCCGTGGTTTCCGGCTTTTGGCCTATCGGACATGAGATTGACATTCGCCCGTTGCTCCAATCGCTGCACGAGCGCGGTCATTCCATCGCGCTCCCCGAGACACCAAAGCGCGGCAACCCATTGATTTTCCGTCTTTGGCGGCCAAGTCACGTGATGGTACCGGAAAGGTTTGGCACATTCCGGCCAGATGGTCCGACTGCCGTGCCTGACTTCCTGCTGGTCCCGTTGCTGGCGTTCGATCGGCGAGGGTATCGGGTCGGGTATGGCGCCGGCTACTACGATCGGACGCTGGCCGCGCTTCCAGGGCGGTTCCGGCTCGGTGTGGCCTATGCGGCCTCGGAACTGGATGAAGTGCCGGCGGGACCCTACGATGAGAAGCTGGACGCCGTGGCGACCGAACGCGGCGTGATCACCTGCAAGGACTCCTGAATGCGCATCCTGTTCATCGGCGACGTCGTCGGCCGTACCGGCCGTGAGGCGGTCGCGGCAGCATTGCCCAAGCTGCGCGAAGCGCTGCAGATCGATCTGGCGGTGGTTAACGCCGAGAACGCGTCACACGGGTTCGGTCTCGCGCCTGACATGGCATCGGCACTGTTCGCCGCCGGCACTGACGTGATCACGCTCGGCAACCACGCCTGGGACCGCAAGGAAATCATCCCTTATATCGCCGAGACGCCGCGCGTTATCCGACCGCTGAACTTTCCGCCAGGTACGCCAGGCGGTGGTTCCGTGATGGTCGATGCGGGCCGCGGGCGCCGGGCCCTGGTCGTGCAGGCAATGGGGCGGCTCTTCATGGACCCCCTGGATTGCCCGTTCCGCAGCACCGCGGAGGCGTTGTCCAGGCACCGGTTGGGCGCGACGGCTGCAGCCATCTTCGTCGATTTCCACGCCGAGGCATCAAGCGAGAAGATGGCGTTTGCCCACTTCCTGGACGGGCAGGTGTCGGCGGTTGTCGGCACGCATACGCACTGCCCATCGGCGGATGCCCAGATATTGCCACGGGGCACGGCCTTCCAGTCCGATGCAGGCATGTCAGGCGACTATGACAGCGTGATCGGAATGGTGAAGGAGCCAGCGACATTGCGATTCTGGCGGAAAATGTCAGGCGAGAGGTTGGCTCCTGCCGAAGGCGAGGCCACGGTATGCGGCGTCTTCATCGAGACCGACGACGCGACCGGCCTGGCTCGTCGCGTGGCGCCCGTCAGGGTCGGCGGACGACTGGCCGAAGCGATGCCAACCTGATCCTGCCGAGGCGTGAGATACTTCGTAATTGAATATGATTGGCGTGATGTGTTAGTATGACAGACTAACAAATTAACGGAGGACGAACATTGTCCGGGCGTTCCCGCAGCATCTCGGCGCCTGCTGCAGCCGACCTGAGCGCCGTATTCGTGTCAGACGGAGCGGAAGACAAACCGGGCATCGTGGCACTGGTCGGCGACATGGGCGCCGGTGCATTGAGCTTTCCCGCCGTTCTTGTGCCAGAGGGCGCCGAGCCGCCAGGCTATCCGTTCGTCGAATTCGGCGAAATCCACACCGCCGATGAGCCCGGATCATCGCACCAGAATCCAACCGCCGAACGTGGTCTTCGTGCGCATCGGTCAAGCACTCGCGCTCGGAGCCATGCACGTCCGGCCAGTCAAGAGGTCGCAGGTGCCAGTGCTGTGAAGCCAAATGCAAGCGATGATGCAAGGCTGGCGGCACCAACCGGGGGGCCGCCAGCCTTGGCCCACGATCCGCTAGAACAACTGCATGACTATGCAGCCGACGCGATTGGTGCGGCGCTTCACGCGCTCGCTGTGCCGCCGGCCTACAACAGCTTGTCGGAGCTTGTTCATCTCGCCGTGGCGGGTAACTGGTCCGCAGGACTGCCGCGGCTGCCATGACCGGAAGCGGCGCGCGCGACGCGGACGTTCGTCGACCCACGCCGCTGATCATCGATGGCGTCAATTTGCTCGGACGTCGTCTGGCATGGGCGCTGAGCCTTCTGTCGCTGCTATGGACCGCGGCGCTTATCACGAATTTCGATTTCAAACTTTTCGAGCTCGAGAAATTCGGCACTCTGTTCAACGATATGGCGGAACGGCTGCTATATCTCGACATGACGATCGCGCCTCAGCAGATCGGGTTCGAAGCATTCCTGCGTGACGGCCACACGTATACATATTTTGGTATATTCCCAGCCCTCATCCGTATGGCGGCCATCCTGCTCGGGTGGAACACGCTGCAGCTATCGCGGCTGTCTTGCCTCGTCGCACTGTGGATCGTCGCATTCGCAACAATCAGGCTGACACAAGGGCTGGTGAGCCAGCATCCTGTAACGAAGTCGGCGCGGCTTATCGTCGCGGCATGCCTCGGGGGTGTGGCATTCAGTGGTCCGGCGATCTACGTGCTCGCCTCCGCGGTGGTCTATCACGAGCTGATCTTCTGGGCTGCCGCCTGGACGGCGGTGTTCAACTGCATCGTTATCCGCCGCGTCTGCGCCGGCCAGGCATTGAGCCTGAAGGACTTCTTGTTCCTGGCACTCGCAGCCGGTTGTTGTTTGCTGACCAGGATCACGTGTGGACTGGCATTGTATGTGGCGCTGGGCCTGTTGATGGCATGGCCCGCAATCAGGTCACGGTTTGCGTCTGCCGCGTTGTTCAGCGCGGCGCGTCGGTCCGGCCCGGCGCTGCTGATCGCCGTGGCGTTCGTCGGCATACAGGGGGGAGTGAACTACGGACGATGGGGAGATCCGCTGGTCGCCTATCCGCCGCAGTACTACTACCAGATCATATCCAGTCCGCGCCGGGCGGAGCGCCTGGAAAATTTCCGGCAACACGGATTGCTGGACCCGGTCAGGGTCTCGATGGCCGTGGCGTATTACGGGTTCGGCATCAAGGTGGACAACGAATTCCCCTCCGTTGTCAGGGCGCACTACGACATGCTGGAAGGCCCACGCACGATCGTGCCGCTGTGCGCTCCGTGGATCATGCTGTGCGGCGCGCTCGGGCTGTACGCGGTCGCATCGGAACCGCGCCGCTGGTGGCCGATTTTGCCGCTAGTCATTGGCAATGGTGTGGGCTTCGTGCTGCCGCTCGCAGTCTGGGATCTTGCATTGCGCTACACATTTGATGGGTGGGGCTTCGTCGCACTCATGGCCGGGTTGGGAACGCGATGGCTTGTCGATCGCGCCCGCACGCAGCCCGAGATCAGCCAGGCGCGCGGGGTGTGGGTGGCGCGGATGGCGATCGCCGTAACGCTGCTCGGCGTCGTCATGTCCCATGCGGTCCTGCTACGATACAAAATCAACTTTAGTGGAACGAGGCCGGAGGTGCGTTACTGGCTGTCACAAAAGATCCAGCCGTTGCTTTGTCCCCGGGCGCGACTGACGCCGGACGTGAAACTTGACAACTTCATCCCGCTGGTGACGCCAAACTGCCCGCCGCTATGGTGATGGCCGCGACAATTCGGCGTGGGCCGAACTATCGGTGCCTGCGCTGGCGGTCGTGCTGAATTATGTTCATAGCGGCAATCCGGAGGGCGTCATGAGCGACTCAAATCGCATCGCCGTAACGGCCGCGCTCTTGGGCGATCCGGCCCGGGCAAACATGCTGGCTGCGTTGATGGACGGCCGCGCGCTGACCGCGAAGGAACTGGCGTATGCCGCGCACGTCACGCCGCAGACCGCGAGCGGGCATCTGGCGAAGCTGTCCGACGGCGGGCTGCTGGCGGGCGAGAAGCAGGGGCGGCATCGCTATTATCGTCTGGCCTCGCCGCTGGTCGGACAGATGCTGGAAGGCGTGATGGCAGTGTCCGGCCCCGAGGTGCCGCGTGCAACGACCTGGCGTGGCGGGGAGGCGCTGCGGACCGCGCGCACCTGCTACGATCATTTGGCCGGGCGGCTAGGTGTAGCCCTGTCGGATGCTCTGACCGACCGTGGACATGTGGCACTGGGCGCGGATGGCGGCGAGGTGACGGAAGCAGGCTTGCGTTTCCTCAGCGAGTTCGGTGCCGCACCGGGAGCCGGACGGCGTGTATTCTGCCGGCCGTGTCTGGATTGGAGCGAGCGGCGGCCACATCTGGCCGGGCGTGTAGGAGCGGCGCTCGCATGCCGGTGCTTCGAGTTGGGCTGGATCAAACGGCAGCGGGATACGCGGGCGGTGGCGATTACCAGCGCCGGGCGGGAGGGGCTCAGCTGCACATTCGGCATAACGTTGGATGACGAAGCACGAACTCCAGCTGGGGGTGAGCGTCCCGTCTTCGCTGATTAACTCGCGCTCTCTGACACCAAAGCCTCGTGCGGCACGACCTCGCCGGTGTCTGCATCGGTGAGCATCCGCCACGAGCCACCTGCCAGCACCTCGGCCGGGCGGAACCGCGACTTGTAGGCCATCTTGCGGCTCTCCGGCACCCAGTAACCGAGATACACGTAGGGCAGTCCAAGTGATCGCGCGCGCTCGATCAGCCAAAGGATCGCGTGCGTGCCCAGCGAGCGCCGCTCCAGCGCCGGCGCGAAGAATGAATACACAGCCGACAGCCCGTCGCCGAGCTTGTCCGCGAGGCAGGCGCTCACCATCCGATCGTCCGGATCGCGGAACTCGATGATGAAGGTCTCGATCGGCGTGTCCTCCACCATGGCGCGGTAGTCGTAGAAACTCATGGTGGCCATGTCGCCATCGCCATGTCGCGCCGATTGGTAGCGCTGGAACAGCTGGAACTGTTCGGCGGTGGCACGGGCAGGAACCTCGAAGCCCTCGAGCATCAGGTTGGCGCGCCAGATCTTCCGCTGCGTGCGGTCCTGCTGGAACGTGGCGACCGGAATGCGGATGGGGATGCAGGCCTGGCAGGACGGGCAGACCGGCGCGTAGGCGATGTTATGGCTGCGGCGGAAGCCGGCGCGCGACAGGCGGTCGTGCAGCGAGTCGGCATCGGGGCCGGTGATTTCCGTCACGACCTTGCGCTCGGTCCGTCCGGCCAGATAGGGGCAGGGCAGAGGGGCCGTCGTGTAAAAGAACTGCGGCCGGCGGGGTGGTCGGTAGCTCATCCGCCCTGCATGTTCCAGGAGCCGAAGCCGCCGGTCAACGCCCTGGTGCGCACAACGACCAGACCGCTCGCGATGTCGTGCAGCGTGCGCTTGCGGATGGTGAACAGCGAGATCAGCAGCAGCAGTCCGGTCAGCGCGAGCGTGAGGTAAAACACCAGCGTATAGATCAGCGCCTGCAGCGCCGTCGGCGGACCAAGATCGTCGTCGCGACGCACCGCCAGTCCCATTGCCTGCTGCCCCGGTGTCGCGCCGGAACCGGCGACGAACAGGAAATGATAGCAGAACGGTATGAACGGCAGGATCCCCATCAGCGGGAAGCCGAGCCCAAGCGTCAGCAAGCCGAACAGCAACAGGACGAACCATAGCCCCGCGACGATCAGGCAGATCAGCAGCAGATCGACGAACCACGCAAAGATGCGGCGGGTGCGAACGCCATCCGTGAGCCACTCGTTGTCCGGATAAGGCATGCGGTAGATCATGGGCTGAGCTGGATTGTTGCGGTTGTGGTTGCGGCGACCGGGCCGAGCGTGATCGTGTCACCATCGCGCCAGCGGGTGAGGAAATCGCGCGCGTGGCTGGCCAGCAGGTTGCCGGATTGTCCGGGCGCCATCATGAACAGTGAACGATCGAGATCGGCGAGGTCATAGACTCCTCGATACTCCGCTCCGTGCACGGATTGAAACTTTTTGTATGCCGGACCGCCCCGATCGACGGTGCTGTCGTCACCCGGGCTCGGAATGCTGAGCGTGGCGAACCGGTTAAGGATCGGCACTGCCCTCAGCATCGGGTGGGTGAATACCGCGGGATGGGCGTTGCCCCACCGCCAGGCCGCTGGATCGGCGCCGAAGCGTGCCGAGAGTTCGCGAAGCGCGTCGGCGAGGGATGATTGCAGCAGTGCGTTGCAATCGCCACCACACCAGTGCGCGCCGGCAGGGGATAGCACGTAGCCGACGAACTCCAGCAGCGGGCCGGCGTCGTTCACGCCAACCCCGGCTTTGGCGAGGACAGCGCCATAAAAATACTGGATCCAGGCATTGAAGATCAGCGGCTGAGGCGCGTCGCTGGTCATGCTCCCATCCCAGTCGCGCAGCAGGGACTGGGCTCGGCGGGCGGTGTCGTCGGACAGTGGCACGGACAGCAGCGTCGGCAGGACCTGGTGCGCGAAGTCGGAGCGCACGTCGGTCTGCATCCGGGCGAAATCCTGCAGGGTGAGCTTATCGGAGCGCTCCAGCAGGGTGCGGATGCGGGTGGCGCGCCAATCGCCGAACCAGTCGCGGCCCATGAAGACAGGAAAGTCAGTTGGCGCAATGCGCTCGTTGGCATTGACCAGCCGGCCGCTTCCCGGGGCGACATAGTGCGGAAGCTGGTCGCCGGACGCCCAACCGGTCCAGTCGTGGGAGCCATCGCCCGGGACAGGTGCGGCACCGTCTCCGGCGCGCCGGATCGGCACGCGCCCGGTCACGTAAAGCGCGATCTGCTGCTTGTCGGCAACCAGCAGGTTCTGCACTGGCGAGGTGATGAGCGCCGCAGCCTTGCCGGCATCCGCAACGGTCTGGGCGTGGTTGAGGGTCAGCAGGCCGGCGGCGGCGGTATTGCCGGGCGCGAGGTTGGCCATCTGCACGGCGAGAATCGGGCCGCCAGGATTGGTCAGATCGCTGATGACAGGCCCGTGGCGGGTCTCGCGGACCTTCAGGACCTCGTCGGCCTGGCCACTGACCTTGATCCGCTCGTCGCGCACGGTGAACGGACGGGGGCCGTCCGGTGTCTGATACTGGTCAGCACCGACGGGTGTCTCGATGAAGATGTCCTGCACGTCGGCGCCCGTGGTGGTGAAGGTCCATGCGATGTGGCCGTTATGGCCCAGCACCAGGAACGGCACGCCAGGTGCGGTGGCGCCGGCCAGCACGCCCTGTGGGGTCTCGACGCGGGCGAGATACCAGATGCTGGGGAAACCGAAGGCGAGATGCGGGTCGCCGGCGAGCAGTGGCGCGCCGGTCGCGGTATGGCGGCCATCCACCGCCCATTCGTTGGAAGCGCTGCCCGGCAGGGTGAACGGCTCGGGGAAATTGGGCAGCACGTCGGCAAATTCGCGCGGCAGGCGCGGGAGCAGGCTGGCCTCCGGACGGCCGCCGTCCTGTGGCGGCCATAGCTCGTCGATCTGCTGCTGCGGGATGCGGCTGGCGAGCGCCTGACGCGACAGCTCGGTGCGCCAGTTGAGTGAGAGCCACAATCCCATGGTCTCACCCCACAGCAGGCTGTCCGACGCTTGCCACTGCTCGGGCGGGCCGAAGACGACGAACTCCGGCGCGCTGAACCGGCCTCGGGCGGCGATCCAGGCGTTCACGCCGCGCGCGTAGGCCTCGAGGACGGCGCGCGTATCGGCGGGCAGGCTAGCGAAGTCGGCGACCGCGCGCTGCCGAAGGCCGAGTGTGCGCATCATCCGATCGTAGGCCAGGGTCGCGGCACCAGCGATTTCCGATAGCCGGCCCGAGGCAGCGCGGCGCATCAGGTCCATCTGGAACATGCGGTCACGTGCGTGGACGAAACCCAGGGCCGCGGCAGCGTCCAGCTCGTTGGCGGCGTGGATGCGGGGGATGCCGTCGCTGTCGAAGCCGATATCGACCGGGCCGGTCAGCCCGGGGATGCGTGCCTGTTGCTGGCGCTGCGGCAGGCTAAGCCAGAGCAGGCCGGTCACCAGCGCCGCCGCGAGCAGGATAAGGAAGCCGACACCCACCAGGGAACGGCGGAGGAAGCGGTAGAGCGACTGCATCCCGCCAAGGTGGCGGCTAGGTGCCCGGTTGGGAAGTGAACGTCAGGCGATGGGCGGCAGATCGACGCGCACGGTGTCGGGATAGCCGGCAACTGGCGGGAATCGCTTCAGGATCAGGGGATCGTGGCCAGGGATGATGTGGTCCGGACCGTCGGCCAGGCTTTCCAGGATCTCGAAGCCTTTCAGCATGCGCGCCACATCCACCACCACCGGGAACGGCATGCGCCTCCGGATGTTGCCCCAGAGATGGCTGGCGTCGCCGGCCAGGACCACCCAGCCTCGCTCGGTGGGGACCCGGATCGACTGGATACCGCCGGAGTGGCCGCCAATAAGGTGCAGCGTGATACCAGGGGCGATTTCGGCGGTGCCGTCGTGGAACCGCAGGCGGTCGGCATAGAGGGCGCGGATGGCGCTCTGCACATCATCAACGTCGAACGGGCGCCGGAGGAACGGCTGGCACATGCAGGGGCCGGTGCAGTAGGCCATCTCGGTGGCCTGCAAGTGGAACGTGGCCTTGGGGAAGTACTCCATGCCGCCGGCGTGGTCCCAGTGCATGTGGGTCAGCACGACGTCAGGCACCTCTGTGGGATCGATGCCGGCCTGCATCAACGCGTCGGCGGGGGAGCGCAGCAGTTCCCGGCCTCGGCGCCTGGCGGAGATGGGGTTGAAGCCGGTATCCATAACGATGGTGCGGCCGTTGCCGCGGATGGCGAAGACGTAGAAGTCGAGCGGATCAGGCGCGGCATGATCGTCCGGGATGATGTAGTTCTGGAATTGCAGGCGGCCATCGAAGATGCCGTACCGGAGGGCAAGGACTTCGTAGGTTGGGGGTACACTGTCAATCATCTGGATTCTCCCGATCCGCTCAACCTATGCCGCCGCAAGGGGGGCTGGAAAGTTGCAATCCGGTTGACTTTGGGAGTGGTGAAGCCACAACGGTGTTCGTCTTGTCCCTGTGAGGCAGGTCTCGGGCAATGCTGTCGTACACGGATCACGCTCATATCCGCATGGCGCAGCGAGGCGTGACCGAGGCTGACGTCGAGCGAGTCGTCAGGG
>Ga0070730_10006429_pt1 | contig 10041 bp, 6 predicted proteins | sample Coa_R1_3_FD_66447 | JGI IMG/M metagenome (GOLD analysis project Ga0070730, IMG submission 66447) | Surface soil microbial communities from Centralia Pennsylvania, which are recovering from an underground coalmine fire - Coalmine... | ecosystem: Environmental > Terrestrial > Soil > Unclassified ... | reverse complement strand
CCTTCGTGACATCACTATCTCGAACTCGTGTCTGGCGCTCGTCGGTCTGGAGTGCGGCCATGGGCTGAAACTTTGTCGCAGCAAACTGCGTTCTACAATTATGCGCCTGATGATTTCATTAAGAGTGCTCTGTCCGGCCCTGCTGCGTTCCGCATTGCTTCTCTTTTTCGCCGCTTCGGCACATGCCCAGGACGCACAAAAACTTATCGATCAATTCATCAAGGCCGCGGGCGGCTCGAAAGCGCTTTCCAAAGCGCAAGCCATCGCCCTCGAGGGCACCTTCAACACCGCTGACGGCAAGTCCGGTACCTACACGCTCAACACCAAACTCCCCAATCGCTATTATTGGGAACTCGTCGTGGGCGATACCAGCTGGATCGAAGCCTACAACGGAAAATCCGCTTGGCACCGCACTGCCGACGGCGAAATCTCCACTCTGGTCGGCGCCGCCGGCAGCGAACTCGAAGCCGCCGGCTTGTATTACAACTCGCACCTCGTCGATGCCAGAAAAAGAAAGATTGGTGTCGGCTTCGCGGGAACTTTTCCGGTGCGCGGCAGAGACACCCTGGAAATCGAAGTGACCACGCCTGCAGGCGCGAAGCGCCACGTTTTCTTTGATGCCAAGACGCACCTGGTTGCCAAGGAAGAGGCCTCGGTGGACGGAATCGAAGAGCAGATTCTTTACGACGATTATCGCCCCGTCAACGGCGTGCAGCTCCCGCACAAAATCGAGTTGCACCGCGGCAAAGACACTTACGACATCAACGTCACGCGCGCCGTCGTCAACGGACCCATCGGCGAGCGCGTCTTCGACTTCCCTAAGAAATCCCAGGTGCAATTGCCGGACCTCAAAGCCCTTTTCAACGAAATCGATCAAAACCAGAAAACGATCGACAAAATAAAAGAAAACTATGCCGGCAGCCGATCCGAAGAAGAAACCGAATACGACAAAACCGGAAAAATCGCCAAACGCGAACTGCGTGAATCCACTTTCTTCTACCTCAACGGCAACGAAGTTTCCACGCTGGTGAAAAAAGACGGCAAGCCGTTGAGCGAAGAAGAGCAAAGAAAAGAATCCGAGCGCGTTCGAAAGACGATTGAGCGCTTGCAGAAGGAAGAAACCAAGAAGGAAGCCAAGGAGGAAAAGGCCAAGGAGGAGGGCAAAGAGAAAAAAGACGATGACGACGTAGGCATCGAAACCTTCCTTCGCGCTTGCCAGTTTGTGAATCCCCGCCGCGAGCGCTTCCGCGGCCAAGACGTCCTCGTTTTCGATTTCGAGCCCAATCCCGAATTCAAGCCCCGCAAACTGGAAGAAAAAGTCGTGCACCAGCTCGCCGGGGTCATCTGGATCGACGAAAAGGCCCACGACGTCGCGCGCCTGGAAGCATATTTTGTCGGCGATTTCCGCTTCGGTGGCGGCTTAATCGCCAATTTGCAAAAAGGGACCAGCTTCGTTTTCGAGCAAGCCTATATCAACAATGAAGTGTGGCTGCCCACCTACGAAGAAGCGCATGTAGGTGCCCGCGTGTTGCTCGTAAAATCCATCCAGGTCAACGAGGTTACCCGCTACTCCGATTACAAAAAATTCAACGTCGAAAGCATCGCGACGCTGGGCAAACCTAAAAATGCCGACGCCGCCGAGCCCGCTCCCAAACCTAACTGATTATTTTTAGGGACGACTTGCATTTCGGACTAACTGGGTTCTTCAGTAAGCTTTCAATTTGATGTGCCTGGCGGAACTCTACGATATTCACACCAACCTTCCGGCACTTGAGGCGACGCTTGAGGCGGCATAGTTGCAGCCAAATTTCAGCTCTTGCTACTGGCGATACTCCGATCCAGAATCTCGCGAACTTTTTCTGCCAGCGTGCTTGGCGTGAACGGTTTTTGCAGGAACGCCACGCCGTCTTCCAGCATCCCGCCTTGCGCAATCACATTAAACGTATAGCCGGACATGTACAGCACGCGCAGATTCGGTTGCCGCAGCGCCAACCGTTTTGCAAGTTCGCGCCCGCTTACTCCCGGCATGATCACGTCCGTCAGCAGCAAATGAATCTCGCGGTCCCGCTCCGCGCACGCGCGTTCCGCTTCTTCCGCGGTTGCCGCAACGATCACCGAATATCCTTTGCCGGCAAGCACCATCTGTGCCAGTTCCCGGACTTGCGGCTGGTCTTCTACCAGCAGAATCGTTTCTGAACCCGCTTGATCGGCCACCGGCGCCTTCCCCGCTGGCAAAACCTCCGCCGGTTCGTCTACGCGCGGCAAATATACCTTGAACGTCGAGCCGCGCCCCGGCTCGCTATACACCCAGATGTACCCTTCGCTCTGTTTCACGATGCCGTACACCGTGGATAATCCGAGCCCCGTGCCTCGACCGCTCTCTTTTGTGGTGTAGAACGGCTCAAAGATGTGCGCCACAGTATCCGCACTCATGCCCGTGCCTGTGTCCGACACCGCCAGCATCACGTAGCGTCCCGGCTTCACCGAAACATGTTCGCTCGCATACGCCGCATCCAATTCGGCATCTGCCGTTTCCACCGTCAGCCGGCCGCCCTTCGGCATCGCATCTCGCGCGTTCACCACCAGATTCATGATCACTTGTTCGATTTGCCCGGGGTCCGCCTTGATAGTTCCAATGTTTTTCCCTGGTTGCGTCCACATCTGGATATCTTCGTCCATCAGGCGGCGCAGCAGCTTGTCCAACCCGAGCACGATGCTGTTCAGATCCACCAGTTTGGGCTGCAGCACCTGCCTGCGGCTAAACGCCAGCAATTGCCGCACCAGCGTGCTCGCGCGTTCCGAGGCATCTTCGATCCGCTCAACGTCCGTGTGCAACTCCGGAGTAATCCTGGGCCGCTTCAGCGCCAATTCCGCATAGCCTTTGATGATGGTCAGCAAATTATTGAAATCGTGTGCAATTCCTCCCGCGAGCCTCCCGATGGCTTCCATGCGTCGCGCTTGCTGCAGTTGCGACTCCAGTTGTTTGCGCTCCGTGATGTCGACGATGATCCCTTCCATCAGCGGATGCGTTCCGCTCCCCTCGACGACCACCGCCGTATCGCTCACCCAGATCACCCGGCCGTCTTTGCGGATCACGCGGTATTCCGCTTGAAAGCGCTCCCCGCGCTTGCTAGCCTCCTCGGCCGCCTCGACGACCTTGTGGTCGTCCGGGTCCACGTGCTTCACCCATTCGCGCGAATCCTTCAGCCACTCGGAAGCGGAAAATCCGAAAATCGCTTCGACCTGCGGGCTCACGTACAGCCACTCTCCATGTACGCCCAACTCCGCGATGTAGCTGATGGCCGCCACTTTTTCGACCAGCATGCGGAATTTTGCTTCGGCTTCTTCGCGGGCCTTTTCCGCATTGCGCCGCGCGGTGATGTCGCGGCACACGCACACCGTTCCGCCGTCCGGCAACCCGGTAATGGCCATCTCCATCGGCAGCACTGTCCCATCGCGTTGGAGAATGGTCAACGGGCCGTACCATTTACCTTCTTTTTTCAGCGAGTCGCGTATCTCTATTTTTACGCGCTCAACTTCCTTCGGATCGTAGAGCCCTCGCCAGCATTGGCCCAGCAGAGCTTCCGGGCCGCTGTGCCCCATCATGCGCGCGAACGACTCATTCACGTAGGTGTGCACGCCGCGCGCGTCCAGAATCGCAATGCCATTGATCGCCGAATCGAGCGCGTGCGTGTGCCGGCGCAGCGTCTCGTCCATCTTCGCTTCGCGAAACTGGCTGATCCCGAATCGCGCGGCATAGCAAACAATGGAAACGCCCAGCAGCGAAAAACGCAGCGCGCGCCACTCCGTTCCCAGTTCCGCCACCTGCAAGAGAATAATCAGCGGCGCGACTGCGAAGGTCGAGTTGGCGAGCATAAACTCCCCGAGACTCTTCGGCCGCCATCGCCGCGCACCTTGGCCGCTCGCAGCTCCCGGCCAGCCCGCGGCCCACAATCCTACACCGAGCAGCGGCAGCGTCCACGCAAGATCGAACCAGGTTCCCGTCGGCGTAACTTTGATGCTCTGCGCGTAATCGGCTAGACCCGCGCAGACGGTGTAACCCAGCAAGTACAAAGCGAAGCCGCCATACAATTGTCGAAAATATTTCGTACGCGCGCGCGCCATTTGCAACAGCGCCAGCGCCACCAGCGCGGTGTCCTCGCCGGTCTCCACGCGGATTTCACGGACGTACGCGCTGTATGCATCCAAGTGGTGCGACGGTATGTAATAAAATCCGACAAAAATAAAAAAGAAAACGATGGCGATTTGAACGAAATCCAGAACGGATTCGGTATCCAGCCCGGGCGAATTCTTGTCCTGATCCAAAAACAACGCCATCGCAAAAAAAATCGACTGCGTCCCGAACAGGAATCGCACCACCGAGCCTGTGGGAGGTTCTTGATGCAGCGCAAGTTCGTAGTACATCCATCCGACGTTTGCCAAGCCCCAGACGGCCAGCCCGCAACCAACCAGCAGCCAGAAGGGCCGCGTCAAGCCGCTGCCGCGGCGCGACGCCGCAAACGTCATGGCTACGGCAAGTCCGCAAGCGGCGATCTGCAGCGAGTTACCCACCAGGGATCCGGCCGGAAACGTTCCCAAAATGCCGGCGGAAAGGAAGTGCAAAGCAACAATGACGAGTGCTAAGACAGTCAGCGGCCTAAGCATCCCCAGATGTGCCTTCCACACTCGTACGAGGTTGGTTTGCTTGCTCTCCAATCTTAGGGTAAGTAGCTGCCGCCGCAGCGTCTTGCGTCCGACGCCTGTTCCGCAAGCATTAACATTTTTGCTGTCTCTAACTTGCTAGGAGTAGAATCGCCGCCATGACCTCCGTCGCAGGAATAACCTCCGAGCAGCCAAACAATTTCGGCCTCGCGTGGGTGCTCCTGTGCTTGGCCTTTTGCGCGCATGTGGCTGACGAAGCGCTTACCGGATTTCTCGACGTTTACAACCCCACCGTCGTGGCCATGCGCGCGGCGCTGAGCTGGTTTCCTATGCCCACCTTTGAGTACCGCGAGTGGTTGATCGGGCTCATCGTCGCCAACGTCGTCTTACTGGCGCTCACCCCGTTGGCGTATCGCAATGCGCGGGGGCTTCGCCCGGTGGCTTATTTCTATGCTGGGGTCATGTTGCTCAATGGGATGGGGCACACCATCTTCACGGTGCTGGGGCGCACCGTTTCCTCGGTACACTTCAGCCGGCCTGCTCCAGGCTTCTACTCTTCGCCATTTCTGCTGATCACTTCGGTTTATCTGTTCCTGCGGCTGCGCGCGAGCCGAAGCGCAAAAGCAAACTGACTGCCATTTTGGGAGCGAAATTAGCAGCGCTCTTTAGCGGCCTTCAAAGGGATAGCGGTCTTGCGACTGCACTGCGGCGGCGACGCGGCGGCGTAGTGCAATGGTGTCCACCGCGGCGCGCTTGCCGAAACGCTTCAGCACTGCCATCTGCGTGGTGAGCATGTCGCCTTCGTGCACGGCGGCGATGGCGCGCTTGGCTTCATGCTCGACGCGTTCCGCGGCTTCGGCGATGAACGCGCGGGTGGCGTCGATCATCGTTTGGACGGAAGATTCGCCCTGCCGAGCGGCGGCTTTCTGCGTGCGCAGCAAGCAAGACTCCATGGCGTACACTTCCATCACGATGTCCGAGAGTGCGGCGATAAGCTCCTGCTCATCGGCCAGTTTCTCGCGGAATTTCTGTACCGCTCCGCCGGCGGCTTGCAAAAACATTTTCTTGGCGTTGGCGAGCACGCGAGCTTCTTCGGCGAGCACGCCTTCTGGCGCTTCCTCGAACGACGGGCCGGCGAGAATTTCGTCAGCGAGCTTCATGGCCGCGGGGATCAACGCGAGTTGCCCGCCCATGGCGCGCTTCATCAGCATTTGAATGATCAGCATGCGATTGATTTCGTTGGTGCCCTCAAAGATGCGATTGACGCGCGAGTCGCGGTAGGCGCGGCACACGGGATAATCCTCGTGGAAGCCGTAGCCGCCGAAAATCTGCACCGCTTCGTCCACCACATAATCCAGCATTTCCGAGCCGTAGACCTTCGCGACGGAACTCTCGATGGCGTATTCCTCGAGAACTTTCATGGAATTTTGCACTTTGTCGCCGCTGCCGGACGCCGCGGCCATGGCGGCTTCGATGTTTCCGGCCGAGCGGTAGACCATGGACTCGACGGCAAAAATCTGGATGGCCATTTCCGCGAGCTTTTCGCGGATTAAACCAAAATCGCCGATTTGTTTGCCGAAGGCTTTGCGCTCCTTGGCGTATTTCGAGGAAGTTTGCAGGACGTTTTTCGCGCCGCCGACGCAGGAAGCGCCGAGGGTGAAACGGCCGGCGTTCAAAATGTTGAAAGCCACAATGTGCCCGCGTCCGATTTCGTGGAGCACGTTTTCCTTGGGTACTTTGCAGTTCTCGAGAAAAATGGGAGTGGTGGAACTTCCGTGGATGCCCATCTTGTGCTCTTCGTTACCGGGCTTAAATCCGGGGAAAGCGCGCTCGACGATAAAGGCCGTGAATTTTTCGCCGTTGATTTTTGCAAAGACGATGTACACATCGGCGAAACCACCGTTGGTGATCCACATTTTCTGGCCGTTCAAAATGTAGTGCGTGCCTTCCTTATTGAGTTCGGCGCGGGTGAGCGAATTCTGCGCGTCGGAACCGGCTTGCGGCTCGGACAAGCAGTAGGCGCCGATCAGCTCGGCGCTGGCCAGCTTCGGCAGATATTTTTTCTTCTGCTCTTCGGTCCCGAAATAAACGATGGGCAGCGTGCCGATGCCGGCGTGCGCGCCGTGGGTCACGGCAAAGCCACCATAGATGGAGAGTTTTTCGGTCAGGACGGTGGTGGCGATTTTATCAAGCCCAGCGCCGCCGTATTGCTCCGGCACTCCACCGCCCATCAGGCCGAGCTCGCCCCCTTTTTTGATCAGCTGGGGCATCAATCCAGGTTTCTTGTTTTCCAGGTCCTTGGCGAACGGCACCACTTCCTTGGTGACGAATTCCTCCGCGGTTTGCCCGATGAGTTTCTGATCGTCGGTGAGATCCGCCGGAGTGAAGACGTCCTGGGGCAGCGGCGACTCCAGGAGAAAACTGCCGCCCTTGGCAGCGGGTTTGGTGAGCGTAGCGGTGGCCATTTTATTTTCCTCTTTGCGCGGGATGAAACCGGAACGGGTTTAGCCCGAAATCGATTCTACGCTTGCGCGCATGAACGTAGCAACCGAAGGTCCGCGGCGCGTCGCGAAGTAATGAGGTAACGAAGCGGTGAGGCAAAGAAGGGTTGAATGTGGCTAAGATTTCGTTTGGGAGGGTTGGATTCAGACGAAAGACCCTCTGCCTAGGGTCTGTCGAGCAAAGCCCTACAGATCGGTTCTCACGTGGGAAGCATTGTCGGCTCAATAGTTTAGGTGCTGTTGCATCGACCGGTCGACCGGTTTGAGCCGGCATGACTAATCAGGACTTGGCCCTCTGATTTCGTTGTAGACTACCCGACCGTCACTGGCTATCTGACCGGCACTCTGGCGGAACGTGTGTGAATACAGGTAGCGTCTCGGAGTAACTTGTATGATTCTTCCCGCAATTGGCTCAATTCGCCGATATTGCTCTTCTGCTCCTTCGGTTGATGGTTGGCATCGTGTTCATCACCAGCGCCTACAAACATCTTAAAAACCCGGCAACGCGGAGCAAGGACATTGGGATGAGCAAGAGCTTCACGATTTTTCTGGGTGCAGTCGAGTTAGCAGGCGGCCTCGGCGTAATTTCGGGCATTCTCGCACAACTCGCTGCCATCGGTTTGATTTTGGTTATGCTCGGCGCCATTCAAAAGAAAATATTTACTTGGCACACCGGCTTTTGGGGCAAATCGGGGACCAACGGCTGGAGTTACGACACCATGCTCGTCGTTATGAATCTGGTTATCGTCACCACCGGCGGCGGAAACCTGACTCTCACTAACCTAATCAAGTAAAACCCACGATTGCGTTAGGGCGCTCTACGGTGATCGAAGAAACACCGCGACTTTGACGATCGCACGCTCCGATTCCGCTAAAGCATTTAGCTTCTTGTTAAATTGGAGGCTCAAGATGAACGATCCGCAAAAGAAGGAGCAGTTTTCTGGAGTGCGAGATCAAGCGATCCGTGCGGCACTGGATCAGCATTGGGCGGCGTCCGATGCCAACGATTTTGAAACGGAGCACCGCATCTATCACGAGGACGCGGTGCTGGAATACCCGCAGTCAGGCGAGCGAACCCGCGGTCGACGCAACATACGGAACCAGCGCGCTAGTCAGCCGAGCAAAAAGCGGTTTTCTGTCCGACGAATCGTTGGCGGCGGTGATCTTTGGATCACCGAATTCATCCTGACATATGACGGCAAGCCGTCCTACACCGTGAGCATCATGGAGTTCAAGGACGACAAGGTTGCGCGGGAAACACAGTACTTTGCGGATCCATTCGCAGCTCCCGCATGGCGCGCTCAATGGGTCGAACGGATAGAGACATAATCTCGACGCGCGAGAATTCGCTAACGACACTAGCATTTGTGGCTGATTAACGCCGCCAGCCCATCAGGTCGATGCAACACTCTTCCTCTGATTGCTGAAAGTCAATCGTTGGAGCAATCGATCATGGGTGCGCGCCGAGTAAGCTGTAAAACAACAGACTGAGAACCACCAGGGTCACTAGCACGTACATCCAGTCCCTCTCGTACAAAAATGCCATTACGGAAAACGCTACGCGGGCGATGGGCGTGGCGATGAGGAGCAGTAGGCCGAGTTGGATTAGGCCGCGGCCGCGAAGGGCTAGTGCATCGTGGACAATTCCGGGGACGGTGCGGAACTCGGCAGGCTCGCCTTGGAAATTGTGATAGTCGGTTACCGGAGTGGGGTGGCGCAGCAAGAAGAGAACTCCGCCAGCGAATACGAAGAGCGCGGAGAGGAGCACTCCGGTGCGCAGCAGGCGGCTCATGATCAGGTCGACGCGCTGATCGGAGCTTTCTGTCGTTTGCGTAGTCATTCGATCCTACTTCAGTCCGTTGTAAATCATTTCTGCTGCGAGTACTGCAATCACGCCACTGAAGACCAGTCGCAGCACGCGAACCTTTGCGCCTGCGAGGATGCGCGCGCCAAACAGCGAGCCGGCCAGAACACCGAGCATCACCGGCATGGCGAGGCCAGGATCGATGTAGCCGCGGCTTAAGTAAATGCCTGCGCCGGCGGCGGCGGTCACGCCAATCATAAAATTCGAGGTGGTCGTGGACACCTTGAACGGAAGCTTCATAGCTCTGTCCATGGCCAGAACTTTCACCGCTCCCGAGCCAATACCCAGCAGACCGGAGAGCACACCGGCGACAAACATCAGCGCGAAGCCGAGCGGCACGCCACGAACGTAATAGCGTTCGAGGCCGTTGGGCGTTGGGTAAGTGCTATCCATGCGCAGCCAGGAGGCAATGCGATCGGGTTTGGCGTCGGCGCTGGGCGAAGGGTGTTCCCAGAGGGAGACGTATGCAGAATACAAAAGCACAACGCCGAAGATGACGGAGAGGACGGAAACGCGAAGATACAGGACGAGAGCGGCGCCAGCCAATGCGCCGATCGTCGTGGCAACTTCGAGAAACATACCAACGCGAATGTTGGAATAACCTTCGCGGACATACGCTGCGGCGGCGCCGCTGGAGGTGGCAATCACGGAGACCAGGGCCGCACCGATGGCGTAATGAATATCCACGCCAAAGAGGAGCGTGAGCAGTGGCACGATAACCACGCCGCCGCCCAGGCCGGTGAGCGCCCCAAGAAGTCCGGCGGCGAAGGACCCGAGAGCGACGAGAGCGGTGAAGTCGAGGGTGTTCATGCGCGTGAAAAAGGCGGAGTAATTGTAGCGCAAAGCGTCGAGACAGCCGAATGCCGGCGGGTGAGGAAAGTTTTTTCCACCGTCAGCAGAAATTCTTGGGGCAAAATGGCACCGGCGGCGCGAGTAAATTTTCACCGCCCAAGAGGAGAGCCAAATGGGACGCCCGGTGGTGCATTTTGAAATCGGCTGCAAAGACAGCAAGAA
>Ga0070730_10006428_pt1 | contig 10042 bp, 15 predicted proteins | sample Coa_R1_3_FD_66447 | JGI IMG/M metagenome (GOLD analysis project Ga0070730, IMG submission 66447) | Surface soil microbial communities from Centralia Pennsylvania, which are recovering from an underground coalmine fire - Coalmine... | ecosystem: Environmental > Terrestrial > Soil > Unclassified ... | reverse complement strand
ACGATTCCGATGCCCATCAGATGTTTGGCGAAGATTTTACTTCGATCGTGCCCGACCTGAAACGGGTCATGCTGGTTGACAATGCGCTCGCGAACCCGCACACCCTACAAGGTGCGCTGCACTCCGGGGCAAAACTCGAGCACGAGCTGTTTCGTGAACACTTTGCGTTTCAGGGCTACAGCTGGTATGACGCTTTGCCAACACTGACGGACGCCGAAGTGAAGATCGACGGCATTCCATCAGAAACCTACCTTTCTACGAACCAGGACGCGCGGCCATCGAAGATTGACGTGGTATCGACCATACAAGAGTCCGGGCACGAAGACCGGCTGCTCAGTTTGCCGGCTTTGATACATGTGGATTCTGAGGAGCTCAATAACCCGCTCTTTATTGCAGTCAAGAACAGTCCATGGGACAACGACCAGTTGGCAGGTCCGTTCGCGATAGACGAATTTCTCATCTACGCGACCTTCTCTTTCAACGACGAGGGCGATACCTGGCAAACACAGATGGACTATTACGAGACTGACATCAAGAGGTCCGTCAACGAGTACTTCCGAGGCCCACGTGCTGGTCTGGTCGCCCTTCTGCAAGGCGCTTTGGGATGGGATGCTTCCAATCTCGCGTCGCGCCTCAACGTATCGCAAATCGTTCTTAAGCGAGACCCGCTCAATAAGAGATGGGACGTGGAATTGGCCGGCGCAGACGGCCGCCTGCTCTAAATTTCTGCGGGTCTTACTCCAACAGGCCCCGAGTCATTGTTACCCCGCATTTCAACAAAGGAGACTCAATGTTTACGCAACTCATGCCGCTAATTCAGAACCGCGCGCTCACTCTCACGGTCACGGCCATAAGCACCACCGAGATCAGAGTCAACGTTGTGCCGCAGCCGAGTGAAAACGACAAAAAGCCCAACAGTGAAGTCGCCCATTCACACGAGAAGGAAGTGGCCAAGATACCCGAGAAGGCGATTCGAGGGCTGACCACGCCGTTGTGTCTTACGGGAACGCCTGAAGAGATCGACGCCGAACTCAAGAACACGCTGACACAATTTACAGCGTTGCATCAGGGCCTGCAACAGAGCTTTGACGGCGCCGCGACTGCGATCAAAGAGGCTGTCAAGGCCATTGACGAACGCGAGCGCCTCAAGAGGGAGAAAGACAAGGCCAACAGCAAGAAGCAAACGCCGGCCAAAGCCGAGGAACAGAAGCCTGTGGAAGATGCCGCGCTTCCGCTGCTGTTCACTACGCAAGGCGAGAAGCAGCCTGCCGCTGCGAGCGAAGAGGCCCCTGCTACTACGCCTGCACTCCCGGCAGCCAGCGCCACGGTGGAGCTGTAGTGTCTTTTACACCTGTGCTTGCATCAGACTTTTGCATTGCAAACCCGTGCCTGGGGCATGGGTCGTCGGATGAGATTCGCTAAGCGAATTGCTTTGTAAGCGCGTGAAGCAAGTAGCCGATGGGAAATAACGTAAGGCCAAGAACCGCAGTCGACAGGTCGAGGTAATGACCTACGCTGTGCTCCTGCCCCCAATGCATCCAAGGGAACAGATGAAGTGCTTCGAATACATGAGTTAGGACGACGACTACGAGGCATCCGGCGCCAAGGAGCTGTAGGAAGGAGTACGCGGTCCTTCTTCGGACAAACAAGGCTACGGAGCCAGAAAATAGCACGCACGTTGGCAGCAACGCCACCAGGGATTTAAGTAACGTGACATTCATCACTTCGCTCCTGTAGTCCGGGCTTTCGTCGCGCTCTTTAGAAGAGCGCAGCAACCAACACTTCGGAATTGAGCACAACCTATTTTAACGAAAGGACGTAGGTCACAATTGTTGGCGGGTTTCGTGTCACGAATTGCATTAATTTGTGTCACGAATTGAGCCAGTAAGGTCAACAATTGAGTCAACCTACAAACAATCACAGCCATGTCGGTGAAAGTTTCAACCCTCGAGCGCGAATTCGTATTTGATGGGCGTCGGCTGCCAGATCCAAACCCAAACATGTCCGTCGAACAGGTACGCGAGATGTACATCCCCGCGCACCCGGAGATCACCACGGCTACCGTAACGGGACCAGAACCCATCGATGGCAAGATGCGTTATACCTTCACGCGTGCTATCGGCCACAAGGGATGACATGGCCGCGAAAAAGTGCCGCGACAAAAACGAGCGCCTGCTCCGTGCCCTTGAAAGGATTACGGAACAGGTGCAGACCGCCGACGAGCAAATGCGAAAACGGATGCAACAATGCCCAGACTCAAGAGCCGCCAGTGCCGCCTTGGCCGATGCCCTGAACGAGTCACGGTCGGGCCGGCGGGGCGAAGGATTTCTCGTTCCCGCTGCAAGCTGGATCCACCCGCTCGTCTGATCGCTCCTGCCCACACACTCACTCTGCCTTCTCTGGAAGGAGCCAAGGAAAAGTTTGAATTCTCCTGCGGGTTTGAAGCCGCATTGAAGCCGGTCCAGGCCCTGATCCAAATGGGACTGCTGCGGAAAAGGCACCTGCGAAATGCCGCATCGCCGGTCGCGGTGCTCGAGCTTGTCCTGAGCGAGATTGTAACGAAGCACTTGTCCGGCGCTCGAGATGAATTTGACATTGTTCTCAGCATCGCTGACCGCCTTGAGGATCATCACCCTATCGAGAACACGCTGTTCTTCATTTGGTCGAATTCCATCGATCCCCAGTACATTCCTTTGCGGCCGATTTTCGAGAGACTCGACGGGAATGTCCAGCGCGAGGCCCTGATGGCGAGCCTCTATCAGTGGCTGTACCGCGCTTCCTCCCGGGTCTTTGACGCATTTGGTTATGAAGAAGCCAGAAATGTTTACGGATACCGCAAGGAATATTACAAGGAAGTAATGGAGAACGGGGAGGATGTGGACCTGGAAGGGGAAGTGGAGTACGCCGATCCCGCCAAGGTAATCAGCTACATCCGGGATTCAGAAAAGCTGGCGCTCCAAGACGCCGCTGTGAAGGCTGCTATCAGTTCGATCACTGACGAGAAACTCCGTTCGGCATTCGAGAGAGCACATCGCATGTTCTTGAATTCGCGGAGAATCAAGTTTCCCGTGATGTCCAAAGAGTGTGCGCACATTCTCGACGATGCTGCTTACTACATGGATGCAAGTCCAATGCCGGCCTTAGGCATAAGCCATTGGCGCGACGACCCCATTGTCGCCTGGTTCGATGAGTACTGCCAGGAGCAGTTTGAAAGCGGCGCAACCTGTCGCGCGCCCATCATTCTCTGTTTTCGTCCTGATGACACGGCGAGTTTTGTGCAGATCGTAAAGGCTCTCCCCAAACTCATCCAGATCGCGGATGGTCTCAGCGAATGGGTCCGTTTTGGCCAGGAGATGGAAAATGCGAGTGAGCACGGAAATCGGTGACCGGCGCGACTTCGTGTTGAAGACGGCCTTGTTGATCTATGAGGACCAGATTTCCAGACGCGAACAGTTCGCTACCGTTCATGAGGTGTTTCGCGGGAGTGCTGAGGCGCCGGAGACCCGGCTTGGTCCAGGGACTTTGCTGACCACGGCGTTTCTGGAGCAACTGTGCCAGCATCTGAAACGAAGAACCAAGCCCGTCATCTTGCCCGAGAACGTGCTTGCCTACGCCTCCGATCTGCTCGTGTGGTGGACGCCCCCGCGCATGCACCGGATGTTCTTCTCCGATGGTGCTGAAGACCGGCGCGAAATCGACGGCCAAGCCTGTCCTCATCCCGCTTTGGTATGGAAGGTAAGGCGCGGTTGTCTTTACCTGCGGGCGTTGGCGGCATCAGAGCGGCCAATCGCCAACACGCCGCTGCTGGTTGCTCCTTACTGGAACACCGAAGCTTCGAGGGGAGACGTCTGCGAAGGCGATATGCCTCGCCCTCGGGAAACGGATGTGACCAATATGCTCGAATGGGAAGAAGGATTCTTCAGCAGCCGCTTCACACATCCGAGCGGCATGGGCAAGCTCACCAGACATCCTGCTGGCTTCATTGGTTTGTGGAAGGAACTGGCCGGAGCCCAGGAATTCCGGACGGAGTATCTGTTGCCTGCAAAGCAGACCCTGACACAGTTTGTGGGCGAGGTCTGAGAGCCATGGCACCAGGCGTCCACAAATTCAATCACTCACGCTCCATGTATCGAATGGCTGTCATCGGGTGCGGGGGAACCGGCGCTGCCTTGATTGGTGGTTTGCCGTTCCTGCATCAGGCGCTGATCGCAAGAGGACATCCCGGCCTGCAGGTGATCGTGGCCGATGGCGAGAAGGTGTCAGCGACAAACTGCGTGCGGCAGCCGTTTTCTGAGTCAGAAATTGGTCTATACAAGTCCACGGTCCTCGTCAATCGCCTAAATGTTTTTTGGGGCCTCAAGTGGCAAGTCTCGACAGAGTACGTGACCAGGAAAACTCAGGGAAAGATGGACATTCTTATCTCCTGCGTTGATACCCGAGCGGCAAGACTGGAGATCGTCAGATCGCCTCTTTTCAACGAATGCGCCTATTGGCTCGACGTTGGAAATACAGCTGACGGCGGCCAGTTCGTCTTCGGACAGCCCAGGAACAATCGCAACCGCAGGACTCGATGCCGACTTCCCACCGTGGCAGAGCTGTGGCCCGAAATTGTGGACCCCTCTTTGGACAAGGGAGATGATCTTCCTTCGTGCAGCGCCGTCGAAGCCCTGGAGCGCCAGGAGCCGTTCATCAATCAAACTCTCGCTTATCACGCCTTGGCGATGCTGGCCCGGCTCTTTCGTCACGGACAGATCGCATATCACGGCGGGTTTATCAATCTCGCAAACGGGAGGATGTCTCCACTCCCAGTCGGAATCGGACTCACAAGCAAACGAACGGAAGCCTCAACTGATCTCGCCGTCCCTCCGGATGGCAAACGCCCTCGCGCCCTGGAATTCCAGCCTAAAACGTAAACCGATTTCGGAGATCACCGATGCCGACTACGCTGACGCTCTCGCTTCCACCAGACGCTTTTGAAAGATTGATGGATGGATATCGCCGATGCGACCCCGCCCTGATGACGATGCTCAAGGAATTCGGAGTACTGGAAATCAAAGCGCCGGACGAAGAAGCGCTATCTCAGTGGGAGAACGAAGGCGGACGGTAGCTCTTATTCCGAAGAAATAGCTTATGCCACACGCAACGACCCGCAATTACCTCATCGGAAGAGCGCCGAGAAAGATCGAACTGCTGGGTGACAAAACTCGAAGACCGGAACCAGCCGACCACATTATCGAGTTCCCAGGCGGTGCAATTGAGCTTTCACGCACCAGTGACGGGAACTACTGGGCGCACATCATCGTTAACCGCGATTTTGCTCTCCCAGGTGAAATCGAAGGCATGGAGGGAGCTTACGGAGAGATCGTTGGCTCCCGAATCGATTACGAGTTTCCTACGGAACCCAACATCATCGAAGTGCCCAACGCGCAAAGGGTGCGGCAAATCGCAATCCTCATCAGGCCGCAAAACGTGAAAGACTTCCGCAGTCCCCTATTCCCTAACTCTCCCTTGCCGCTCAATGACGCGCCAGCGCTCGAGAGGTGAACAATGTCTGTCGAAGAACCGCGCTTTTCGAACGAAAGATTCATGTCCGCGGACGAGAAGAGGAAGGTCTTGCGGGCATGGATACGTTTCCTTCGCAACGGCTGTCAGAAGACGCAATTTACGCAAGATCTCTACCACCATCTCATCCAGCATTGTTCGTTCATCGCCCATTATGTGGAGACCGCGATTATGCTGAGTACTGCTTGTTCTTAAGCACATCCACTGGACATCACGTGCATTTCGCTCCGCATAATCCCCATGCCGCGAACTGAGGCATGGGGATCATGCAAGCGTGTTGTTTCCGTACGTGGAATAACCAGACCACCCGGCTGACAACCGAGCAAACGCCTAAGACAGGTCTTGCAAGGAAGCTATCAGCGAATCAGGAGCCTTGAATCGTCCTCGACGTAAGCTCGGTGGGAGGACTGCTTGAATGGCTTCCAATTTTTCTGTTGGATCCACGCGCAAATAGACCTCGGTTGTTCGCATATCGTTGTGTCCAAGCCAGAGGGCCACCTTACGAATATCCCGTGTAGCTTGGAGTATCACGACTGCACAGCTGTGTCTCAATACATGAGGCGATATCACTCGTCCCTTCAGGTCAGCGCACTTCTTTATTGCAACCTGTACATGCTTTTGGAGAATATATTCGAAACCTGATCGGGTCATTGCATGCCCAGCAGCGTTGAGGAATAGTTCCGGAGAAGAAGTCGGCCCTCGCACTTTCAGCCATGCGCGCAGATCAGTGGCTGTTTCTTTCCAGAGAGGAAGACAGCGCTCCTTTCTTCCTTTGCCGCGAATTTGGATGCTGATAGGAGGGCGTAAAGAGAGATTCTCAAAAGTTAGAGTCACAAGTTCGGAGACTCTGAGGCCACACGCGAAACAGAGATGAAGCATCGCACGGTCTCGAATCCCTAGTCGAGTTACCTGATTGGGACAGTCCAAGATTGCCCGAATCTGATTCATGCCCAGATGATGCACGAGATTCTGGTCGTGACGTTTGGTGGGAATAGCTTGAATTTGTCGGGTCTGTTGAAGCGCTGACGGGACTTTCAACTCAATATACTTCATGAACGTCTTTACCGCAGAGAGGCGCGCATTGCGAGTTAACGCGCCGTTGTGGCGACCTTGCTCGATATGGGCCAAGAACTCGAGCACCATGGCCGCATCGATGTGTTCAAGACTCAATTGAGATGGCTTGATTCCCAATCTGTCGCGAAGAAAAGCAAACAAGAGTCGGAACGCATGGGCATAGGTCTCACAGGTGTTCGAACTATAGCCACGCTCGATGGGCAAGTGTTCGCGGAGGAAGGCTGTAATCAGCGGAGCAATGGGTGTCATGCATCCTCCTGCCCGACCAGGAGATCGGCAGCCTTGGCGATGTCGGTCATCAACTCCGGCGTAGCTTCGAAATACCAGTAGGTATGCCTAATCTCCGTGTGCCCAAGGTACGTCGCCAAAGCTACGAAATGTTTCGCAACGTCTTCGCGCCGCGTTGGGCATTGTTCCAGAGATCGAGTAGCAAAGGTGTGGCGCATGTCGTGAATACGACAAGGCCTCATCCCGGTGTGGATTATTCCGGCGAGGGATGCGATCCGTCGAAACGTTTGGAGGGCTACGCGCGGACAGATTCGCCGCCCTTTACCGGAGAGGAAGAGATGATCATCGAGGACGGGCAATTTCAATCGACGGTCAAGATACCCACTCAATGCTTTGACCACAGTGAGGTGCAATGGAACGAGTCGGCTCCTGCCGCCCTTTCCATTACGAATCAAGAGGACACCGTCATCCGAAAGGTCTGATAGTCGTAGATCGAGAGCCTCGGAAATGCGGAGCCCTGTCGCAGCGATGAGCCCAAACAGCGTTGCAAACGTCGCCCGCCGTAAGGGATAAGTCCGCCACAGTCGCCCCGCAGCTGAAACGATCCGGCCAAGTTCGCCCGGTGAGTAAATGTAGGGCAATACACGAGGGCGCGATACTGAAAAGAGATGCGCGAGAGGAACTTCATGCATGGGGTCTTCGGCGTGCAGGAAGAGGGCAAGCTGGACCACCGAACGCAGGCGAATATCACGACTGCCCGGTGTTGAAGCGGTAGATGCCCACGCCACCGCAGTACAGGCCCGGATGTGGATGTCACCGCGTCTGGTGGCAAACTGCACAAATGCTTGCAGGTCTCTGTTCAATTGGACTAGCCGATATCCCATGGCTTGACGAAGCGAGATGTAACGTTCCACCGAGGTATTCAGCATGACGACACCTCCGGCCAGGGTTGGGCTATTTCCGAGAGGAGTCCGTGGTCTACTTTTGCGTAACGGGTGGTAGTACTCGGAGATCGGTGGCGGAGAACCGCACCAATGCCAGCCAGTGACACACCCTGCCGGAGCATGGTGGTTGCGGCTGAGTGCCGAAGGACATGTGCTCCACAACTGGGTGAAGCGACGCCTGCCTGGCTAATGGCTGTCCACACCACATTCCTCAGCGCCTGACGACTCAATCTGCGGAATGGAGCGACTGTTGTAATGAAGACTTCGGGAGTTCCGGTCGCCGGGCGCTCTCTTTTGATATATCGAAGGAGAGCATTGCCGACTTCTTGGGATAAAGGAAGATACTCTTGTCGCCTTCCTTTGCCGCAAAGTAAGATCCGCGCATTTTCCCAATCAACATGGGTAAGATGCAGGGACACAATGTCACCTGCGCGCAATCCAAGCCTTGCCAACATCAAGATGATCGCTTTGTTCCGTAGAGGATTCTTGCTTACAGCGGACGCACGAACGACGCGCTCTACGTCCGTTGCAACGAGATATTTCGGCATTGACGAGTGGTTGCGAGAGGTCCAGGCGGGGATTGCGCACTCAAGCCCAGCAGGACATTGGCCCATTGCCGTCAGGAATCGAGCAAAGGCACGCACCGCCGTTGCACCCAGCTTTGCATATGAGATGCCATGCCTTTTTCCCCTCTTCAGAACAAATGTGCGCAGTGCTTCGGCGCTGTATGAGCCAGGATCGGTACCATGCGATGTGAGGAATTTCTCTAATACTCTTCTGTAGACACTCAGCGTCTGATCAGTGACTCCGCGTTGCGTTCGCATCCAGACGAGAAAGCCCATCAGTATGGACGGCTGGTTGTCCGTGACTGCGGCCGAAGGAAGGAGCTTGCGCTCGCGCAGGAAGTAGACGTAATTCTTCGCGGCTCTTAGGCTCTCAACGTTCGGGATTCGCTGATAAGGTTTGCGCCGTGTCGTCTTGACGAATGCAGCGCACCGTTTCACTCCTTCCTCAATACCGAGAGAGGAGTTTGCTTCCCTCTTCATCCAGTCGGTCCATCGCGCGAGTGAACAAAGAATTCTAAAGATCATTCGGCGATTATGGCCACGATTGCGCAACCAATCGGCGAAATCTTCAACATGGTCGGCAGCGACGCCGGAACGAAGCCGGCGCCGAGTAATAGCAGGGGTTACATCATCGAGCATAGTGTCTCCTTTGCTAAACAGGAGATCGCACTATGCCCCTCATTGGCTACAACCCGGTCCTGAGGATAAGCATGGGAATTATGCGGAGCGGACACTACGCAGCAGGTGGCGATTACGTGGCTGGATTTCCCACACTCAGCATAATCACGCCCTCCACATAATGGGCATTATGCAGAGCACCGCATAATGCCCACTACGACCGCCATGGCTTCTACAATGTCTACTTTGAGCGACCCACCGCGGACATCTTCCGTTTCCTTGATCAATTCGACCCGCAGAAGCCCGGGATCAGCGCTGAATACGGTACTACGCATTGGCTAGGTCCGAATACTACCGGCGCGGACCTGAATGCCGCCATGCGCGAGGCCGCAGGGCCGTTTATCGGCAACCTGCGCAGGCACTTTGCGGAAACTCAAAGGCAGGCAGAGCTTGCTGCGGCCGCCCGCCTTCTCGAGAAGCATGGACTCACCGCAGTTTCAGCCGGACCTGGGCCTGTCATCGTGTGTGAACCGACGACACAACCGACGCAAACAGCCCACCCCGTACAACCGCAATTGTTTGCTGACTGATTCTTTGAATCGGTCAGATAGGAATGTCACGTCGAGCCTAGATACCGGAGCACACAGCCAACCATGCGCAAACTGCAACACGTAATCCTTACGCTCCAATACTGTCTTGAGACCTTCGAAGCCGCTTGCCAGTGCGGCAGATGCGACCCCTGCAGAGCAGGAAAAGAAGACATCCGGAAGGCCATCTCGATCGTCGAGGAATTCGAGGCAGGAGAGCAGACCGCACATGACCATCAACCCCACTGAACTTTACTGGGGTTAGGCCATCACATGGAAAGGAAGGCCGGGTTGTTCCGGCCCGTACAGTAAACATGGAACAATCTGCCACACAACCAGCTATTTCTGCGGCGACACCTGCCGCGCCTGCAGCAAGCGCAACAGAATTCATCGTCAGCAGACAGGACCTGCTCAAGGAATTGAGCGAGCTTTACAAGGTAGTCCAGCGCAAAGCCACTGTCCC
>Ga0070730_10006426_pt1 | contig 10045 bp, 6 predicted proteins | sample Coa_R1_3_FD_66447 | JGI IMG/M metagenome (GOLD analysis project Ga0070730, IMG submission 66447) | Surface soil microbial communities from Centralia Pennsylvania, which are recovering from an underground coalmine fire - Coalmine... | ecosystem: Environmental > Terrestrial > Soil > Unclassified ... | reverse complement strand
CTTAACTAAATAGGTCACTTAACTATGTCAAGCGCCAAGCACTTTGATTCGGTCATGCGCGCGTGGTTCGAAGTCTTCATGAGTCGCTCCAACGAAGAGTTCGTGCGTTTCTTGAAGCACAATGAGCTCAATTTTGCCCAACACGGTGTGCTGATGCGCCTATATCATGACGGCGACTGCGCGGTCGGCGATCTAAGCAAGCCCTTTGGCATCACCATGCCGGGGGCCAGCCAGTTGGTGGACAAGCTGGTGCAGGAAGGCCTGGTCGAGCGCACGGAATCGGTGCACGATCGGCGTATGAAGCAGTTAGCGCTGACCAGCCGCGGGCGCGCCCTGGTGCGCGCCGGCCTGGATGCCCGCCTGGACTGGACCCACAAGCTGGGCGCAGCGTTGGACCCTGAGCAGCGGGAAAACATCGCCCAGGCGATGGCGGATCTGATCGCCGCCGCCCAGGAATTGGACCAGCCGCTGGCTGAAGCGCGCGGCGGCAAATGAAGGAGCTGATGGACGACCAAGGTCTGCAAGGCAAGACCGTCCTGGTGACCGGCGCCACCTCCGGCATTGGACGCGCGACGGCGCAGAACCTGGCCGCGCGCGGCGCGCGTGTGGCCATCGTCGGGCGCAGCCCGGAAAAAACCGACGCCACCGTCGCCGCGATCCGGCACAGCACCGGCAATTCCGCGGTGGAGGGCCTGCTGGCCGACCTCAGCCGCCAGAGCCAGGTGCGCGCGCTGGCCGAGCAGGTGCAGGCGCGTTACCCCCAGCTGGATGTGCTGGTGAACAATGCCGGCGCCTTGTTTGCCACACGGCAGGAAACAGCCGATGGTCTGGAGATGACCTTGGCCGTCAACCACCTGGCTTATTTTCTGCTGACCAATCTGCTGCTGGACAACTTGCAGGCCGCCGCCGCGGCGCACGGCGCAGCGCGCATCATCAATGTGGCTTCCGGCGCCCACCAGCGCGTGCGCGGCTTGGACTTTGACGACTTGCAGAGCACGCGGCACTACAGCATGTTCCCGGTGTACGGCGCTTCGAAGCTGGCTAACTTGCTGTTCAACAGCGAATTGGCCCGGCGGCTGGCGCGGGCCGGCAGCGCCGTCACCGCCAATGCCATGCACCCCGGCCTGGTGCACACCGGTTTTGGCAGCAACAATCGCGACTGGTATTGGCGGCTGGCGTACGTTTTTCTCAATCGCGCCGGCCGGACACCCGAGCAAGGGGCCGATACCATCATCTATTTGGCGACCGCGCCCGAGCTGGCCGCTGTGACCGGCCAGTATTTCTTTGAGCGCCAGCCCATCACGCCGTCGGCCGCGGCGCGCGATCCAGTTGCCGCCCGGCGCTTGTGGGCGGTCAGCGAGCAGCTCACCGGTTTGGCGGCTCGCCCGGCCACCGCGGCGACAGCCGCGGCTTTACCAGCGCGCTAAATTCGTACCGATCGAGTGAATAAGGAGTGACAACCGTGCAACCCTCATCCAACTGGCGCGACCGGCGTGCCGCCGCCGGCCCAAACAATCATGGTATGCAGCGAGCGATCCGCTATCTGGGCCACCATCCGGTCGAGGCCGCGCTGCCCTTTATCTTTTTGCTGATCGCCACCCTGGCCCAATTGGCCGTGCCGCACATGGTCAGCAACATCCTCGACGCGGTCACCCGCGGCGTGATCGCCAATGCCATCGTGCCCAAGCTGAGCCAGATTCCGACCAGCGTGCTGCCCACGCTGCTCACGAAACTGAACACCACGGTCGACCAACTGCAATCGGATTACGCCAACGCCGAACGGCTGCTGTTTACGGCCCTGATTGAGATCGTCATCTTCGCCATCGTGCGCGGGGTGTTCGCCTTCTTGCAGGTGTATTGGGCCGAGCGCAACTCGCAGAGCGCCGCTTACGACATGCGCAACGACCTGTTTGCCAAGATCCAGCGCCTGTCATTCTCCTATCACGACCGCAACCAGACCGGCCAGCTCATGATCCGCGCGACCGACGACATCGAGAAGGTGCGCCTGTTCATCGGCCAGGGCCTGGTGCAATTGGCGGGCGCCATTGTGCTCATCACCGGCACCCTGATCGTCATGTTCAGCACCAATGCCCAACTGGCGCTGGTGGCGCTGCCCATCCTGCCGGTGGCGCTGATCGTGTTCATGGTCTTTGGCTCGCTCATCCAACCGCTCTTCACCCGCGTGCAGATGAGGCTCTCGACCCTCAACACGGTGCTCCAGGAGAACCTGGCCGGCATCCGGGTCATCAAGGCTTTCACCCGCGAGCCCGACGAGCAGCAGAAATTCCGCACGGCGGCCGACGCGTTGATGAACCAGCAGATCGGCGTGTCGCGCGTGTTCACCTTCCTGTTCCCGCTGGTCTTCCTGATTGCCAACCTGGGCCAGGCGCTCATCCTGCTGTATGGCGGCCGGCAGATCATCGCCAACACCCTCACCCTGGGCCAGTGGCAGGAGTTCAGCCTGTACCTGGTCTATCTGTTCCTGCCCATCGCTCAGTTCGGTTTCATCATCACCCAGCTCGGCCAGGCCTCGGCCTCGGCCAACCGCATTTTCGAAATTCTGGATGCCAGGAGTGACGTGGTGGATAAGCCGGACGCCAAGACCTTGCCGCCGGTGCAGGGCCATGTCACCTTTGACAAGGTCACCTTCCGCTATTTCAATAGCGGCGCGCCGGTGCTCAAGAACGTCAGCTTCGAGGCCAAACCCGGCCAAACCGTGGCGCTGTTGGGGGCCACCGGCTCGGGCAAGACCACCATCATCAACCTGCTGCCGCGCTTTTACGACCCCAGCGACGGCCGCATCTTAATCGACGGCCTTGACCTGCGCGATGTGACGCTCGACTCGCTGCGCTCGCAGATTGGCATTGTGCTTCAGGAAACGACGCTGTTCAGCGGCACCATCCGCGACAACATCGCTTTCGGCAAGACCAATGCCACCCTGGACGAGGTGGTCGCGGCTGCCAAGGCCGCCGCGGCACACGACTTTATTACCAGCTTCCCGCAGGGCTACGACACCCCCGTGGGCGAGCGCGGCACCACCCTCTCGGGCGGCCAGAAGCAGCGCATCGCCATCGCGCGCGCCCTGCTGCTCGACCCGCGCATCCTGATCCTGGACGACTCGACCAGCAGCGTGGACCTGACCACCGAAGCCCAAATTCAAAAGGCGCTCGACCGTCTGATGAAGGGCCGCACCAGCTTCGTGATTGCCCAGCGCATTACCACCGTGATGAGCGCCGATCAAATCCTGGTGCTTGACCGGGGTGAAGTGGTCGCGCACGGCCAGCACGCCGACCTGATGGAAGACAGCCCGATCTATGCCGAGATCTACAACTCGCAGTTGGTGGGTGACGCCCCGGCGGACGCTGAGCCAGCCCCCCTGGCCCTGGCGGCGGCCGCAGGCGCTTAGTCAGCTGCGCAGCGTGACAACGAGCGACTGATTGACCTTGACTTTAGGAGATAAGCAATGTTTGGTGGAAACCCTCGCGCACTGATGGATCGGGAGCAGCTCAAGCCCAAAAACCTGAGCGAAACTTTGGGGCGCTTCGCAGGCTATTTCAAGCCGTACTGGCTGGCCATGGTGCTGGTGGCGATCTTAATCGTCGCCTCCACCTGGACCCAGGTGGTAAACCCTGACCTGGTGGGCCAGGTGGTGGACTGCTACGTGACCCCCATCGCCGCCAGCGCCATCAACTTCCCCGGCGCTCCGACCGCCGTGGAAAGCGCCGGCAACAATTGCTGGCTGGCCAACGATCCCGCCACGCTGGGCGTGGGCCAGCGCGTGCTGCAAGGCGCCCTGACCATCGGGAACTTTCCGCGCCCCAACCCCACCTCGACCAGCTTTAGCACCGCCGACCGGCTGGCCGGCCTGGGCCGGCTGATCGGGCTGCTGGTCGCGCTTTACCTGGCCGGCGCTGTGCTGGGCGGCCTGACGTTCTTTGCCATGACCTGGGCCGGCCAGCACGTGCTGCGCTCCCTGCGCGTAGACGTGTTTCAGCACCTCCACCGGCTGTCGCTCAGCTATTACGCCGAGCACGAGGCCGGCGACCTGATGAGCCGCATTACCAACGATGCCGAGACGATCAACCAGGCCTTGAGCTTTGCGCTGATGAACGTGCTCACCGGTGTGCTGCTGCTGGTCTGGGTCGCCTACACCATGCTCACCAAGAGCCTGCCCTTCGCTCTGCTGAGCTTGGTGGTCTTGCCGATCATGATCATCGCCACCTTGTGGTTCTCGGATCAGGCACGCAAAGCCTTCCGCAAGACGCGCCAGGAGATGGGCAGCGTGAATGCCGAGCTGCAGGAAAGCATCTCGGCCGTGCGCGAGGTGCAGGCCTTCAACCGCGCTGAAGAGAACATCCAGAACTTCCGCACCACCAACGCCGCCAACCGCGACGCCAATGTGCGCGCGGTGGCCTTCACCAGCGCGCTGGCCCCCAGCCTGGAAGCCCTGGGCTATGTGGCGCTGGGCATCGTCACCGGCGTGGGCGGCCTGTTCGTGCTGCGCAACCAGACGTTCTTCGGCACCACGGTCTCACTGGGTTTGGTCATCACCTTCCTGGCCTATATCCAGCGCTTCAACCAGCCCATTCAACAGATCGCCGTGCTGTGGGCCAACGTGCAGAGCGCCATCGCCGGCGCCGAGCGCATGTTTAGCCTGCTGGACGAAGTGCCCGCGGTGCAGGACAAGCCCAACGCGGTGGAGATGCCGGCCATCAAGGGCAAGGTGGAGCTGATCAATGCCTCGGCCGAGTACGAAGTGGGCGTGCCGGTGCTGAAGAACGTGACCTTCTCGGTTGAGCCGGGGCAGACCATCGCTATCGTCGGCCCCACCGGCGCCGGCAAGACGACCATCATCAACCTGCTGCCGCGCTTCTATGACGTCCACAGCGGCGCGGTGAAGATTGACGGCCTGGACGTGCGCGACGTGACGGCGGCCAGCCTGCGCCGCCAGATCGGCATCGTGCTCCAGGACAGCTTCCTGTTCAGCACCACGGTGATGGAAAACATCCGCTTCGGCCGGCCGGACGCCACCGATGAGCAGGTGATCGCCGCGGCCCAACTGGCCCGCGCCGACGGCTTTATCGAGCGCCTGCCGGATAAATACCAGACGGTGCTGGGCGAGCGCGGCAGCGGCTTGAGCCAGGGCCAGCGCCAGCTCATCGCCATCGCCCGCGCCGCCCTGGCCGACCCGCGCATCTTGATCCTGGACGAGGCCACCTCGAGCGTGGACACCCGCACCGAGCGGCTGATCCAGCAAGCCTTTGACAAGCTGCTTACCGGCCGCACCAGCTTCGTGATTGCCCACCGTTTGAGCACCATCCGCAACGCCGATCTGGTGCTGGTGCTCAATCACGGCGAGATCATCGAGCGCGGCACGCACACCGAGCTGCTGGCGCAGCACGGCTTCTACTACGACCTGTATATGAGCCAGTTCCGCCACGACGAAGAGCCCGAGGCGGTTGCCGCGCCGAGCGGCAACGGGCACAAGGCCGGGCAGGTGGCGACGGCCTGAGAAAACCGTGTGTGAGTGTGTGGGTGTGTGAGTGTGTGAGTGGTCTTACTCACATACCCACATACCCACATACTTGTTTATCTTCCCCGGTACGCCTGCGCAAACCCGCACGTCTGGTTTAGATAGGCATCCCCATAGCTGACGCCAGGCTCGATCTCGGTGCCTTCGACCCACTCGTTGAATGACTTCACAAACATAAAATCGCCGCCGGTCTGGTTGGTGACGGCGAAGGTGTCGGCATAGTACGCGCCGCCCTGCCGGTCGCGAGCAAAGTGCGGGGCGCTGGCGCGCAGGTCGCCGGGCAGGTTCACCGAGCGCGTGTCGTCAAAGCCGGCGGCAATGGTGTCGGCGAAGTATAGGCCGCCCAGCGGCAAGCCGGAGGCGCCGCCCTGGCTTTCAACGGCGCGCAGGGCCGCCGCCCAGCGCGGCTGCTTGAGCCAGGACTGCGGATAGTCGCGGTGATCGATGCGATAGACATATAAGCCGTCGAATAACGGGTTGAAGACGGTCGACAGGCCTTCGGCCATCCAGATGGAGCTGTGCTGCGGGTCCACTGCGGCCCGGATGCGCGCCCAGCCGTCGGCGGCGGCGCTATCGCTGCCCCACGGCCGGTCCATATCGGTGAAGATGATCACCGGCCGGCCGCCCAGGCGAAGATAGTTGGGGCCATAGGCCCAGTTGTTGAGCGCGTAGCGGATGGCGTCGGCAATGCTCTGCTCGGTGGCGTCGCCCAGGATGTTGGTCTGGATGACGATGGCGTGCTGCAGGTTGGTGCCGGCTGAGGCCCGCAGCAGTTGGTTGAAATTGTTGGTGGTGACGCCGTCGGCTGGGCCGTACCAGTGCGCGGCAAAGCCGTCGAGGCAGGCCTGCTGGGCCTCGGCCACCTGGCGCTGGATGGTGCTGTAGTCGCTCGAGTTGTAAGGCCCGGCCGAGGGCACATCCCAGGTGGTATTGCCGTCGAAGATCGAGTTGTCGTACCACATCATGTAGTCGGCGATGACCACGCGCGCCGTGCCCATGTGATTGATGCCGGGCGTGCCGCCGGATTGGGGCGCCTGGGCCGGGGCGGGCGGCGTGGCAGCCGGGGCCGCGTCACTGGTCGACCCGCTCGGGGCGGCGCCGCCCGGCAGGTTGAGCACCTCGCCCGGATAGATGATGACTTTGTCACTGGTGAAATTGTTGACCGCCATCAGGTCGTTGAAATCCACATTCTGGCGGGCGGCGATGCGGTACAGGCTGTCGCCGGGCTGCACGATATACGTGCCGCCCGGAGCGGCAGCCTGCGGCGCGGCGACCGGAACACCGCCGCCGGGCAGGACGAGCACTTCGCCGGGGTAGATGATAATTTTGTCGCTGGTGAAGCCATTGGCCGCCATCAGCGCGTTGAAATCTACGCCCTGGCGGGCGGCAATGCGATACAGGCTGTCGCCCGGCTGCACGATATACGTGCCGGTCGTGCCCGCATCCGGCCGGCCGGCAGCGCCCAACGCGGGTGCCGCGGCCTGAAATAGCAGGGCCAACACCAGCCCACCGATCCAAAACACCTTTTTCATTATGTATGCTGCTCCTTTGCCAGGGTCGAATCTACCAGTCCGCGGCCAAAGCAGCAAGCACAGCATTGGGCTAATGAATTGATGAAAAAAACGTACCGGGGCGGGCCGTCGATTTCATCGACGGCCCGCCCCGGTACGTTTTTTTCATGACACTCAGTGGTAGGCTGAGCAGTTGCCTGAACGTTAGATTTAAGATTGCCCTGGCTTGCTGTCCGTGATAGACTCGCCCGCCTATCCAAAACACTGAAGGAAACCCGGTGTGCGAGTAAAATTTTGGGGCGTGCGCGGCTCGATCCCAACGCCACTATCCACCGAGCAGCTGAATGCCAAGCTGTTCCAGGCACTCTCTGGGGCCAGCGGCGTTGACCTGAGCAACCCGGCCGAAGTGCAGGCCTACCTGGCCGGGCTGCCGCCCACGGTGCGCTCGGTGGTGGGCGGCAACACCGCCTGCGTGGAGGTGGACACCGGCGGCGATTCGATCATTATCGACGGCGGCTCGGGCATTCGGGCGCTGGGCCTGAGCATGATGGCACGCGAGTTTGGGCGCGGGCAAGGCGTGGCGCACATCTTCATGACCCACGCGCACTGGGACCACCTGCAGGGCTACCCGTTCTTCCCGCCCGCCTATGTGCCCGGCAACCGGCTGATCTTTTACGCCGTCAACAACAACCCCCAGGCCTACCTGGAGCACCAGCAGGTGGCGCCAATTTATTTCCCCATCCCGCCCAGCGCGATGTCGGCCGACAAGGAATTCGTGCGGCTGCGCGAGGGCGAAACGGTGACCATCGGCCAGACCCTGGTGTCGAACCTGAGCCTGTATCACCCCGGCACGGCCTATGCCTATCGCTTCGACGACGGCGAGAGCGTGTTTGTGTTTGCCAGCGATGGTGAATACAAGTCGCTGACCGACGCCCACCTGCGCCGCTACATCTCGTTCTTCTCCGGGGCCGACGCGCTGGTGTTCGACGCGCAGTACTCGCTGCGCGACGTGTTCCTGAGCAAGGCCGACTGGGGCCACAGCTCGGCCATTATTGGGGTAGATATTGCCGAGCGAGCGCGGGTGAAGAAGCTGATCACCTTTCACCACGACCCGACCCACACCGACGAGCAGATCCATGCCATTGCCGCGGCGGCGCGCGATTATGCCAAGGTCAACCAGATCCAGCCCGACACCGAGGTGATCGTGGGCACCGAGGGCCTGGAATTGTTCCTGGGCCAGCCCACCGGCCTGGAGATCATGGAGGCCGAGCAGGACGGCATCTGCACCCTGGCGCTGGCCGGTGAACTGAACGCGGCCACGGTGGTCCAGGCGCAGGAACGGCTGGCAGACGCGCTGAGCGCGAACGGGGCCAACCGGCGGGTGCTGCTGGACCTGACCCTGCTGGCCACGGCCGACGCCATTGGCGTTAAGGGCCTGATCGATACGGCCCATGCGCATCCAGGCAGCAGCCTGGTGGTGTTGGCCCCCACCCAGCCAATGCGGCGCGCGCTGGACCAATCAGGCGCGGGCGACAAATTGGAGATCGTGCGCAGCCGGCAGCAGGCGCTGGCGGCCCTGGCCGGACCGGCGCACCTGCGGCTGACCTCCACGACGATCGGCGGGCAATTTCAATTGAACGAGCTGCTGTTTGTGGACGATATGGGCGCCGTCTACCTCGGCCGCGAGCTGGCCAGCGAGCTGCCACTCTATGTGCGGGTGGTGGCCGGCGACCGCAGCAACGAGGTGCGCCAACAATTTGTGGACGGGCTGCACGCCTGGCAGACCCTGGCGCAGCCCAGCCTGGTGCCGGGCAAGGCCATCGTGGAAGCGGACGATTGGGTGGCCTTTGCCTGCGCGGAGCCGGCCGGCCTGTCGCTGCGCGAATGGCGGGCGCAGCGGCCGGGCTGGCTGGACTCATGGTACACGGCCGAGCAATTGTGCGAGGCGCTGGCGACCCTGCATGCCCACGGCCTGGTCCACGGCGATCTGCACCCGGAGAATGTGTTAATGAGCGGGCCGCTGGCGCGCCTGACGCGCACGCCGCTGTTCGCGCCGGCAGCGGGCTATTCCGCCACGGCCTACCGCGCGCCCGAGCAGTTGCGCGGGCAGGCGCCCACCGCGCGCAGCGACGTGTATTCGCTGGGCATCATGCTCTACGAGCTGTTCCTGGGCGCGCACCCGTTTGTGGCCGAAACGGAAGAGCTGCGCCTGACCCTCCAGCTTTATAGCCAACCGCAAAGCCCGCGCCTGCGCTGGCCTGAAATTCCCCTGGCGCTGGAAACCTTCTTGCTGCACCTGCTGGCCCTGGACCCGGCCGAGCGGCCGGCCGACGGCGGCGCGGCGCTGGAAGCCTTTGGGCGGCTGCAGCCGGAAAACAGAAGGCAGTAGGCGAAAGGCGGAAAGCAGAAGGCAGAAGGCGGAAAGCAGGAGACAGAAGGCAGGAGGCAGAAGGCGGAAGGCGGAAGGCGGAAGGCGGAAAGATAGAAGCTGGAAAATAATTAGCCTACGCGACCCAGCTTGGGGTATCTTGCCTACTGCCTTCCGCTCGCTGCCTGCTGCCCACTACCTTCTGCTCGCTGCCTTCTGCTCGCTGCCCTATGCTCGCTGCCTTCTGCCCACTGCCTACTAGCTTCTCCGGCCAGTTGGGCGACCAGCCGGCCGATTCGCCGGTGCGAAGGTAGAGCGCCCAATAGCCCTGAGTGTCCCCATAGCGCTCGGCAATGGGCCGCATTTCCTTACCGCTCAGGGCGCGGCCGGGTGCTGACGCATAGACGCGCGAGACGGCGGTGGACATGCGCCGCTCGAAAATGGTGTCGGGCGTGAAGTGCAATCGCTGCATGCGGCCCAACCCGCGCAGCAAGATGAAATCCGCCGACCACTCACCGATGCCGTTGATCCCCCGCAGCCAGGCCAGCACTGCCTCATAATCGCCGGCCCGCAAAAAGGCCTCGTCCGCGTCCGCGTTGGCGAAAGCAGCGGCCACCGCCGCCAGATACTTTG
>Ga0070730_10006425_pt1 | contig 10047 bp, 8 predicted proteins | sample Coa_R1_3_FD_66447 | JGI IMG/M metagenome (GOLD analysis project Ga0070730, IMG submission 66447) | Surface soil microbial communities from Centralia Pennsylvania, which are recovering from an underground coalmine fire - Coalmine... | ecosystem: Environmental > Terrestrial > Soil > Unclassified ... | reverse complement strand
CTTGGCAGGCCATCGGATCTGTGCGATGGGGCGTCTGCGGCGTTGCACGGCTTGCCCGTGGTACCACCACGGGCGGCGCCGCGCGCCTTGCATCCGCTCCCCTGCACGGATCCGATGTTGTGGGCCAAGCCCAACTGCACCTCACGGATACATGGCCTTGCCAACGCGGCTCACGCGGAATACTCAGACAGGCTCCTAGATGCTCCGGCCGCCGTCGACGGCGATGATCTGGCCCGTGACATAAGGTGCGTCCTTCGCCAGGAACAGAACCGCGCGGGCCACATCCTGCGGCGTACCTTGGCGCTTCAATGCGGTCTTCGCGATGATCTCGCGCTTCAGCGATTCATCCACACCCTCCGTAGGCCAGAGCACCGGCCCCGGGGCTATCCCATTGACCCGGATGTCGGGGCCGAGCTCGCGGGCCAGCGAACGCGTCAGCATGGCGAGGCCGGCCTTCGCTATGCTGTACACCGGGTGCCTCTTGAGCGGCCGGAGGGCGTGAATGTCCACTATATTGACGATGAGTCCACCGTGGGTCCGAAGGCTGGGCACCGCGGCCTGCGCCAGAAAAAACGGCGCCTTCAAGTTGCTGCCCATGAGGTCGTCCCATTGTGCGAGCGTGACGCCGCCCACCGGCGTCGGGTAGAACGTGGACGCGTTGTTGACGAGAATGTCGATCCGGCCGAATTCGCGCAGTGCGGCCGCGACCAAACCATTCGCGGCGTCCGGATCGAGGAGGTTCTCGCGGTGAACGGCCGCGGAGCCGGGGCGGGTGCGGTTCAGCTCGTCCATCAAAGCATTTGCCGCGCCTGCGGAGCTGCGATAGTGGATCAGCACATTGGCCCCCGCCGTGTGCAGCACGCGCACGATCTCGGCGCCGACACGCCTCGCACCGCCGGTGATGAGGACCAGCCGATTCTCGAGAGGTTTGGGGTCGTCGTGCTGGGTCATGCGCGGGAACGATACCGGATTGTCGCCAAGGCGTGTACCCATGCTCTTTGACGAGGACATCAGCGATGACGAGCGCCGCCATACCCTGCGCGTGCGCGACGCGATTGCCCAGGAAATTGCCTCCGCCGGAGGCTGGCTCAGCTTCGAGCGCTACATGGACTTCGCCCTTTACGCACCGGGTCTCGGCTATTACAGCGCCGGGGCGCGCAAGCTGGGCGCCGGGGGCGATTTCACCACCGCCCCCGAGATTTCCAGCCTTTTCGGAGCCTGCGTGGCCAAACAATGCGCCGAGGTCCTCGGCGCCGTTCGCGAGGGGTCTATCTTGGAAGTGGGGGCAGGCAGCGGACGATTGGCGGTGGATGTCCTGCGACGGCTGGAATCGCAGGGGCAATTGCCAGTGCGCTATTTGATTCTCGAAATCAGTGCCGATCTCCGGGAGCGGCAGCGCGCGCGGCTGGAGGCCTCGCTGCCGCATCTAAGCCACCGTGTTGAGTGGCTCGATGCGCTGCCCGAGCCCTTGGACGGGGTGATATTCGCCAACGAAGTGCTGGATGCACTGCCGGTGGCCCGGTTTCGTTGGAACGGAACCAGCGTCGAAGAGCTGGGCGTGGTCTTCAGGGATGGTGCGTTCTCGAGCGCCGCGCGGCCGGCAGACCCTGCGATGACCGACCGATGCAGGACGCTCATGGAGAACGCTACGCACCTCGAGGAATTGCACCAGGGCACCCACGCCCTGGACGGCTATGTTTCCGAGTACTGTCCGCGGCTGCCATCATGGGCCGCGGGCATCGCGCGGTGTTTGAGAACCGGCGCGGTGTTTTGGTTCGACTACGGATTGCCGCGTGCGCAGTATTATTTGGCCGAGCGGCGCGATGGCACGCTGGTATGCCATTTCCGTCATCGCGTGCACCACGACCTCTTCCGCTATCCCGGCCTTTCGGACCTCACGGCGTGGGTGGACTTCACGACGCTGGCGGAAGCGGCCGGCGCTGCCGACTGCAAGCTGGCCGGGTTCACCACGCAGGCCTATTTTCTCGCCGGAATGCATATCGACGCCGAGATGCAGGCGAGCGCCCGCGGTGATGCCAATCGCTTCGCGCGACTCGCGAATCAAGCGCGGCAGCTCATGCTCCCCGGCGAAATGGGCGAGCGCTTCAAGGCCATGGCCTGGCTGCGCGGGCTCGACCTGCCGCTATCGGGATTCGCGCTCCAGGATTTGCGCCACACTCTGTGAGGCGGCGGTCGGTTTCAATGCCCGCCGCAGAGGGTCGGCCGTATACTGTGGCTGTGGGGCTTCGGCAATTCATCATCCTCTGTTCACGGGCGGCCCGGGCATTCGCCGTGTCGGCCAATGGACGGTCCGCAGGTGATGCGGTGTCTCACTTCCTCGTCGCGTGTAACGGCCTCCTCTCCCGGTGGTCGTCCGCGGTGGTCTTGCTGCTCTGCGCCGCCGTCGTCCATGCCGTCGCGGCACACGCGGACACGCGGCCATCGGTGGCGGACCCGGCATCGTCCGGCGCGATCTCGGTGGTGCACGCCTGGTCGCGCGCGACCGCCGGCGGCGCGCCGGTGGGCGTCGTATATTTCGAGGTGTTGAACAGCGGCCCCGCCGACACGCTGCTCGCGATCGAATGTCCGGCGGCCGAGCGCGTGGAAATGCATGCCACCACTCGCGTCGATGGAGTGGTCAAGATGCGCCCCGTGCCTTCGGTCGACGTTCCGGCCGGAGGCCGCGTCTCCTTTCAGCCCGGCGGTTTGCACGCGATGTTGATCGGCATCAAGCAGCCCTTGAAGGATGGCGGGCGGCTGCCGTTCGCGCTCGTGTTTCGACGCGCGGGCAAGCTGCAACTCGAGGCCACGATTCAAGGCCTCGGAACCGCGGATCCGCCGTCCGCGCAAGAGATGCCGCGAGTGCCGTCCGTGCCGTGATTTCAAGCGCGCGGTGCGGCGGCGGCAAAAGCGTCCCGAAGTTCGCGGAGGACTTGAATTCGACGTGCATGAATGGCCTCGGCAATCGCGGCACCCTTGTGCGACGCGACGTCCTCGGCCGTCGGCTTGACGGCGGCGGCGGCATCGCGCGCCGCGCTCACGAAGCCGCGTTGCGGATAGGGATTCGTTTCCTTTCCGGTGCGTCCGCGCGCATCCGCTTCGCAGGCCAGCAGCGCCTGTGAGAAGCGCTCGGGTCGACGAAAGGCGTCCGTTCGTTCCATGAATTCCAGCAACGTTTTCGGCTTGAGTTCGAACGCTCGATGCACGGTGCCGTGGTGGCGCGCGACGATCAGCGCAAGCTCGCGATAGTCGCCGGGCAGTCTGAGACGGTCTGCCAGTGCTTCGATGAGCGCTACGCTGCGCTCCTCGTGTCCGCGGTGGCTCGGCCACTCCACGCGCGGCGTGGCGGCCTTGCCGAGATCGTGGACCAACGCCGCAAAGCGCACGCGCGTGTCGCCCGACAATGCCGCCGCTTGATCCAGCACCATGAGCGTATGAACGCCGGTGTCGATTTCCGGATGCCATCGCGCCGGCTGCGGCACGCCGAACAGGGCGTCGATTTCCGGGTAGATGCGCTGCAGGGCGCCGCATTCACGCAACACCTTGAAGAAGGCACTGGCCGACGTTTCGCGCAGCGCCTTTTCGGTTTCCTGCCAGACCCGTTCCGCGACCAGGGCGTCCACTTCGCGCCGCTCGACCATGTGGCGCATCAGGTCTTGTGTTTCCGTTGCGACCCGGAAGCCGAGCGCCGCGAAGCGCGCCGCGAAGCGCGCGACCCGCAGCACTCGCACCGGATCTTCGGTGAACGCCGGGGACACATGCCGCAGGATGCGCAGCTCGATGTCGCGCCGGCCGCCGTAGGGATCGATCAACGATCCGTCCGCCGCCTGCGCGATCGCATTGATGGAGAGGTCACGCCGCGCCAGATCCTCTTCGAGCGTGACCTCGGGACCGAATTCCACGACAAAGCCGCGATATCCGGGCGCCACCTTGCGTTCGCGCCGCGCCAGGGCATATTCCTCGTGCGAGTCAGGGTGCAGGAAGACCGGGAAATCGCGGCCGACCTCGCGATATTTCAGCTTCAGGAGCGCCGCGCGCGTGCCGCCGACCACGACCCAGTCCCGTTCCTTCACCGGCAGCCCCAGCAGGGCGTCTCGGACTGCTCCACCGACCAGATACACTTGCATGGGTGAATACTAGCAGCAAGTTTCCGTGGATCCGCGCCGCGCTGTGCATCGGCCTGATCTCGGCGCCCTGCGGCGGTTGTTATCTCCTGGAGAGCGCCCAGGGTCAGTTCGCCCTGATGTCCAGGCGCGAACCCATCGAGCGGCTGCTGGGTCGGCCATCGATACCATCTACCCTGCGAACGCAGCTCGAGGCGGTAACCTCGATCAGGGACTTCGCGAGCCGAGAGCTCGGGCTTCCCGACAACGGCAGTTACCGGAGCTATGCGGACGTGGGGCGCCCCTACGTCGTGTGGAACGTGGTGGCTGCGCCCGAGTTCTCGGTCGAAGCCAAGGACTGGTGCTACCCCATCGTGGGGTGCGTGGATTACCGTGGATATTTCTCCAAGGCCAAGGCCGAGTCATTCGCTGCGCGCTTGCGCAAGCGGGGTTTCGACGTGAGCGTGGCCGGTGTCGCGGCCTATTCCACGCTGGGCCACTTCGACGATCCTATTCTCAACACCATGATGGGTTGGGACGACGCCGAATTGGCAGCCATCGTTTTCCATGAACTCACGCATCAGCTCTTGTACGTGGCGGGCGATGCTCCGTTCAACGAAGCGCTGGCAACGACCGTGGAAGAGGAAGGCGTGCGCCGCTGGCTGCGTGCGCAAGGCCGCGAGAATGATTTGGCGGCGCACGAAGCCCGGCAAGAACGCTATCTGCAGGTCATCGGCCTGCTACGCCGCACCCGCGCCGAGCTGCAGGCGCTGTATGCCTCCGGTCTCGAGGCCGAGGAAACGCGTATGCGCAAGCGCCAGCTATTCGCGAACCTCAAAGCCTCGTACGGCCGCCTGAAGGCCACATGGAGCGCATCGGCGCCGTTCGAGTCGTGGTTCAGCGGCGAGCTGAACAATGCGCACCTTGCCGCCGTGGCCACCTACTATGATTGCGTGCCGGGGTTCGAGCGGGAACTGGCGGCCGCGGGCGGGAATCTTCCGGCATTCTATCGGCGCGTGCGTGCTCTGGCGAAACTCGGGCAACGCGCACGCGATGCCGAGGTCTGCGAATCGGGCGCCGGCTAGTCCGGTTCGTTGGGATCGTCGCCTGCGGCGCTCGTTGAGCCCGTCCCTCCCTGGACGGCACCCTCGGGTCGACCTGCGGCACGGAGACCCGTAGACGCGAGATCGACGACACGCGAAGCCGGTGACGCTTCAGCGGGAAATCGAGGAGGAATGACCGGCGCGGCCCGCGGCGGCGCGATTGTGGGAGAGCCGCGCATTGTCTTCCAGCGCGCCCAGATATTGCCGCGCCGAGGCGATCATCGATTGGGGCTTGATGCCGAGCGTCGCGAAGCCATCGTGCTCGCACACGCTGTCGACGGTCAGCGAGCGGTAGTTGTCGCTGGAAAACGGCCTGCCCGGCACGAAGTTCATGATGAGGCCCTGCAGGTAGGCCGCGAAGTTGGGTAATCCAATGATCCAGCGGCGACGCCCCGTGAGTTTCGCCACCAACTCGACGATCTCCCGCAGCGTGTAGACCCGCGGACCGCCGAGTTCATAGACTTGACGGGAGCCGGCCCCGCCGCGCAGGCATCGCCGCAACGCCTCGATGACATCGTCGACCAGCACCGGCTGAAACCTGGCATTCGGTCTTGCCAGGGGAAAGACGAACGGCACCGACGCCAGCAGCGCCGCGAAGCGATTGAGAAACGAGTCGCCGGGACCGAACATCACCGAGGGTTTGAATATGGTCCAATCCAGGTTCGCGCCGCTTTCGCGGATCAGCTTCTCGGCTTCTCCCTTGGTGCGCAGATAGTAGCTCGGAGCGTCGACGGCGGCTTTGAGGGCGGAAACCTGCAGCAGCCGGGGCACCCCCGCGGAGCGCATGGCTTGCAGCACGGCACGCGTGAGTTCGGTGTGAGCACGGCGAAAGCCGCCGCCGCCGAAGCCGCGTTCGTTCAGAATGCCCACGAGATTGATCACGACGTCCTTGCCGCGAAAGTGTTCGCTGAGCTGCGCTTCGTCGTATACGTCGCCATTTTCCAGCGTAAGGCCGGGCAGCACCAACAGATGCTTGTGCTGCTCGCGATCGCGCGACAGCGCCGTGACGCGGTGGCCATCCTTGATCAGGCGCGCGAGCAGGCGGGTTCCGAGGAAACCGGTGCCGCCCAATACGCAGATCGACAGTGGCTTCATGGAGTCATTCTCGTGAAGTCAGTTCGCGCAGGTCATCGTATGGGAATCAGAAAAACCGCCGAGCCGCGCCGCACGTTGAGCACCAATACGTTGGCGCCCTTCGCCGCCTCACGAAAGCTCTTGGTGTTCGAGATCGGCGTGCGCCCGACGCCGACGATCAGGTCGTTCGCCTTGAGCCCCGCCTGCGATGCGGGACTGCCGTCCTGCACGGAGCGGACGAGTACGCCGGCGCCGGCGGGTGCATCGGCGAGTTCCGCCCCCTCGAGGCCTTGGGCGATGTCGACGGCATTCGCCGTCTCGGCCTCGCTGCGCTCCGCGATCAGGGCAGTGACCTTGAGCGGCTTGCCGTCGCGCAATAATCCAATCTCGACCTTGTCGCCCACGCGCAGCATGCCGATCGAGTTTCTCAGTTCGCTCGCGCTCTTCATGACGTTGCCGTTGATCGACGTGATGATGTCGCCGGTCTTGATGCCGGCCCGTTCGGCGGAGGAGCCCGGAGCGACGCCCGCCACCAATGCGCCGGTCGAGTCGGCGAGCCCGAATTCCTTGGCGATCTCCGGCGTCACATTATAGATGTTCACGCCGAGTATGCCGCGCTTCACCTGACCGTACTTGATGAGCTGATCCATGACGCCCTTGACCATGTTGACCGGAATGGCGAATCCGATCCCGATGTTGCCGCCGCTGCCGGACAGGATCGCCGAATTGATTCCGACGAGTTCCCCCTTGAGATTCACCAGCGCTCCGCCGGAGTTGCCCGGGTTGATGGACGCGTCCGTCTGGATGAAATCCTCGTAGCCCTCGGGATTGATGCCGGAGCGTCCGAGCGCGCTCACGATGCCGGCGGTCACCGTGTGCTGAAGACCGAACGGGTTGCCGATGGCTACCACGAAATCGCCGACCTCGAGATGCGCGGAGTCTCCAAGCGGCATGGCCACGAGGTTCGGCTGCTTCGCCTGCAGTACCGCGATGTCCGCTCCCTCGTCGGTGCCCACGACCTTGGCGCTGAAGCTGCGATTGTCGAGGAGCGTTATCGTGATTTCGCTGGCGTTCTCGACGACGTGATGGTTGGTGATGATGTACCCATTCTTGGCGTCGACGATGACGCCCGAACCGGCGCTTTGAAATTGCCGTTCGCGGGGCTTTGCATCGGGCGGCATGTCGAAGAAGCGCCTGAAGAACGGATCCTCCATGAGAGGATTGCGCTGGCCCGGCTTCTCCTTGATCGTGCCGCGCGTGGCGATGTTGACCACGGACGGCGATGCACGCTTGACCATGGGGGCAAGCGAGGGCACCGGCGAGTCGGAGACGGGGTTGGCGGGGAGCGCCGCAAAGCCTGCGGGCGCCGCCAGGACGGCGGCAGCCAGCGAGGCGGCCGCAAGTGTGAGTCGGAAGTTCATGCGCGGTCCTTTTGAGTGATTCTGCCGAAGAGCCGCAAGCCTCGCGCGTGAAGGCGGCATCACCTCGATGCCGCAACGGTCGCCGACTTCACCCCATTCGGGGCCGGACGAGGTCATCGCCCGGCCCCTCGCGATCGGTTACACCGCGTCCGTTGGACGGGGTCCGCAACTCTCGGCCCCCGATCTTACACGGAAGCGAACGCCTGCGGCCGATGGCCTTAGGCCGCTTGAACCGTAATTCGCTGCGGCTGCACCTGCGCCAGTTTCGGAATTGTGACTTCCAGCACACCGTTGGCAGCCTTCGCCTGGATGTTCTGAACGTCCACCGACTCCGGAAGGCTGAAGCGGCGCAGAAACTCTCCGGCTATCCGCTCGACGCGGCGATATCCCTGGGCGTCCTCGCGCCGCGCCTGTTCGCGCTTGCCGCGGATCGTCAGCACACCGTTGTCGGAGGTGATCTCCACGGCCTTGGGATCCACGCCCGGCAGGTCCACGTGCAAAACGAACTGATGCGCTTCCTCGTGGATATCGGCCGGCGGCAGCCAGGCTCCCGATTCGGCAGCGGTGGTCTGCGGCACGCCGAACAAGCGATCAATATCCTTTTGAAGCCGGTTGACGAGCGCCCATGGCTCATAACGTATGACGGTCATTGAAGTTACTCCTTGCAATAAAGTGGTCGATTCAATCAAAACTGCTTGCAGCACTGGTCTGCGATGCAGGAAAAAATTGGGACGAGGGCGGGAATTTCAACGGCTGCGCGGCTTCGGAAATCGCGATGCGCCTCGAGAGCCGCGATGTCAATGGAACATATTGTGAATAAGATGTGCAAACACAAGATGTTGCGATTAGGCCCTCAGCCTATTGACCCGAGAGCTTCGCAGTGAATCTATGGTATTTCTCGTGATAATCTCATAACTATATGATATTTAACATTTTATTTAGCATAAAAAAGCGGGAAAAAAGTCTTGACGATGCTTGGGTTCAGTCTTACGCTTCCGGTCCGGACACAATATGTTGTGTGTTCAATGTTCCCGATAGTTCCCGTCCGCTGTAATCGATCGGATTCGTTTTCTGGCCGAGACCTGACCTGTGGACCCTGAGTTTTCGCGCGATAATTCGAAGGGAGTTCTTTAAATACCCATGAATACGATGGTCAAAATTCAGCCCAAAGACGTCGACGGTATTTCCTTCCAAGAAGCGTCATTCGACATCTGGGACAAGAAGTACCGCCTTACTGCCAAAGACGGATCTCCCATCGACAAGTCGATGGACGATACCTATAAGCGCGTTGCACGTGCGCTGGCCGACGTGGAGCCGGAAGATCTTCGCGAGCGATGGTACGAATCGTTCCTGTGGGCGTTGCGTCACGGCGCCATCCCCGCGGGCCGCGTCACATCGAATGCCGGCGCGCTGGAACACAAGCCGGCCACATCGACCATCAACTGCACCGTCTCCGGCACCATCCGCGACTCGATGGACGATATCCTGAACAAGGTGCACGAGGCCGGTCTCACGCTCAAGGCGGGTTGCGGCATCGGCTACGAGTTTTCGACATTGCGGCCGCGCGGTGCCTACGTGTCGGGCGCGGGCGCATACACGTCGGGCCCGTTGTCGTTCATGGATATCTACGACAAGATGTGTTTCACGGTGTCGTCGGCCGGCGGCCGGCGCGGCGCCCAGATGGGCACGTTCGACATCGGTCACCCCGATGCGCTGGAGTTCATCCGTTCGAAGCGTGAGAACGGACGGTTGCGTCAGTTCAATTTGTCGCTCCTCATCACCGACGAATTCATGCGCGCCGTCAAGAGCGACGGCGAGTGGAAATTGGCCTTTCCCTTGGGGCTGAAGGAGTACGAAGCGGAGCGGCCGGATCTCTCCGATGCCTCGAAATTCGTGTGGCGCGAGTGGTCGTATCACGACGGCTACGTCGCGAACGACGAAGGACTGGTCGCCTGCAAGATCTACAAGACGCTGCCGGCGCGCCGGGTCTGGGACGTCATCATGTCCTCGACCTACGATTTCGCCGAACCGGGGTTCATCCTGATCGACCGGGTCAACGAGATGAACAACAACTGGTGGACGGAGAACATCCGCGCGACAAATCCGTGCGTGACTGCCGACACCCGGCTGGCCACGCAATTTGGCATCGTGCGGATCGGCGATTTGTACGACGCGCGGGTCGACATTCAAGCGACCGTCGACACCAGGGCCTTGGGCAAAGGGCTGGGCGTCGACGTACGGCCGGCCGTTCCGGCTTTCATGACGTCATCGTCGGCGGATGTCTACCGCGTGGTGACTCAGGATGGCTATGAGGTCAAGGCGACGGAATGGCACGACTTTTATACT
>Ga0070730_10006424_pt1 | contig 10047 bp, 9 predicted proteins | sample Coa_R1_3_FD_66447 | JGI IMG/M metagenome (GOLD analysis project Ga0070730, IMG submission 66447) | Surface soil microbial communities from Centralia Pennsylvania, which are recovering from an underground coalmine fire - Coalmine... | ecosystem: Environmental > Terrestrial > Soil > Unclassified ... | reverse complement strand
TTCTACCCGGATAAACTGTCCGGTCGCGGCATCCACTACGACAACTAATTTGGAATTTCCATAGATCACCTGCCAGATCACGCTGTTGTCGCGTGAGCTCCACTGTGCGCGGTAGCTGACGGGCACAGTGGCGTCCTTATCGAGCAAAGCTTTGCCGCCATGTTCCTGGGCGACGTTGAAGGCCTGGTTGGAATCGGCCTTCATAAACCCGATGTCGAAGGTTTGCGTGGATGAATTGTTAGGGCTAAAGCTGTCTTCGGAACTGGGCGCGGTGCCCCGTGGAGGAGCGTCCTCAGCATCGGTGCCGGACCATACAAAGGCCTTGGCCGCGCTTCGGGCGCGCGAACCAAAGCGGGCGCTCCATACCGCAGACTTCCCACCGATTCCGTTGATCTCTTTCGTTGGTTGCGATTCCAGGACAAATCCCTGGGCATCGGGCGTCCAATAGCGGGCCTGAATGTACATCTTCTGGAAGGCTATGCGTCCGGTTTCCGCGTCTGTCGGTTTCGGCGTGGGTGAAGACGCGGGGGGCTGGCTTCCGGACTTCTGGTTGGAAGAGCAGCCGGCGAGGGCCGCAAGCAACATCAACGCCGGCAAAAAGTGCTTCATAATTTTGAGAGACCTCATGGATTGGGTGCGTAAAATGTAAGGCGTATTCTAAACCATACTGAAACAAGTGTATGCATCCTGAATTGGAAACCGTACGCAAGGCAATCGAGCGGGCCACTGCAGGAATGAATGTCGAAGAGTTGGCCTGGCATCGGGAAGGGAAGTGGTCTTCTGCCGAGATTCTGGAGCATCTCGCGTTGACATATTCCGCCACCGCAAAAGGCATGCGCCGGGTCCTGCAGAGCGATGCTCCTCAAGTCCGTCCGGCTACGTGGAAAGAGCGTCTTTCGATCATAGTGGTTGTCGAAGTGGGATATTTCCCTCCTGGGCGCGAAGCCCCCATGCAGGTTACACCTTGCGAATCAAACCCGGAGCAGGTCCTCAGCAGGATTCACGCAAATCTTTCTGAAATGGATAAGATAATCGGCGAATGTGAGCAGCGCTTTGGAAGCAAGGCCGTCGTTTTGGTGCATCCCGTATTGGGCCCGCTTTCCCTGAACCAGTGGAAAAAATTTCACCGCGTACATTGCCTGCATCATATGAAGCAAATCCGCAACCTGAGGGCAGGGATGCAGGGAAAAATGGGCAAGAGCGCAGTTTGATGCTATTGGACTGCACTCGAAGAAAATTAAACCGCAGAAGTGCGCCGCAAGGATCGATAGCAGAGTTCTTATGGCGCGGCGGATGGCCTGCGCTACACGAGCTTAAAGACGAAGAGGCGTAGCCAAGCTACGCCTCTTCGAAAATCATTCCCAAGCCCCTTATAGTTGCAACACAATTAATCGCGGGAAGATGCCGGAACGCCGGCTTTGCGTGCCTCTTCCTGCATGTCGGCCAGTTTTTGCTTGGCGTCATCCAGCGCCTTTTGTTTGGCTGCAATCTGTTCCTGGTATTGGCGGTCCTGTTCCGCGAACTTGGCATTGTTACCCAGGCGAGAGCCCACATCAGAGTAGTTCACCGCCGCATGAATCTGGCTCTCACGTTGTAGTACGTTCAACTCTCGTTCCAGACGGGAAATCTCTTCTTTCTGCTGGCCAATTTTTCCGGACCACTCCGCGTTGGCTTTCTTATGGTCTTCGGCCGAAAGCGTAGCGTTTTTGTCTTTATTCGCGTCATCAGAATTTGCCTGGCCCTGATCAGCGGGCTTGGCAGTATCGGCGTCGGCGGGGCCCACCGTGTTGATGACGGCCTTGCCCGGTAAATTCTCGTTGTCGTAGACCCGTTCACCGGGCGCCGGCGCCGGTTTTTCGCGGCGTGCCTGGCGCGCTATCTCTCCCAGGGAGGGCTCGCTCTGAGCCCGCGCAAGGGCCGGCAACAGCATCAGAATTGAACCCTGCAATAACAAAACTGCAAATAGCAAAAGCGAAGAGCGTCTCATGGAAATTCACCTGTCTGCAAACCAAGGCTGCAGCATTCATATTGTACTGTCGAAATACCCTAAATTCACCTGCAATTCTTATGGAAACCAGGCGGTCAACGGGCTCCACTCAGAAGGCCAGTGTACTTCCAGGAAGAAGTACTTAGCATTTGAAATAGCATTCAGCCCTGAGAGTAGCACCTAGCACTTGGGCATTTAGCCCATCCGGCGTTTATGTCGGGGTTAACCGCAGAGGAGAACAAGCATTTCCAAGGGCCAAATGCTAACGGCTAAGCGCTAAATGCCGCATGGGCTGATTGCTGAATGCTGAATTGCTTAGTACGAGACCCCATACAACCTCATGTACCAGCTAATCAGAGTGTCTCCATAGAACAACAGTACCAGAGCCGCGCCGCCTAAAAACGAGCCAAAGGGTATCTCAAACTGCCTGTAGAGTAATGCAGCGGAGCGCCAGGCGCGCTTGCGTGCGGTCTGGGCGGGTTCTTTACCGCGCCGTAAACGGCGGCGCAGCCGTTTACGCCAGACAACGAATATCAACGTCAGCCCAAAGATCGAGCCCACCATGGCGGCGACAAAAATGACGAGAATGGTAAGACGCAGGCCAAAGAAACTTCCGATCATGGCCATCAGCTTGACGTCACCGAATCCCATGCCCTCAATGCCCTTCCATTTGAGATACAAAAATCCGGCTCCATAGATGAAGGCTGCGCCCAGAGCCGCTCCCATCAGAGAATCCAGCAAAGAGGCCAGCCGCCACGAGAATTCGGATGGAATTCCACGCCATATCGAAAGAGGCAGCATCCCGGAAAAGAAATTATCCGCTGGGACTAACAAGGAAAACGCCAGCCCCAGCCCCAGGCCGGTGAGCGTCAGGCCATCGGGCAGCAGATGACAATCGAAATCGGTAAAAATCAGTCCGGTCAGCAAAAAGGCGAGGGTGCAGGCTTTAACAGCTTCGAGGGTGAATCCAAAGCGCAGGAAGCTGCCGGTAAACAGGATTGCCGTCAGCAATTCAACTACGGCATAACGCGGTGAAATGGGCGTCTTGCAGTCACGGCAGCGTCCCCTGAGCACGAGCCAGCTCAGGACCGGGATATTATCATAAGCTCGAATCGGCGATTTACACTGTGGGCACGCCGAACGCGGCGACACGATCGATAGTCCCTGCGGCATGCGATAAATACACACGTTCAGAAAGCTGCCGAGGATAAGTCCCAGAAGAAATACTGCGGGAATAAGGATGGGGGTAAATTGCTGCCAGTCCGCTACGCTCAAGTTTGCCCTTCCCGGTGGTGAACGGAAAGGTGATTATACGTGCTATTCGTCGGCTTACGCGACCAAAACAAGGCTGCTCGTCCCGCCCAGGAACTGCGGGGGTGACCAGCACCGGCTAAATCAAAAAATTGGGGACGCAAACTCTTGCGTCCCCTAGGTACTGTGACACTTACATGCTATTGATTGGATGTATTGTTGACTGGAATTCTTTGCCGCGATGAATTGCTGCCAGGCGTAACCGTAATGGAGTTGATCAGGCTAAAGTCGAGGCGCGTTTCAGAGGGCAGCTTCACGGCCTCACCCTTGGTGGCGGCCTGCACACCTGTTCCTGCCGCTCCGCCCGCACCGGCGCCTATGGCTGCGCCCTTGCCGCCGCCGATCAATCCGCCGATCAGTGCGCCCACTCCGGCGCCGGCGCCAATGGTTTCAGCGGTACGGGCGCCGCGCCCGGCGCCCTTCTTGGCCCATTGGCTGGTAGTGATGTCGTAGGACTTGCCGCCGACTGTCACTCGGGTCAACTGCAATGCGAGATTCGAACTGCCGGCGAAGTGCGCCGCAGACTTGGCATCCACGACCGTGCCCTCAACCTCAGAACCGGCGGGGATGGCCACACGGCCGTCATCGCCGACGAGCGGCGTCTCCAGGGAGGCGCGAAAAGTGTCGCCGGTTTTATTCGATTCTGAGCTGAGCGAGTCAATCAGGTTCACCGACAGCGTTGTTCCTTCAGGTATGGTCACAGGAGCCGGAGGCGTATACGCAGGCGGCGCGCTTGCAGTGTTGCTTGCGATATTCGTGTTTGCGCCATTATCGCTGGTATAAGAACTGTCGTTATAAGACGAAGCCGCTGAAGGCTTTCTCCGATGCAGCCGCGTCGAGGTTGTGCCCGTGCTCGAAGTCGTGGTGGAAGTATTGACGGATGGGTTTGCGGCCGAGCCCATATCGCTATTGACGCCCATGGGAGCCGTCGGCTGATTTGCGGCCGAGAGCACCTGGATGTTGTTGACCACGGTCTTTACGCCCTCCACCTGGCCGGCATCGTTGCCCGCGGCGGTGCGCTCCATATCGCTGCCGGCATTTCCCGAGAGCGTCACCACCCCATGGTCTGCGGTAACGCCAATTTGCTTATTGGTGACGTTCGCATCCCCGTTAATCTTGCCCTGCACGTCGCTGGCGATTTGCGTATCGCTGCGTCCGCCCAAAGCGGCAAAACGGTCGCAGCCTGTCAGCACCGCCAGCAACACGATTGCGCTCATGAAATAAAGCAATCTTGGCTTCATATCGCTCCTCTTTTCTCGCTTAAATTGTGGCGCAAATATAGGTTAGATGCAATGCAGCTGCTTTTGATTGCCTACTGCTAACCACCTGATACTGGGTACTTTATCCCGGTCAAGATGCGCCGAATGTAAATTTTTGTGCATACGTCTGGTCACGTTGAGAGTTCTGTGTTACAACTGCTTTTCACTGCGATGCCCATCAATATAAAACGCGGTATCTTCGATCCGGAAGACGGCAGCTTCCAGTATGAGCTGCAGTTCAAGGCCGTGGTGGATGACGATGAAGTGCAATCCAGCGTTGCCGTTGAGGTGGCTTTTTCCGTCTCGGAGAATGGCGAGCTGGCCGATCTCACTTTCATGGTTCCGAAATCCGTTCGCAACGATCAGGCCATGAAATTCTTGAAGCAAGAGAACAATGCCAGCTACGTTGATTCGCGCATGTTCATCGTCATGCCCGGAACCAATGGCGATACCGTGCTGCGCGCTCCCGCCCAGCTTGAATTGGATGCCGCCGGCAGAATCGTCTCCCTGAAAATCAACTGACCCTCAGGCACTGGCCATATGCTACGCTTCCTGCCGGACGCGGTGCAGGTCCTTTACGTCGCCGATGACAATCAGAATCATCCCCTTTTCGATGGTGAGCGAATCCGGAGGGTTCACATGATAATTATTGTCGCCTGCGCTGGGGCGCTTGACTGCCATAGGCAGCAGATTGTAGGCAGTGCGTAAATCGATTTGCGCCAGCGTCTTTCCTACCCAGGGTGACGCGCTGCCGATCTCAACTTCTTCCACCCGCAGCGTGCGCGACTGCTCTTTGAGCATCAGGTCGAGAAAGCTGACTACATGCGGACGAAGCACCTCGCTGGCCATGCGCAGGCCGCCGATATGGGTGGGGGAGACGGTGGAATTTGCCCCCGCCTTCAGCATTTTCTCGGAAAATTTAGGATCGGTGCAGCGCGCTACGATGCGGATCTTGGGGTTCATCTGCCGCACCATGACGATAATCACCAGGTTGTCTTTGTCGGCGGAAAGCGCCACGATCAATCCGCGCGCCCGGCCGATGCCGGCCCCGGTCAGCACCTCGTCATCGGTGGCGTCTCCGATGATGTAGAGCAGGTTGGAGAGATCTTTGTGTTCGCGCAGCTTCTGAATGTTTTCTTCGTGCGTCTCCACGATCACAAACGGCGTGCCGGTTTTCTGGAGCTCTTCCACGGCATAGCGGCCGGTCATGCCCAGGCCGCAAACCACGTAATGGTCTTTGAGTTCTCTGATTCTCTTCTGCATTCTGCGTCTCCAGAAAATGTTGGTGATTTCGCCCTCCACCAGGAAAGCGGTGACCGAGGAAAACACGTACACCGTGATTGTGACCCCCACCAGCACCACGAACATGTTGAAGACCCGCAGCATGGGGTTGTGGCTGGTGTCTACAATTTCTCCGTAGCCTACGCCGGCGAGGGTGATCACCGCCATGTACAGCGCCTGCAGGAAGGTGACCTGCGGCCCGCCCAGCCAGAGATATCCGGTGACGCTGAGCGTGGTGACCGCCAGCAGCAAAATGACCGCATACATAAGCCTGCGCCGGAGTTCCATCTATGAGTATTTCCTGGCTCTAATATTCTTGCGTCCCTGGATTGCCGTTGCCCGCAACGCATGGGCGCATCTCTCAAGGTGGGAAATACCGGCGATTGTAGCACGGAGAGAGCGGTTAGAGATTGCTCTGTATGGACAGGGATCTTCCGAGAAACAATTCGTCCGATTTGGAGTCTGCACAAAAAAAGCGCCGGGGGAATCCGGCGCCTTTTGCTGAAAGAGATATTGGTTACGGAGGACAGGGCAACGCGGAATGCGGAAGCGCACCCTCACCCGGGAAGCTGAACGCGCCATCTACAGCATTCGATGTTTTCCCCATCTCAAACCACTGCAACAACGCTTCGGTTTGCGGATGATACGTAAATACCTCATGCCTTTCTCGAATCGTTATGGGCACAGTTGCCGTGGGCAAGACCTCCACCGGATCGCCAGTCTCCAAGTTCCCTTGACAGACGTGAGAATTTGCGGGTTGGCCGGGGAACTGCCAGGAGGGTGTGACGTTGTCAACGAAAGGATCGTTGAACGCCTCAGAGGTTTCATGCGAGAGTGCGGTTACGTCCTGGAATCCAGCGCCGAAAATTCCCGGCGAGATCCAACTCGCATATTGGGTGATCCAGCGGGGCTGCGGGATCGCGCCCGGCTGAAAGAAGTAGGTATGGAAGCCAAGCACACAGCACCCTCCGGGGGTGTTCGGATTGTTGACGTTGAGCGAAAACAGAAAGGTGTTGGGGAACAACGTCATGTTCAGCCCATTGGTTGTGAAATTGCCGGAGTTGATCTCGTTCACTACTTCGTTGTCGAAGAAGAAGTTAAACAGCAGATTCAACATCAACACGAAAGTATGGCCGTCGGCTGCAGTTCCGATGAAGTACGACCGGGCTTGAATGATGTTACCGTTCGCGAGACGGACATTAACAAACCGCGGTACGGTTATAGTTACACGGTTTACCACCTGAGGACGCAGGATTGTGTGCCAGTCCTTATCCATGCGGTGGAAGAACTCGGCCCGTTGCACCGCATCTGCGAACTGTAAGCGGTGGCCGGAACGGTAGTTGGCCTCCTCGAAGTTAGGAGAATCGAGGGTGAGATCTTCGAAGGGTGTGAAGGCAACCGTGGTAAGCGTGCTGCCGTCAGCATTCAGCAGTTGCAGTGAAACTTCGGAGATCTTGGCGGGAATCAACGTCGTCTCACCGGCGAGCGGATGATTGCCCATCATGCTAAAACGAAACAACCTGGTCGTCCCGCTACTCGGTCCGGCCTGGGCAAAAAACGCGCCATCAAATGTAGGCACAGTGTCCAGACCGTCAATGGTTCCTCCCTTGGGGGTGTGGCGAACGTCGTCGAAGTCTTCGTCTCCGTCGTTGCCTTCATGCGAGCTGGCCGCATTGCTGCTGATGTTGGCGCCGCTTTCTCCGGCTCCCTCATTCCCCACTACAGCGCCAGTTGTGGCATCTAAAATCGTGCTTGTACCGATTGTTAGTTGGATGGGTTGTGACCGATCTACAGTGCTCGGGGCCATCCGTGCATACCCGACTTCACCGCTGGCCACACTCGCTGCGGCCTCACGATCGTTTACCTGGCCAAAACTGATTGTGCTCAAGCCAAGCAGTAGAAGAAAACACATAATCGTAAATCGCGTTGCGATACTCATATAGCATTCTCCTGGGGGTCAGAAAGCGCACTAACGATACACCTACTCTGGATTTTTTAAAACTACATTCGAGAAGAAATTCTTCTAAAGTGTTGTGGGCAGCATGTGCAAAGGTTTGCACTTGCTTGACAGGGTTTGTCGTCGGGCACTGGATCTCGCTACGATGTTGTAGCAACCTTGGCCAGAGAAACTTTTTTCAACCATGCATCAGAAAGCAAACTGATATAGTAGTGCCGGACGTTTTTAGAGCCAAAAAAAATTCCGGTTTTATACGGATTTTGTAAAGCTAGCGATCATGCTTGTACAGATAAGAACGCTCTTCATTGTCATCAATATTTTCGTTCTTGCTTCGCTCGCGGGAGCGAAAGAACAACCGGCGCAGGTCATTGACTGGCCTGGCAGTGAGAATCCTATCTTGCGATTCAACGTCGGTAAGATTCAGAAAATTGGGACTTTTGCCGGCGAGAACTCTTACGTTATTGATACCTCGGTGGAGAACCGGTCCAAGAAAAACATATCGCGGGCGAGTTTCACTTTTTACATGTACGACAAGAACAAGGCCCGCATTGGAGACGGCACTCTCGATTTCAGCAACTTGGCCGCGGGCGAAACCTTGAAGATCAAAGTGACTGCGTCGACCGCCGGAACGCCTGTAAGCCTCAGTGTTGCCGCTTCCAATTTGCCGCCTGAACTGCAATCTTATCTTCCTTTGAAAATGGTGAGCCTAACCGTCTATTCGGTGCCGTCGGGCGCCAAGTTGAAGGTGGACGGAAAAGAATATGGCATAACCCCTATTGCCGCGAACCTGAGCGTTGGCAGTCATACTCTCGAGTTTGTGAAGGAAGGATACAATAACGGTACTTTTCCGCTCGTGATTAACCCGGACCAGCTATCAGGTGGCAGCGTGAGTTATGAGCTGGGAAACTCGGCTCATGACACGGTTGAATTGCGAGATGGAACAGTGTTGACAGCCGACGTAGAGTCTGTCGATGCCAGTTCAGTCACCCTTCATATTGCGGGAAATCTTCAAAAACTTGACCGCAATCAAGTAAAACGCATTCTCTTGGTTCCGAGAGAAACCCCACATCAATAGTCCCAAAAAGCTAGCTGATTACTGACGAGTTCTGACTCAGTTCTTCTTTCTCTGGAACAACAACGGACTGGGCAGTGTCACATGCAACCACGATTGCGCGTTGCCTTGATTGATGGCGATGCCAAGGCGTCCCCGAGAATCGATGTAGAGCAAAGGTTCATGCCTGGCAACGTCGCTGAAGGTCCGCACGAATGGCATGGTGTAGGGCTTTCCCGCCAGGGTGAACTTTACCTGATCGCCGATGCTGTAACCAAGTTTTGCAAACTGGGCAGCTTCGATGTTGGTGATCAGGTTTCCAAAGGGACCATCGGTGGCAATGATTTCGCCGCTGAGACCGGCTTCCTCCATCTTCGCCGCGGCCAGGTTGAGGCGGACCAGCTTCGGCACCACCGGACCGACTTGCGTCCAATCATCGCCGCGCGCAAGGTGAGCGCCCACGGGAGAGAAGATGTCGCGCCCGTGAAATGTGGAAGAGAGCTTGCTCCCAATCATCCATTCGGGATTGGTAATCTCACGCGCTTCAGCAATTCCATCCCGGTCTTCGATCAAGGTAAGCAATCCGTTATCAGGCACCACGAAGTACTGGCCGAGCTTCGACTTGGCCACGATTGCCTTGCGGCTGCTTCCAACACCCGGGTCGATGACGCCGACAAACACCGTTCCCGGCCCGTAGTAGGGCGCGGTTCCCGAAAGATAACGGGCGCCATCAACAATCGAGTAGGGTTTGACATCGTGGGTGATATCCATGATCCGGAGGGTTGGATCGATGCGCAGCATGACTGCCTTGCAGATCGCCACCGAATCATCGAGCAACCCGAAGTCGGTCATGAACACCAGCGTGTGCGTCGCCGGGTTGGCGGATGCTTGCGCCGAAGCAGGCTCCTGGGCTTCCACTCCCGGCCAGCAAAGCAGAAACAGCGCCAACAGCAGCGATTGAACAACAGCCTTATTTGAGGTGGGCAAGATCGGTCTCCGCAAGTTTGTTAACGGAATTTTAGACCATCGTTGGCTTAAGAACGACGATTCCACCTGCGGTAAAGATATTGAGGCTGCATGGGGCAGGCACTCAAAAATGTGGGCAAGCTCATTTCTTGAGTATGGCGTTCACAAATCCACAATAGTTCGAGAGCAATTCAGCGCGGACGCAACACCTGGTAGCGTGTAATGGTATAGCCCA
>Ga0070730_10006423_pt1 | contig 10048 bp, 10 predicted proteins | sample Coa_R1_3_FD_66447 | JGI IMG/M metagenome (GOLD analysis project Ga0070730, IMG submission 66447) | Surface soil microbial communities from Centralia Pennsylvania, which are recovering from an underground coalmine fire - Coalmine... | ecosystem: Environmental > Terrestrial > Soil > Unclassified ... | reverse complement strand
CCGAGCTGCTGCAGGCCTACTGTGCGGCGTACGCCGCCCTGGGCACGCCGGAGTTTCGCACGGTGGCGGAAGGGATCGTCGACTGGGTGTTCGAGGTTCTCTGCGACCGCGCCGGCGGCGCCTTCTACGCCTCGCAGGACGCCGACGTGGGGCTCGCAGACGACGGCGATTACTGGACCTGGACCGTCGCCGAGGCTCGCGCCGCGCTCGCGGAGCCCGATTTCGCGGTCGCCGCCCGGGTCTTCGATATCGGCGACGCCGGGGACATGCACCACAACCCCGCGAAGAACGTGCTCTGGCGCCGCGGCGACGTCGCGGCGGAGGACGGCCCGGCGCTCGGCCGGGCGATCGCGGGGCTCAAGGCCGCGCGGGACCGGCGGCCGCGTCCCGCCGTCGACACCACGCCGTACGTGAGCTGGAACGCGATGCTGGCGGCGGCGTTTCTCACCGCCGGCGCGGTGCTCGACCGGGTGGATTGCAACGAGCTTGCCCTTCGGGTGCTCGAGCGAATCTGGGAAGACGCCTGGCATCCCGAATTCGGCATGTCGCACCTCATCGGTGCTGCCGCGCCCCGGGGGATGCTCGACGACAACGTCCAGGCGGCCGCCGCGTTTCTCGACGCCTACGAGGCGACCGGCGAAGACGAGTGGCTCACGCGAGCCGAAACCGTGATGACCTACTGCGTTCGCGCGCACTGGGATGACGCCGCCGGCGGCTTCTGGGACCTCGCGGCGAACCGGGACGCCGAGGCCTATCTCACCGCGCGCGCGAAGCCGGCGCAGGATGCCCCCACGCCGTCCGCCAACGGCGTCGCGGCGCTGGTCCTCGCGCGGCTGGCGGCCATCACGGGCGCGCCTGCGTGGCGCGCGCGGCGCGACGCCCAGCTCGCGGCTTTCGCCGGCAGCGCCGCCGCGTTTGCGCTGCACGGCGCCACGCTGCTGCGCGCGCTCGATTGGGCGGCAAACCCCGTCACCCGGATCGAGGTGGCCGGATCCCGCGGGCCGGGCGAGGCGTGCGCGATGCACCTTGAGGCGCTGCAGGCCTGGCGCCCGCGGCGCGTCGTCATCCGCCGCACGGCGGACGCTCCCGCCGCCACCGTCTGCGTCGGCACCACCTGCTCCCTCCCCGTCGCCTCGGCGGCGGCGCTCGGCGCGCTGCTCGCGTGAACCGGCGCATGCTCGGCCGCACCGGGCTGGCGGTGAGCGAGATCGGATTCGGCGGCTGGGCCATCGGGGGAAACGCGGTGGGCAATTCCTACGGTCCCACCGACGACGCGGAATCCTCGCGCGCCATCCGCCGCGCCTTCGAGCTGGGGTGCACCTTCTTCGATACCGCCGACGTCTACGGCCACGGGCACAGCGAGGAGCTGATCGGTGCCGCACTCGCCGACGTCCGCGGCCAGGTGGTCCTCGCGACCAAGGTCGGCGGCAATTTCTACAACCGCGACGTGCATCCGCTCTTCGGCGAGCGCATCAGCCAGATGCTGGGCGTGCCGTTCGACCAGATCCCGCCCGACGCGCCCCTGCCGGCGACGCACGACGCGAATTTCACGTCGTCGTACGTCCGCTTCGCACTGGAGCAGAGCCTGCGGCGGCTGCGCACCGACTATGTGGATCTGCTGCAGCTCCACAACCCGCCGCTCAATCTCATCGCCGCGATGGACACCTACGCGGTGCTCGAGGACCTGAAGCAGGAAGGGAAGATTCGCGCCTATGGCGTGTCGGTGCACCCGCCCGAGGAAGGCCTCGCGGCCGTCCAGGCGACGATGCCCGACACCATCCAGGTCGTGTACAACATCGCGCGGCGCGAGCCGGAGGAGGCGCTCTTTCCGGCCGCCCGCGCCGCGAACGTCGGGATCATCGCGCGCGAGCCGCTCGCCAACGGGTTTCTCGCCGGGCGCTACGCGCCGGACGCGGTCTGGGAAAAGGGCGACATCCGCGCGCGCATGCCCCGTCCCTACATCCACCAGATGGTCGCGCTGGGGCAGCGGGTACGGGAGCTGGCCGAGAAGGCGGGTATCACCCCCGCCCAGCTCGCCCTCAAGTTCCCGCTGGACAACGCCGACGTCTCCGTCGTGATTGTAGGGATGAAGACCGTGCAGCAGGTCGAGGACAACCTGAGCGTGGAGATGTAATGCCGAATCCGACCGCCGTGATCGATACCGTGCAGGGGACCATCGAGCTCGAGCTCTTCGCGGACGAGGTGCCGGGGACCGTCGCCAATTTCACCAAGCTCGCCAAAGAGGGCTTCTACGACGGCACCACCTTCCATCGCGTGATTCCGAACTTCATGGTCCAGGGCGGCGACCCCTACTCGAAGACCGGCAGGGGCCGCGTCGGCACCGGCGGCCCGGGCTACACCATCAAGTGTGAGACCTCGCGCAACACCCACAAGCACGTCGCGGGGACGCTGTCCATGGCTCACGCCGGGAAAGACACCGGCGGCAGCCAGTTCTTCATCTGTCATACGCCGCAGGCGCATCTCGACGGCGTGCACACCGTCTTCGGCCAGGTCACCAAGGGCCAGGACGTCGTGAACAAGATCAAGCAGAACGACAAGGTCAATTCGATCACGATCCGCTGACCGGAGCGGGGAGGCGGGGGTGCATCTCGATTTCGCGGTGGTGGCGGACTACGCCCTGGTCGATCAGGCCGGGAAAATCTCCGTGCTCGGAATCTTCCAGCACATCTGGGTCCAGCAATTCCCCGCCATGCACCCCCGGCTCCACCTGGTGCTGCGGCTCAAGGGCAAGCGGACGGAGATCGGCGAGCACCCGGTGCAGATCCGGCTGGTGGACGAGCAGGATACCGAAATTCTCGGCGGCAACGGTACGGTGAACTTTGCGGAGCCGCCGGCCGGCGTGGTGGACATCGAAGCCGCGGCGATCCTGGTCTTCGACGTCCCCTTTCCCCACCCGGGGACCTACCGCTTCGAGATCGCCGTCGACGGCGCCGCGGCCGCGGCGGTGCCGATCACCGTGAGCCAGATGCCGGCGCCGCCGGCGCCGGGACAGCAGCTCAATTGACGCGCCGCTGCACCCGCCGCAGCCCTTCGAGCGCCGGCCGGTAGCCGGCCTCGCGCTCGAGCGCCCGCCCGAACTCCGCGGCGGCGCGCAAGAGATCCCCGCGCCGCTCGTAAATCCCCGCCAGATTCGCGTGCGGGTAATGTCGCGCATCGTAGCGCGGCGCGCGCTGCGCCTCTTCGAGCCACGGAATGGCCTCGTCGTCCCGCCCCTGGGCCACGAGGTAGACGCCGATGTCGTTGTAGGGATTGCCGAACTCGGGGTCGAGCGCGATCGCGCGCTTGCACGCGATGATCGCTTCGGCGTACCGGCCGTCGAACGAGTACGCCCAACCGAGAAAGGTGTGCGCCTCGGGCGTGGGATGCTCGGCGAGCGACGCCTGATAGAGCGCGATCGCACCCGCGTAGTCCCCCGACTGCTGGCACTGGTAGGCACGCTCGAATAGCTTTAACGCGCGAATGCGGTCACCCACACGTGAAGCGTAGCCAGCCCGCCACCGCCGTGCCAGCACGCCCCATCGCACGGCTCCCCACCCTCCTTCTTATCGCGATCGTCGCGCTCGGCTGGGGCCTCCGCAACCACCGCCTCCTCGACCCGGACGAAGGCCGCAACGCCGAAGTCGCGCGCGAGATGGCCGCGACCAACGACTATTTCGTGCCCCACCTCGACGGCCTCCCCTATCTCGACAAGCCGGTGGTCTACTTCGCCGCCGCCGCGGCCGCCATGGAACTCCTCGGCCCCACCGAGCTCGCCGCGCGTCTACCCGCGTTCTTGTTCACCCTCGGCTCGATCGCGCTCGTCGTCTGGTGGGCGCGGCGGCGCTGGGGCGCCGGCGCGGGATGGATCGCCGGCATCGCCCTCGCGAGCATGCCGCTGGTGCTGGCCTACGCGCAGGAAACGATCTTCGACAGCACGCTCGCGTTCTTCCTCACCGCCGCCATTCTCGCCTTCGCGGAAGACCGGCCGGTGCTCGCCTGGGCGGCGATCGGCGCCGGCGCGATCACCAAGGGCCCCGTCGCCATCGCGGTGCCCCTCGTCGCCCTGGTGCCGTGGCACCTCCTCACCGGGCGCCCCCTGCGGCGCCTCGTCCCGCTCGCCGGGCTGGCCGTATTCGCGCTGGTGGCCCTGCCCTGGTTCCTCGCGGTGACCGCGCGGCACCCCGAGTTTCCGCATTACGCGTTCGTGCGTGAGACCTTCGAGCGCGTGACCACCAAGGGATTTCACCGCACCGCACCGGCCTGGTACTATCTGCCCATCCTCCTGGTCGGCGGGTTTCCGTGGATCGTGCCCGCGCTCGCGCGCCTCCGCCGGTGGCGCTGGGCCTGGCTCGCGCGCGAAGTGAATCCGGGCGCGCAGGAATCGCTGCTGCTCGCCTGCTGGGTGCTCGGTCCGCTGCTGATGTTCTCGCTCAATCAGTCGAAGCTGCCGCACTACGTCCTGCCCCTCATGCCGGCGCTGGCGCTCGCCGCCGCCGGGGCGCTGACCGTCGACGGCGTCGGCGTCGCGTGGCGGGCCTACACCGCGGTCGCCACGGTCCTCGGCGTCGGCCTGGCGACGGTCACCCTCTGGCTCCCGAAGCCCATCTCCCTCACGGCGGCGGAGCGCGCCGCGGTGCCCGGCGCGGCGTTGTCGCTGGGGTTGGTGCTCGTCGCCTCCGCGCTGGTGGTCGCGATCGCGGTGCGGCGGGGCAAGTCCTCCTGGGTCATCGCCGCCTATGCCGCGGTGGTGGTGGCGATCCCGATCGCCGGCGGACCGCTCCTGGCCGCGGTAGGCGACGACCGTTCCTCGGCCGCGGTCACGCAGGTGACCGCCGCGGTGCTCGCGCGGGAATCGGCGGCGGGGGCCCCCGCGGACGTGCTGGGCATCGGCGCGTATATTCCCTCCCTTCCTTTTTATCTTCGGCGCACCGTCCCGATCGCGACCGTCGCCGGGCGGGAGCTGACCAGCAACTACATCGCCGACTACGTGGATCAGTACCGCGCCTACCCCGGCACGCCGCTGCGCCCCGCCGACGAGTGGCGCCTGGTGCTCGACCACTGCGACACGCCGACGGTGTTCATCGCCCGCGCGGGAGACCGGGAAACGCGCGCGGCGCTCGCCGCGCGGCTACCGCTCCTCGCCGAGGACGCCCGCTTCTCCGCCTACGGTCCCTGCACCGCTCCGGCCGCGGGGCGCGCGGATCGGGGCCAATAGATGTGCGGCATCTTCGGCGCGGTCTCCACGCAGGGGCGGCCGCTGCGGCATCCGGAGTGCATCGGCGCGATGGCCGCGTCGCTCGCGCACCGCGGTCCCGACGGCGAGCGCGACGTCGGGCACGCGCGCGCCCGCATCGGCGCCCGGCGCCTCGCCATCATGGATCTCACCACCGGCGATCAGCCGTTTCAGAGTCCCGACCGCGCCATCTGGATGGTGTGCAACGGCGAGATCTACAATTCGCCCGCGCTGCGCCGCGAAGCGACCGGATGGGGATACCCGTTCCGCTCCACCGGCGACATCGAGAACATCGTCCCCTTCTACGAGCGCTTCGGTGCCGACGCCGTCGCGCGCCTCGACGGCATGTTCGGCCTCGCCATCTGGGACGATCCCCGGGCCCGGCTCGTCCTGGCCCGGGACCGCGCGGGCGAAAAGCCGCTCTTCTGGACCGCCATCGGCGGCGAGATCCGGTTCGCGTCGGAGATCCAGGCGCTGCTCGCCTTCCCCGATCAGCCGCGCCGCGTGGACGCCGCCGCGGCGTCCCTCTACGCCGCCCTGGGCTACGTGCCGGCGCCCCGCACGTTGTTCGAGGGCATCCGCAAGCTCCCCCCGGGCGGCCTGCTCGAAGCCGACGCCGCGGGGATCCGCGAGCGGCGCTACTGGGACGCCGCCGACGCCGCCGCCCGGCCGTCCCGACTGGGCGACCCCGCGGCCCTGCGGGACGTGCTGCTGCGCGCGGTGGAACGGGAGCTGATGTCGGACGTGCCCGTCGGCGTGTTCACGAGCGGCGGGCTCGACTCGTCGTTCCTGGCCGCGGCAGCCGCCCGGGCCATGCCGGGGGAGCGGATTCACACTTACTCGGTGAAATTCGCGGAGCCGGGCTACGACGAAAGCGGGTTTGCCGAAGCGGTGACGCATGACATCCACACCCGCCACCACGTCGTGGTCGCGGACGATGCGTCGCTCTCCCGCGCCTTCGACGTCGTCACCCGCTCCCTCGCGGAACCGGTCGGCGACCCCGCCATTCTCCCCACCTATCTCCTCGCCGAGGCCGCGCGCGCCGACGTGAAGGTCGTGCTCTCCGGCGAGGGCGCCGACGAGCTCTTCGGCGGCTATCCCACCTATGTCGGCCACAAAGTCGCCGAGGCGTGGCTGCACGTCCCCCGGCCACTGCGCGCCGCGGTGGGAGCGGCGGTGCGCCGGTGGCCGTCATCGACCGGGAAAGTGACGCTGGAATTCCTCTTGAAGCAGTTCATCGCGGGGGCCGAACGCCCCTGGCTCGAGCGGCACCTGGAGTGGTTCGGGGCGCTGGGCCCGGATCCGGGGGTGGTGCCGGAGCTCGCGTGTTTGTTGACCCGGTTTCCCACGCACGATCCGCTGAATCGGGTGCTCTGGCTCGATTTCCTGACCTACCTGCCGGACAACCTCCTGGTGAAAGTCGACCGCGGGACCATGCTCGCCTCCATCGAAGCACGCGCTCCCTTCCTCGATCGCGAGGTGCTCGAGCTGGTGCTGCCCGCGCCGTCCGCGCTGAAGGTCCCGGGCCTTCGGACCAAGGCGATATTGAAGCGAGCGGCGCGCGGCCTCGTGCCGGATCACGTGATCGACCGGCGCAAGCGCGGGCTCTCGGTGCCGGTCGCCCGCTGGCTGAACACCGGGCTCGCGTCGCTCGCCGACCGCCATCTCGCGGCCCCCCGCTTCGGCGGCGACCGGGTGCCGCGATTGCTCGCGGAGCACCGCAGCGGGCGCGCCAATCACGCGCGCAAGCTGTGGCCGGTGCTCATCGCCCAACTGTGGGCGGAACGCTGGAACGTGGAGTGGCCATGACGCGGGATGAAGCGCTGGCGCTGATGCAGGAGTATACGCAATCCCATTCCTTACGGCAGCACATGCTCGCCGTGGAGGCCGCGATGCGGGCCTACGCCGGGCGCGCGGGGGAGGACGCCGAGGCCTGGGGCGCCGTGGGTTTGCTGCACGACTTCGACTACGAGCGCTACCCTAACGACGCGCATGCCGCGACCGAGGAGCATCCCAGCTGGGGCGTGCGGCTCCTCGCCGAGCGGGGGGTACCCGACGCGATGTGCCGGGCGATCCTCGGGCACGCGAGCTACACCGGCGTGCCGCGCGACACGCCGCTGGCGAAGACGCTGTTCGCGGTGGACGAGCTCTGCGGCTTTCTCGTCGCCTGCGCCTTGGTGCGTCCGTCGCGGAGCCTGGGCGACCTCGAAGTGTCGTCGGTCAAGAAGAAGCTCAAGGACAAGGCCTTCGCCCGCGGGGTGAGTCGCGACGACATCCGCCAGGGCGCGGAGGAGCTCGGCGTGCCGCTCGACGAGCACATCGCGTTCGTGATTCAGGCGCTGCGCCCCGTCGAGCGGACGCTCGGCCTCGGAGGCGCGTAGCCCGCGATGCGCGGGTCGAGTGAGGGCATCGCCCGGGCGCTCGACCGCGCCACCGGCGCGCGGCCCATACCGGGCAATGCCCTCACGCATCACCCGGACAGCGCGCACGCGCTGGACCTCATGCTCTCGCTCATCGCCGCGGCGACGCGCTGGGTGCACTTCGAGAACTACATCATCCGCAACGATTTCACGGGTGAGCGATTCGCCGCCGCCCTCGCCGAACGCGCCCGCGCGGGAGTGCCGGTGCGCGTGCTCTATGACGCACTCGGGAGCATCGGCACCCGGGGGGGCTTCTGGCGCGACTTGCGTCGCGCCGGCGCGGACGTGCGCGCCTTCAACTCCCTGGTCTCCGCCCATCCCCTGCGGCTCCTGCGCCGGGATCACCGCAAGCTGCTGGTGACGGACGGCATGCGCGCGATGGTCGGCGGGTTGTGCATCGGGAACGAGTGGGCGGGAGATCCCGCGAAGGGCCGCCAACCCTGGCGCGACACCATGCTCGAGCTGTGCGGCCCCGCCGTCACGGCCCTCGACGGCACGTTCGCGCGCGTCTGGCGCCGCGCGGGTCCGCCCCTTCCCGCCGACGAGCTCCGGGCGTCCCCGCCGGCCTGCGGCGACGCCGAGCTGCGCGTCGTGGAGGGGCTGCCCGAGCGTTCGCGGATCTGGCGCGCGGTGCAGCTGCTGGCGGCCGCGGCGCGGGAGCGGCTCTGGATCACCGACGCGTATTTCGTCGCTCCCACGCCGCTGTTCGCCGCGTTGGGGGACGCCGCGCGCGACGGCGTCGACGTCCGCCTGATGCTGCCCGGTTCGAGCGACCTCCCGGTCCTGCGCAGCATGACGCGCATCGGCTACCGCGAGCTGCTCGACGCGGGCGTCCGCATTTTCGAATGGCGCGGCCCGATGCTGCATGCGAAGACGCTGGTCGTCGATCGCGAGTTCGTGCGCATCGGCTCGAGCAACCTGAACGTCGCGAGTCTGGTCGAGAACTACGAGCTCGACGTCCTGGCGGACGACGCCGCGGTGGCCGGCGCGTTGGCGGAGCAGTTCCGTCGCGACATGGCGGGTGCGTCGGAGGTGGTGCTCGCGGCGCGGCGGCGCCCGCTCCCGCCCCGCCTCGTGGGAGCGCCCGCGGCCAATCCGGCGGCGCCGGGCGCGCACGCCCGCTCCGCGCGCGAACTCCGCCGCGCCGCCGTGGTCACGCTCGCGCAAGTCGCCGGCGGATTGCGTCGCCGCATGGCCGCCCTCACCACCGCCCTCACGCTCGTGATCGGCGGGCTGCTCCTCATCTTTCCCCGGGTGATGAGCATCACCTTCGCGGCCGGTGCGTTCCTCGCCGCGCTGGGATTCGGCTGGTATTCCGTTGCGTCTCGCCCCGGCGGGGACGATGTCCCCTGAGCCCCAACCCCCGGTAGGGGATGCGCGTATAGGTCAGCGTGAGGAAGCCGCACTGGTCGCGCGGACGCGAGCCGGCGACCGCGATGCCTTCGGCCTCCTCGTCGAGCGGTACGCCGCCCAGGCGCGCCGGGTGGCGCGGGCGGTACTGAAGGATCCCGATGACGCGGACGATGCCGCGCAGGACGCCTTCCTTTCGGCCCTGGTCAAACTCGACCAGTACGATCCCCGCCGGCCGTTCGGTCCGTGGCTCATGCGGATCGTCGCGAACGCCGCCACCGACCGACGCCGGCGCCGCAGCGTGCGCAGCGCGGAGCCGCTCGACCCCGCCATCACCGGCGGCGGCTCGCGGCCCGATACGCAGGCGGAGCGCAGCGCGCTGGGCACGCGGTTGCGGGAAGCGCTGGCGGAGCTGCCGGACCGGCGCCGGATCGCGGTGGTGCTGTTCGACGTTGAGGGATACACCCACGCCGAGATCGCCGACATTCTCGGAATTCCCGAGGGGACGGTGCGCTCGGAGGTGTTTCACGCGCGGCGCAAGTTGCGCACGCTGCTCGACGACTGGAAGGAGCCGTCATGACGGAAGACCCGAAGGCGTTCGATCACCAGCCCGACACCGTCCTGGGTGCGGCGCTGCGCGCCGCGCTCGATCCCGGCGCCGACGCGGTGTTTCTCGCGCGGGTGCGCGCCGGGATGTCCGCGGCGCGCCCCGGTTCGTGGGACGTGCTGGCGGGATGGGCCCGGCCGGGGCTCGCCGCGGCGGTCGCCGCCGCGCTGGTCGTGGGCTTCGCCCTCGGCCGCACCCTGGCGGCGCCGGACGCGCTCGACGAGGCGGCGGTGATGAGCGCCGAGGGCGCGACGCCGACCACGACCGCGCTGATCAGCGCCACCCGGCCGCCGGACGCGAGCATCATCTTCGCGTCGCGTCCCTGACGTTCGCCGTCACCGTCTGAGGAGGATCGCCGTCACGATGTTCAATCGATCGAAGGTGTGGGCGTTGATGCTGCTGGTCGCGGTGTTCGTGGTGGGCGGGGCGGGCGGCTGG
>Ga0070730_10006422_pt1 | contig 10048 bp, 9 predicted proteins | sample Coa_R1_3_FD_66447 | JGI IMG/M metagenome (GOLD analysis project Ga0070730, IMG submission 66447) | Surface soil microbial communities from Centralia Pennsylvania, which are recovering from an underground coalmine fire - Coalmine... | ecosystem: Environmental > Terrestrial > Soil > Unclassified ... | reverse complement strand
GGCGGGCCTGTCGTGGACAGGATCTGGGCCGAGGTCGGCCGGGTCACCGGGACGATCGCGGAGCGGGAAGGGCCGGCCGCCCTGCTGGTCGACGAGGGGCCGGCCAAGGGCCGCACGATGGTGATCATCGGTGCCGAGGCCGCGGGCCGGGTCCAGGTCCGGTTCCCGAGGCTCGAGCCGGGTTACCTGATCGACGTGATCGGCGTGAAGCACGATGGGTACCTGCAGGCGCTGATTCCCGCCACTTCGCAGCCGCCGTATCCGGCCGATCACCCGCCGACTCCGCCGCTGGTCAGCGGGCACGTACCCGATCCGGTCAGCGGGACGGCGGTCTGGCATGAGCCGGGAGAAGAGCCAGAAGACCTGCTCGGGCTGGCCTACCCGGCCCTGGACCCGGAGACCGGTTGTGAGCATGCAGGTTTCGCACCGCAGGGATGCTCGGGTGATCCGCACGCCACGGGTCCGGGGTGCGTCCGTCTCCCCTACCTGTCGGCCGGGAGCCTGCTCTGGCTGCGAAACGACTGCGCGGACCGGACGCGGCAGCTCCCGGTCACCAGCTGCGGGGCGACGGCCAGGCTCTTCTGCGACCGCTGTGTCACCTGCGGGACCTCAAGGAAGGGCCGGATCGCCGACCTGACCATGGCCGCCTTCGTGGAACTCGGCGGGATCCTCGAGGCAGGCTGCTTCAACGCCACGATGACGGTCGGCGGCTGAGGAATGCTCACCGCCGCCAGGGAACTGCAGATTCCGCTGCTGGCCGTCATGCTGCTCGGGGGGTGCATGGCCAAGGCGTGGCGGGTGCTGCGGTCGCGTTCTCTTAAGGCGGCCATGGACCCGGCCGGCCTGTTCCCGCTCCGCCTGCACCGCCCGATCATGATGGCGATGTGCGCGACCGAACTCGGGCTGGGCCTGGGCCTGATCGCTACCGCGGGCACGATAAGCACCATCAACCCCGGCCTGCCCGCGACCATCGTCCGCACGGCCTGCGTGTTGTTCTTCCTCGTCGCGACGGGCGCGCTGAATGAGACGAGACAGCGGCGCCCTGCGGCCGGCTGCGGCTGTTTCGGCGACTTCAGCCACACCCCGATCGGGTGGCGCACCATCGCGCGCGCCGGAGTCCTGTGCGCCGCCGCCGCCGTCACGATCGGCCTGCCCCCGCTCCGCATGCCGTCGTCGGCCACCACGGCCGAGATGTGGCTGGCCGTGCTGGCCTTCGAGCTGTCCCTCATCGCCTTCCTCTCGCCGGAGCTCGGCGAGATCCTGGTCAGGCTCGGCTATTCCGAGCCCTGCGAGCTGCGCAGGCTCCCGGTCGAGCGCACCATGGCCGCCCTGTACGCAAGCTCACCATGGCGCCGCTACGCAGGCCAGATCTCCGGCGCGGCCCCGGTCGACGTGTGGCGGGAAGGGTGCTGGCGATTCGTGGTGTACCCCGGGGTCGCAAGGGGCCGGCGGGTTGACATCGTGTTCGCCGTCTACCTCCAGCCCCGCAGGCCCGTGATCCGCGCTGCGGTCCTGGACGCGCACACCGATGAGGTCCTCGGGCTGGCCCAAACCCGCGAGTTTTCCGCCATCAGGTAAGCCCGCCGACCCGGCCCTCCTCGAGCGCCGGCCTACACGGGCTGGGAGCGCAGGAACTTGCCGAAGTGCGGGACCGTGAACGCGATGAGGCCGCGCTCGGAGCTGTAGATGAGCCCCTTCTTGATCAGCCCGTCCCGGGCCGGGGACAGGCTCGACGGCTTGCGTCCCAGCTCGTCGGCCACGACCGAGGTCAGCACCGGGTCGTCACCGGCGGCGGCCATGGCCCGCATGTACTCGCGTTCGCCCGGCGTAGCCCGCTCGTACCTGCTGCCGAAGAACCCGAGGGCCAGTTCCCCTTCCGCCTCCGGCGCCGCTACGCTGACGTCGGCGGCCGTCACCGGGCTGGCCGCGGCCACGTCCCAGGTGACCTTGCCGTAGGCCTGGACGAAATACGGGTACCCGTCGGCGGCGGCGTACAGGGCGTCCAGCGCTTCGGGGGTAAAGGTGACCCCCTCCCGCTCGGCCGGGGCGATCAGGGCCAGATCCGCGGCCTCCCGGTCGAGCCGGTCGATCCGCGTATACCTGAACAGCCGCTCCGAATAACTCTTGCTCGCCGACAGGACCGACGGCAGGTGCGGAAGGCCCGCCCCGACGACGATGAGCGGGCCGCCGGTCTGCGATAGCTCGTGGCACGCGGCGCAGAGGGCGGACACGTCAGCGCCGGGCACGTCCTGCATCTCGTCCACGAACAGCGCGATTCCCACGCCCAGGTCGGCGGCGACGGAAGCCGCCTCGGCGAACAACTCGGTGAGGTCGACCTCCAGGTCACCGGAATCGGCCCGGCCGCGCTGAGCCGGAACGTCGATACCGAGCGCGACGGTCACCGAGGACCCCTTGACCGCCTGGGGGTCGCGCAGCGCGAACGCCTTGAGGACGCCGAGGAAATACTCGACCCGGTCCGGGGCCCGGTGCCTGGGCGCGAGCTCACGGACGGCCATGTGCAGGGCGGCGGCGACCGGCCGCCTGATCGACTGGTCCGGCCTGGCCTCGATCTTGCCCGTGCCCCAGAGCCGCTGGAGCGCCATGGACCTGAACGTGTTGAGCAGCACCGTCTTGCCGACGCCGCGCAGCCCGGTCAGTACGATGCTCCGTTCCGGGCGGCCGCGGGCGATCCGCTCGATCACCACCTCGAACTGGCCGATCTCCCGGTCCCGCCCGGCGAGCTCGGGCGGTCGCTGCCCCGCGCCTGGGGCATAAGGATTGCGCACCGGATCCATGGCATTGGACTTTATGGCCAGATCTAGCTTGCACCGTAGATTTGCTTAGAAAACCCTACCGGCGTGTCGCGGCGCGATTCTCAGCGCTCGTGCTGCTGATTGAGGCGGGCCAGGAAAGCGTTATAGGCCGCCAGGTGCTCGTCGTCGTCGACGCTTTCCGGGCGGCCGACCGGAGCGACCGGTGCGGCCGGCGTTGGTGCCCCGCCGGCCGCGCTCGCCTCACGATGCGCGTTGACCACCGTGGCGAAATTCGTGCGGCGCGCGGCCTCGAGCCAGCCGAGTCCGCCGTCGCTGCGCCTGTCCCGGCTCCAGGCGAAGAACACGATCATCGTGAAGGCGAACATGATGCCCGCCCCGCCGACCCACATCACCGCTCCGCCGATATGCACGTCGCTGATCGGGCTCGGCGCCCAGCCCGGGCGCTGGCGCGCCAGGTCGGGGAACGGGTTGCCGCTCTCGGACCCGAGCGCCAGGCCGGTGAACGCGTCCACCGGCATGGCCAGGAAGAGCAGGAAGATCCGGGACGGGTACGACACCTTCCACCGGATCGGCTCGCGCCCGATCAGCGGCAGGAAGTAGAGGTAGCCGGCCACCAGGTACAGGACGTGCTCGCCGTTGTGCGCGGTCTCGTTGGTCAGCACCAGGTTCATGAAGCCGGTCAGGTGCGTGCCGATGATCACCCCCGCGTACACCGCCGTCATCAGCGGGGGCCAGGTGATCGCGGCGATCACGCGCGAGCGCAGGAACTTCTTGGCCCAGGTGTGCAGCGGGTTCCGGCTCGCGTGCAGGAGCAGCGTGGCGGGCTGGCCCAGGACCAGCAGCGGCGGGGCGACCATGAGCAGCAGCAGGTGCTGGATCATGTGATCCCAGAACAGCACGTCGTCGTAGGCGCCGACGCCGCTCTGCGTCGCGATGACGACCACCGCCAGGCCGCCGAGGAACAGCGCGGTCCGCCAGAGCGGCCAGGGACGGGCGGGATGCCGGCGGCGCACCCTGAGCGTGCCCCAGAGGTACAGACCCGCCGCCACGACGACGAAGCCCGTCACCACCGGCGCGAACTGCCAGCGGCTGACGACCTCGAGGAAGCCGAACGGCGGCAGTGTCATGCCGCCGAGATTACCCGCCCGCCACCAGGCGCCGCCGACGGCGTCGGCGCCTAACGCGATCGTGACCGGTAAGCGCCCGCGCCGGACGCCGGCCACCTCGGTCCAGGCCTGGCCGTCGGCGCCCTTCGCATCCACCCCGGTCGCCCCGGCGAGCGCGAGGATCGCGTGGACCTGGGCCGCGGCCATGGCTTCCGGCAACGCGACTTCCTGCGTCCCACCGTCCTCGATAATGGTCATTTCGCGCATTATCCGTTCGGCTTCGCGGTAATGCTCTGGGCCGGTCAAGGACCCTCCAGCGTGGTTACTTGGTTAGCGGAGGGCGTCGGGATTCGAACCACGGCGATAGTGCCGCCACAATGGTTTCAGGAACCCTCCGGTTGTAGACGATGGTAGCGGCTGATAGAGCCGCGCCGCATAGCAGCACGTCAGAGCGCCTCACCGGGCGCCATCCACGGCTTGATGCGCGCTGACCTGCCGCTCCAGGGTGTCCAGGAGCGCCCGCAGTTCGTACCTGTTGATGACGGCCTCGCCGCCGTCGCGTGGGATCCGGGCTTCCCAGTGCGGGCCGCGGTAGGTGATCCGGACCTCGGGGTGGTCAGCCTCGAAGGCAAGCCGGCGGAGTACCTGGTCGATGTAGTCCGGTTCGGCCCGGGCTATGGACCCCATGGCGCACCGCCTGCTGTCTGCTGCTCGATAACCTGCTGCTGCGCGAGCATGTCATGCAGCGATGCCGCGTCCTCGGCGTTCAGCCTGGACCTGAGCCCGGCGCCGAGTTCCTCCGCTGTGAGCCGCTGCCGACGGGTCGCATACCAGCCTCTGTCAGCGCCCCGGCCGTCGCGGCCGCGCCAGATGTGCCAGCTTGGGAAGGCGGCGGCGAGTCCGGCCAGTGTCAGGGCAGGCGGTGTCACGGTCTGCATGGGCCCAGTTCACTGCGGCGGCCGGGACAGCCCCACCGCGTTCGGGGACACTTCGCGGGACGTCTCGCGTGTAGAAACGTCCCCCGAGGGCCTTGAAACGTCCCGAAACGTCAGCATTGAATGGGCATGTGAACGAGAGGCTGCGCACCGCGATGATGCGGACCGACGTCGCCGTCGATGAGCTGGCTCGGTGCTGCGGTGTGGACCCGAAGACCGCGGAGCGGTGGCTCAGCACCGGCCGCGTCCCCCACCGCACCCACCGCTGGGCAGCGGCCCGTCGCCTGGGGTACGAGGAGAGCTATCTGTGGCCCGAGGTGCAGAGGTCGGCGGCCCGCCGTGCGGAAGTGTCGCAGTCCGAGTTGGTACGCCTGTACGCCGACCGGGCGTCGGTGCCCCGCGAGGTGTGGCTGCGGATGATGACCGATGCCTGCGATCACATCGATGTCCTGGTGTTCTCCGGCACGTTCTATGCCCAGACCCAGCCGCGGGTCGCGCGGATGCTGGCCGACGCGGCCGGGCGGGGTGCGGAGGTCCGGCTGTGCTTCGGTGATCCGGACAGCGACGCCGTCGCGACCCGGGACCGGGAGGAAGAGCTCGGCGGGACCCTGGCCCACAAGATCCGCTCGGCGCTGACCTACTACCGGCCGCTGGCCAGTGTCGAGGGCTGCCAGATGCGGCTGCACTCGACCACGTTGTACGCGTCATTGTTCCGCTATGACGATGAGATCATGGTCAACCCGCACGCCTACGGGGAACCTGCCTCGGCGAACCCGACATTGCACCTGCGGCGCCTGGATGGCGGCCAGTTGGTCGACCACTACGTCGCCTGCTTCGAGCGGGTCTGGGAGGCCGCGAAACCCTGGCATGACGAGGAGGTCTGAGCAGGTGGGCCGCGTCGAGTACTGGAACGATCCGGCGGCGCCCAAGCCGAACAGCCTGGTGCCCGCCTGCGGCGTCCTGGCCGTCGACGCCGCAGGGCGCGTGCTGCTGCAGCGGCGCCGCGACACCGGCCAGTGGGCAATCCCGATGGGCAAGCAGGAAATCGGCGAGACCCCCACCCAGTGCGCGATCAGGGAGACCCACGAGGAGACCGGCGTGCTCACCGAGATCACCGGCATCCTCGGCGTCTACTCCGACCCCGGCCACATCGTCGCCTACACCGACGGCGAGATCCGCCAGGAATGGGAACTCATCATGCTCGGCCGCCCTGTCACCGGCGCCCCAGCGGCGAATGACGAGGCCGGCGACGTCCGCTGGGTCGCGGCCGCGGACCTGGAGAGCCTGGACATCCATCCCACACAGTGGCGGCAGCTCCGCGACTGGATTGACGGCTCCAGCCCGCACGTCGACTGAGGCAAGAGTCGGCCGCACAAGATGATTCCCCGGGCAGTTGGCTGCGGTCGGCGACGAGCCTGCTACGCGAGATTAGCGGTTATAAGTGCAGCTAAGAACTAGTTATACGAACCAAAAGCGGAGGGCGTGGGATTCGAACCCACGGTGACGTTGCCGCCACAATGGTTTTCAAGACCATCGCCATCGGCCACTAGGCGAGCCCTCCTGTAGGCCACAGACTACGGTAACGCCGAACGATAAGTCAGCCTGCGCGGCCAGGCGAGCCCGTCGCCGACCAGCGCGCCCAGGGCCAGGTACGCGTCGGCGGTCTGGCTGGCGAGCAGGTCGAGTTCGACCTCCGCGCCCTCCTCCAGGTGCGGGTCGTACGGAACCCGGACCACCGCCCGGCACCGGGCGGCGAAATGATGCTCGAGCCGGTCCAGGTCGACGGCGCTCTTGCTCTTCGGCCGTATCGCCGACACCACCACGACGCCGTTCCGCACCAGGTCACCGCAGTTGTGGGCCTCCAGCCAGTCCAGCGTCGCGCTGGCGCTCCGCGCGCCGTCCACCGACGGCGAGCTGACCACCACGATCTGATCGGCCAGCTGGAGCACGCCTGACATGGCCGAGTGCAGCAGCCCGGTCCCGCAGTCGGTCAGGCAGATCGAGTAGAAGTGCTCGAGCACGCGCGCCGCGTCGCAGTAGTCCTCGGCGCCGAAGGCCACGGAGACCCCCGGATCCCGGTCGGAGGCGAGCACCTCGAGCCGGCTCGGCGCCTGGGAGGTAAACGCCCGCACGTCGGCGTAGCGGCGGATCTGGTCCCGCTCGTTCAGCAGGTCCCTGACCGTCGCGGCCGTCTCCAGGCGGACCTTGTCCGACAGGGTGCCGCGGTCGGGGTTCGCGTCGACGGCCACGACCCGGTCGCCCCGCAGCGTCGCGAACGTCGCCCCCAGCGCCGCCGTGGTCGTCGTCTTGCCCACGCCGCCCTTCAGGCTCAGCACCGCGATCCGGTGGTGGCCGCCCGCGACCGGAGTCCTGATCCGGTTGATCAGGTCCCGCCTGCGCATGTCGGCGGTCGACTCCCCGAGCCTGACCAGGCCGCCCGTGACCAGGGAGAGGCTTCGCCGCCAGCCCGACCCCTGGGCGGGCCGCCGGACGCGGGCCGGTGCGCCGGGACTTCCCGAGTTGTCCCACGCGGATTCCGGGTCGACCTGCCTGGGCACCCGCACGTCGTCCCGGGCCCACCCGCGGTGAGCGCCCCGGTCGTGCGGGACCTCAAGCGGCGGCCGGGCCTCCCTGTCGTACGGATACCCCGGGTAGGCCGGCGCCTGCGGGTACCCCGGATACCCGGAGTCCGGCAGGTAGCCGGAGATGTCCGGGTAACCCGGCTCATCCAGGCCCGGGTAGTCCCTCGGGAGCGGAGCGTACCCCGGCCCCCGCGGGTAGGCCGAAGAGACCGAGTAGGGATCGCCCGGCAGGTCCCCGCCGGACATCTGGTTCGCCGTCATGTCGTCACCCCCTGGCCCGCACGGGTGGGCGCGTGCGGACGGGTTTCGTGCATCAATCCGAGCGTAAGCCAAACTTCGCCCGATTTCGATACCCAGCGCGCTCGCCTCGTAGCGCTGAGTTGTGCCCGCGTACCGGCCGACCAAACCGGCCCTGCGGTCGGCAGCAGCCGGCGGGATCGGACAGACTAGGGGCATGAGCAACGGGATGAACCCTGAAACCCACGAGCCCGCGCAGATTCTCGTGGTCGGCCCCGACGGCATCGCCATGGCGGGCGACGCGCAGGGCGCCGGGGGGGAGCGCGAGCGCCCGGTCACCGAGATGGTCGAGCAGCCGGCCAAGGTCATGCGGATCGGCAGCATGATCAGGCAGCTGCTTGAGGAGGTCAGAGCGGCTCCCCTGGACGAGAAGAGCAGGGTCCGGCTCAAGGAGATCCACGAGAGCTCCATCAAGGAGCTGGAAGACGGCCTCGCGCCCGAGCTGATCGCCGAGCTGGAGCGGCTCTCGCTGCCGTTCGCCGATGACGACGTGCCGAGCGAGGCCGAACTCCGCATCGCCCAGGCTCAGCTGGTCGGCTGGCTGGAGGGCCTGTTCCACGGCATCCAGACCACGCTGTTCGCCCAGCAGATGGCGGCCCGGGCGCAGCTCGAGCAGATGCGCCGCGCGCTCCCGCCAGGGATGATGACCCAGCAGGACACCGAAGGCCAGGTCCAGCGCCCCGGCTCCGGGCCCTACCTATAGGGCCCATTTTTCCCCGAACGACCGTTACCGGAGTCACGGACGCCCGAAGCGCAGCCGTCCTAGCCAGGCGGCCGCGGCGGAGAACTCGGCATCCGAGGTGCCCGGTCTGACCTGCGTCGTGGCGCCGTCGCACCGCGCGTAGCTCCCCAGGAAACGCACCTGCCGGCACACCCGGCGCAGCCCCATCAGCGCCTCGCCGACCCGGGCGTCGTCGATGTGACCCTCGCAGTCGATGAAGAAGTAGTACTGGCCGAGCCGGTCGCCGGTCGGCCGCGACTGGATCGTGGTCAGGTTGATCCCGCGCACCGCGAATTCGGTGAGGATCTCCAGCAGCGCGCCCGCGTGGTCCTCGGCCAGGAAGGCGGCCACCGAGGTCCGATCGGTCCCGGTCCGGGCGGGCAGCGGGCCGTGCGATGCGACCACCACGAACCGGGTCACCGCGTTGCCCCGGTCGTGCACGTCGGGGACGAGGACCTCCAGGCCGTACCGGCCGGCGGCGAAGGCGCCCGCCAGGGCGGCGTCGAGGTGCCCGTCCGCGGTCTGCCTGGCCGCCTCGGCGTTGGACGCGACCGGGACCCACTCGCAGTCCGGCAGGTTGGCGGCCAGCCAGCCGCGGCACTGCGGCATGGCCTGCGGATGCCCGCCGACCCGCTTGATGTCACCGAGCGTCGTCCCCTGGCTGGCCAGCAGCGCGAACGCGATGGGGATCTGCAGTTCGGCCACGATGACCAGGTCGTTCCCCCCGGCCAGGTCGTCGAGGGTGGCGGTGACGACCCCCTCGACCGAACTCTCGATGGGGACCACGGCCCGCTCGGCCAGCCCGTCGCGCACGGCCGCGAGCGCGGCCTGGATAGTCGGGCAGGACAGCTGCTCGGCCGCGGCGTCGACGGCTTGCAGCGCCGCCTGGCAGAAGGTGCCCTCGGGTCCCAGGTAGGCAACTGGCATAGCGCTCATCATGCCAGCATTGCCGCGCAGCCAGAGCCGTACGGCGTGCTGGCGGGCCCGGTGCAGCTGGGCGCGCAGCCCAGCGGCGGTCAGGGCCGGACGGCGAGGGCCCGGGCGACGCCGGCGAGCTGGCGGGCCCGGTGCAGCTGGGCGCGCAGCCCGGTGCCGGTCGCGCGGTGCGCGAGGTCGACGCGCACCTCGGTGACGCGCAGTCCCCGGCGGAGCAGGTCGATGGTCAGCCCGGTCTCGACCCCCCAGCCAGGGGCGAGCGGGCGGGCGGCCTCGAAGGCCGCGCGGGTCAGGCAGCGCTGCCCGTTCAGCGGCTGCGCCGGGCGCCACCCGGTGGCGCGGCGGATCCCGGCGCCCGACAGCCCTACGACCAGGCCGTGCCCGCCGAGCTTGACGGTTTCGCTGAACACGGCGATCGTCATGTCCGCCACGCCGGCCCGGACCGGCTCGGCCAGCGGCCCGGCCAGCGCGGCGGTGCCGGCCAGGTCAGCGTCGAGGAACAGCAGGTGCCGGGGCGACTCGCGAGCTTCTCGCTGGTCAACTAGGCGGACCGCGCCCGCGCCGGTCTCCATGGCGGCGCCCTTGCCCCGGTTCCTCCGGTGCCGGACCACGACCGCGCCCGCGTGCCGGGCCAGCTCGGCGGTGGCGTCGCGCGAGCCGTCGTCGACCACCACGACGAAGGCCACGCCGGGGAGCC
>Ga0070730_10006421_pt1 | contig 10048 bp, 9 predicted proteins | sample Coa_R1_3_FD_66447 | JGI IMG/M metagenome (GOLD analysis project Ga0070730, IMG submission 66447) | Surface soil microbial communities from Centralia Pennsylvania, which are recovering from an underground coalmine fire - Coalmine... | ecosystem: Environmental > Terrestrial > Soil > Unclassified ... | reverse complement strand
CGATCGCGTTCCCGCATTCATTGGGGCTTTATTACAGCGCGGTCACGCAGTACCTGGGCTTCTTGAAATTTGGCGACGAATACAAAGTGATGGGGCTGGGGGCGTACGGCGAGCCAGAATTTCTGGAAGAGTTTCGCGACATCGTACATTCGAACGGCAGCGGATTCCGTTTGGCCCTCGAATATTTCACGCATCATCGCAGCGGTCCGGAGATGACCTGGGCCGATGCGGACAAAACGCCGGTGCTGGGGAAAATGTATTCGGAGGCGATGGCGCGAAAACTGGGGCCGGTGCGCGATCCTGCGGCTCCGATCGAGCAGCGGCACAAGAATCTGGCGTGTTCGCTGCAAGCGCGGCTGGAGGAAGTGTATCTCGGGATGCTGCGGCGGCTACAGCAGGAAACCGGAATGAAATCGGTGTGCCTGGCGGGCGGAGTGGCGTTCAATTGCGTGGCCAATGGAAAAATTCCCGCCGGCACTGGCTTTGAAAATGTTTACGTGCACCCGGCGGCGGGCGATGCGGGGCTGGCGGTTGGCGCGGCGCAATATATCTGGCACCAGGTGTTGGGGAATCCGCGCGCATTTGTGATGGAACACGCGTATTGGGGGCCGGAATATTCGCGCGAAGAGATTCGCACCGCGGTGAACGCATCGCGTCTTGCGGGAAACGGCTGCTCGGTAAGCGAATTAGCCGAAGAAGATTTATTGAAGAAAACCGCCGCGATCATTGCCGATGGAAAAATTCTCGGCTGGTTCCAGGGGCGCGCCGAGTGGGGGCCGCGGGCGCTGGGCAATCGCAGCATTGTGGCCGATCCACGCCGTACGGAAATGAAAGAAATTCTGAATCGCCGCATCAAGCATCGGGAAATTTTCCGGCCGTTCGCGCCGTCGATTCTTGCCGAGAAGACCGGCGAATGGTTTGAGCAATCGCATCCGTCTCCGTTTATGACCATGGCCTATGCGGTGAAAAAAGAGATGCGCGAAAAAATTCCGGCGCCGACCCATGTGGATGGCACGGGCCGGCTACAGACGGTTACTGCTACCGCGAATCCGCGCTACTGGAAACTCATACGTGCGTTTGAAGAGCAAACCGGCGTGCCGGTGGTGCTGAACACTTCGTTCAACGACAACGAGCCGATCGTTTGCAAGCCGCAGGAAGCCATCGATTGTTTTCAGCGCACCCAGATGGATGCACTGGTGCTCGGCGATTTTTTGATTACCCGCGATCAAGCGAACAGCTAGCAGGAGCGGCGACTAGAACAAGAGCTGAATCGTGAGCCAACCACTTCAGCTCAATTTCAACGGAATATTTTTGGTCCGTGCGCGGCGATCGAGCCAGCGTTCGATCAGCCAGCCAACCAGGTAATACCAGCCGAACAAAAGAATAGGCATGGAAACGAAGAAGGTGAGCACTTCATCGACGCCGAGTCTGCTGAGGCCGGCGACGATGGCGAACGCGACCAAGAATGCTGGGAACGCCGTGACCACCAGCGATTTCTCCAGCCAGCGGGGTGCAATCTTCATATTTGGAGATTCGCCGCTCGAACAATTTGGAATTTCCGCCGTGCATGGAGCTGCCGGTGCCGGCTTTTTATTCAGCGGGTCGGAATCCAAGCGCAGCGACGACCACCAATAGTATCTTCGCGGCGCCAGTTGCTCATGTTCATTCGCTGGCAAGGAACGGTAGGTGACCGCGGCAAACAGAATGAATCCGAGAATGGACAGAATACCGCTCCAGCGGGTACGCATACCTTAATGAAACATCAAAATTGGGGAAGATGGCCGGAAAACTTTGCCCTTCCCGGCTCCAATCGATGCACTTTGCGGCTGCGGGCGACCTCGTGATCATCGCAGCACCAATGATCATGGATCGCGAAATGGTAGTATAATAGTAGTATGAAAGAGAAGACTTCTATCACACTATCCAAAGACCTGCTGGCGAAGATCGACCGACTGGCCGGCTCCCGCCATTCGCGCTCGTCGTTCATCGAGCAGGTGCTACGGCGCTTTTTGAAGGAGCGGGCCCGCGCCGCGTTGCATGCGCGCGACCTGGCGCTCATCAACGGCGCGGCGGAGCGTTTGAACCGCGAAGCCGCGGACACGTTGGAATACCAGGCAACCGAAGAGTGAGCACGCCGGCCGAGATTCGTCGCCCGCTGGAAATGACGTTCGCGGAGCCGGCATGAAGCGCGGCGAACTGTATCGGGTGCACAAACCGGGCGGCGATCCGAAAGAATATCGCGTGTTTGTGATTGTCAGCCGCCCAGTGCTGATTGATTCGCGATTCTCGACGGTGATCTGCGCGCCGGTATTCACCAGCGGCGAAGGACTTTCCACCCAGATTGCGATCGGACCCGATGAAGGCTTGAAACACCCAAGCTGGATCATCTGCGATAACTTGGTAAGCATGCGAAAGACCGACTTGACGAACTACATCGGCTCGCTCGGTCCCGCGAAGCTCGTTGAACTGAATCGGGCGCTGCGCATGGCGCTGGATCTGCCATAGATGAAAATTCTGCTGCTCAATCTCTACTATCCGCCGGACACTTCGGCCACCGCGAAGATGGCGGAAACAGTGGTGAGCGCGCTGGCGCGCGAGCACCAGGTGACAATTGTGTGCGGGCGGCCTTCGTACGATCCGAGTGAACGGCGGACCTGGCGGCTCTGGCAAACGGAAAAGAAAAACGGCGTGACCATCGTGCGCGTGGGTTCCACCGATTATCCGCGCTTCAACATAAAGAAGCGGGCCGTGAATTATCTGACGTACAGCGCGCTGGTGATTCCGCGAGCGCTGTTCATGACGTGCGATGTGGTACTGGCGATGACCGATCCGCCGTTTCAAGGAATCACCGGCGCAATCGTCGCGATGTTGAAGCGCAAGCCGTATATCTACAACATCCGCGACATGTATCCGGATATGGCGGTGGGCGGCTCGATCGTCGCGCCGGGCTTGCTGGCGCGCGTTTGGGAAAAGCTGCATCGCTGGGCGCTGCGCCGCGCCGCTTGCGTGATCGTACTGGGCGCGGACATGCGCGACCGCATCGCGGCCAAGGGCGTGCCTGCCGAGCGCATTGAAATTGTTCGCGACGGCGCGGAAATTCTGAGTGAGCCTGCGCGAAAAGCGTTACTGACGCAAGTGGACGCCGAAGTGATCCGGCAGATTCGCGGTGATTTTCGTTTCGTGCTGCTGCACGCGGGCAACATCGGGTTTTACGGAGCCTGGCAGACGTTGATCGGCGCCGCAAAGCAGCTCGCGGGTGACGGCGTCGGCTTGGTATTTGTTGGCGAAGGTGCGCAGCGCGCGCAGGTCGAAGCCGCGGCGCAGGGGATCTCCAATATCCGTTTCTTGCCTTTTTTCCCAGGCCACCAGATTCCGTCGGTGCTGGCCGCGGCGGACGCGCACCTGATTACCATCAAGCGCGGCCTGGAAGGAGTGGTGGTTCCCAGCAAAATGTATGGAATTCTTGCCGCAGGCAAGCCGATGGTGGCGGTGGCGCCGCGGGAAACCGATGCGGTGACCCTTGGAGAAAAAGCTGGATTCAGCGTCTGCGCGGACCCGGATAAACCGGACCAACTGGCCAGCCTGGTGCGCGAACTTTCACGCCACCCGGAGCGCGTGCAACGAATGGGCCAAGCGGCGCTGGCTGCCGCGCCCGCCTATGATAGAGTCAAAGAGCTGGATGAATTTGTGAACATCGTCGGTCGCTCCCGCTCGCGATGACAAAATAAAATCTCGAAGGATGGGACAGCGTAATGCCTGCTGAGACTTTCTGGACCGGAAAAAGAGTTCTGGTTACTGGCGGATCTTCATTCATCGGCTCGACGCTAACCGATCAACTGCTGGCGCGCGGCGCGAAGGTACGGATAGTCGATGATCTGTCCAGCGGACACCTGGATAATCTGCGCGAGCCATTGGCCACAGGCGCGATTGATTTCATTCAAGCCGATCTGCGCGAACCGGGCGTCACGCGCGCAGCCATGAACGGCGTGGACACGGTGTTCCATCTGGCCGCGGATCATGGCGGTCGCGGTTATGTGGATCTGCACCAGGCCGGCCCGGCATCCAATTTTTTTCTGGATGGACTGGTTTTTTCCGAAGCGCTTCGGGCCAAAGCCAAAAAAGTTGTGTTCGCATCGTCCGGCTGCGTGTACCCGAATTTTCTGCAGTCTGACGTGAACAAAATGGTTTATCTCACCGAAGATCTGACCAACGGTCCGAACGACGCCGACAACACCTACGGCTGGGCCAAGCTGATGGCCGAATTCACATTGAAGGCGTATCACAAGGAGCATGGCCTGGGCGCGGCATCCTGCCGGTATTTTACGGTGTACGGGCCACGCGGGGTGGAAAATCACGCGGTGATCGCGATGATAGCGCGCGCCTTCATTCAGCAGACGCCGTTTGAAGTGTGGGGCGATGGAACGCAGATCCGCAACTGGACCTACATTGAAGACATTGTTGAAGGCACGATTCTGGCCGGGGAAAAAATCAACGACGGTACGGCGGTGAATCTGGGCACCATGGAGCGGATTCAAGTTCTGGAAGCGGCTAAGATGGTGTGCGAATTCACCGGTTTCAACGCCGAAATTAAATTGCTGAAGAACATGCCGACCGGCCCGCTAAATCGAGTGGCGGATAATTCGCTGGCCAAGAAACTGCTGAGCTGGGAGCCGAAAGTGGCTTTCAAGGACGGCCTGAAGCGCACCATCGACTGGTACTACAAGACGAAAGACCGTGAAGAAGTGAAGCGAATCTTCGCGCGGATGCTAACCGAACGATAAATATTATTAAAGTTATCTAATACAGAAAAGCCTGTAGGGCCCAACTCGCCTGTTTGATGCCGCAATCCCTTGCGGAAACTGCAATTTCAATACATTTTCACTGGATTGGAACTTTCTAACAAGGTATCTTAATAGCGCTGCGTGGGGCAGCCTCCGCGTCCGAACTCGGCCGCGTGCAGAGTTGATCTCTCAGAGCTCAACTTTTTTCTCTCACTTGGGAGCCGGATCCCCGAACCCGGCAATGAGTCGCGTGTGTAGCCGGCACCGCCCTGGCCGGTTCCGTAACTCTGAAGTTCGAGGACGAATGGCCGCTGGCCTGATCGCGTTTTGTATTGCTCTATTGGCATCTCTGACCCTGACCGTGCCGGTTCGCGCGCTGGCGTTGCGCGTAGGCATGGTGGATCTTCCCGGGCCGCGCAAAGTTCATTTGCAGCCGATTCCATTGCTGGGCGGACTGGCGATGTACGCCGGGGTGGTGCTGGGCGTGCTGTTTCTCTTTAACGGTCCGGCGCGAGCACAAATAGCCGGCATTCTGGCGGGCGCTACATTGATCGCGGCGGTCGGGATCTTGGATGACCGCGGCTGGCTGCATCACCAGGTGAAACTGTTCATCGGGATGCCGCTGGCAGCGGGAATTCTGCTGCTCAGCGGAATTCGCGCGCAGGTATTCAGCACCTTGTTCGGCGGGCGGACCGGCGATTTGCTGGACATTGCACTGACCGTGGTCTGGGTGGTCGGCATCACCGCATCGTTCAGCATTCTGGATCATATGGACGGACTGTGTGCGGGCGTCGCGGCGATGGCCTCGGCGTTCTTTGCACTGCTGGCTTATCTGAACGGGCAGACGCTGGTCACGGTGCTCGCAGCGGCGACCCTCGGCGCGGCGACGGGATTTCTGCGCTGGAATTTCAAGCCCGCGAAGATTTTTATGGGCGACGGCGGAGCAATGTTCCTGGGCTTCATGATGGCTACGCTGGGACTGAAGCTGCGGCTGGAGCAACCCAACCTGCTATCGGCATGGATTGTGCCGGTACTGGTTTTGGGCGCGACGATCTTTGACACCACGCTGGTGACCATCTCCCGCAGCCGCCGCGGGCTGCTGCCATTCGCCACGCCGGGCAAAGACCATGTGGCGCATCGCCTGGCAAACCTGGGACTGGGCCAGCGCGGCGCGGTGTTGACCATGTATATCCTCGGCGTGGTCAGCGGCGCTCTGGCGCTGCTGGTGAGCTATCAATCCATCACCATCTCGCTGGTTGTACTCGCCATCGCGTTGCTCGCGGCGCTGGCCGGAATCGCCTACCTGGAACGCGCGCCGTACGAGCGGCAGCAGAGCAAGGCTGCCAGCGCCGCGGACTAAGCAACCGCGGTCCGCAGTTCCCCGTCAATTCCAGATTCGCTATACTTTAGGGCGACCATGGGAATTCCGCATCTCGACTAGGGTTGCGGCACAACGATGACAGGAGCGACGAGAAACATTTCCCTTGGCATCTCCCGGCTTCAACATCCGGGCAAAGGGTTGGATCGGACGAGCCGCACGCGTGATTGAAAATTCGAAGACTCCGAAGATAGACAATAAAAACGGAAGCGTAATCGTTGTGGGCGGCTCAGCGGCGGGATTTTTGACTGCCGCCAAGGTGGCCGCCGGCGGCCGCGATGTGCAAGTGCTGGATGCCAAAGCCGGACTGGACCCCGCGCCGAGATCGTTGATCGTCACCCATCATTTCCGCGAACAGCTGCAGGAAGCGGCGGCATCGAGCATCGTCAACGAAATCCGCCGGTTCGAACTGTTCACCGATGGCCGTTCGGCCGAAGTAGCGCTGCGCCGGCCGGACCTGATTATCGAGCGCGCCAAGCTGATTCCGGCGCTCGCCAACGAGGCTGCAAAGGCTGGAGCGAAGCTTTCGTTTGACACCCATTTTCTCGGGTTGGGACCGAATTCGCGCGGCTTGCGGCTGGAAGTGGAAACTGGCGGGCGCCGCGAAGAGCTTCATGCCGATCACGTGGTTGGCGCGGATGGCGCCACCAGCCGGGTTGGCCGCGCTGCTGGATGGCCGCCGGTGGAGACCGTTCCGCTGGTGCAGGCGATCATTAAGCTTCCCAAGGATTGCCGCCCGGATACCACCCGGGTGTGGTTTGTGCCAGACGACACGCCGTATTTTTACTGGCTAATCCCCGAAAACGAAACGCGCGGAGCGCTGGGAATCATCGGCGAAGGCAGCGGCCAGGAAACCAAAAAACGCATCGAGCGTTTCCTGGAAAAAAAACAAATGGAGCCGCTGGAATGGCAGGGCGCGCGGATTCCGGTGTACCGCAAGTGGATACCCGTGGAGCGCCGCGTAGGCAACGGGCGAGTTTTTCTGGTGGGCGACGCGGCGGCGCAGGTGAAGGTTTCCACGGTGGGCGGAATCGTCACCGGATTCCGCGGAGCGCAAGGGGTGGCCGACGCCCTCCTGGGTACAGGGGAAAACAGTGAATTGCGGGCGCTGCGCCGTGAACTGGATACGCACTGGCTGATCCGAAAGACCTTGCATCACTTCCAGCAAAGGGATTATTCCTATTTAGTGGACCTGCTGAACGCAGCCACGCGCGAATCGCTGGGCGAAATACACCGCGACCACTCGACTCGCCTGCTGTGGAACGTCCTTCGGCGGCAGCCGCGATTGTTGTTGCTTGGTCTGCGCGGGCTGCTGATGGGCAAAAAATCGCGATAATGATTGTGCGACTTCTAGCCGTGGCCGGCTGTTTGCCCCGGCGATCCTTGGTTACAGGAGGCTCTCGTTGCGTCTATCGGTGATTGGCTGTGGGTACGTTGGCTTGGTGACAGGAGCGTGTCTCGCCGAAGCGGGCCACGAAGTGATGTGCACGGATATTGACGCCGGCCGCATCGCGCAATTGAAAGCTGGCCAGGTTCCCATTTACGAGCATCATCTCGACAAGATTCTGGAGTCCGCCGGCAAGGCCGGAAAGATTTTCTACACTTCCGATGCCGGCGAGGCCATTCGGTTCGGTGAAGCGATCTTCATTTGCGTGGGCACGCCACCGCGGCTCGATGGCAGCGCCGATCTGTCGGCAATCGATCACGTGGCGCAGCAGATTGCGGCGGAGGCGCGTTCGGCAAAGCTGGTGGTGGAGAAAAGCACAGTCCCCGCGCGCACCGGAATTGAGCTGCAGCGGCAACTCTCGGCCTACAGCCGTGGAAACGGCCTGTTCCGGGTGGCGTCGAATCCAGAATTTCTGCGCGAAGGCACCGCGGTCGAGGACTTCTTTCACCCGGATCGCATCGTGGTGGGAGTCGACGATCCCGCTGCGGCCGAGCAGCTTCGTGAAATCTACCGTCCGATCCTGGAACGCAAATTCACTTGCCCGGTTCACGCCGGCAAATGTCTCGAAACCCATAAAGCCGAATTTCTGGTGACCACCATCAGCAGCGCCGAGCTAATCAAACACGCTTCGAACTCTTTCCTGGCGTTGAAAATCAGCTATGCCAACGCAGTCTCCGATCTGTGCGAGAAGCTTGGCGCCAACGTCGAGGAAGTGACCCACGCCATGGGCCTTGATCCGCGCATTGGCACCCAATTCCTGAAAGCCGGGCTGGGTTTCGGCGGATTTTGTTTTCCCAAGGACATTCAGGCGTTCATCAGCCTGGCGGCGACGGTGGGCGTCGATTTTGAAATATTGAAGGCGGCGGAGCGGATGAACAAACAACGCATCGATCGCTTCCTGGAAAAAATCAGCAAGGCGCTGTGGGTGGTCAAAGGAAAGCGCCTGGCAATGCTGGGCCTGGCGTTCAAAGCAAATACCGACGATATTCGTTTCGCGCCCGCGTTGGACGTGATGAAGCGATTGCTGGAAGAGGGCGCCGAGGTGCATGCTTGCGATCCGGAAGCGCTGGCCAGGGCGAAAAAACAGTTTCCCCAGGCGCAGTATCATGAAGACCCATACAGGGCGCTGGAAGGCGCGCACGCTGCACTAATCTGCACGGAGTGGGATGTTTATAAAAAGCTCGATTGGGAACGCGCCGGTAAACTGATGGCGCGAAAGCTGGTGGTGGACGGCCGCAATCTGTATTCGCCGGCGAAGATGAAAGCGCTGGGATTCGAATACGTTTCGTTCGGCCGGGAATAATTCCGCGACGAACCGAAAACCACAGCGGGCGACTTAGCGCACCGTGTGTGCGGCGTACTGTTTCTGAAAATATTCGATGGTCAGCCGCAAGCCATCCGGCAGGTTTACCTTCGGTTCCCAACCCAGCAGCCGCTTGGCTTTGCGAATATCCGGGCAGCGCCGCTTGGGATCGTCCTGTGGGAGCGGTTCGAAGACAATCGGGCCGGCTTTCGGAAAATGCGAACGCACTCTTTGCGCAAACTCCAGCAGAGTGATTTCCTGCGGATTTCCGATGTTCACTGGGAAATGCTCTGCCGACATCGCCAGCCGGTAAATTCCGTCAATCAAATCCGAAACAAAACAAAAGCTGCGGGTCTGACTTCCATCGCCATAAACAGTGATCGGCCTCTCGCTCAGTGCTTGAAACACAAAATTCGGCAGCGCCCGCCCGTCATTCAAGCGCATTCGCGGGCCATAGGTATTAAAAATCCGCACGATATGGGTGTCCAAGCCGTAGTGCCGGTGATAGCCCATGGTCAGCGCTTCAGAAAAGCGCTTCGCTTCGTCGTACACGCTGCGTGGACCCACAGAGTTGACGTGGCCCCAGTACTCCTCGTGTTGCGGAGAAACTTCCGGGTCGCCGTAGCACTCACTGGTCGAAGCTAAAAAAAACTTGGCGCCTTTCGCGCGCGCCAGCTCCAGCGCATTGATCGTACCCACCGAACCGACGCGCATGGTTTCAATCGGTTCACGTAAATAATCAGGAGGGCTGGCCGGCGAAGCGAAATGCAGCACGTAACCGACTTCCCCGGAAACTCGCAGTCCGTCGCTTACGTTCGTTTCTTCTAAAGAAAATTTCGCGTTGTTTTTCAGGTGATCCAGATTCGCTTTGCGGCCGGTACAAAGATTATCGACTCCCAGCACCGACCAGCCTTCCGCCAGCAGCCGATCGCACAAATGAGAGCCGAGGAATCCGGCCGCTCCAGTCACCAATGCCCGCATGATTCCTCCTGATGAATTCTCTTTCAGTGTATCGTCGCTGCCGCCGATTGACCACCGGTGTTGCCGAAGATTACCATTCGCGTTCCAGATGATGGAACCATCCGCAAATCGTTCACGCCTGCGCCCGGCGCTCCTGGCGATCGGCTTCGTCACAATTC
>Ga0070730_10006419_pt1 | contig 10051 bp, 10 predicted proteins | sample Coa_R1_3_FD_66447 | JGI IMG/M metagenome (GOLD analysis project Ga0070730, IMG submission 66447) | Surface soil microbial communities from Centralia Pennsylvania, which are recovering from an underground coalmine fire - Coalmine... | ecosystem: Environmental > Terrestrial > Soil > Unclassified ... | reverse complement strand
TGCTCGGAGCATCCACCCTCAACATTGGCATGATTTCCGGCGGGCGCGCCGCCAATGTGATTCCGGATGAGGCCAGGGCGCAACTTGTTTATCGCACCGTGAATGGCGCACAGGAACTGCTCGACCAGATTTTGCGCTTGCTCCATGGCCGATGCGATTATGAAATCGTGCGCAACACGCCCGCCCTCCATATGGAGACGCTCTCGGGATTTGAGACCGATGTGGTGGCATTTACCACCGACCTCCCCAGCCTCACGAACTGGGGCCACCCCATCTTGCTCGGCCCGGGTTCCATCCGCGTGGCGCATACGGATAAAGAATGTGTCGCCAAAGCCGATCTCGTGCGGGCCGTGGAGCTTTACTGCAAACTGGTGCGGGACCTGAAGAGAAGAATGAAACTGGAAAATGGAAATTAGAAACCAGGAAGTGAGAAACGCTGCACGCGGAAACTTTCCCACGCGATTTCCAATTTCTAATTTCTAATTTCTGCTCTCTATTTCTCCAGCAAAGCTATAATGAAGGCGCAAAAGGAGACGGCGCAGTTCATGAAAAAACTAGAAGTGGGTATCCTGGGAGCCACCGGAATGGTGGGCCAACGATTCGTAAGTCTGATCGAGCACCATCCGTGGTTTGAAGTGGCATGGCTCGGCGCGTCGGAAAAATCAGCGGGGAGGAATTACGCCGAGGCTTGCAACTGGCGTTTGCGCGAGCCCATGCCGGAGAAGGCTCGCGCGATGCAGGTGCACGAGTGCGATCCGGGCGCACATCCGGGGAAACTCCCTCAATTGATGTTTGCCTCGCTCGATTCCAAGGTGGCGGGCGAAGTGGAGAAGGCGTTTGCCCGCGCCGGCCACGTGGTGGTGTCAAACTCGGGCACTCATCGCATGGATGAGGACGTGCCGCTGGTAATTCCTGAAGTTAACCCGGACCATCTGGCGTTGCTGAGAGGACAACAACGAGAACGGAAATGGAAGGGCATGATCGTTACGAATCCCAACTGCACCACAGTGGGTCTTGTGATGTCGCTCGCGCCGCTCGAGCGGGCTTTCGGATTGGACAAAGTGATGATGACCAGCATGCAGGCGGTTTCCGGAGCGGGCTATCCCGGCATTCCCACGCTTGACATTATGGGCAACGTCATCCCATTTATCGGTGGCGAGGAAGAGAAGGTGGAGTGCGAAACGTGCAAACTGCTCGGCAAGCTGACGGAGGGTCGCGTTCAACCTGGCGCGTTCATCGTGAGCGCGCATTGCAACCGCGTGCCGGTTGAAGACGGTCACACGGAATCAATTTCAGTTTCGCTCAAATCGAAGGCTTCGCTCCTGGATCTGGAGCGCGTCTGGCGCACCTTCCGCGCCTTGCCGCAAGAGCGGGATTTGCCCTCGGCCCCCAAACATCCTATTGTGGTTCGCGAGGAGCGCGACCGCCCCCAGCCGAAATTTGACCTGATGACGGAAGGCGGCATGGCCACCGTCATCGGACGCGTTCGCGCCTGTCCCGTCCTCCAATTTAAGTACACTGCGCTTAGCCACAACACGATTCGCGGCGCCGCAGGAGCGGCTTTGCTCAACGCGGAGTTGATGAAGTCGGAAGGGTACTTGGATTAAATTGCAAATTGAGAGGCATGGGTTGCAAGGTCCGAAGTAAGAATTATGAAGTATGAATTAAAAGCCAAAACCCGCCGGCTTTCTTGTTTCATACTTCATAATTCATACTTCATAATTCAAGGATCTCCCATCTTCTGATGAACGAACCTTCCACCAATCCGGCCAGTGAACGAACTTTGAACCTTGCTTTGCTTGGTTACGGGAAAATGGGCAGGACGATTGCTCAAATCGCCCCGCAGCGCGGCTTCCAGGTGCGCCTGGTGATGGATATTGACGCCAACCTGCACGCCCAGGGCATCACGCGCGAGAAATTCGAAGGCATCGATGTTTGCGTGGACTTTACCACCCCCGACGCCGTGGTGGAGAATGCGCGTCGGGTGGCCGAGGCGGGTTGCAATCTGGTGATCGGCACCACGGGATGGACCGAGCGTTTGGAAGAAGTCCGCCAAATTGTGGAGAAGAGCGGGATTGGCTTGGTGTATGCGGCGAATTTTTCCATTGGCGTCAATCTCTTTTACCGCGCTGCGCAGGCCGCGGCGAAAATTTTCGCGGGGTTTCCCATCTACGAGCCGTACATCACCGAAGCCCACCATCGGACGAAAAAGGACGCACCCTCAGGCACGGCCAAAGAAATGCACCGCCAGGTTTCTCCTCTACTCGCTGGACGCGAAATTCCTGTGGCCAGCGTCCGCGCTGGATATATTCCGGGGACTCACGAACTGGGATTTGATTCCGAAGCCGACACCATCATCCTGCGCCACACCGCGCGCGGCCGCCAGGGATTTGCCGAAGGCGCGCTGCTCGCCGCGCGTTGGGTGGCGGGCAGGAAGGGGTTGTTCACCTTCTCCAAGGTTTTGGAAGAGGAAGGGAACAAGGTTAAAAAGTAAAGTATGAAATGTGAATTATGAAGGATGAAGGCTGAAATATGAATGAAGCCGTCGCGCCAAGTCTCTGGATTCCCAATTTACTATTCACAATTCATCCTTCAACGTTTACCCTTTAACTTTTAACCTTTATGCTTAGCCCTTAGTTGGAGGTCCTATGGCACTTGACATTCGCGGCTGTGGCACGGCCCTGGTAACACCCTTTGCCAAAGATGGATCGCTGGATGTGGAAGCGCTCCGACGGCTGGTGCAATTCCAACTTAAGGAAGGAATTGATTTCCTCGTGCCCTGCGGCACCACAGGCGAAACGCCCACGCTCGAACACGAAGAATATATCGGCGTTATTCGGGTGGTGACGGAAGAGGTAGCGGGCAAGGTTCCTGTGATTCCCGGCGTGGGCGGCAACAGCACCAAAAAAGTTATTGCGCTGGCGCAGGAGGTCGGGTCGCTCGGCGTACAGGGCATTCTTTCCGTGGCGCCTTATTACAACAAGCCCACGCAGGAGGGTCTTTACCAGCATTTCGCGGCCATTGCCGAATCAACCGACCTTCCGGTCGTTTTGTATAACGTTCCCAGCCGCACGTCGTCGAACATTGAACCGGCCACGGTGGCGCGCCTGTCGAAGATTAAAAATATTATCGGCATTAAAGAAGCCTGCGGCAGTATTACCCAGCAGATGGAGCTTTTGAATCTTGTCGAGCCGGGCTTTCACGTTCTTTCAGGCGACGACGCGTTTACCTTCCCGCTGATGACGCTGGGCGGGGTGGGTGTGATTTCCGTGATTGCGAATGAAGTTCCACGCGCCATGACCAACCTCACCCATCTGCTCCTTGAGGGAAAATATGAAGAGGCGCGCAAGCTTCATTTCAAGTTGATGCCGCTGATCCATGTGAATTTCATTGAAACCAATCCCATCCCCGTCAAGGCAGCGCTCGCCATGATGGGCATGATTGAAGAGATTTACCGGTTGCCGATGGTGCCGATGAGTACCGAAAACCGGGCCAGACTGGAAAAAGTGCTGGCCGCGCAGGGATTGCTCCAGCCGCAGAAAGTGTAGTTGCCTCAATGGTAAGAATCTAGGCACCTTACGCCTTCAATTCGCAAAGACCCGCACCAATACATTGCCGCAATACGTTGGCAGGATTTCGATGCAAGCATGTGGCGCCTCAGGCAAGAACCCCTTTTGAATTCCGGTAAATACCGGATTCAAGTTTTTGCTTCCAGGCCTTACGTTTTATAGCGGAGTCTGGGAGAGAGGGGCGGCAACAGGTTTTTACCGTTTCCCTGTTTTGGGTTCGACCAAAGCACAACGGTGACAGGCCGTACCACGCCACTCCCTCCTTAAAAACCTTTGTTGGCAAATAATTTGCCGAGTGTGCAATTTTATACAGACACGGCATATCGAATCCTGTGATGCTGCGTGTAGGCGGGGCCGTGAATAATGAAGCTCCGGAACTGGGGCAGCGCATGACAGAGACTTCACTCAGAAGCATGCGCGACCCATTTCGTAGAGCTCGAACCGGCCCCGCACTTTCTCAGGGGAAAGGAGAATATGATGGCGACATTAGTACACGAAATTCCCGTAGGCACGAAAGTAATCAGCAAGCCTTCCTATCAGGCGTACCAAATTCTGCATCTTGCGTTTACTGTAGCTCCCATAGTTGCCGGGGTCGATAAGTTTTTCCACCTCTTGGTGAACTGGGACATGTATTTGGCGCCGGCTATCGCGCGCCTGTCACCCATACCGGGTCACCAGATGATGCTCGGTGTCGGGACGATTGAGATCGTTGCCGGCCTTCTGGTGGCATTCAAACCGCGTATCGGAGCATACGTTGTAGCGGCGTGGCTGTTGGGTATTATCGGAAACCTTCTGATGATCCCCGGCTTTTACGACATCGCTCTGCGAGACTTTGGATTGTTTCTGGCAGCCCTTGCTCTGGCGCGATTGAGTGCTGAATTTGACAGGTAAGCCCTCCCAGGAGTGACGGCCAAAAGGAGAAAAAAGATTGAACGCCACTACAGCTTTGCCCGGCTTGACCTTGAGGCTCAAGAATCGCCATGAAGTCGCGGAAGGGACGATGGCGTTTCAGTTCGAAAAACCGCACGGATGGACATTTAAACCCGGCCAGTTCATGGATGTCACATTGATTGAACCACCGGAGACAGATGCTGAGGGCAATTCACGAACATTTTCGATCGCCTCCGCTCCCTATGAAGACGTTCTGACGATAGCGACTCGAATGCGTGATACTGCCTTCAAGCGAGTATTGAAAACGATGCCACTTGCGTCTCAAGTTAAGATCGAAGGCCCGTCTGGCGATTTAACTCTCCATGAAAGCGCGAGCCGGCCGGCTGTGCTTCTGGCCGGCGGCATTGGCATCACTCCATTCCGCAGCATCGTCCTGCAAGCGGCGAAGGATAAGTTATCCCATCGCATTTTTCTTTTTTACTCCAACCGGCGCCCCGAGGACGCTCCATTTCTGAAGGAGCTCGAATCTCTGGAGTATGAAAACCCAAATTTTGAATTAATCGGAACGATGACCGAGATGGCGAAATCGCAGCGACCATGGAGTGGCGAAACGGAACAAATCAGTCAAGGAATGTTGGCTAAGTATCTCAAGGGCGTGGAAGCCCCCATTTATTATATTGCCGGACCCCCTGAGATGGTTAAGGGACTCAACGCAACATTGAAGCGCAGCGGAATCGGTGACGGCGACATTCGTGCGGAAGAGTTCGCTGGCTATTAAAACAAAGTGCGGAGGTTGCGCGCCATGCTGTATCCGCCGCATTCACCCTACACGAAATAAACTCATCACAAACCGATGTCCGCTATGGATGAAGCATTGAGATGCCATGTGCTCGCATTCAATTCAATCAGCGTCAGGACGTCACGAACATTCCTACAGCAGCCGCCACCATCACCACAAAAGTCAACCAACCCAGGCCCCGGAGTAGGGGCGGATTGGTGTGCTTTCCCATTACTGTGGAATCGCTGGTCAGCAGGACGACGAGTAAAATCAGCGGCGGCGCCAGCACGCCATTGATCACCGCGGTCAAGAAAAGCATTCTCACCGCATCGAGACCGACATAATTCAAGGCAACACCGATCATCATCGCCACAGACAGAACTGCATAAAACTTTGGTGCGCGCCTGGGCCGTCGATCAAGGGAACCCTTCCAGGGCGCAGCTTCGGAAACCGCATAAGCACACGAACCCACCAGCACCGGCACCCCCAGCATTCCAGTTCCAATCAGCCCCAAGGTGAACAACCAATAAGCACCGTTGCCAGCCAGCGGGCGCAGGGCCTCGGCAGCCTGGCGCGCCGTGGCGATGTTGGTTTTCCCGTGAGTGTGCAGAGTTGCCGCAGTGGTGAGTATGATGAAATACATAATGAAATTTGAAAAGAACATGCCCGTGATCACGTCCATTCGTGACTTTTGGAGTTCCTGGTCAGTTGCCCCTTTGCGTTGGGCCAGGCTTCGGCCCATCGCCCGCTCCTCCTCGACCTCTTGCGCGGCCTGCCAAAAAAAAAGATAGGGTGAAATGGTGGTGCCGAGGATGCCCACTAGCACAGATAGAAACTCTTTCGACAATTTCATTCGAGGTATCAAGGTCGCCGCCACGACAGCTTTCCAGTCCGCATGAGCGAGGAAAGCTGTTGCCACGTAGGCAAACAGGACGAGGGTGAGCCATTTAAAAATGCGCGCGATCTGTTTATATGTCGACCAGAAGAGCAACATGAGAATAATTCCCGCGTACACCGGAGTCCAAAGCAGCGCGTTGACTCCGGTTACCATTTGCGTGGCCTGCGCCATCCCGCCGAGGTCGGCGCCAATGTTGATGACATTGGCGACCACGAGAAGGGCGCACGCTCCCCAAAGTACCCAGAGGGGATAGCGCAGCCGGACGGCGCCCGCCAGGCCCCGGCCCGTCACCATGCCGAGGCGCGCACACATCAACTGGACTGCGGCCATGAGGGGAAAAGAAAAAATCGCCGTCCAGAGTGGCGCGTAACCGAAAGCAGCGCCTGCAACCGAATAGGTGGAGATGCCCGAAGGATCGTCATCGGCCGCGCCCGTGATCAGTCCCGGTCCCAAACCCGCAAAGAAACCGCGGACGGAAACTTTTTCATTCGATGAGTCGGATTCTTTTTTCTTCATGCGGTCAGGGACGCCCGAAATGATTTTTTATTTGAAAAGTATCCGAGGCTGGCGCTTGCATCGTGATTCATAAAATGCATCGGCATAGATTGAGCCAATGCGCCGCGATTTACAATATTTACTTCCCGTCCGTGGCATAATGCACTCGTTATGCGCCACCGACGACCCCGCAAAGCCAAAGGTCATCACCCACCTGCGATCTCAGACACGGAAATGCTGGAATGCATTCAGCGCGAATCATTCCAGTATTTCCTGGGCGAGACGCAGTCGCACAACGGTTTGGTGGCAGACAAAACGGATGCCGCTTCCCCGTGCAGCATCGCCGCTGTGGGTTTGGCGCTCGCCAGTTATCCGGCAGGTGTCGAGCGCGGCTATGTGAAGCGGCGCTCGGCATCGCTGACCACGCTGAAGACACTAAAATTTTTCAAAGCCAGTCCTCAAGGTACCGAGCCTGACGCCACCGGCTACAAGGGTTTTTATTACCATTTCCTTGACATGAAAACCGGGCGGCGCACGTGGGATTGCGAACTCTCGACAATGGATACGGCATTGTTCATTGCCGGGGCGCTTACCGCTGCCGCTTATTTCGATCATCAGAATGAGACTGAAACCCAAATCCGAAAGCTGGCCGATGAACTCTACGGGCGGATCGACTGGCAGTGGGCGCTGAATCGGGGCGCGAGCGTTACCCACGGTTGGAAACCGAAAACTGGTTTCCTTCGCTATCGCTGGCAGGGTTATAACGAAGCTGCCCTTATTTACATTCTCGGGCTGGGCTCGCCTACCTGCCCGCTGCCGGCCGAATCTTACCGGGCATGGACCTCAACATTCAAATGGAAAAAAATCTACGGCAGGGAGTTGCTCCATGCAGGGCCACTTTTTATTCATCAACTTTCCCATTGTTGGATCGATTTTCGCGGCATCCGGGACGGGGTGATGGGCGCGCGCGGAATTGATTATTTTGAAAACAGCCGCCGCGCCACTTACATCCAGCAGGAATACGCGATGCGCAATCCACACGGTTTCGCTCACTACGGAAGAAGCTGCTGGGGCATTACGGCCAGCGACGGCCCGGGCCCCGGCTCGCGAAAGATCCGCGGCGTCCAACGAAGGTTTTTTGGGTATCGGGCACGCGGCGTACCTTTCGGTCCTGATGACGGAACCATCTCGCCCTGGGCGGCGGTCGCATCGCTTCCTTTTGCGCCGGAAATTGTGCTGCCCACCATTCGCTACTTTATTGAAGAGATTCACTTAAAGGATCGCCATGCCTATGGGTTCGAGGCCAGTTTCAATGCGACCTTTCCTGAAAAAACCAAGAACCCCTTCGGTTGGGTGTCGCCTTATATTTTGGGGCTCAATGAAGGGCCGATGGTCCTGATGATCGAAAACTTTCGGTCTGAACTCATCTGGCGGCTAACCAGGAAGTGCCCCTATATTGTTCGCGGATTGCGCCGCGCGGGATTTTCAGGCGGCTGGCTATAGTCTTTCCAACATCGAAGTAAGAAGGGTCCCTTGATGCTCCCGGCTGAATTGACTTTAAGTCTTCCGGCTTTTCTTCGACCGCTCGTTGCGCTTCTTTGAAGAAGAATTTTTAACAGTAACCGCGCGCGTCCCACCCTCTATGGTTTTGTTGATGGCGGGTAAAGCTTTGTGAACGCCATCAAGAACGCCGTTCACGAATTCGGCGGAATCCTCCCCGGAAAAGCGGCGCGCAATTTCCAGGGCTTCGTTGATGATAACGGCGGCAGGAGTCTCCGGGTGGTGAAGCATTTCGAAAAGGGCCAGCCGAATGACGTTGCGATCCACCGCAGCCATGCGCTCGAGACGCCAGTTTTTCGCGTGCTCACACAACATCGGGTCGAGATTCGAAATATCTTCGACCGTCCCCTGAAAGAGGCAGCAAGCGAAGCTGTTCACAGGCGTGTCGATTTCTTCCGGGTCAAGAAACGTGGCAACCACGTGGGCAGGAGTATGTTTTCCGACCTCCCATTGGAAAAGCATCTGCAAGGCGAGTTCGCGGGATTTTCGTCGAGAAGCCATGGCGATTGTCAGTGCTCGCTGGTCAGAGGCTGATATCCAAAATTATTTTCCCGCGAACTTAGCTGGGCGCTTTTCCAAAAACGCGCGTGTTCCTTCTTTCATGTCGGCAGTCGCGCAGCACAGGCCAAATAGCGTCGCTTCAAGAAACTCACCAGCCCCGTGAGTCATATCCATGCCGCGGTTAACCGCTTCCAGCGCCAGCTTAACCGCGACCGGGCCATTGGCCATGATTTTTCGCGCCAGTGATTCTGCCGCGGCCATCAGGTCCTTCGCGGCCACCACCTGATTGACCAGTCCAATTCGATACGCTTCCTGAGCGCTCACTGCTTCACCGCTTAAAATCATTTCAAGCGCCCGCCCTTTGCCCACCAGCCGCGGCAGGCGTTGGGTGCCGGCGTAACCGGGAATAATGCCCAGCTTGACTTCCGGCTGGCCCAGGCGCGCGTTATCCGATGCGACACGCAATGTGCAGGCCATCGCCAGCTCACAGCCGCCTCCGAATGCATAGCCATTCACCGCCGCGATAATGGGCTTGCCGAGGTTTTCGATTTTATCGAGAATTCGCTGCCCAGCCAGCGAAGTTTCCTTGCCCTGGATGGGTGTTTGCAGTGCAAGCTCATTGATGTCGGCGCCAGCCACGAAGGCTTTTTCGCCCGCACCGGTCAGTATCACTACCCTCACTTCATCATCTTGTTGGATAATCTCAAAGCAGTTACCGAGCTCCTTCATGACTTTTTGGTTGAGCGCATTCAATTTTTCGGGTCGGTTCACCGTGACATAGGCGATGCCGGCACGCTTTTCGTATTGTAATGTTTCAAAAGACATCGATTAACCCTCAATAATGAAGGACATTCCGCAGCGTTTATGCACTTTCCTTAACCGCGATGACGCGGAGCCTCCTATAGTCGATATACCAACTGCCGTCTCGAAAAAGTCTTGGCCGCAGGACATCCTCCACCTTTGTGAAAAAAGTTTCCTGTTTATCTTCCGGCAGGCTAGCCAGGAAGTTGGCGCAAAACATTTCGATCCACTGCCGCAGGCCGCGTTCGCCGTCTTCCGTTCGTGTCGGACGGTCAAACAGCCACGCAGAAGTAACCGCGAGCCCTTGCGATTCCAGTACGGTTGAATACTCGCCGATACTGGGAAAATACCATGGACTCATTTCCATCTCGGGAAAGATTCCAAGCGCGCGCTGAGCAACCAGTCCGGCGGCCCTGATTTCTTTCACGTTTCCGCGTCCGCCGAACTCAGCGATGAATCGGCCGCCGGGCCTTAGCGCCAGGTATACGCTTCGAGCCACGCGATCCGCAGCGCTGATCCAGTGCAGCACGGCATTTGAGAACACCGCATCGAACGGCA
>Ga0070730_10006418_pt1 | contig 10052 bp, 6 predicted proteins | sample Coa_R1_3_FD_66447 | JGI IMG/M metagenome (GOLD analysis project Ga0070730, IMG submission 66447) | Surface soil microbial communities from Centralia Pennsylvania, which are recovering from an underground coalmine fire - Coalmine... | ecosystem: Environmental > Terrestrial > Soil > Unclassified ... | reverse complement strand
GCGACGCGGCGCATTCTACACAGCAGCCCGCACATCAGCATTTTGGTCCTTACCATGTTCGAGGACGATGACTCGGTCTTCGCCGCCTTGCGGGCCGGGGCGCGCGGCTACCTGCTGAAAGGCGCACTGAAGGCTGAAATCCTGCGAGCCATCCGGGTCGTCAACAGCGGCGAAGCGATTTTCGGCCCGGTGATTGCTCAGCGGCTCATGCGCTACTTTGCCGGCCCGCGGCCCACCGCGCCGCCCCAAACCTTTCCTGAGCTGACCGACCGCGAGCGCGAGGTCCTGACGCTCCTCGCGCAGCATCTGACCAACACGGAGATCGCGAACAGGCTGACCCTCAGTCAAAAGACGGTGCGCAACCATGTTTCCAATATATTTGACAAGCTGCAAGTGATTGACCGGGCCCAGGCCATCCTGCGGGCCAAAGAAGCCGGCCTGGGGTCCGAGCCAAATCACGCTTGAATTTTGTCGATTTCCAGCCGTCCACGCGCTATGCCGATCTACTTACCTTCTACTTCGTCGCTCCCCGTTCCCGCCAACTGGTCGATGTAATACTCCGCGCCGCTGTGGATGGCGGCGATCAGCTCCTCGTCCATGAATTCATATTCATCCGGAATGTCTAGAGAATGGATCGGCGGCAAAGCTAACGCGCGAAACTGACCGCGGATCCAGGTCCCATACTCCGCTTCCATCACCAAAATCAGGTCGGCCCAGTCGACATCGGCACGGGAAATGGCATGGCGGCTTTCGGCGCTCACGCCGGCTGAACGCACCGCCACACGTGGATCGGCACGATATAGCCGTTCCGCTGTAGGGCTGCGCCACTCGTTGCGCCCGCAAACGAACAATAGGTGTGGTTTCACATTCGGCATAGCGCTGGCCTCGCATCATATCACGGGCAGCGTCGCTACCGGCACGCCCCAACAACAAGTCCGCCCAGCGGCGGACTGTCTTCCCGCGGGCGCACGTGTTTGGCCGCCGCCAGGTCGCGCAGCTCGTCGCTGTTTCGCGTGGCACACACCACCGGCCCTTTGGAGCCTGTTACTCAAAATGCACTACGGCCTGAGGTTTATGTTCAGTCCAGGCGCCTAATACTCAAGACAATTATCGGAAACCAAAGATCCGAGCCCTTGGACTTTGTCAAATGTATGCCAGTAGGGCTACTTCGTTGGATCTTGTCACCGCCATTCGCCTGGCCGCCAATATGGGCCCGCTCTAGGCTGCAGCTTATGACGGTCACGGGAAATGGGCCCGCTTACGGCAGCCAGCTCACGCCGCCGTCGCCGCCATCGGCGGCCGGGTTATTGGTCAGCCGCACCAGGCCGCTGCCGTCCAAGTTCATAACATAGATTTCCTGATTGCCGTCGCGATCGGACGTAAAACTGATGTGCTTTCCATCTGGCAGCCAGACAGGCTGAGAATCATTCGCAGGATTGTTGGTCAGACGAATCTCGCCACTCCCATCGGCGTTCATCACGTAAATCTCGTCATTGCCGTCGGCGACAGAATCGAAGGCAATCCTTTTGCCGTCTGGCGACCAACTGGGAAACATTCCTGGGTTAGTGGTCAGGCGAGTCGTATGGCTGCCATCGGCCTGCATCAGATAGATTCCCCCATGGCTGGCAAAAACAATCTGCGTGCCATCCGGCGACAAAGACATCAGCTCGTCATCCGTCGGGGTCTTGGAGATATTTGTCGGGTTGCTGCCGTCGGCATTCATCGAATAGATCTGATAGTGGCCGTCACGGTTCGTCTTGAAGTAGATTTTCTTGCCGTCCGGCGACCAGCTCAACGGTCCGCCGGTATCGGCGTTGAAATGAGTGAGGCGCGTCTGACCGCTCCCGTCGGCATTCATGACATAGACCTCCTCGGCGGTTCCATCACGATTTGAGCTGAAGGCAATCTTAGTCCCGTCCGGGGACAGGGCTGGCCCCCAATCATTGGCGGGATTGTTGGTCAGATTGATCAGTCCGCTGCCATCGGCGTTCATCCGGTAGATTTCAACATTTCTGCTGCGGTTGCTGCCGAACAGCAGTTGTCCCGTGATCGTGAGCGGCCCGGTGGGCGTCGCCACTGCCCCGCCGGCCACATCGGCCCCGCCTGGCCGCAGGTCGGGCGCAGCCTGGAAGTCGCTCAGCGGCAGGATCATTGGCACAGGCATCTTGGCGCCACCATCGGTCACAATCAGCAGCGGGTTGTTCGGACCGGCAGGGTTTCGGCCATCGCGGCCGAGAAAGGCCAACTGGCCGATCCGGTCCGCGGCGATGGCGCGGCGCCGGCCGCCCTGGTAGTCAATGGTTTCCAGCCCGCCCAGGGGCGAGTAGACGATAGTCTCCAGCGTTTTCTTCATTTCCGAGCCGGTCACGTGGTCGAAGCCCACGCGGTTGCCGGTGCGGATGTAGAGCTCGATGAACAGGTCCATGGTCGTCCAGCCCAAGACATAGAAGTTGTTGCGCACCGAGAGCGGCCGCTGGCGCAAGTCGGCCTGCTCGGCGATCAATTGAATACCCGGCTGGCCGGCCTCGGAAAGGCTGCGCACCGGCAGCGAACCGAGCAGCCCATTGACCACCGGCAGGCCGCCAGCGCTGAGGTCATCCTTGCCCAACAAACCCACCGAGGCATCCAATCCCCCGTGGGAAACCGCGAGCGTCAAGCTGTCGCGCAGGCCCATTTGTTGAAGTGTTTTGGCAATGAGCACCGGCCCGCTCGCTAGCGAATTGGAGTAGAGGATATTGGCGCCGCCGTCGAGCAGAGACTGCACCTGGACCCGGATGTTGGGTGTGCCCTCTTGAAAGTAGGCCGGAGTGCTCAATACCTTCACGCCGGCGGCGGCACAATAGCCGATCGTTTCGGGCGTGTAGGCGGAGTGGCCGAAAGGATCATCCCAGCTCAAATAGCCGATGATGGGGTTAGGATTCTGTTGCCGATGCTGCGACAAATACTGGCAGAATGCGCCCAATTGATCCGCATAAGTTGGGTTCGTGTCGAAAACCCAGCCCAGAGTCTGGCCGTCGGCGCCATACACGCCCTTCACCGACCCCGCGCGAAGGCCTAGGCCGACGATCTGGTCGCGGGCGAGCGGCGCGCCGAGGCTCTCGGTATCGGCGGAGCTATAGACGCCGATGAGCGCCGGCTTGGGGCTGCTGGTGGACACACGCAAATACTCGCGATTGACGTCGTAACTTAGGTCGGGATTGGGGAAGTCGGGGGCGACCGTCGCGCCGCAGATGCCGCCGTGGGCATTGATGTAGGCGGCGGCGTCTTGCAAGGCCAGGATGGTCGGCTCGATGACCTCGGCGGCCTTGTTGGTCAGGTTGTAGAAGGTGATGGTCTGGCCGGCCAAGTTCACGCCGCCGGCGCAGGCCGTGTGGGCGAACGGCGCAGCTGCCGGCGTGGCCGCCGCGGCGCTGGGAGCGATGGTGGCGCTGGCAGCCGGCGCCGTGGTTGCAGCGGCAGTCCCCGTCGCTGCCGCCGTCGGGGATGGCGCGGCGACGGGCGCAGACCCGCTGCACGACGCGAGAAGCATGGCGAAGAGCGTGCTGATTACAATAAGGTAGCGACCGGACATGGTACCCTCCTGTTGGCGTTTGTAGAAAGCAACCGCTACTGTTGTAACCGACTGGCCTTCTTGAGCGCAGCCGGGGCTAGCGCGCCCAGCCGGGCCACCCAGCGCCATTCGTGCTGTTCGTCAGGCGAGTCTGGCTGCTTCCGTCGGCGTTCATCACGTACACCTGCGGGTTACCGTCGCGCTCGGCGGTGAAGGCAATGGCTGACCCATCCGGCGACCAGGCCGGCAGGTAGTCATCCGCCGGGTTTCTGGTCAGCCGGGTCTTGCCGCTGCCATCCGCGTTGATCACGTAAATCTCCAGGCTTCCGTCGGTGGAGGTGGAAAACGCGATCTGCTGGCCGTTCGGCGACCATGCCGGATAGCCGACACCGCCTGTGTGATCTTCCACCGTGGTCAGCAGCGTCTGCCCGCTGCCATCGGCGTTCATCAGATACAGGCCCATGGCGCCGCTTTGCTCTGAGCCGAATACGATCTGTTTGCCATCCGGCGAAAAGCTCGCGAAGCCATCCACTCCCGGATTGTCCGTCAGCCGTCTCACGCCGCTGCCGTCGGCATTCATCACATACAGTTCGTCGTTACCGTCGCGCTCCGAGCCAAAGACGATCTTCTTCCCGTCTGGCGACCAGCGCGGCACGCCGGCGCCCACTGGGTCCTTGGTCAGGTTGATCGCGCCGCTACCATCGGCATTCATGACAAAGATGTCGTTATTTCCGTCCTTTGCCGAGGTATAGGCGATCTTGGTCCCGTCGGGCGAGAGCGCCGGCTCGGCATCGTAGTAGCTATTGTGGGTAAGCCGCGTCTTGCCGCTGCCGTCGGCGTTCATGATCCAGATTTCCTGGAACGCGTCGGAGTTGCCGTCGGTGTTTTCCGCGTACGCGATCTTGCCGCTGGCCGTGGCGAAATCGGCCGGCGTGTTGCTGGGGACAGTGGATGGAGCAGGTTTCTGAGTCGGGACAGCGGTGCTGGTCGGCGCTAGCGTCGCCGCGACAGTTGCGCTGGGGCTTGGCGCCGCGGTGGGCACGTCGGTGGCGGTTGGCACGCTCACGGCGGTGGGCGTGGCCCCGCTGCAAGCGGCCAATGCGATGGCGAACAGCGCGATCAGTAGGGACAATCTGCGAGTTGACATGGCGGCCCTCCTTGGCAGGCCTGGGAAGCGGCGGATGTGCTAGCTTCATATCAGGCCGGCGTTCTTCAGCATATCTTGGTCAGTTAGCATCTGGGCCAGCCGCCTAGCGGCCCCAGTTGAGCTCGTAGCCCCCCACGCTCTGGTCAAAATTGATCGGCGCCTGGTCGCTGCCATCCGAGCGCATGATGAACATCCCCAGAGGCTCTCTGGAAAGGCCGAGCCAGGCCCCGTCGGGCGACCAGGTCACGGTGAAGTCATTCGTTGGGCTGTTCGACAGATTGGTCGGCCGGCTGCCATCGGCCTGCATGACGTAGACCTGACCCCCGTTGCCGCCGCGATCCGAGATGAACGCGATCTGCATGCCATTTGGCGACCAGACTGGGCCGCGATCGTTGGCTGGATTGTTGGTCAGTTGTTTCACACCGGTGCCATCGGCATTCATGACATAGATTTCGGAGTTGCCGCTGCGGTCCGAGTTGAAGACAATCTGCTTGCCGTCGGGCGACCAGCCGGGGGCGTCGTCGGTGGCCGTATTGCGGGTCAGGCGCGTCTGTCCGCTGCCGTCAGCCTTCATCACGTAAATTTGTGTATTGCCGTCGCGGTCGGACGTGAAAACGATCCGCTGGCCATCTGGCGACCACTGGGGCACCAGATCCGATCCGGAACTGTCAGTCAGGCGGATGACTTGGCTGGCATCCGGCGTTGTCTTTGACCCAGGCTGAGGCGCGGGCATCACATAGATGCTGTCGTTCCCATTGCGATTAGAAACGAAGGCGATCTTCTTGCCGTCCGGCGACAGGGCCGGGTCATCGTCCGAAACCAGGTTGTTCGTCAGCTTGATCATGCCGCTGCCGTCGGGGTTGATCATGTAAATCTCGAGGTACATGTCCGGGCTGTGGTCGGCGCCGGCCATGAAGACGATGCGGCCGGTGGCTGTGATAGGGGGCGTGGCGGCTGCTGTCGCCGTACCTTTGGGGATGTTAGCTGCCAGCGTCGCGCTCGGCGCGGTCGTGACCGCTGAGGTCGCGTTGCCGGCGGGGATGCTCGTTGCGGCGCTCGTCGGGATGGCGGTCGCCGCTTGGATGCTAGTGGTGGTGGGCGCCAGCGTGGGCACGTTGGTCATGGTCGACGCGATGACGGTCGAAGGCGTGGGGCTGGCGCAGGCAGAGATCAGAATTGCCACCAGGCTCAGCAGCAGATGTTGGCATGGGGTTCTCATACCGGCTATCTCCAATGAGCAAATTCAAACCTGAGTGGATCTACCGCGTCCAGCTCGGCCAGGCGGCGCCCTCAGGATCGTCGGTCAAGCGCACCGCCCCACTGCCATCCGCGCTCATGATGTAGACCTCAAAGTTCCCGTCGCGATCGCTGGCAAACGCGATATGCTGGCCGTCCGGGGACCAGGCCGGGCCGAGATCCGAACCGGGGCTGTTGGTCAGCCGCGTCAGGCCGCTGCCGTCGGCGTTGATGACGTAAATCTCATCGTTGCCGTCGCGACCCGTGTCGAAGGCGATGCGCTTGCCGTCCGGCGACCAGGCCGGGCTGCCATAGCCGACCGTGATGTCGCTGAGCTGCCGCTGCCCACTGCCATCGGCGTTAATGACCGCAATGCGCGCGTCGCCGCCGGGACCAAGGGTGAATACGATCTGCTTGCCATTCGGCGACATACGCGGAAAGCCGACATCATGCAGGTCGTGCGTCAGCTTCACCGTGCCGCTGCCGTCGGCATTGACCGAATAGATGTCGTTGTTTCCGTCCCCTCCGGCGACAAAGAGGAGCTTGCGGCCATCGGGCGTCCAGCTTGGGATGCTGGCATCGATCAGCGAGCCGTTTAGCAGGCTGGCCTGGCTGCTGCCATCGGCATTCATAACGAACACGTCGAGGCGGCCGTTCACATCCTCGGCGTAGGCGATGTGCTTGCCGTCGGGCGACCAGATGGGCGAGGCGTCATAGGTAAGGTTGCTCGTCAGCCGCGTCAGGCTGCTGCCGTTGGCGTTGATCGCGTAGATTTCGTGCTGCGGATCCAGGTACACGTCCACGCCGCGCTCGAACACGATCCGACCAGTGAGGCTGGCCAGGTCCGCGCGCGTGTCGGTGATGGCGGGCGCATCCGCCCCGCCGGGGCGCAGATCGGGCGCCGGCACCGGGCCGGTCAGCGGCAGAACGATGGGCTGATAGAGCTTGCCGCCTCCCACAGAAACGTTCTTGGCCGGGTTGCCGGGGCCGGCCGGGCTCTTGCCGTCCTGGCCCAGAAAGCTCATCTGGCCGATACGCTCGGCGGATAGCGCGTGGCGCGCTCCACCGTTGAAATTAATGTCCTCCACCCCGCCAAGAGTGGCGTACACGATCTTTTCGAGCGTGGTTTTGATCTCTGCGCCCGTGACATGGTCGAAACCTACGCGATTCCCGGTCTGCACGTACAGCTCGCGGAACAGGTCGAGGGTGCTCCAGGCCTTGACGTAGCCATCGGCGCGCAGATTGAGCCCGCGTTTGTGCTCGTCGGCCTGGGCGTTGATGAGCTGGATAGCGGCGTTATCGAGCTCTGCCAGCGAGGCCATGCCATGCGCGCCGATCATGCCATTGATGGCGGGCAGGTCATTGGCGGTGTTTAGGAGCTGATAGGACAGCCCCTCGAGCGGGTCCATGGCCCAGTCATACGCGGCCAGGGTCACCGTCTGCTGGAGGCCATGCTGCACCAGGTCCTGGGCAATACCGGCCGGCACGCCCTGGTTGGCGGTCGTAAAGATGACCGTCGCGCCCCTCTGGATCAGTCGGTCTACCGGCTGCTGCAGGGTGAAATGATCGGCACTGGTGGCCGTCTCAATGCCAGCGAAGCCCACACCGCGCTTCTGGCAATAAGTGGCCGGTACATCTTGTTGGCTTACGATGGCCGGCACATTGTCCCACGGCAGGAACCCAATGACCGGATGCGGGTAGCGCTCGGGGTGCGCGATGAGATAGTCACAAACCGCCCCGATCTGGTCTGACCACAGTGGCTCTGTGGCGTAAATCCAGCTCGGGGTTTGGCGAGTCTGACCGTAAAGTGGTGCGGTGGAGCCGATGCGAATGGCGAGCGCGGGGATCTGGTCATCGGCCAATTGATTGCGCAAGAACTCCTCGTCCCCGAAGTAATACATCGCGATGAGGGCTGGTTTCGGGCTCAACGCCTCCCACTGCTTCAGGATGCCTCGACCATCGTAAACCTGGTCCGTGGCTGGAAAGACATTGCCGATGGTGGCGCCGCAGATGCCGCCATGCGCGTTCAGGTAGGCGGCGGCGTCGGCATAGCCGGCCTGGGCGGGTTCGACGAAATTGTCGCTCCCATCTGACATGTCGATCATATGATACAGGTTGATGGTCTGGCCGGCCAGGTTCACGCCGGCCGAACAGGCCGTGTGCGGGTAGGGCAGGCTGTCGGCCGCACTGGTTGCTGGCACGGCTGTAGTGGGGGCTGTGGCCGTGCCAGCGGCGGAAGTGGCCACTGCCGGCGTGGCGCTCGGCGCGGTCGTGGCCGCTGAGGTGGGGTTGCCGGTGGCGGCACTGATAGCCGTGGGCGCCAGGGTAGGCACATTCGTCATGGTCGGGGCGACGACCGTAGGCGTGGGGCTGGCGCAGGCCGCAAGTATGACGGCGGAGACGAAAACCACTGAGAACAAACTCTTAGGCAGCATGGTGGGCTTCTCCTTTGGCGCAGTCGAACTGGGTGGCGGACAGCCGCGGCACCTGGGCGCCACGACTGTCCGCCTGGTCACAGGGACAGAGCTACTTCAGCGCGTCGCACAGCGGCTGGAGCGCTGCCACGTTGCCCAGCAGGTAATAGTCATTGAACGGGTGCTGCCCGGCCTGGCGGATCAAGGTCTCGTCGTATTCGGGGGCCGTAAACAGGCTGGTCCCGGCGTCGATCAGCACGCGCCCGTCCTGAGGGCGAAATACCCGGAAGCTGCCGGTCACGCTGATGGTGCCCGAGGTAATATCGCCCGGGATGCTGAGGTTGTGGATCACCGTATCGTCGCCGGCGAAGCCGAGCACGGTCCCGGTCGCTGGATTTAGGTAGGTGCCGGAGAAGGTCTCGCGATAGTGACGCTGCAGCAACTTCTTGTCCTGGTCATAGAACCGGCGACCATTCACCGACCGGCTCTGACTGGTTAGGAAGAACAGCTCATACGCGTTCGGACCGGTGCCGCACTGGATGGTATTGGGGTCGTTCACCAACGGCGGGTCGCTGAACTGAATGTGACAGATGGTGCCCAAGCCGATCTGCGAGCAGACCGCATTCGACCCGGCAAATGGAGGCGGGATCAGGGTTGACGGATCAACCGGCGTGCTCGCAAAGCTCGCAGCCTGCGGGACGAGCGCCAGCAGGGCCGCCAGGCCAATCAAAAACAGGCGGAACACGGATGCAGTTTTCATGGACAGTCTCCTTTGATAAATAGGGGCCGTTGTTTGTGGCTGCCACCTTAGCCGCTAGGCGTTCTTCAGCGTATCTCGATGAGTAGGACCGTTTTTCTTGGGTAATGGCGCTATAATCGGCTGGCTTCAGTGCCGTAGCGTGTATTGAAGGGGGCCGTGCTCGAAATCCGGCTGCTCGGCCAATTCGATCTCCGCCTCGCCAGCTCCCCGCTGGACCTGCCCTCGCGCCCGGCGCAATCCCTGTTGGCCTACCTCGTCCTCAACCCCGGCGTCGTCCACCGGCGCGAAAAGCTGTCCGGCCTGCTTTGGCCAGAGGCCACGGATGCCAACGCCCGCGGCTACCTGCGCAAGGCCCTCTGGCAGCTCCGCAAGACCCTGCCGCCCGGGGAAACCCCCGGCAGCGACTATTGGCTGGTGGATGAAATCGCCATCGGCTTCAACGCCCAGTCCGAGCACTGGCTGGACACCGCCGAGCTCGAGCGCGAGCCGGAGGGCGCCGGCCGGTTGGAAGCCGATCGGCAGGCGGCGGCCGCCTACCGCGGCGAGCTGCTGCCCGGCTTCTATGATGAGTGGGCGGTGCTGGAGCGCGAGCGGCTGGCGGCGCGCTTCGAGCAGCGCGTGGGGCGGCTGCTGGATGGGCTGATCGCTGCCCAGGCCTGGCCCGCGGTGCTGGAGTGGGGCGAGCGGTGGATCGCGCTGGGCGGCGCGCCAGAGCCCGCGTTCCGGGCCCTGATGGAGGCCCACGGCCAGACGGGCGATATGAGCGCCGTCGCGGCCGATTATCAGCGCTGCGTGGACGCGCTGGCCCGCGACCTGGGTGTCGAGCCTTCTGAGCAGACCCAAGTGCGGCATGCCCAACTGCGGGCGGGTGTGGCAAGCACTTGGCCGAACCTGCAGGCGATCGCGATGGCCGTGCCGAGCCCGGCGACGCTGAGCCCGGCGGCC
>Ga0070730_10006417_pt1 | contig 10053 bp, 8 predicted proteins | sample Coa_R1_3_FD_66447 | JGI IMG/M metagenome (GOLD analysis project Ga0070730, IMG submission 66447) | Surface soil microbial communities from Centralia Pennsylvania, which are recovering from an underground coalmine fire - Coalmine... | ecosystem: Environmental > Terrestrial > Soil > Unclassified ... | reverse complement strand
GTCGAAGAGGCACTGAAGATCGCGGGCCCGGTGACATATCCCTGGGGTCCGAGACGGCCGCGCTATCCGTACCGCGCGCACGAACTGAACGCCGCGGCTTTGGCGCTGGCGGAAGGCTGTGAGGCGCTGGGCATCGCGTGGACCGAGACACCGCTCGCCACGTTATCTGCACCGCGCGGCCTGGCGCATCCATGCGTGTATCGCGGCTTCTGCGTTACTGGGTGTTCCACCAATGCGAAGCAGAGCGCGCTGGTCACCTGGATCCCGCGTGCCGTCGCAGCTGGGGCGGAAATCCGCGATCTCGCGATGGCTGGGCGTATCGAGGTGAACCGAGCCGGCCGCGTCACTGGTGTGCATTACCACCGCGAGGGGTATTGGCATTTCCAGCGGGCACGCAACGTCGTCGTGGCAGGCTATGCGATCGAGACACCTCGACTGCTGCTGAACTCGGCGACCGATCGCTATCCCGACGGGCTCGCCAATAGGTCCGGCCTGGTTGGCCGCTATTTCACCGTGCAGGCGAATCAGGCGGTGTGGGGCATCTCGGCGAAGGAGATCCGCAGCTACAAGGGGCCGCCATCGCTCGCGATCACCGAGCATTGGAACTACGACGACGCCAAGGATTTCTTTGGCGGCTATTGCTACATGAGCCAGGGCCCGTTGCCACAGCTCTGGGCCAACACGCTGTCTGGTTCACGTGGGCTGTGGGGCGAACGCCTAATGTCCGCGATGTCCGACTACAATCACCAGATCGGACTGAAGATCGTTGGCGAGATGATGCCGCAGGAGCGCAACCGCGTGACGCTGGCTGATGACAAGGACCAGTACGGCCTGCCGATCGCTCGGGTTGAATATACCTGGTGCGACAACGACCACGCGCTGGTCGATCATTCGCTGCGGTTCATGACGCGGGCACTCGAGGCCATCGATTGCCGGGACATCTGGCAGCAGACCGACGACACCTGCCACATGAATGGCACGGCGCGGATGGGTGACGAACCGAGCAGCAGCGTGGTGGATACCAACTGCCGGACCTGGGACATTCCCAATCTTTGGATCTGTGACGGGTCGGTGTTCCCGACCGTCGGCGGCGTGAACCCCTCGCTGACGATCCAGGCGATCGCCTGCCGCACGGCCGACCGTATCCGCGCATTGTCATTGCGAGGTGCATTATGAGTGCAGGAATCGTTGTGGTCACCGGCGGCAGTGCCGGCGTTGGCCGCGCCACAGTCGAGACATTCGCGCAGGCCGGATGGGATGTTGGCATCATCGCGCGCGGTCAGCGACGGCTGGATGCTGCGGTCGCGGCAGTAGAGCGGCTCGGCCGGCGGGCCTGCGCTGTGTCGGCGGATGTGGCAGATGCGGCCGCGGTGGAACGTGCGGTGGAGACGATCGAGCAGGAACTTGGGCCGATCGATGTGTGGGTCAACAACGCAATGGCGACAGTGTTCGGCCCTGTCGCCTCGCTGTCAGCGGAGGAGTTCAGGCGCGGGACGGACGTGACATATCTCGGCCAGGTGCACGGCACGATGGCGGCACTGAAGCGGATGCGGACGCGCAACAGGGGCACCATCGTCAACGTCGGTTCAGCGCTCAGCTATCGCGCGATTCCGCTGCAATCGATCTACTGCGCCGCGAAATATGCTGTGCGCGGCTTCACCGATGCGTTGCGCTCGGTGCTGTTGCATGACGGGGTCGCGGTGCATCTTACGATGGTGCACCTCGCGGCGATGAACACGCCGCAATTCGACTGGGCGCTGAACAAGATGCGATATCGGCCGCAGCCGGTGCCGCCGATCTTTTCACCGGAGGTGGCGGCTCGGGCGATCCTGTTCGCCGCGACCCATCGGCGGCGCGAGGTGTGGGTCGGGTTCCCCACTGTAAAGGCCATCCTCGCCGGGTGGTTTGCGCCAGGCCTGGTGGATCATTACCTCGCGCGGACGGGATACAGTGGTCAGTTGACCAGCGAGCCGGCTTCGCCCAATGCACCGGGCAACCTGTTCGAATCCGTGGCAGGTAACTGGGGCGCGGAAGGTCGTTTCGTAAGGCAGGAGCGCCACGGAAGCTGGCAGATGGCGGCGAACAGGCATCGAGCCGGCGCGGTCGCTGTATTGGTCGCTGCCGCTGCTCTCGGAACGTGGTGCGGCCTGTCGACCCGACGGAAGATGGTTCGCCACTGAGCTGATGGCGCAGGCAGGCAGAAATCGACTTCAAGTTTGCCGCCGCCGGCGGTCGCAAGGTGATTGCGATCTGATACAAGCGACGCATGCTTTTCGATGCCGGCTCGAGTTCTGTTGCCTGGATCTGGCCGCTGCTGGCGGCGCCATTCGTCGGCAGCCTGCTTGGCGTACTGATCGTGCGATTGCCTGCCAACAGGTCGGTTGTTGTTTCGCGTTCGGCGTGCGCGACCTGCGGTGCGCCGCTCGGGCCCTTGGACTTGTTCCCCTTGCTGAGCTTCGCCGTGCTGCGCGGACGCTGCAGGCATTGCGGCGAGTGGATCGGGTGGTTCCATCCTGCCATCGAACTGGCCGCCCTGGGAGTCAGTACATGGACGGTGTTGACGTGTCTGACGCCAGAGCAGATGTGGATCAGCTGTGGTCTGGGTTGGACGTTGCTGGCACTGGCCTGGATAGACGTACAATGGTTCCTGCTGCCCGATGTGCTCTCGCTGCCTCTGCTGCTGGGCGGATTGGCGGTTACGACCGTCACGGCGTGGGATGGCGTGTTTTCGCACACCATTGGGGCGATCGTGGGTTACCTCGGTCTGCGTGGTCTTGCCGTATCCTACCGGGTGCTGCGCGGGCGTGACGGCATCGGTACGGGCGACGCGAAACTGCTCGCGGCGGCGGGGGCGTGGCTCGGCGTTGCCGCGTTGCCCTGGGTGATCCTGCTGGCCGCGCTCGGCGGGCTCGTTTGTGCCGCTGCGGCACGGCTGATGGGTCGGACACTGCATGCCAGCACGGCGCTGCCGTTCGGTGCGTTCCTGGCCGCAGCGACATGGCTATACTGGCTCTATGGACCGGGCTGGGGGTTGCCATGATGCGACATCGCGAGAGTGGCTTCACGCTGCTCGAGATGATCGTCGTTCTGGCGATCCTTGGGTTGATGCTGGGTATTGTCGTGGCGCGCGGGCCGATGCATAGCACGCGACTGGATACCGAGGCAGCGGCGCGCGAGTTGGCTGGCGCGTTGCGGATGGCGCGCGGCCGCGCCATTGCGCGGGACCAGGCTGTCTCGGTGCGTTTTGCGGCCGATCGCTACCAGATCGAAGGAATGGCTGCGCATGCCGTACCGACCGATGTGTCGCTGACTGGCAACAGCGTGATCAGGTTTGCGCCCGATGGCAGCTCGTCGGGTGGCACAATTGTCGTGCAGGCGTCCAACATCCGCATGGTGGTGGCAGTGAACTGGCTGACGGGTCACGTTGATACGGTCGCGGCGCAATAGATCGCTGCTCCAGCGATCTGTCATCGACCTGCCATCCATCGGGAGGTGGCGGGGCGGTGACCGTCGTGCGAAAAATGGCGCTTCCGCCATGCCGCACCCGGCAGCGCACGGAAGCGGGTTCACGCTCCTCGAGGTCCTGGTGACCCTTGTGGTCCTCGGCCTGTTGATGGTGACGCTGACGCAAGGGACGCGGGTTGGGCTGCGCGCATGGGCGATGGACGGCAACGTGGCGCAGCGCGTGAATGGGCTTGAGACCACGGATCGGGCCCTGCGGCAGTTGATCGAGCGCGCGTTGCCTCAGGACCTGCGATCAAACGACGGGGGGCTTGTCGGCGATGCGCACGCGCTGTCGTTCACCACGACCTTGCCGGAAGGATATGGCGCACGCTCGACGCATGAAGCGGATGTGTCGCTGCGGGTGTCTTCCGATCATCGTCTGGAGCTGCTCTGGCGTCCGCATTACAGCCGGTGGATCGTGCAGCCGCCCGCGCCCTCGGTCATCCCTTTAGTGGATGGAGTGGAGCGCCTGGATGTCGGGTATCTGGAACCAGGTTCGCAGGGGCGCTGGAGCGCTGCCTGGCCGAAACGCGCATTGCCGCCCCTGGTCCGGCTGCGCATCGTGTTTCCTGCCGGCGACGAACGCCATTGGCCGGACATTGTCATTGCTCCGATGCGAGACCCGCTGGCTTGGTAGTGGTGCCTGGGCGCGGATACCGGGACCGCGCGCCGGCGACGCGGCGCAGAGGAACATCACAATTGCGGCATGATCAACGCCGTCATTTTCTGGTAACATTCCTGTAAAGGATCAGTCAGAACCCCCCGCTATATGGTCCCCGGTCAAAACAGAACAGGGGAGTTCGGCATGACCACCGTCACCTGGCGGCGTCGGCTATTTGCTTGCGTATCGGCTTTCGCAATCGGTTTAAATGCTTTTGCACCCGCGGCCCTGGCTGCACCTGCGGTGGGCACGCGCGACAATCAGACGACGACACCGATCAAGCATGTCATCGTGATCTATGGCGAGAATCGCAGCTTCGATCATCTGTTTGCAACCTATCGTCCTCGCCATGGCCAGTCCGTGCGCAACCTGCTCTCCGAGGGCATCATCGACGAGCTCGGCAATCCGGGACCGAAGGCGGCGAAGGCCACGCAATACCAGGCGACTGACACCACGACCTATAGCATTGCGCCCACCAAGGCTGGCGCGTACCAGGTGCTGCCGCCGGTGATGACGGGTGGCGCCGCCACTAGCGCGAGCGACACAAGCCCGCCGCCGTTTGCTACTGCTGCGGCTGCTGCTGCTGCTGATTACGGGCTGCTGCCGAGCGACATCCCCAAACTGACCACCGGTGCAACGGGATTGCCAAAGGACGGCGTTGATACCCGGCGCCCCAATGCGACGAGTCTCCCGCCGTACCCGTATCAGCTCACGCCTGGCATCGGCTACGACGCCTATGCCGCCAGCCCCGTGCATCGGTTCTACCAGGCATGGCAGCAGTCCGATTGCGCCGTCAGCCAAGCGAGCTTTGACAACCCGAGCGGGTGCCTGAACGATCTATTCCCCTGGGTTGAAGTAACGATTGGCGCGGGCAGCAATGGCAAGGCACAGCCGGCCAATTTCAACGATCAGAGCACGGGTGAAGGCTCAACCTCGATGGGCTTCTACAACGTGCTGCAGGGCGACGTCCCGTACTTCAAGCAGCTCGCCGATCAGTACACGATGTCGGACAATTACCATCAGCCGTCCATGGGCGGGACGGGGCTGGACAGCATTATCGCCGGCTTTGGTGATGCAATCTGGTATACGAAGAATGGCCAGCCGGCGACGCCGCCGAGCAACCAGATCGAGAATCCGAACCCGCAGTCCGGCACCAACAACTACTATACGCAGGATGGCTATTCAGGCGGCTCGTACAGCGCGTGCGCCGATACAGCGCAGCCTGGCGTGGGTGCGGTGGTCTCCTACCTCCAGGCGCTGCCACGGAAGGTCGCGGCGAACTGCGAGGCAGGGCACTATTATCTGCTGAACAACTACAATCCGGGCTTCTTCGGTGATGGCTCCGTGGATACAACGGACACCTTCGCGATACCGCCGGTCACCACCCGCAGCATCGGCGATGCATTGCATGCGGACAACGTGTCGGTGACCTGGTTCGGCGAGGGATGGGATCAGTACAAGGCGAACCCGAACGATCCGACCAATGTCTACTGCAACATCTGCAATCCGTTCCAGTACGAAACCTCGATCATGACCAACCCGGCGCTGCGGGATGCCATGATCCAGGATACCAAGGACTTTTACGCGGATGTCCAGCAGGGCGTGCTGCCGGCTGTCTCGCTGGTCAAGCCGAGCGGATTGAACGATGGTCATCCTTCATCGTCGAAATACGATATCTTCGAGGGTTTCGTCCGCAAGATCGTGACGGCGGTCCAGTCCAACCCTGAGCTGTGGAAGTCAACGGCGATCTTCATCACCACTGACGAGGCCGGCGGCTACTATGACTCGGGCTACATCCAGCCGCTCGACTTCTTCGGTGATGGGCCGCGCATCCAGATGATCGTGGTGTCGCCCTATTCACAGGGCGGCAACATCACGCACAGCTACACCGATCACGTCTCGATCCTGAAGTTCATCGAGCGGAACTGGCATGTTGGTCCGATCTCCAGCCGGAGCCGGGACAACTTGCCCAACCCGATTGCGGCGCCGTTCAACCCCTATGTGCCGATCAACAGCCCGGCGCTTGGCGATCTGATGGACATGTTCAACTTCAAATCGGGCCACGATCACGATCACGACCATGACGATGGGCAGTCCGACGACTGACGCGCGTGAACCGTCCAATCGCGTAATGGCGCCAGGGGGGCAATGCCTCCCTGGCGAGCGCGGTTTCGCCTTGCTGATCGTGTTGTTTGTTCTCGGGTTCCTGGCACTGCTCGAAACGCACTTTGTCGCCACCGGCCGGACGTGGATGGCCATGGCGCGGAACAGCCGGGCCGCTGCGCAGGTCGAAGCGGCGACCGCCGGTGCGATCCAGGGAGAGATATTCTACCTGCTGAGCGGCGCCGGTTCGGCGCCACGTAAGGTTCGCATCGGTGCGACGCTGGTGGACCTGGCGGTCGCCAATGAAAGCGACCTGCTCAACCCTAATCTCGCCGGCCCCACGGAACTGGCGAGACTGTCGCAGGAACTTGGAGCCGATACCCCCCTGTCAGCCTCCCTTGCCGCCGCGATTCTCGACTGGCGGACGGAGGGGATCTTGCCGCGCCCGGGAGGGGCCAAGACGCCGCAATATCGTGCGGCCGGCCTCGTGTACGGTCCGGCGGACGGCCCATTCCGCAGCGTTTCCGAACTCGGCCTTGTTCTCGGGATGCCGCCTGCATTGCTTGAGCGGCTGCGTCCGCACTTTACGGTATTCACCGCCATGGAACCGGTTGGCCTGTCGAGCGACCCGATCGTTTCGCGCGCGGTGCAGGCAGTATCCCCGGCAGGAGCCTTGCCGACGGGCGGGGATCTGGGAGGCATCGCCGTCGAACGCATAACGGCGAGCGGCAGGGGCCCGGATGGCGCGGCCACTGTGCTCGAGGCAGTCGTTCGCCTGAATGCCACCGCCAGCGGTCTGCCCTTCGAGATATTCTCATGGCGGCGCGCCGGTGGCTGAAGGGCTGGGCGGATTTGTTGCAGCGATTCGCTAGCCTTTCACTTGCCTTGACGTCGGCGGTGCTGACAATAGTGCGCCATGGCGCAGTTCCGTTACACAGCCATCGGCGCCGGCGGCGAAATGCTCCGTGGTGTGCTGGAAGCAGGCAGCGAGGCCGAGGTCGTTGCCCGCCTGCAGCGCCAGGGCAGTCTGCCGATGCGTGCCGAACCGGTCGGCGACGGTGGCTTCCTGGGCGGGTTGCTCAGCGCCGATTTCCTGCCGCGACAGAAGCTTTCCGCACAGCAGATTGCCGACGTGACGCGTGAGCTGGCGACCATGCTCGGCGCCGGCCAGGACCTCGACCGTGCCCTGCGCTATGCTCTTGAGACGGCACCAAACGCGCGCATGCGGCGTGTGCTGGAAGGCATCCGCAATGCCGTGCGCGACGGCAGCCCGCTGTCGCAGGCGCTGGCCCGCGAGCCGGCGAGCTTCTCGCGGCTCTATGTCGGCATGGTCCGTGCGGGCGAAGCGAGCGGGCGGCTTGCCGAGGCCCTGGCGCGATTGGCTGAGTTGCTGGAGCGGCAGCGCCGGGTCGCGGCGACCGTAACCTCAGCGCTGATCTATCCTTGCCTGCTGGCGGTAGCCGCCGTGGGCGCCGTGACCCTGTTGCTCACAGAAGTCCTGCCGCAATTCGTGCCGCTTTTCGAACAAAGCGGCGCGCGACTTCCGGGCTCGACACAGTTCCTGATCGACGCCGGCGCCTTCCTCAGCAATTGGGGCATCGGGCTGCTGTGCGCGGGGCTCGGGCTGGTGCTCGCGTGCGGGGCCCTGCTGCGCCGGCCGGGACCGCGCCTGGCTGCCGACAGGCTGATACTGCGATTGCCGGTCATCGGACATTTGCAGCGCGAACTGATGGCCGCGCGGCTGACACGTGCCCTGGGCACTTTGCTGGTGAATGGTGTGCCGCTGATCGGGGCACTGGCCATCGCGCGAGAGGCTCTGGGCAACCGCGTCGCGATGCTTGCGCTCGATCGGGCAGGGCAAAGTGCGCGTGGCGGCGGCAGTCTGGCGCAACCGCTCGGCGAGTCCGGCGTGTTTCCGGCGCGCACCATCCACCTTCTGCGCCTGGGCGAAGAGAATGCCCAGCTTGGCACGATGGCATTGCACGCGGCGGAAATTCACGAGGAGCGGTCGCGGATTGCGGTGCAGCGGCTCGTCGCGCTGATGGTGCCGGCCATAACCATCGTGATGGGGGCCGCGGTGGCAGGTATCGTCGCCTCGCTGTTGACGGCGATGCTCAGCCTCAACGACCTGGCCGCGGCGGGCGGCTGATGGAGCACTCTGGCGATCTGGGATTCCCATGGCAGTTGGATGACGTTATGGTTTCGTCCGCTGTCTGTGCGTGATCCTCCATGTTAATGCTTTCGCGAGTTCGACCGGGGCTGCGGCATGTTGCGTGAAATCGTCTTGTGGTGGGCAAGACAGATGCACGCGCTGCTCCCTTGGGGCCTGTTGCGTGGCGGCGAGGGAGGCGACGCGCTGATGATTGGGGCGCGGGGCCCGCATGTGGTGCTGACGCTGCGTCGCGGTGGCCGGGAGAATCCGCTCGGTCAGTTTGGTGCAGCGGGTGATGGGCTGGCGGTCGCCGTCCGGGCATTGCGACGGCTGCCGCGGCGCGTGGTGCTGCAACTCGGTCCGGGTACGCTGCTGGAACGTCCGGTCGAGCTGCCCCTGGCCGCGGAGCGGGACATCGACCGTGTGATCGGGTTCGAAATGGACCGGCTGACCCCGTTTGCCGCCGACGAGGTCGTCTGGCAGGCGGCTGTCATGAGGCGCGATCACGCGCAAAAGCGATTGGTGCTGCGGCTCAGCCTCGCGCCACGGCGCGCGATTCAGCCCTGGCTGGACATGCTGGCGCGGGCCGGGCTGGCGCCGGGCTGGCTGGAGCTGCCGGCCGCCGATGGTTCGCCGCGCCGGATTGCGCTGGCGGATCACGTGGCGCCCAGGCCCAGCCGTGTTTTCGGGATCGGCGCCAGCCTCGTTGCAGCGTTGGCCGTGGCCGTCATCGCAACGCCATTCGTTATGCAGTATTTCGCGCGCAGCACGACCGAGCGCACGATTGTCGCACTGCAGCCGCAAGTGAAGCGGGTCGAGGCGCTGCGCCGGCAACAAACAGACGCGAGCGGCGACGTGCTGGCGGCCGAGCGAGGGCGTATAGGGAACGTCATCCAGGTTCTGGCTACTCTTACCGACATCCTTCCGGATGACGCCTGGCTGACGGAATTCACCCTCCACCAGGGCAAGTTGAACATTGCCGGCCAGTCGCCGAACGCGGCGCGGCTCATACCGGCGCTGGCGGCGGAACCCACCCTGCGCAACCCGGCCTTCGCGGCGCCGGTGACGCGTGCGCCCGATGGCCGCACCGACCTGTTCGTGATCCACGCTGATCTTGCCCCCTAAGATGGACATGTCCCTCCCCGAAGGCCGCCGCGGCCAGTTCCTTGCGACAGCGCTGACGCTCGCCGTGCTGGCAGCCGCATGGCTGGGCGTCGGAAAACCACTGCTCGACTGGTATCAGTCGGGCGTGGATACGCTGGTGCAGCGCCAGATGCTTCTGCGCCACATGGAGGCCCTGGCCCAGACATTGCCGACGCTGGAACAGACGCCTGCCGCGGCGCGGCGCGAGAGCACGCCACTGCTGTCCGGCGCGACCGATGCGCTGGCCGCGGCGGCGATGCAGAATGCGGTGCAGGCGATGGCAACGCGTGCGGGCGTCGAGCTCGCGAGCATGGAAACGCTGCCGGCGGAAGCGCGAGGCGGCTACCGCAGAATAGGGCTTCGCGTATCGCTGACCGCGCCGTGGCCGGTGCTGGTCGAGCTGCTGCGAGTGGCGAGCCAGGGCGAGCCGCGCATGTTGGTCGACGATGTGCAACTGCGTGCCATGCCGATGCCAGGGAACGCACCCGCG